>VFQN01000361.1_pt1 | contig 89526 bp, 65 predicted proteins | sample 3512371 | NCBI WGS metagenome assembly VFQN01 (sample SAMN10412370, study PRJNA504923) | tailings metagenome | isolation source: Replicate 2 from Balatoc abandoned mine | place: Philippines: Itogon, Benguet | collected 2017-08-28
TCCGTGCGGTGGGTACCCGCTATGACAAGAGCGATGTGCATTTCGGCGGCGGGCTTCACCTCTCGGCGGTCATCGATTGGCTCAGATTCGGGGTTTGAAGACACACCCTAGACGATTTCGTGGTCCTTGAGGACGGCATCGATCATGGCGACGGTGCGGTCGAGGGCGCCGCGGCTGTTATCGACGACCTGCTGGGCGTTGCGGCCGAGGGTATCGCAGCGGTGGGGGTTGGAGAGGAGGGAGTCGAGGGTGGATTCGAGGGATTGGGCGTTGGGGACCTGGATGGCGGCATCGGCTTCGAGGAAGCGGGGGGCGATATCGGGGAAGTTCTGCATGTTGGGGCCGAAGACGATGGGGCGGCCTGCGGCGGCGGGTTCGATGGGGTTCTGGCCGCCGACGCCGTGGAGGCTTTTGCCGATGAAGACGACGTGGGCGTGGGGGTAGAAGTGGCGGAGTTCGCCCGTGCTGTTGACCAGGAGGCAATCGGAGCTGCCGGGTTTCGGGGTATCGGCGAAGCTGATTTCGCTGCGGTAGACGTAGCGGAGGCTGCGGCGGTGGAGTTGGGTGCCGATGGAGCGGGCGCGTTCGAAGTGGCGGGGGACGAGGACGAGGTAGAGGTCGGGGTGTTTTGTGCGGAGGCGGGTGAAGATTTCGGCGAGGGTGGCCTCTTCGCCGTCGTGGGTGCTGCCGGCGAGGAGGATGCGGGCGTTGTCGGGCATGCCGGCGTGGCGGAGGAGGCGGGGGACGTCGAGGGGGCGGGAGTCGGCGGGGGGTGCGGGTTCGAATTTGAGGCTGCCGACGGCGTGGACGGCGTCGGGGTGGCAGCCGAGGGCGATGAGGCGTTCGCGGTCGCGATCGGACTGGGCGCCGACGGCATCGAGGCCGTGGAAGAGGTCACGGAAGAAGAAGGCGGCCTTGCGGTAGCGGGAGAAGGAGCGTTGGGAGATGCGGGCGTTGACGAGGGCGACGGGGACGCGGCGGCGGCGGGCCTGCCAGAGCATGTTGGGCCAAAGTTCGGCTTCGACGAGGATGAGGATTTCGGGGTTGAGGATGGCGAAGGCGCGGCGGACCCAGGGGCGGCGGTCGATGGGGCAGTAGACTTTTTCGACGGAGATGGGGAGTTTGCGGCGGAGTTCGGCCATGCCGGTGGTGGTGGTGGTGGAGACGACGAATTTGAGGGTGGGGAGGCGGGGTTCGAGGGCGCGGACGAGGAGGGTGGCGAGGTTGACTTCGCCGACGCTGACGGCGTGGATCCAGACGATGCGGCGGTTGGTGAGGGCCTGTTTGACGCGTGGGGAGTAGGAGCCGAAGCGTTCGCGGAAACCTTCCCTCCATCCGCCGCGGCGCCAGAGGCGGAAGAAGTAGTAGGGGAAGGAGAGAACGAAGCCGATGGTGAAGAGGATGTTGTAGATCGTTCGCATTCCCTGGAAGCGAGAGCCGGGCCAACGATTGAAGGAAAACAGTCGTAAGCGCCAGCGGCATTTCACGGGGATGTCACGGGGGTTTCACGGAGGGGGATGGGATTCGTCCCCGGACCCTTTACGGGATGGGAAGGGGTGGGGGAAGGTGCGGGCGCCTTCGGGAGACGGCATGTGAGCCGTGGCCCCTGGGAACGACGCATGTTTCGCATAGTGGAAGCCCGGTTTCTGGCCCCGGAAGTGAAGCTTTTCCGTATTGAAGCCCCGCGGATCGCACGGAAGCGGAAGGCCGGGCAGTTTGTGATTGTGCGGGTCCATGACCATGGGGAGCGGATTCCTTTAACCATCGCGGATTCGGATGTGGTGGGGGGGACGGTGACCTTGGTGGTGCAGGGGGTGGGGAAGACGACGCGGATGCTGAACCGGATGGAGGCCGGGGAGGCGATCTGCGACATCGTGGGGCCGCTGGGGGTGCCGTCGCATGTGGAGAAGGTGGGGACGGTGGTGGTGATCGGGGGAGGTTTGGGGGCGGCGATTGCGTATCCGACGGCGAAGGCGTTTCGGGAGGCGGGGAACCGGGTGATTTCGGTGCTGGGTGGGCGGAGTCGGCCCTATGTGATCCTGGAGGAGGAGGTGGGTGCGATCAGCGATGTGGTGCATGTGACGACGGATGACGGGACGCATGGGCGTCAGGGTTTTGTGACGGACGTGCTGAAGGAGTTGATGGCGGCGGGGGAACGGATCGACCTGGTGTTGGCGATCGGGCCGATTCCGATGATGCGGGCGGTGGCGGAGGCGACTCGGGGGCGGGGGATTCGGACGGTGGTCAGTCTGAATCCGATCATGGTGGACGGCACGGGCATGTGCGGGGGTTGCCGGGTGTTGGTGGGGGGGAAGCCGCGGTTTGCCTGTGTGGACGGTCCGGAGTTTGACGCGCACGCGGTGGATTTCGGGGTGTTGATGCAGCGGAACGCGATGTACCGGGACATGGAGCGGACGGCTTTGGAGCGGTACGAGTCGGGTGTGGGTGAGGCACGGGAAGGCGGGGAAGGCGGGGAGGTGGATGGGGGAGGGGCGGGGTGTGGGGATGGTGAGTGTCGTTTTGTGCAGCGGGTTCCGGAATTGGCGGGGGTTTGGAGGGAGCGGGGAGGCGGAGTGAGGGTGGAGAGCTGAGCGATTGAGGAGTGAATTGGAGAAAGCGAGCAGAGCCCCATGAACAACCCATTGGCCCCGAAGGAGCGGATGAAGATCCACCGGCAGCGCATGCCGGAGGAACCGGCGGAGGAGCGAGCGCATCATTTCCGGGAGGTGAACCTGGGATTGGAGGATGAGGTGGCGCGGCGGGAGGCGATGCGATGTCTTTCGTGCAAGAGCCAGCACTGTTTCACCGCCTGTCCGGTGGGGGTGAAGGTTCGGGATTTCATCGATCTCGTGGTGGCCGGGGACTACCTGGGGGCGGCGGCGAAGATCCGGGAGGACAACGTGTTGCCGGCGGTGACGGGGCGGGTTTGTCCGCAGGAGAAGCAGTGCGAGGGGGCGTGCATTCTGGGGAACCGCGGGGAGTCGGTGGCGATTGGTTATCTGGAGCGGTTCGTGGCGGACTATGAGCGGCGGGTGGGGAAGGTCGGGTTGCCGGAGCGCGCGCCGCGGACGGGGCGGAAGGTGGCGGTGATCGGGAGCGGGCCGGCGGGGCTCAGTTGTGCGGGGGATCTGGTGTTACGGGGGCACGAGGTGACGGTCTTCGAGGCTCTGCATGAGGTCGGCGGGGTGTTGGTGTACGGGATTCCGGAGTTCCGGCTTCCGAAGCGGATCGTGCGGGAGGAAGTGGAGAACCTGCGGCGGATGGGGGTGGAATTTCAGACCAACGTGGTGGTGGGGCGGACGGTGACGGTGGACGAGTTGCTGGGGGAGGAGGGGTATGACGCGGTGTTTGTGGCGACGGGGGCCGGGTTGCCGATGTTCCTGAACATTCCGGGCGAGCACCTGTGCGGCGTCTATTCGGCGAACGAGTTCCTGACCCGGGTGAACCTGATGAAGGCCAACGAATTTCCGGCGTACGACAATCCGATCCAGGACTGTCGGGGCAAGGACGTGGCGGTGTTCGGGGGTGGGAACACGGCGATGGACGCGGTGCGGACGGCGCTGCGGTTGGGGGCGGGGAGTGCGACGATCTACTATCGGCGGTCGGAGGCGGAGATGCCGGCGCGGGCGGAGGAGGTGCATCACGCGCGGGACGAGGGGGTGCGGTTTCGGATGCTGACGAACCCGGTGGAATTCCGTGGGGACGACCGGGGTTGGCTGACGGGGGTGGTGGTTCAGCGGATGGAGTTGGGGGAACCGGACGGGTCGGGGCGGCGGAGTCCGGTGGCGGTGGCGGGGACGGAGGAGTTGGTGCCGATCAGCGTGGCGATCATCGCGGTGGGGAACCGGGGGAATCCGTTGGTGCAATCCACGACGCCGGATCTGGCGACCACGCGGCATGGCTACATTGTGGCGGACGCGGAGCGGTTGCGGACGAGCAAGCGGGGGGTGTTTGCGGGTGGGGACATTGTGACCGGCGGGGCGACGGTGATTCTGGCGATGGGAGCGGGGCGGAAGGCGGCGCGGGCGATCGACGAGTATTTGAGGACGGGGGAATGGTGAGGGGCGGGGTGGTGTGGTGGATGGCGCGGGGGAGCTAAGGGGGGTTGGTGTTGGCGGGGAGGCACTCGCGGGCGCGGCGGTCGAGGAATTCGCGTTCGGAGGGGAGGTTGGTGAGGGATTCGGCGCGGCGGTAGTGGGAGGCGGCTTCGTCGGTGCGGCCGGCCTCCTCGAGGAGGGCGGCGCGGACGGCGTGGAAGAGGTGGTAATCGTCGAGGAGGTTGCGGTGGGGGATCTGGTCGAGGTCGTGGAGGGCCTGGGAGGGGCCGTGGACGCGGGCGACGGCGACGGTGCGGTTGAGGGCGATGACGGGGGATGGGGCGTGGGCGAGGAGTTGGTTGTAGAGGTCGAGCACGCGGGGCCAGTTGGTGTGGGCGTCGTCGGGAGCGGTGCTGTGGCAGGCGGCGATGCCGGCCTCGAGGTGGTAGGGGGTGAGGAGATCGCCGGTGGCGGAGAGGGCGAGGTGGCGGAGGCCCTCATGGATCATGGCCTGGTTCCAGAGGCTGCGATTCTGGTCGCGGAGGCGGAGCAGGCGGCCGGTGTCGTCGGTGCGGGCGGGGAGGCGGGCCGCGTTGAGGAGCATGAGGGCGAGGAGGGCGTGGGTTTTGGGCTGGCGGGTGGCGGGGTGGCGGGTGAGGAGGAGTCCTAGGCGGATGGCTTCGTGGCAGAGGTCCTCGCGGACGAGGCGGTTGCCGGAGGAGGCCTTGTAGCCTTCGTTGAAGAGGAGGTAGAGGGTGCCGAGGACACCGTCGAGGCGTGCGGGCAGTTCGGCGGGAGCGGGGACGGAGAAGGGCAGGGCGAGTTCGCGGATGCGTTGTCGGGCGCGGACCAGGCGTTTGCTGACGGCGGCTTCGGAGGTGAGGAAGGCGGCGGCGATTTCGGCGGGGCTGAATCCGCAGAGGGTGCGGAGGGCGAGGGCGGTCTGGGCTTCGGTGGACAACTGGGGATGGAAGCAGGCGAAGAGCATGCGGAGGGTGTCATCGACGAACGAGTCGGGGTCTTCGCGGGCGGGCTGGGGGGAGGCGAGCCAGCGGGTGTGTTCGGCGGCGATGCCGGTTGTGCGGTCCTGCCAGCGTTGTTCGCGGCGGAGTTGGTCGAGGGCGAGGTTTTTGGCGGTCTGGGTGAGCCAGGCGGCGGGGTTGTCGGGCACGCCGCGGTAGGGCCAGGTTTGGAGGGCGCGGACCAGGGCCTCCTGGACGACGTCCTCGGCGAGTTGGAGGCGGTGGATGCCGAGCTGGTTGGTGAGGAAGGCGACCAGGCGTCCGCTTTCGCGGCGGAAGAGGTCCTCGGCGATGGCGACCGTGGCGCCGGCCGACTCGGGCTCAGGCGAGGGAGGGTTCATTGCGGGCGGCCTTGAGTTCGGCCATGGGGCGGCACAGGTCGGCGATGGGTCGGACCTCGATGCGGGCACCGTGGTCGAGGATGGGGCAGGCCTGGGCGAGGCGGATGGCTTCGTCCATGGAGCCGGCGGCCAGGAGGAAGTAGCCGGCGATGGCTTCCTTGGATTCGGCGAAGGCGCCGTCGGTGACGGTGGATCCCCTGGGGCCGGAGACCAGTTTGCCCTCTTCCATGAGGGGTTGGGCGCCTTTGTGGATCCCGCGGCGGGAGAGGTCGTCGACCCATTCGTAGAAGCGGGTCATGACGTCCTGGAGTTCGGCGGGGGACAGGCCGTGGTTCCAGTGGGTGCCGCGGATGAGGAGGAGGAATTCGTCGGTGGGCGCCTGGGGGTTGTTGGTTTGCGGGGTGTTCATGGTCGGATGCGGTGTGGGTTGGGGTTGGGTTGGGCTGGCGGATGGCGGATGGCGGATGACTGCGACACCCATGCGACGATCGGGCGGCGAGGGAAAGGACAAAGGCCGCGCGGGAATGCGGCTTGGGTTCTGGCGCGGCGCTCAGGGTTGGGGGCGGGCGGGTGGGGCGGCGAGGGCCTGGAACTCGGCGGCGCGGGATTCCCAGGCGCGGGCGAGGCGATGGACGAGGTCGGGGTGGGATGCGGCGAGGTTGCGGGTTTCGGTGCGGTCGCGGCGGAGGTTGTAGAGTTCCCAGGTGCCGGGATCCGGGCCGGATCGGGAGGACACCAGTTTCCAATCGCCGATGCGGACGGCGCGGTGGCCGTCATGGAGCCACCACAGGGGTGTGGTGGGAGGGGGCAGATCCTTCTGGAGTGCGGCGGCGAGGCTGCGGCCGTGGGGAGGTGGGACGGGGGTGTTGGGTTGGAGGGTGGAGGGCCATGGGAGGGCGGCCCAATCGAGCAGGGTGGGGGCGAGGTCGACCACGTGGCCTGGGGTGTGGCGGAGTTTGCCGCGTTGTGCGGGGGGGATGCCGTTGGGCCAATGGACGATGAATGGGGTGGCGATGCCGCCTTCGTGGACCCAGGACTTGTGTTTGCGGAAGGGGGTGTTGGCGGTGGTGGACCAGCCGGGGCCGAGGCCGAGGTAGGAGGCGGCGGAGCCGGGTGCGGCGCCGGGGGCGTGGCGGTCGCCGCGGATGATCTGTTCGGCGCTGGCGCCGTTGTCGGAGAGGAAGACGATGATGGTGTTGTCCCAGGCGTTCATGCGTCGCAATTGGGCGAGGATGCGTCCGACCTCCTGGTCGAGGCGGTCGACCATGGCGGCGTGGACGGCCATTTTGGCGGCCTGAAAGCGGCGTTGTTCCGGGGAGAGGGAATTCCAGGGGACGGCGGTGGCGACTTCGCCCGGGCCGATGTTGGAGGTGAGGGTGGCTGGGGGGAGGTTCCAGGCGGGGACGGTGGAGGGTTCGGGGGCGGGGAGGCGGGTGCGGGTGCGGTTGCGGCCGCGGACGAGGTTCAGTTGGCGGAGGCGATCCCAGCGTTCCTCGCGAATGCGGTCCCAGCCGGCGAGGTAACGGTCCTGGTAGCGGGCGATGTCCTGGGCGGGGGCCTGGAGGGGGAAGTGGGGGGCGGTGAAGGCGACGAACTGGAAGAAGGGCTGATGGGGGAAGCGGGCGGCGTGGTCGGCGAGGCAATCGATGGCGTGGTTGGCGATGGCGGTGGAGGCGTAGTAGGGGGAGTCGGGATTGACGGGTGGGAGGGGGCGGTCGTCCTCGAAGTGGGAGCGGGGGTGGAAGTAGCGGTCGTGGTCCTCGAGGGAATAGGAGCGGTGGAAGCCGCCGGCGAGGCGTGGGCCGTCGACGTGCCATTTGCCGGAGTGATAGGCGCGGTAGCCGGCGGGGGTGAGGAGTTGGGGGAGGAGGCGGGCCCAGGGGGGGCGGGAGCCCTGGCCGCCGCCGGGTTGGTTGGGCAGTTGGTCGCGGCGGATGGCCTGGGCGTAGTAGCCGGTGAGGAGGGCGCCGCGTGTGGGCCAGCAGCGGGCGGTGTTATAGAACTGGGTGAATCGGAGGCCCTGGTGGGCGAGGCCGTCGAGGTTTGGTGTCTGGATTTCGCCGCCGTAACAGCCGAGGTCGGAGTAGCCGAGGTCATCGGCGAGGACGATGAGGAAGTTGGGGGCTGGGCGGGGGTGGGATGGGGTGGCGGGGGACGGGAGGGCTAGGGTGGTGGTGAGGAGCAGGACGGAGCCGAGCCAGGCGAGGAGATTCGCGAGGCGGCGGGTGCGGGTGATGTGGGTGTTGGCGCTGACGCTGGGGGCGGGGTGGTCAGGCGAGGATCTGGTTGACGACATGGCCATGGACATCGGTGAGGCGGAAGCTGCGTCCCTGGTAGGTGTAGGTGAGGCGTTCGTGGTCGAGGCCGAGGCAATGGAGGATGGTGGCCTGGAGGTCGTGGACGTGGACGGGGTTTTCGGCGATGTGGAAGCCGAGGTCGTCGGTGGTTCCGTGGGTGATGCCTGGGCGGATGCCGCCGCCGGCGAGCCACATGGTGAAGGCCTGGGGGTGGTGGTCGCGGCCGAGGCTGCGGCCGAGGGCGGCGTTGCTCTCGACCATGGGGGTGCGGCCGAATTCACCGCCCCAGACGACGAGGGTGGAGTCGAGGAGGCCGCGTTGTTTGAGGTCCTTGACGAGGGCGGCGCTGGCCTGGTCGGTGGCGGCGCAGTTGCCCTTGAGGTTGCCGGCGACGTCGGAGTGGGCGTCCCAGCCTTCGTGGTAGATGTTGATGAAGCGGACGCCGCGTTCGACCATGCGGCGAGCGAGGAGGCAGGCGCGGGCGAAGGAGGCTTTGTCGGGGTCGCAGCCGTACATTTTCAGGGTTTCGGGGCTTTCCTTGCGCAGGTCCATGAGCTCGGGGGCCGAGGTTTGGAGGCGGGAAGCCATTTCGTAGCTGCGGATGCGGGTTTCGATTTCGGGGTCGCCGACGAGGCCGAGCTGGTGGCGGTTGAGGTCGCCGATGAGGTCGAGGGTGTCGTTTTGGAGCTGGGGGTTGACGCCCTTGGGATTGGAGACGTTGAGGATGGGGTCGCCGGAGTTGCGGAAGCGGACGCCGGAGAAGTAGGTGGGGAGGAAGCCGCTGGACCAGTTGGCGGCGCCGCCGCTGATGCCGGCGCCGGTGGACATGACGACGAAGGAGGGGAGGTCCTGGGAGAGGCTGCCGAGGCCGTAGGTGACCCAGGAGCCGAGGCTGGGGCGGCCGGGTTGGCCGAAGCCGGTGTTGAAGAAGATCTGTGCGGGGGCGTGGTTGAACTGGTCGGTCTTGCAGGAGCGGATGAGGCAGATGTCGTCGACGACGGAGGCGAGGTGGGGGAGGACCTCGGACAGTTCGGCGCCGGCCTGTCCGTGTTTGGCGAAGCTGAAGCGTGGGCCGAGGACGGCGGCGTCGGGTCGGATGAAGGCGTAGCGCTGGCCCATGATGACGGAGGGCGGGAGTGGTTTGCCTTCGAGCTTGGCGAGGGCGGGTTTGTTGTCGAAGAGGTCGAGTTGGCTGGGGGCGCCGGCCATGAAGAGGTGGATGACGGCCTTGGCGCGGGCGGGGAAGTGGGTGGGGCGGGGGGCGAGGGGGTTTTGGAGGATGGGATTGGCGGTGGCGTGGCGGGAGAAGGAGTCGGTGAGCAGGCTGGCCAGGGCGATTTTTCCGACGCCGACGCCGCATTCGCGGAGGAACCAGCGGCGGGAGACGGGGTTGACGGGTTGGGGGTGGTTGAGGGGGTTCACGGCGGTGGGGGTGTGGGGTGGGTGGATTGGGGACGGATGGAGTGGGTGGGTTCAGCCGCGGGTCACGGTTTCGTCGAGGTTGAGGAGGGCCCTGGCGAGGGCGGTCCAGACGGCGCGTTCGACGGGTGAGGTGTCGCCGGGTCCGGCGAGGTCGGCGGCGGCGTTGGAGTGGGCGAGTTGTTCGCGTTGATGTCGGATGAAGGCGAGAACGCGATGGGTCTCGGGTGGGAGGGGTGGACGGGCGAGGACGCGTTGGAAGAGGAAGGCGGCGGCGGCGGAGTCGCCGGCGTTGGAGGCGGCGAATTGGGCGGCGAGGGAGCCGAGGGCCTGGGCGGCCTCGAGGAAGACCTCGTCGTTGAGGAGGGTGAGGGACTGGAGAGGGGTGTTGGAGGTTTCGCGGCGGGCGATGCAGGCTTCGCCGCTGGGGGCGTCGAAGATCTGGAAGGTGGCGTAGGGGGCGGTTCGTTTGGCGAAGGTGTAGAGGCCGCGGCGGTAGCGGTCCTCGCCCTGGCTGACCTTCCAGTCGAGGGGGCCGTAGGTGCCTTCGCGGGTGATGCTGGGGATCTGGGGTGGGAAGACGCTGGGGCCGCCCATTTTGAGGCTGATGAGGCCGGAGGCGCTGAGGGCGAGGTCGCGGATGATTTCGCCTTCGAGGCGGACGCGGGGGGCGTGGGCGAGCCAGAGGTTCTGGGGGTCCTTGTCGAGGTGGATGGGGAGGACACGGGCGGACTGGCGGTAGGTGGCGCTGAGGACGATGAGGCGGTGCATGGCCTTCTGGGACCAGCCGCGGTTCATGAATTCGACGGCGAGCCAGTCGAGCAGATCGGGGTGGGTGGGCAATTCGCCCTGGAAACCGAAGTCCTCGGTGGTTCGGACGAGGCCGCGGCCGAAGAAGGCGGCCCAATGGCGGTTCATGACCACGCGGGCGGTGAGGGGGTTGTCGCGGGAGACGAGCCACTGGGCGAACTGGAGGCGGTTGGTGGGTGGGTTGGCGATGCCGGCGGAGAGGGCGGCGGGCAGGGCGGCGGTGACGGGTTCGGTGGGTTGGAGGAATTCGCCGCGGTGGCGCATGACGGTGGTGCGGGGGTGTTCCGAGGGCCGTTCCTGGAGGACGAGAGTGGTGGGGTAGGCGGGCATCGAGTTGCGGATTTTCTCGATGGCCCGGCGTTCGGCGGCGAGTTCGGGGGCGACGGCGGTGTAGGCTCGGACGAGCCGGGCCCGGGTGTCGTCGGACCACTGGGAGGCGGGGGTGGTGAGAGCGGTCTGGAGGTCATCCTCGAGGCCGAGGGCGTCGGCGCCGCGGGGGTCGGTGGTGACGGAGATCCGGAAGCGGCCGAGACCGGCCGGGTAATAGCGCTCGAAGAGCAGGTCCAGGCGGAGGTCGGAGGCGTCCTCGAGCGGGGATTCGAGGTTGAAGACGGCGACGTGGCGCCGGCCCTGGCCGCCGTCGATGGACCAGCCCGACTGGGGGTCGTCATCGAGCGCCCTGGCGGCGGTGTTTGCGCCGCTGGCGAAGGATTGGGAGGGGCGGGTCAGGCGCAGGGGTTGAGCGCCGGATCGAAGGGTGAAGGTGGAGAGGAAGAAATCGCCGAAGGGTCCTTCGAAGTAGACCCGACCGGGGCCGTTACGGGGCAGGCGTTCGTCGGGGAGGACCTCCAGGCGGATGGCGGTGATGCCGCGGAGGCTGGAACTGAAGGTCAGGTGGTAGGTGTCGCTCTTGGTCTGGTCGCTGACCACGAAGACGGAGTCGTCGTCCTCGATGGTGAGGACCGGGATTTCGCTGGTGGCGGTGCGGGGGCGGAGGTGGGTCCAGGAGCGGGCCTGCTGGGCCTGGGATTGGCGCCAAGCCTCGAAGCCGCGGGTGAAGTGTCGGCGGCGGAGTTCGTCGGGCGGGCCGGGGGGCTGGGTTTCGGTTCCGAAGGCGAGGCGGATGCGTCCGAGCAGGTGCTGGCCTCCGTAGTGTTGGGCGAGGCGGACGGTGAGGCGTGTGCCCTGGGTGAAGCCGACGGGTTCGGCGAAGCGGAAGGTGGCGCGGCGGTTGATGTTCCAGTTCCCCTCGCCGGAGATGGCCCAGCCGGTGCCGGGTTTTTTGTCGAAGGCGTGGTCGATCGGGAACCCCTGCTGGGCGAAGTCCGCGGTGGCGGAGGCGATGGCGACGCCGACGGGTTTGGCATCGGCGGGGGCGTCGGCGGGTGTGGCGAGGATCTCGATTTCGGTGAGGACGAAGTTGCCGTGGGCCGTGCGCCCAGGGCCTTTGGAGGGCAGGGCGTCGTCGGCGAGGGCATCGAGATTGAGGGCATGGATCGGGCCCTGGGTGGTTTCGAACTCGAAGGTGTAGACGTCGCGGTCGGCGGCGGGGCCTTCGAAGCGGAAGGACCCGTCGGGAAGGGGGGCGGGGGTGATTCCGGACTCCGTGGTGATGCGGCGGGGGGCGGGTGTGGTCCAGAGGGTGTCCGCGGGGATGGGGAAGCGATCGGGGAGCGTGGCTTCGAGTTCGGCGATACGGGCTTCGGCGGCTTTGCGGCGGGCGGTGAGGTCGGGGTTGGGAACGTCGATGACCGGTTCGTCGGCGTTATCGAGGTACGCCATGAACTGGAAGTACTCCTTGTGCTCGATCGGGTCGTATTTGTGGGTGTGGCACTGGGCGCAGGCCATGGTCATACCGAGCCAGGTGGTGGCCGTGGTGTGGACGCGGTCGACCATGGAATAGAAGCGGAACTCGAGGGGGTCCACGCCGCCCTCCTCGTTGATCATGGTGTTGCGGTGGAAGCCGGTGGCGATGCGTTGGTCGAGGGTGGGGTTGGGGAGGAGGTCACCGGCGATCTGTTCGATGGTGAACTGGTCGAAGGGAAGGTCTTCGTTGAGCGCTTTCACCACCCAGTCGCGCCAGGGCCAGATCGAACGGGGGCGATCCTTTTCGTACCCGTTGGTGTCGGCGTAGCGGGCGAGGTCCATCCAGCGGCGGGCCCAGCGTTCGCCGTAGTGCGGGGAGGCGAGCAGGCGGTCCACGAGGCGCTCGTAGGCGTCGGGTGAGGCATCGGCCAGGAAGGCATCCACCTCCTCGGGGCGTGGGGCGAGGCCGACGAGGTCCAGGTGGACCCTGCGGATCAGGGTGGCGCGGTCGGCTTCGGGGGAGGGGGCGAGCCCCGCGGCCTGGAGCCGGGAGCGGACGAAGTGGTCGATGGGGTTGACCGGGGGTGCGACCGGGGCTGCCGCCGGAGGGGCGGTGGGCACCTGGGGCGAGACCGGCGGGATGAAGGCCCAATGGGGTCGGTACTCCGCCCCTTGTGCGATCCAGCGTTCGAGGGTGGTTTTCTGGGCTGCGGTCAGCGGTTTTTTCACCGACGGCGGGGGCATCAGCTCGTCCGGGTCTTCGGTGAGGATGCGGTGGATCAGTTCCGAGGAGGTTGGCTCGCCTGGGATGATGGCGCGGGCGCGGGATTTGGCGGGCTTGAGGGCATCATCCCGGAGATCGAGGCGGAGGCCGCCCTTGCGGGTGTTGGAATCGGGCCCGTGGCACTTGAAGCAGTGGGTTGAGAGGATCGGGCGGACGTCGCGAAGGAAATCGACCTCCTGATGGTTGGCGGCGCTGGGTCCGGGGTTGGCGAGGGCCGGCAGCGCGGTGGCGAGCACGAGGGCGTACAGGGCGGCGGCCATGAGGGGTGAGCCAGGGGTTTGGGCGGAGGCGGAAGGCATGATGCGGGCGCGGGTGTCGACGGACGTGGAGTATGCCCGGCATCGGCATCGGGACAAGCCGCGCGTCCCGGGGCACGCCCTTTTCGACCGGCCCGATCGGACCCGATACGGGGACAGGTTCCTGGGAGGTGCGCTGCGGGGCGGGGTTGGAGGTGGGGGATGGGGCTGGGCGAGGCGAAAGAAAAAGGCCGGTGGCTTTCGCCACCGGCCGGGGAGGCCGCCTGCAAGACCCGACGGCAACGGGCAGTCGGTATGTGACTAGGGAGTGATCGTGGGAGACCGACCACGACGACTCGGGTGCGTATGGAGGGCAGGCGGCAAAGCGGATGAGGGGAGCCGGGGTTTGGTTGCGGTCCCGGCGTCGGGGTGAATTCTGGCGAGCGAACGACGTAATCCCGGGCCCTGCGGGGCTCGGACATCATCCGCGTGGGGGCACGGCGTCATGTCGCGTGGATCGTCCGGTACGGGTGGGTCTGAGCGACCTCACGCGCCGAACTTCGCGTCATTGACTACGAAAATACCTTAGTTTGTCAATGAAACTCTCTCACGGTTTGGCGTTGTCGTGTTGTAAAGCATTGATGGATAAGCAATTGAAAATCCGTTTGATCCAGGGTTGGGCGAGAAGCGTCGGGTCGGTGCGGCGGGGTGGATGAATCCGAAGTGGCCGGCGGTCCTGGGGTTGTTAGAATGTCGGTGAAGCACGCAGGAGAGGAGAGGACCATGGAGCTGAGATTTCCCGAGACGGATCCGACGCCGATTTTCGACTATTTCCGGAGCATTCACGCCACGGAACTGCTGACGGCTGCGGTGGCGCATCTGGGGGTGTTTCGGCATTTGGAGGCGGGGCGGTGGACGGCGGAGGGGTTACGGGGGCGGCTGGGTTTGGAGGAGCGACCGTTCAGCGTGTTGATGGTGGCGCTTCGGGCGATGGGATTGGTGGGGGTGGATGGGGACGGGGTTTATGGGGCGACGCCGATGGCGCGGGAGCATTTGGTGCCGGGGGGATTCTTTGATGTGAGCGGGTATTTGGGATTGGGGGCGAACAATCCGAGTGTGTTGGCGATGGTGGAGCGGTTGAGGTCGAACAAGCCGAGTGGGGCTGGGGTGCAGGGGGTGGGTGGTTCGGGGACGGTTCACACCTATCGGGGCGGGGTGCCGTCGGCGTTGGATGCGGAGGCATCGGCGCGGGAATCGACGTTGTGTCTGGCGGGGCGAGCGCGGAACGTGGCTCCGTATCTTGGGACGCGGCTGCGGATTCCGGAGGCGCGGGTGTTGTTGGATGTGGGTGGGGGGACGGGGATCCACGCGTATGCGGTGCTGAAGACGCATCCGGAGCTGCGGGCGATCATTTTGGATCGGCCTGAGGTGTTGAAGGTGGCGGAGGAATGCGCGGTGGAGTGGGAGGTGCGGGAGCGGGTGGAGTTTTGCGGGGCGGATTTGCTGGAGGATGCGTTTCCGCGGGCGGACGCGGTGTTGTTTTCGAACGTGCTGCACGACTGGGATATTCCGGATTGTCGGCGGTTGATCGAGCGGGCGGCGGGGGCGGTCGGGGTGGGGGGTCAGGTGCTGGTGCACGACGTGTTTCTGAACGACGCGATGGATGGGCCGTTGCCGGTGGCTTTGTATTCGGCGCTGTTGTTTTCGTTGTCGGAGGGGCGGGCGTACAGCGCGGCGGAGTATCGGACGTGGTTGGAGGGGGCGGGGCTGGAGGCGGGGCCGGTGATACCGACGCTGGTGCACTGCGGGGTGTTGGCGGGGCGGAAGGTGGGGAGGTGACGCAGGGGAGGGGTGAGGGGGGCGTGGGGAGGTTTCCGGGCGTTGAGTCCGGGGCGGGCAGGGGTCATGCTGTCCGACCATGCTGACGTTCAGCGGACTCTCGAAGACATTTGGAGGTCGGACACTGTTTGCCGACGCGGCGTTGGCGATTGTGGCGGGTGATCGGGTGGGATTGGTGGGCCCGAACGGGGCGGGGAAGTCGACGTTGTTCCGGATCCTGCTGGGGCAGGAGACGGCGGATGAGGGGAATATTTCGTTGGTGCGGGGGGCGCGGGTGGGGGTTTTGCCGCAGGAGAGTGCGCCGGTGGGGGATGAGAGCGTGCTGGATCTGGCGTTGGGGCATGGGGTGAGCGGTGGGGGTGATGGGGCGGGGCATGCGGACCTGCACGGGGCGGTGGACGGGGAGACGATTGCGAAGGCGAAGCGGATTCTGGCGGGGTTGGCGTTTCGGGAGTCGGATTACGACCGGCCGGCGCGGACGTTGAGCGGGGGGTGGGTGATGCGGGCGCATCTGGCGCGGTTGTTGGTGTGGGAGCCGGATCTGCTGATGCTGGACGAGCCGACGAATCATCTGGATCTCGAGGCGTTGCTCTGGGTGCAGAACTATCTGCGGAGCTATCCCGGGGCGCTGTTGCTGATCTCGCACGATCGGGAGTTTCTGAACCAGCTATGCACGCACACGGTGGAGCTGCGGCAGGCCCGGCTTTTCAAGTACACCGGCAACTACGACAGCTATCTCGGTCAGCGGGCGGTCACGGAGGCGGCGTTGGTGGCGTCGGCGAAGGCGCAGCAGCGGCGCATTGATCAGCTCCAGGAGTTCGTGGACCGGTTTCGGGCGAAGAACACCAAGGCGGCGCAGGCGCAGAGCAAGATGAAGCTCATCGAGCGGTTGCGTGAGGAGATGGTGGAGACGTCGGATGCGGACATTGCGATGGGGGAATTCCGGTTTCCGCAGCCGGAGCGCGGGGGGCTGAGGGCGATCCGGCTGGCGGGCGTGCATTTCGGGTACGGGGAGGTTCCGATCTACCAGGGGCTGGATTTCGAGGCCGAGCGCGGGCAGCGGATCGTGTTGGTGGGGCCGAACGGCGCGGGGAAGTCGACGCTGCTCAAGCTTCTGGCGGGGGTGTTGGCGCCCCAGGCGGGTGAACGGAACCTGGGGCACAACGTTCGGGCCGGGTACTTCGCCCAATACCGGCTCGACACCCTCAAGCCCGAACGCACGGTGCTGGAGGAGGGGTTCGACACGCCCCAGCGGGTGACGGAGACCTTCGTACGCACCGTGCTTGGGAGCTTCCTTTTCCGCGGCGACGATGTTTTCAAGCGGGTCGGGGTGCTCAGCGGCGGTGAGAAGAGCCGGTTGGCGCTGGTGAAACTCCTGCTGGATCCCCCGAACCTGTTGTTGATGGATGAACCGACCACCCACCTCGACCTGGCGAGCGTCGACGCCTTGATCGAGGCCCTTCAGCAGTACGAGGGGACGCTCATCTTCATCAGTCACGACGTCCACTTCATCCGCGCCATCGCCACCCATGTCGTCCATGTGCGCGCCGGGCGGCTGACCCATTATCCCGGCGGGTACGAGTACTACCTCGAGAAGACGCGGCAGGCCGCGAGGGAGGGACTGACCAGCTCCAGTCCATCGCTGACCGATGGCCGGCCGGGCGAGCGTGCGACACGGGCTCCGGCGGCGGCGGCGGGTCCCGCGGCGGGTTCGGAGGCTGGTGCGATATCGCGTCGGGACCAGAAGCGTCTGGAGGCCGAGGCGCGGCAGGCAAAGGCGAAGGAACGGCGGGAGGTCCAGCGCCAGGTGAAGGCTTTGGAGGACGAGATCACCCGGTTGGAGGCCCAGGAGAAGACGCTGGTCGCGGAGCTCGAACAACCCGAGACCTACAACACCCCAGGGAAGGCGGTTGCGGTGAACCGGGAACTCCAGCACCTGCATGTCCGGCTTCCGGCGTTGCACGAGGAATGGGAGCAGGCCTCGATGCGGCTTCAGGAACTCAGCGAAATCCGTGCGGCGGACTCGGTGGAATAAGGGATTCTTTTAACCAAATAGACTAGGGTTGGTTTCCACTATCCGCTTGTCATTCGGGGCGGGGCCGGTGGTTCAATGCGCGTGGACCCAAGGGAGGGGGGACAAAGCCGGCTCAAGTCGGACAGTTGTATCCAGGGTTCGGCAAATCCTCAGCAAGAAGGTACCGATATGCGGAAAATTGCGGCATGGTTGACGGCGGTTGTTGTGACGGCGTCTGCGTCGCAAGGGGCGATGGTTTACTACTCCCTGAGCGGCAGTTCGCTGAATGGGACTGTGGTTTCCGGGTCGTTTTCGTTCGATTCGACGGTCATCGGGCCCAACTACAACGGGCTTACGGCGTTGGATGACCTGACGACGTTCAGTGTGACGCTCAGTTCGATTCCTGGGTCCGGGCCGTCATCGACCTCGTTCAGCAAAGGGGCGAACACCTCGAGTGTGTTCGTGATTGCGACGGACGGGTCGGGTGAGATCACCGATTTCTCGCCGGAATTCGATCAGAACACGGATGGGTACTCGATGCAGCAGGGTGGTGTGAACACGACGCTGCTCTTGCATCCTCTGGAGCCGTTCGGGGCGGATTCGATCACCTGGTCGTTCACCCAGGTGCCGGAGGTTGGGGAGACCTCGGTGGCGGTGGCGCTGGGGTTGCTCGGGTTCCTTGGGTTCCGGCGGTGGCGCCGGAGTGTTGCGGCCACGGTCTGAAGACTGTGGGCGGTTGGTTTACCGGATCGGAAAGGGGGGGTGGATCCGGACAGAGTTTCTCAGGAGCCGGGCTTGGTCCCGGCTCGTTTCATTGGGATTGGGGAGGGGTCTTCGAATCCGAGTGTGGGGGGGCGGGTGTGGGGTCGAGGGGGAGGGTCAGCCTGAAGGTGGTTCCCCTGCCGGGTTGGCTTTCCGCGGAGACATCGCCGCCGTGGGCCTGGATGATGTGTTTGACGATGGAGAGGCCGAGTCCGGTGCCTCCCTGTTCCCGTGAGCGGGCGGTATCGACGCGGTAGAAGCGTTCGAAGATGCGGGTGAGGGAGTCCTGGGGGATGCCGGGGCCGTCATCGGACACGGCGATTTCGACGCGGTCGCCGGAGGGGGTGACACGAGCGGTGAGGCTGACCCGGCCTCCGGTGCGTCCGTACTTGATGGCGTTGTCGACGACATTGACGAGGACCTGATGGAGGCGGTCGATGTCGGCGCGGAGGGCGAGGGTGTCGGGGATTTCGTTGAGCAGGGTGATTTCGCGGGCGGCGGCGCGGGAGGAGAAGTCCTCGAGCACGCGGGAGGCGAGGGGGCGGAGGTCGGTCCACTGGCGGTTCATGACCACGCGACCGTCCTCGAGTTGGGAGATGGTGAGGAGGTCCTCGATGAGGAAGGTGAGGCGGTTGGTGTGTTTCTCTATGGTTTGGAGGAACTTGAGGGAGAGGTTGGGATCGTTTCGGGCGCCGTCGAGGAGGGTTTCGACGTAGCCTTTGACGATGGTGATGGGGGTGCGGAGTTCGTGGCTGACGTTGGCGACGAACTCGCGGCGGGTGGCTTCGAGTTGGTTGAGGCGGGTGACGTCGTGGAAGACGAGGATGACGCCGCGCCGGTGGGGGTTGGAGTCCTGGAAGGCGGTGGCATTGACGGCGAGGCAGCGGGGAGGGGGGCCGTCGAGGATCAGTTCGAGGCCGAGGGCCTGGCCCTGGGAGCGGGCGCGGTCGGCGAGTTCCTGGAGTTCGTGGCGTCGGAGGGCTTCGAGCAGGGTGCGGCCGCGGGCGTCGGAGGTGAGGTTGAACAGTTGTTGAACCGCGCGGTTGAGGAGGCGGATGCGGCCGGCCGGGTCGAGGACGACCAGGCCTTCGATCATGCAGTCGAAGATGACCTCGCGGCCGGCGTGTTCGTGGGCCAGTTCGCGTTGGAACGACTCACCGGACTCGCGCAACTGACGTTCCAGGCGGTCGATATGGGACTGGAGGGAACGGGATTGGCGGATCCAGGCGGCGAGGGTGCAGGCGAGGGCGACGAGGGTGGTGATCGCGAGGGCGGTCCACACGGGGATGGGCTGGGCGGGGTTGGGTGTGGACGGGTTGCGGAGGGGCGGGGGGATTATTCCTCGGCGAAGCGGTAGCCGACGCCCCGGACGGTGTCGAGGTAGCGGGCGGCCCGGCCCAGTTTTTCCCGGAGGCGGCGCATGTGGGTGTCGACGGTCCGGGTATCGATGACGTTGTCGTATTGCCAGACGTCCTGGAGGAGTTGGTCGCGCGATTGGACGCGTCCGCGACGCTGCATGAGGGTGGTCAGCAATTTGAACTCGGTGGCGGTGAGGTCGATACGTTTGCCGGCGACGGTGACCAGGTGGCGGGGGATGTCGAGGGTGAGGTCGCCGACGGCGAGGTGGTCGGCCTTCTGTTCCGGTTTCTGGCGGCGTTCGACCAGTTTACGGACGCGGAGGACCAGTTCGCGGGGGCTGAAGGGTTTGGTGACGTAATCGTCGGCGCCGAGTTCGAGGCCGAGCACGCGGTCGATTTCGGCGGCCTTGGCGGTGAGCATGATGATGGGGACGCCGGCGGTGGCGGGGTCGCGGCGGAGCAATTTGCAGACCTCGAGTCCGTCGATTTCGGGGAGCATGACATCGAGGAGGATGAGGTCGGGGGCGTGGAGTCGGGCGGATTTGAGGGCTTCGGCGCCGTTGGCGGCGGCGACGACATCGAAGCCTGCGGCCTTGAGGTTGAAGGAGATGAGTTCGACGGCGTCCGTTTCGTCGTCGACCACCAGGATTTTTGGCATGACGCGGACGGTGGCTACCATCGCAGGGAGGGTGGTTCAACGGACCGGTCGTTACAAGCCGGTTACGATGTCGTCACCGAGCTGGCACGCGGGTGTGACATTGCGTGGGCTGGGCGTTGAGGCAGAGTGGGCGGGCGCATGAATCTGGCGTTGGAACGAAGCGAGTTGCGGGACCTTGGGGAGCGGGTGTTGGCGGGGGAGCGGTTGGGGGAGGAGGACGGGTTGCGGTTGTTGGAGACGCGGGATCTTCACGCCCTGGGAGCGTTGGCGGGGGCGGTGCGGCAGCGGAAGGTGGGCAACCGGGCCAGCTATATCGTCAACCGGTACATCAACTACTCGAACTACTGCATTCTCAGCTGCCAGTTCTGTGCCTTTGCGCGGAAGAAGCGGGACGCGGATGGCTTCGAGTTGTCGGTGGAACAGATGGTGGGAAAGGCGCGGGAGGCGTTGGCTTTGGGGGTGACGGAGTTGCACATCGTCGGGGGGCTTCATCCGTCGCTGCCGTTTTCCTATTACGTGGATTTCCTGAAGGCGCTGAAGGCGGTGCATGCGGGGTTGCAGCTGAAGTGTTTCACGGCGATTGAGATTCTGCATTTGTCCTGGCTGGCGCGGAAGTCGGTGGGGGAGACGCTTGAGGAGTTGAAGGCGGCGGGACTGGATTCGCTGACCGGGGGAGGGGCGGAGATTTTCCGGAAGGAGATCCGGAGCCGGATTGCACGGGGGAAGGAGTCGGCGGAGGAGTACCTCGACGTGCATCGGACGTGGCACCGGATGGGAGGGCGGAGCACGTGCACGATGTTGTACGGGCACCTGGAGAGCCGGGCGGACCGGATCGATCATCTGCGGCGGTTGCGGGAGTTGCAGGACGAGACGGGGGGGTTCAGCGGGTTTGTTCCGTTGGCGTACCAGCCCGAGAACAACGGCATTCCGGTCGAGCACGCGCCGACGGGGTTCGAGTCATTGAGGACGATTGCGGCCAGTCGGCTGTTCCTGGACAACTTTGATCACATCACCGCGTACTGGGTGGGGTTGGGGACGAAGCTGGCGCAGGTGGCGTTGAGCTATGGTGCCGACGACCTGCACGGGACGATTCTGGAGGAGCACATTTTCCACATGGCGGGTGCGGATTCGCCGCAGGGGCGGACGGAGGCCGAGATGGTGAAGGCGATCCGCGAGGCGGGGTTCGAGGCGGTGCAGCGGAACACCTTTTATGAGCCCATCCGGGTCTGGCCGTCGGCGGAGCAGGAATCGGGTGGGGCCGGGGCGACCACCGGGGCGGCGTCGGCGCGGGCGGTGGCCTGAGAATGCCTGGGCGCGTGGCTCGTGCGGCGGCGGTGGCCGGGTGCTGGGCGGTTGTTCGCAGGGGTGAGGGGCGGGGTCAGGGGCGGATGTAGCCGTGGTGGAGGGCCATGTAATAGGGCAGGAGGAAGACCGCGCCGCTGGCCAGTTCCCGGCCGTCGCCGCCGTAGTCGAGGCGCCAGGGGTCGGTGTTCCAGTGGCCGAAGTGGCGTTCCTGGACGGGAAGGACGCGACCGTTGACGCGGTAGGCGCGGCCTGATTTCCGGGGATCGTAGAGGTCGACGGAGTTCTGGGGCGGCAGGGGGAGGAGGTCGAGGCGGTGGCTGTTGTGGTGGCTCCAGTTGCAGCGGTCGAGGGGGAAGCCGCGGAGGGTGGCGACGGAGTCCTCGAGCCAGCCATCCCAGGGTTCGATGGGGAAATCGCCCCAGGGATTGCTGAAGGTGGCGCCGAGGCCGTGGGCGGCGTAGGCGACATTGAAGAACGGGTTCATCTCGGGGTGTTCGAGGGCGGCGTAGGCGTGGAAGGCGAAGAGCCAGCGGGAACGCCAGCGGGTTTCCCTGGAGTAGCTCAGGAGGTTGTAGAAGCACATGAACGCCATCTCGTCGTCGCTCTGATTCCCGGAGCCCATGCCCGTCTGGGTCTTGGGGTTGGTGACGTTGGCGCCGTAGCCGTGGTTCTCGATGAGATCGGCCGCGGCCTTGCCGTATTTCGGGTCGCCGGTGATGTGTTCGGCGACGGCGAGGTAGCTGAGGATGCTGAGGGAATTGAGGCCGCGTTCCGCCCACCAGTTGGGGTCGTTGTTGAGGTGTTTGGGGCCGAAGACGCCCCAGCGGGTGGGGGTGCCGTCGTGGTCGACCAGGCAGAAGTCGTGTTCGACGAGGTGATCGGTGAGATCGCGGACCACTTCGCGGACGCGCTGTTTCTCGGTGTCATCGGCGACCAGGTCGTAATAGCGGGCGTAGAAGAAGTAATGACCGTCGAGTTCATCGGAGCTGGTGTCGCTCTTCCAGTACCACTGGCCGTCGGCGCTCTTGGGCCAGCGGGGCTCGTAGACCTTCCAGAGGCGGTCGCCATCGGCGCGGGTGCGTCGGTCGGCGTCCAGGCGGCCGATGTTGGGATCGGGCCAGTCCATGGGGCGGATGGTGCGGGCGACGTAGCCTTTCGGGGGGCTGTGGGGGCCGCCCTGGGTGACCTTTTGGAGGAAGCGGAGGGCTTCGAAGGCCTGGCGGGCGCGTTTCTGGAACTCCGGTTTGCGGGTGGCGGCGTAGGCGAAGCATTCGCCCGCGCCGTACATGGAGGTCCAGAGCCCGTCGTTGTCGCTGTCGGAGTAATGGATCTTCGAGCGGTCGCCGGGTTTCTCGAGGTTGACCTCGGAGGTGTAGCCAAAGGGGGTGCGTTTGATGAAGCGTTCGATCTCGTCCTCGTAGAACGCGGCCTTCTCCGCGAGGGTCATGGGTTGGCGCTGGATGCCGCCGGGGCCGGCGTCGGTGGCGAACCAGGCGTTGCCGGAGGCGTCGATGGCCAGGGAACGGACGTGGTCGCCGGGAAGCCATCGGGGGCCCTGGCGGTAGGCCCAGTGGGTGCCGTCGAAGCGCACGGCTCCGAGGCGGGTGCCGAACCAGGCCTCACCGTCGGGGCCGGTGGCCACGGTGGTGAAGTCGTTGTGGGGAAGGCCGTCCTTTCCCTCGAAGAACCGCCAATCCGTTCCGGTGCGGCAGGCCACACCGGCGGGTGTTGCGAGCCAGAGCCGGTCGGTGGCGTCGAAGGCGACCCCGCGAACGTCACGGGTCCAGGTCCCGCCGTGGGGGTCGACCGGGGCGACCGGTTCGTAGCCGCGATCGGTTCGGCGGAAGAGACCTGCGCTGGAGGCGACGTGGAGGGATCCGGTCGAATCGAGGGCGATCTGGCGGACCTGCCACCGGCTTGGCCAGCCCACGGTGTGGACCTCGCCGTTGTGGATCAGCAGGGGGTCCTTGGCGGTGGCGACCCAGGTGTTGTCGCCGCGCTGGACGATCTGGAGCACCTCGTTCCAGGGGATGGGGAGGCGGAGGGGGCGGCCGGCGGTGTCGGGCAGGACGAGTTCATCGGGCCGGTTCGAGGCGAGATCGGGGAGGGCGGTCCACTGGCGGTTGCGGAAGGCGAACCAGCGTCCGTCGGCGAGGCATCGCGGTTCGCCTTCGGGGGTGACGATCACCACCTGGGTGGCGTCGGGGCGGGGGCCGTCCGGGAGGGGAGAGCGGACGGCGATTTCCTGGGGGAACGGGGTGTCGGGGATGGCGGGGGCCGGGGCTGCGGTCGCGGGTGTGGGCTGAAGGGTGGTGATCAGGGCTGCGAGGCCGCCGGCGAGGGTGCGGAGGAGGGGTGTCACGCGCCGACACTGCGTCAGGCGTCGGGGGTTGGGCAAGGTGGCGTGAGGACGGGGACGCTGGCGAGGGCGTCGTCGAGGATTCGGACAGCGCGGTCGAGCAGTTCCCTGGAGATGGTGAGGGCCGGGGTGAGGGTGAGGATGTTGCCCTGGGTCACCTTGAAGTTCAGGCCGTTGGCGAGGCAGTGGTACATCACCTGTTCCGCCTCGTCGGTGGCGCGTTGAATGGTGGTGCCGTGGCGGTGGCCCAGTTCGACCCCGACGAGGAGGCCGAGGCCGCGGACGTCGACGATCAGCGGGTGGCGTTTGGCGAGGTCGCGAAGGCGTTCGACGAGGTGGGCACCCAGGTCGCGGGCGCGGGCGGGGAGGTTCTCGTCCTGGATGACGCGCAGGGTGGCGAGGGCGGCGGCGCAGGCGACCGGATTCTTTTCGTGGGTGTAATGGCCGAGGGCGCCGTGGGCCATGGCGCTGTTGAGATCCTCGCGGGCCAGGAGGGCGGCGATGGGCATGATGCCGCCGCCGAGTCCCTTTCCGAGCACCACCATGTCGGGGACGATGTCGTAGTTCTGGAAGGCGAACATGGCGCCTGTGCGGCCGAGGCCGATGGGGATTTCGTCGAGGATGAGCAGCGCGCCGTGGCGGTCGCAGGCGGCGCGGATGCGTTTCCAGTAATCGGGTGGCGGGACGAAGGGCGTGCAGCGGACGGTTTCGGCGACGACAGCGGCGACATCGCCCTCGCGTTCGAGCACGTACTCGACGTAATCGGCGCAGGCGAGGTTGCAGGCGTTGCCGCAGCGGAACGGGCAATGGCGGTTGTCGGGGGGTGGGACGTGTTCGCAGCCGGGGAGGAGGGGGCCCATGTTGCGGCGGAAGATCGCCTCGCCGCCGATGGAGATGCTGTCGAGGGAGGCGCCGTGGAAGGATTCCCACATGGAGACGGTCTTGAAGCGGCCGGTGGCGGCGCGGGCGAGTTTGAGGGCCATGCCGATGGCGGAGGTGCCGCCGGGGGCGAGGAGGAGGCGTTTGAGTGGGGCCGGGGCGAGGCGGGTGAGTTCGCGGGCGAACTCCACGGCTGGTTCGCAGGTGTACCGCCGGGGGCAGAAGCTCAGTTCACGGAGCTGCCCGATGATGGCGTCGATGACGCGGGGGTGGGCGAAGCCGACCTGGTGGACGTTGTTGCCGTGGAAATCGAGCAGTTCGCGTCCCTGCTGGTCGGTGAGGGTGGCGCCGGAGGCGCCGCGGAGGGCGTTGAGGCAGGGGCTGGAGAGGGACTGGTGGAGGAACAGGGCGGCGTCCTCCTCGACCCATCGGCGGGAGGCGTCGTCGAGGTGGGTGTCGTACCAGGCCTGACGCCGGGGTGAGATGTTCAGGTCGCCCTCGGAGCGTAGGGCGTCCAATCCGGCCTTGGTGGCGTGCATGCCGGGCGAGCATGGAGCCGGGGCCGGGAAAAGCCCATCACACAGCGTCGATGGCGCCGCGGGTGAGGATGTGGCGGAGGTAGAGGTACATGAGCGGCGCGTTGAAGAGGAGGCTGTCGAGGAGGTCGAGGATGCCGCCGATGCCTGGGAAGATGCGGCCGGAGTCCTTGGCGCCGGCCTCGCGTTTGAAGAGCGATTCGATCAGGTCGCCGATGACGGCGGCCACGCTGAGGAGGACGCCGAGCACGACGGCGTGCAGGGTGTTCATTCCGGCGAGGCGATGGCCGAGGAACGCGGCGAAGACGAGGCTTGCCCCGGTGGAGAAGGCGATGGCGCCGGCGAAGCCCTCCCAGGTTTTGCCCGGGCTGACGCGCGGGATCATCTTGTGCCGGCCGATGAGGGAACCGGTGATGTAGGCGCCGACGTCGCTGAACTTGGTGACGAGGATGAAGTAGAGGACGTAGTACCGGCCGTCGATGCCGGGCATGAACACGATTTTCGGGATGAAATTGAGCAGCCAGGGCACGTACATCAGCCCGAAGAGCGTGGTGGAGATCGCCGTCAGGCCGTCGGCGACATCGGCGGCGAGGAACCTGCGGACGCAGAGGCCGAGGACGAAGACGATCAGGATGGCGACCTCGAAGTCGTTGGCTTTGGCGGGGAGGTGGGCGTGGGCGTGGGGGATGACCCCGGAGAAGTAGAGGAACGTGCAGACCATCAGGGCGGTGCCGGACACCAGGCCCCAGGCCCGGAAGCAGACCAGACCGCGCTTCTCCACGAGGTCGTAGAACTCCCGGAGCCCCTGGATCGCAAGGCCGAGCATCAGTGCGAGGAAGACCCAGTCGGTGACGGCGTGGTTGTCGGAGAAGATGGTCCAGAGCACAACGGCCCACAGGACGACGGTGCTGGAGAGGCGGCGAAGGAAGATCAGGCCCTTCGAGGGGGGCGGGTTGGGTTGAGCCGTGGGGACGTTCACGCGAAGCCGAGCATCCCGGTTTCGGTCGCGAAAGTTCAAGGCGGCTTCGGAACCCTGTCGGCCTCGGAATCCATGGGAAGGCATCCCGCACCTCGACCTTGGAGGGGCGCCGGGTCCGTGGTTCCCTCGGGGGCGTGAACCTCTGGAAATGGGTGCGACGGGTGCTTTGGACCGTGGCGGGGTTGATCGTGCTCGTCGCGGTCCTGGGCGGGGGGCTGTGGTTGTACCATCATCCGGCGCACACGCGGACCGACGGAGTGGTCTACGGAAGCCGCCATGGGCGCGACCTGACCTTCGACGTGGTGCGGCCGGCGAAACCGAACGGGCTTGGGGTCGTCCTGCTCGTCAGCGGCGGGTGGAAATCGTCCACCAACTCCTTCCGGGCCTGGATGGCGGCGCCGCTGATTCGACGCGGTTACACCGTGTTCGCGGTCTACCACGTGTCCCAGCCCGCGGCGACGGTCATGGAGATCGTCGATGACATGCACCGGGCGGTGCGGTTCATCCGGCATCATGCGGAACAGTATGGCGTCGACCCCGGACGCCTGGGGGTCACCGGCGGCAGTGCGGGCGGGCATTTGTCCCTGATGCTTGCGACCCGGGGTGGGTTTGGCCCGCCTGAGGCGCCGGATCCGGTGGACCGCGCGAGCAGCGCCGTTCAGGCGGTGGCGATCTTCTACCCGGTGACAGACCTGGTGGACCTGGGCAGTTCGAGGGAGAACCCGGGCGACGGCGGGCCGCCGCGGAGTTTTGTGAAGGCCTTCGGTCCGCAATCCACCAATCCGGTGGTCTGGCGGACCATCAGCCGCGACATGTCGCCGCTGTATCATGTCTCCAGCAATTTGCCGCCGGTGCTGATCTTCCAGGGCGGTGCGGACACCCTGACACCGCCGGAGCAGTCGGAGCGGTTTCAGAACCGCGCGCGGGAGCTGGGGCGGGTGGTGGACATCATCTATCGACCCGGGCGGGGACACGGGTGGCCGACGATGATCTGGGATGTCCGGCGGTTCGCCGACTGGTTCGACCGGCACCTGAGGGAAAGGGCCTGAGACCGCCTGATCGGCGCGGGCAGGCGGGCGGGTCAGGAGGAGCGGTGGGAAAGTCCGACGGCCGAGGCGATGTCGGGCAGGCCTTCCGCGGCGAGCTGTCTCTGCAAGCCGCGGACGATGGCCCGCGCCAGGCCGGGTCCCTGGTAGACCAATCCGGAGTAGACCTGGATGAGGGAGGCGCCCGCGGTGATTTTCTCCCAGGCATCGTTGGCGTCGAAGATGCCGCCCACGCCGATGATGGGGAGTTTGCCGGCGGTTTGCCGGTAGAGGTGGCGGATCACCTCGGTGCTTCGGCGGGACAACGGGCGGCCGCTGAGACCGCCGGTTTCGGCGTAGAGATGCCGGGTTGCGGCCGGCGGATCGGAGGGGCGTTCGATGGTGGTGTTGGTTGCCACGATCCCGTCCAGGCCGCGAGCGAGCGCCAGTTCGACGATTTCATCCAGCGCCTCGGGGGTGAGGTCGGGGGCCACCTTGACCAGGATGGGCCGGCGCGGGCTCGGCGGGGAGTCGGCCGTGGTTTTCGGGGCTGCCTGGGCCTCGCCGAGGGCGACGAGGATTTCATCGAGGGCGGCGCGGTCCTGGAGCTGGCGGAGGTTTGGGGTGTTGGGCGAGCTGACATTGACCACGAAGAAGTCGGCGAGGTCGCGCAGGGCCTTGAAGGAATAGGCGTAGTCCGAGGCGGCATCGGCGAGGGGGGTGACCTTGGATTTGCCGAGGTTGACGCCGACCGGGTGGGCGGGCCAGCGGCCGGAATCGCGCCAGGCACGGAGCGCGAGCGCAAAGGTGTCCGCGCCGGGGTTGTTGAATCCCATCCGGTTGATCAGTGCCTCGTCGGGAATGACGCGGAACATGCGGGGGGCGTCGTTGCCTGGCTGGGGATGGCGTGTGACGCCGCCGAGTTCGCTGAAGCCGAAGCCCAGCGCCTCCCAGGCCGGGACGGCCTCGGCCTTTTTGTCCATGCCGGCGGCGAGCCCCACGGGGTTGGGGAAGCGGAGTCCGAGCACGGAGATGGGGAGTGGGGGGGCGGATCCTACCGCGCGCAGACCGGCGCACAGGAGGGCGCTTTGGCTCGCGAGACCGAGGGCCCGAAGCGTCCGGTTGTGGATGCGCTCGGAGTCCTGGAGGAACAACCACGGCCGGAGGACCCGGCGATACAGCCAGCTCACCGCGCCGATGTAGCCGGGTTCGGAGCGCCTGGCGAGACTTCCGCGAGATCCGGGTCCGGGACCTGGCCGGCGCTGCCGTCGATCCGGGACACGGCGGCGATGACCGGGAGGCTCATCACCGACTGGTTGTTGTTGCGTGCGGCCTGCAGGGCCGGGATTGCGGCAGCCGCCGCGGGGCCGATTCCACCCAGGGCGCCGGCTGCCAGGACGCGCACCGATTCGTGGGGGTCGTGAAGGGCTTGCACCAGCTCCGGCAGCGCGCTCGATGCGTCCCTGCCGAAGGACGCGAGCGCCCGGATGGCGCTTCCGCTCAGGTACGGTTCCGGGTGCCGAACCACGCCGGTCAGAGCCGGTACCGCGATGTCCGGCACTCGCGCGATCCGTCCCAGCGCGGTTGCGGCGCTTGATCGGACGACCAACGGCGCCTCCTCGGCCCTAAGGCGGGAGGCGAGGACCCGAACGGAACTCGCGGCGTGCGGGCCCGCACGCCCCAGCGCGTGCGCGGCCGCGACGGCCGCCGGTGTCGAGCCGGTTTCAAGCAACCGGACCAGATTCGGAACGGCCTGTGCGGCTTGTTCGCCGAAGCGCCCGACCGCCGTTGCTGCGGCCGTCTGCACCGCCGGTTCCGCATCGTCCAGGGCGCGGATCAATGGACCCAGGGTGCGTTCGCAGGCTTCCGGGAAGCGTCCCAGGAAGGCGGCCGCCGCCCCACGGACCTCGCGATTGGAGTGGCCGAGGTGGGGCAGCACGGAGTCCACCGCCAGGCTCGCAGGTTCGCCCAGCCGCGCCAGGGCCCCGATCGAGGCCAGCAGGACGGCCTCGTTGGTCGAGGCCAGGGACGCCGCGCAGACCGCCGCGATGTCCACCGTGTGGCCGGGTCGGTTCTCGGGCGTGCCCGGTGCCTGATTCGCAAGAATCGTCAGGGCACCAACCCGGACCTGGCTGTCACCATCCAGCGCCAGCGCGCAGCAGGTTGGAACCGCGGCGTCCCCAAGGCTGTCGAGGATGCCCAGGACGACCTCGCGGACTGCCCTGCTCCGGGTGACGCGAAGTGCTTCGGCGAGATCCGGAAGGTAGGTTTCAGCGCGATTTCCAAGGGTTTCAACGAAGCGCGCCGCGCCGAGGCGGGTGGTTTCAACCTCGTGCGACTTCGGTGGGTTTCCCCCTGGAGCCCAGCGTCCGGCGAGGCGCCGCAAGCGATGGGCCCATGCCTCACGACAGACCAGGCGCCAACGAATGCCCGGGATGGAAGCGGGATCCAGGGTGGCGAGAGCTGCGAGCGTCTCCGCGGCGGGCGAGGGGGCTTCCCGGTCCAGTCTCGCGAGCCAGGAATGGGTGTCGCCACCCGCGATTCCGGGTCCGGCAGCCGGGCTCTTCAAGAGGGCAACGAGCCCGCAACCCAGGGTCAGGGCGCAGACGCCTCGTCGCAGGATGCTTGTTGCGAGGGTCATAGCTCGCTTGACCCTGTTAAGGAGACCGATTATAGCCTTGTCAACAACAACGTTCGCAGCCGTACCCACATCCCCCCCCACCCCCGCTATGTCAATGACCAAGCGCGACATCGTGGTCGCCATCAGCAGCGAGACCGGACTGGTCCAGCAAGACGTGGCCAAAGTCGTGCAACGGACCCTGGAAATCATCCGAGAAGCCGTCAGCCACGGGAAAACCGTGGAACTCCGGAATTTCGGCGTCTTCGAGGTCAAGGTCCGCAAGGCACGGATCGGACGAAACCCGAATGCTCCGGAACGGGACGTTCGGATCCCGCCCAGGTCCGTGGTGAAGTTCAAACCCGGCAAGGAGATGCGCGACGAGGTGCTGAAGCTGTCGCCCGACCGTGTCGAGGGTGCATCCGCTCCTGCTCCCGCCCCCACGCCCGTGGAAGGCGAGGGCAGCACTCCCCCTACCGCCTGATCTCAGCCGTCCGCCGGTCCGAACCGCGGCGTCGCTGGCGCCATCGCCGGGCGCGGGCGACGCCTTTTTCATTTCCGAAGGCCCCTATTTCCCATGCAGCCATTACCTGGATTCCGTGATTTCTACCCCGCCCCGCTTCCCGCCCGCGACGCCTGGAGCGCCGATCTCCGCCAGCACATCTTCAACGCCTGGCGTTCGACCGCGCGGCGTTATGGCTTCCGGGAATACGATGGACCGCCGCTGGAGCCGGTGGAGCTCTATACGTTGAAGAGCGGTGAGGAGATCGTTCAGCAGTTGTTCAATTTCGAGGACAAGGGCGGGCGCCACGTGGCCATGCGCCCGGAAATGACCCCGACCGTGGCACGCATGGTCGCCGCAACCGAAAAGGCGTATCGCAAGCCGATCAAGTGGTTCTCCATCCCGCAACTCTTCCGGTACGAGAAGCAGCAGCGCGGCCGGCTGCGCGAACACTTCCAGTTCAACGCGGACATCTTCGGGGAATCCGACGTCCAGGCCGACGCCGAGATCGTCGCGCTCCTCATCGACACCCTGCGGGCCACCGGCCTGACCGAGGAGGACTTCGTGGTCCGGCTGAGCAGCCGCCAGGCCTGGCAGCGCTTCTTCGCAGGCAACGGCGGGCGACCGGAAATGGCGCCCGCATTCTATCAGGTCGTCGACAAGCTGGAGCGTGAGCGTCCGGAGGTCAGCGCCGGGAAACTCGCAGAGCTTGGGGTGTCGCATGACAAGGTCCGGTCGTTCATCGAAGCGGGGGAACCGGAGCCGGAACTCCAGGCGGTGCTCGACAACCTCCATGCGCGGGGGCTCGGTGCGTTCGCCAAGGTCGACTACGGGGTGATCCGTGGCCTGGCGTACTACACGGGCACCGTCTTCGAGGCCTTCGATCGCAAGGGGGAGTTTCGCGCGATCGCCGGGGGAGGACGCTACGATCAGCTCATCAAACTGGTCAGCGGCGGCAAGGTGGACCTCCCGGGCCTGGGTTTTGGAATGGGCGACGTCGTGCTCGCGGAGATTCTCAAGGCGCGGGGAAAGGCGCCGGCCCACGAGGCGGCCGTGGAAGTGTTCGTTGGCATCGACGACGAAGCCCGGCGCGCGGCTTCGCTGCGGTTGATCCAGGAAATCCGCGAAGCCGGCCTGGGCGTGGAGTTCCCCCTGACCCCGATGAAGTCGGACAAACAATTGAAACGCGCGCTTGAACTGGGTGCCAAACGGCTGGTTCGGCTGATGTCCGGTGCGGATGGCGAGGTGATGGCCGTGATTCGTGAGCTGTCGACGCGGGAGGAGAGGCACGTGCGGCCGGAGCATGCGGCGTCGGCGTTGGTTGGCTGATGGCCTGTTGGGTGGGGAAAGGCCGGTGCGGGGCCCCGGCCGGGCTCCGGGCCGGCGGGAAGGCGGGATGACGGCAAGCAGAAGCCCACGGCGCGAGCGGGCGGATGCGAAGGGATGCGAAGGGATGCGGCGGCTTCCGCAGCGGAGGCTGCCGCGCAGGGTGGGAAGCGGGGAGAATAAGGGAAAACCCGCAAAATCAGGGGGTAGCAGGGGGATCAGGAGCGGGTGGGGCCTGGGTTGGTTGCGCGTGGGGAAAACGTGTGCTGTGATCGTCTCGGTTCAACAAACCAGAACATCCAGATCGAAACACGACCCATGACAACACTTCCTCCCACCGTTCAGGCGAAGCTCGAGGACCTCTGCCGCTCCATTCTTTCCGAGCCTTCGATGGAGGCCCACCGGCTGAAAGTGGACCAATTCCTGGTGAACGACGACGCGCGGGCCCAATACGTGAAGGTTTCGGAGCAGGGGGAGCACCTGCACCACAAGCAGGTGCAGGGTGTCCAGCTGGACGCGGGCGAGGTGGCGACCTTTGAAAAGGAACGAGAGACCTTGCTGGGAAATCCGGTGGCGCGAGGATTCATGGATGCGCAGGAAGCCTTCCACGGGGTCCAGGAAGCAGTTAACCAATTCGTTACCAAGACGTTGGAACTCGGCCGCGTTCCGATGGAATCGGACCTGGAAGGCGGGTGTGGACACGGTTGCGGGTGCCATCACGAGCACTGAAGAGGCGTTTGGGTTGGTGAAGAGATGGAAAAGAACGAAGATTTTTTCGAATCGCCAACCTGTTCATAATCAACCACATGCCGGCACCCGCGATCAACTGTCTGAAAAAAATTTCAAAAAGCTATTGCGGCGGGAGCGGGTGTCCGGCATTCTGATCACGTCGTTAGCGCGGCGGACGTCGCAAGACGGAAGACGCGGTTGAGATAACAAAAAAGGTCGTCCTCTTCGAAAGTTGACGGACGAAAGGTTTTGTCGTCTCATACGGCTAGCGTTCTTTGAAAATTGGTTTGTGCGATAGTAGGCATCTTCAAAAACGATGAGCCTGTTCGAAAGAGCAGGCCTTGCTAAGCAGTTCTTGGTCGCTAATCACGACCACAAGAATCACTCAAAGTATAACGGAGAGTTTGATTCTGGCTCAGAACGAACGCTGGCGGCGTGGATAAGACATGCAAGTCGAACGCTTGTCGTAGAGTAGCAATATTCTGCGGCAGGAGTGGCGCAAGGGTGCGTAACACGTGGGTAATTTGCCGCGAAGTTGGGAATAACTCGTTGAAAGACGAGCTAATACCCGATGTGCTCCGCAAGGAGCAAAGCCGGGGATCGTAAGACCTGGCGCTTTGCGATAAGCCCGCGGCCTATCAGCTAGTTGGCGGGGTAAAGGCCCACCAAGGCTAAGACGGGTAGCTGGTCTGAGAGGACGACCAGCCACACTGGAACTGAGACACGGTCCAGACACCTACGGGTGGCAGCAGTCGAGAATTTTTCACAATGGGCGAAAGCCTGATGGAGCGACGCCGCGTGGGGGATGAAGGGCTTCGGCTCGTAAACCCCTGTCATTTGCGAACAAAGGCGCCAACCTAATACGTTGTTGTCTGATAGTAGCAGAAGAGGAAGGGACGGCTAACTCTGTGCCAGCAGCCGCGGTAATACAGAGGTCCCAAGCGTTGTTCGGATTCACTGGGCGTAAAGGGTGAGTAGGTGGTGGATTAAGTCGGGTGTGAAATCTCCGGGCTCAACCCGGAGCGTGCGCCCGAAACTGATTCGCTAGAGGATGGGAGGGGAGACTGGAATTCTCGGTGTAGCAGTGAAATGCGTAGATATCGAGAGGAACACCGGTGGCGAAGGCGAGTCTCTGGACCATTCCTGACACTGAATCACGAAAGCCGGGGGAGCAAACAGGATTAGATACCCTGGTAGTCCCGGCCCTAAACGGTGCGCATTTGCTGTGGGCGGAATCGACCCCGCCCGTGGCGTAGCTAACGCGTTAAATGCGCCGCCTGGGGAGTACGGCCGCAAGGTTAAAACTCAAAGAAATTGACGGGGGCCTGCACAAGCGGTGGAGTATGTGGCTTAATTCGATGCAACGCGAAGAACCTTACCTGGCCTTGACATGCAGATAGTAGGAGCCTGAAAGGGTGACGATCCCGCAAGGGAAGTTTGCACAGGTGCTGCATGGCTGTCGTCAGCTCGTGTCGTGAGATGTTGGGTTAAGTCCCGCAACGAGCGCAACCCCTGTGTCCTGTTGCCACTCGGATGAGAGTCCGAAGCACTCTGGACAGACTGCCCCGTCCAAACGGGGAGGAAGGTGGGGATGACGTCAAGTCAGTATGGCCCTTACGGCCAGGGCTGCACACGTACTACAATGCCCGGTACAAAGGGAAGCAAGGCGGCAACGCGGAGCAAATCCTTAAAACCGGGCCCAGTTCAGATTGTCGGCTGCAACTCGCCGGCATGAAGCTGGAATCGCTAGTAATGGCGCATCAGCTACGGCGCCGTGAATACGTTCCCAGGCCTTGTACACACCGCCCGTCACATCATGAAAGCCGGCTGTACCCGAAGTCGCTGCGCTAACCGCAAGGAGGCAGGCGCCGAAGGTATGGCTGGTGATTGGGATGAAGTCGTAACAAGGTAGCCGTAGGGGAACCTGCGGCTGGATCACCTCCTTTCTAAGGAGCACGTTCCACGAAAGTGGAATGAGGTCGTGCCGGGTCACACCGGCGATGTCACTATCGCACAAACCAGTTTTTTGGAACGCGCGGCCCGGCGGCCCCTAGGGGACGCCACGCGAAGACTAGCTGGGGCTGTAGCTCAGTTGGTAGAGCGGTAGCTTTGCAAGCTATAGGTCAGGAGTTCGAGTCTCCTCAGCTCCACCACGTCTCTACAACGCGCCTGTAGCTCAGTTGGTCAGAGCATGCGCTTGATAAGCGCAGGGTCACTGGTTCAAATCCAGTCAGGCGCACCAGCTTTCCCGTGCAAACGGGCAGGTTCTTTGAAAACTATACATGGAATCAGCAGGGCAGTAACAGAATCGCCGAGTTCCATGGAGCAATCCATGGTCCGGTTTTGATCAAGCTACAAAGGGCACAAGGTGAATGCCTTGGCGCTAGTGGGCGATGAAGGACGCCGCAAGCTGCGATAAGCCGCGAGGAGCCGCAAGCAGGCTATGATCCGCGGATTTCCGAATGGGGCAACCCGGTCCCGGTCATGCGGGATCACCGCCGGATGAATTCATAGTCCGTCGGAGCGACACGAGGTGAAGTGAAACATCTCAGTAACCTCAGGAAAAGAAAACGACTGTGATTCCGTAAGTAGTGGCGAGCGAAAGCGGAAAAGCCCAAACCTCGGCAACTTGTTGCCGGGGGGTTGCGGGACCCTGACGTGGCATGTGGAGGATTAGTGTAATGGCCTGGAAAGGCCAGCCAGAGACCGTGACAGCCGGGTGCGCGAAAATCCAATACAGCCTAGGGGTATCCCAAGTAGTGCGGTGCACGTGAAACTCCGCGCGAATCTGTCCCGACCACGGGATAAGGCTAAATACCAACTAGCGACCGATAGTGAACCAGTACCGCGAGGGAAAGGTGAAAAGAACCCCTGATAGGGGAGTGAAATAGATCCTGCAACCCTGTGCCTACAATGTGTGGGAGCCCGCAAGGGTGACCGCCTGCCTTTTGCATAATGAGTCTGCGAGTTATTGTCGGCGGCTGCCGTAGCCCCTCAGGGGCGGTGGCCCAGCGAAAGCGAGTGCGAATAGCGCGACCCAGGTCGCCGGCAATAGACCCGAAGCGGAGGTGATCTACTCATGACCAGGTTGAAGCTGGGGTAACACCCAGTGGAGGACCGAACTCGTGGATGTTGAAAAATCCTGAGATGAGTTGTGGGTAGGAGCGAAAGACTAATCAAACCCCGTGATAGCTGGTTCTCTCCGAAATAGCTTGAGGGCTAGCGTCGGACAAGTACTCCAGGGAGGTAGAGCACTGGATGGCTTAGGGTCCCCACCAGGATGCCAAAACCAATCAAACTCCGAATTCCCTGGATCCCATTATTCCGGCAGTCAGACCGTGAGGGATAAGCTTCATGGTCGAGAGGGTAACAGCCCAGACCACCAGCCAAGGTGCCTAAACACCGCTAAGTGGAAAGGATGTGATGTCGCTGAGACAGTGAGGATGTTGGCTTAGAGGCAGCCATCATTTAAACAGTGCGTAACAGCTGACTCATCGAGCGATATCGCGCCGAAAATGATTGGCGATAAGTGGTGTACCGAAGCTGTGGGCCCTGGTCCGTCACGACGGATCAGGGCGGTAGGAGAGCGTGGCCGTTCCGGCAAAGCTGCTTCGAAAGAAGTGGTGGAGGGATGGCCAGTGAGAATGCAGACACGAGTAGCGATAAACCGGATGAGAATTCCGGTCGCCGTAAACCCAAGGTTTCCTGGGCCAGGTTCGTCCCCCCAGGGTTAGTCGGGAGCTAAGGTGAGGCCGTAGGGCGTAACCGATGCACAGCAGGTCAACATTCCTGCACCGGCTTGGAATTAGGCGACGGGTGACGCAGAGAGAAAAGTGCGTAGGTCATCGAAAGACCGAGCCTAGGCTTCGGCCGAAGCGCAGCACCGGACAATCTGCCGAGAAAACCCCGTCGACGTGTCCAGGCCGCCCGTACCGTAAACCGACACAGGTGGGTGGGTGTAAGTGCACCAAGGCGCGCGAGAGAAACCTCTCTAAGGAACTCGGCACATTAGCCCCGTAACTTCGGGAGAAGGGGTGCCCACTTCGGTGGGTCTCAGTAAATTGCGTTTAGCGACTGTTTAACAAAAACACAGCACTCTGCTAAGTCGTCAAGACGACGTATAGGGTGTGACACGTGACCAATGCGGTAAGATCAAGGTAAGCTGTCAGCCGCAAGGCGAAGCGGTGAGCCCAAGTCCCCGTGAATGTCGGCCGTAACTATAACGGTCCTAAGGTAGCGAAATTCCTTGTCGGGTAAGTTCCGACCTGCACGAATCGTGTAACGACTGAACGACTGTCTCGGAGAGGATCTCGGCGAAACTGTAATTGCGGTGAAGATGCCGCATGCCCGCAGTAGGACGGAAAGACCCTATGCACCTTCACTGTAAGCTGGCATTGGGTTCTGATTAATGATGCGTAGCGTAGGTGGGAGACTTTGAACCGCAGGCTTCGGTTTGCGGGGAGTCGCAATGTGAAACACCACTCTTCGTTAATTAGGATTCTAACCCCGACCTGTCATCCAGGCGGGAGACAGTGCTTGCCGGTCAGTTTGGCTGGGGCGGCTTCCTCCCAAATCGTAACGGAGGAGCGCGATGCTCGGCTCAGCACGGTTGGCAACCGTGCGACGAGGGTATGGCTAGAAGCCGGGTTGACTGTGAGACCAACAAGTCAAGCAGGTGCGAAAGCAGGCCCAAATGATCCGATGGTTTAATGTGGAATTGCCATCGCTCAACGGACAAAAGGTACGCTAGGGATAACAGGCTGATCGGGCCCAAGAGTTCATATCGACGGCCCGGTTTGGCACCTCGATGTCGGCTCATCGCATCCTGGGGCTGGAGAAGGTCCCAAGGGTCCGGCTGTTCGCCGGTTAAAGCGGTACGCGAGCTGGGTTCAGAACGTCGTGAGACAGTTCGGTCCTTATCCACTGTGGGCGGAGGAAACTTGAGGGGTTCATTCCTTAGTACGAGAGGACCGGGAATGACGCACTTCTGGTGTGGCAGTTGTTCCGTCAGGGGCATCGCTGCGTAGCCACGTGCGGAAGGGATAAGCGCTGAAAGCATCTAAGTGCCAAGCCCATCCCAAGATAAGGTTTCCCTGGCCGCAAGGCCCTAAAGACTCCGGGTAGACTACCCGGTTGATAGGTCAGGCGTGCAAGCGCTGCAAGGCGCTCAGCGGACTGATACTAATACGTCGTGAGGCTTGATCGTCTTTTGACGATTTCAAACGGCGATTCCTAATTGCCGGCTGATCCATGTATAGTTTTCAGGGAATCCCGCCCGGGTTCTTTTGAAAGATTTTTTCTGGTGGCAGTAAAGCTGTGGTCCGACCCGATCCCATCCCGAACTCGGCCGTCAAACGCAGCGTTGCCGATGGTAGTGCATGTATAGCTTGCGCGAGAGTAGGTAGCCGCCAGTTTATTTTCCGAGCCGCCCCTTTGGGCGGCTCTTTTTTTGGTCGGGTTTCAGATGAATGGAACGAACCCAGGACGAACGCGGTGCTGGGGCTCGTTGTGGTGAGCAGCGGAATCAGCCGGGCCGCCGGCACCCCTTGGGGAGGGGTGGCCTGGGCCTGGGCCTGGTGGGTGTGGGCGCGGTGGGAACCGGCTCCGGGGGAGGCGAAATGGATTCAGGGGCGGCGGAGGTCGCCGAAGAAGCCGAGGTGTTCGAGCGAGGTTCGGAGTTCCTGGATCTGCTCGGGGCTGAGATTCGCGTGGGGAAGCCGGGGCGGTCCGACTTCGACACCAATGAATTCCATGGTGGCCTTGGCCGAGGCCATGAATCCGAAACGGGAGAGGAGCGCGACCAGTCGGGCCGAGGTCAGTTGCAGGTCGCGGGCGGTCTTCAGGTCCCCCTTCTCCAGGGCGGCGAACATGCGGTGGTACAGGGGAGCTGCGAAGTTGTAAGTGCTTCCAACGCCGCCTCTTCCTCCCAGAACCCAAGCTGCCATGATCCACTCATCGCAACCGTAGGCGATGTCGAAACGGCCTCCGGATGCGGCAAGGCACAGCTGGTAGGACGCCAGGTCGGGGTTGGAGAATTTCAGTCCCGCCAGGGTCGGAATCCGTTCGCCAGCCCGCTCGAGGTAATCGGGCATGGGCAGGGAGACGTGGGTGAAGACGGGAATGTCGTAGAAATAGAACGGGGTGGTGGGGGCGGCGGCGGCGATCTGGGCGGTCCAGGTGATGAGTTGGCCGATGTCGCGGGGTTTGAAGTAGCAGGGGGCGAAGGCGGAGATGGAGATGGCGCCCAGGCTTTCGGCGTGTGAGGCGAGGGCCTGGCTGTCGGGGAGGCAGTTGGAACCCACATGCACGGAGACCTTCAGTGGGGTGCCGCGTGCCACTTCGAGCCATCGACGCGCGATTTGTTTGCGCTCCTCGAAGGAGAGGGAGGTGCACTCGGCGGTGGTCCCGTTGATGAAGACCGTGTTGACGCCGTCGGCGAGCAGATGGGCGGCCTGTTTTTCGATGCAAACGAGGTTGAGGCTGCCGTCCGGGTGAAACGCGGTGTGGGTGGCGGCGACCAGGCCGTGGAGGGGATGCTGGGGACGCATGGGGGCGGTTGAGAGGTCAGGCGTTATCGGGTGAAGCGGTAGTGGGCGGACTCTGGCGGGGTCGGATGCAGAGCACCAGCACGATGGAGATGAGGCCGAACGAGGCGAAGATTCCGAAGATGGCCATGAGGGGGATCTGGAGGTCGCGGAGCACCCCGAACCACCAATCGGCGAAGCCGCCGCAGCTGATGCTGACGAGATTCATGAGGCCGTAGCCGGTGGCGCGGAAGGAGGGGGCGGTGATCTGGCAGAGGATGGGCATGTTGTTGGTGTCGAAGAATCCCCAGCCCAGGCCGAAGAGGATGAGAAAGGCGACGGCGACGGCGAGTTGTCCGGTTTGGGGGGAGTACCCGACGCCCATCATGGCGACGACGATGAAGGCCATGCCGATGGCGCTGGTGTAGATGCGTCCGCGGATGTTCCGGCGCATCCAGCGGTCGGCGAGCCAGCCGCCGATCAGGGCGCCGAAGATGCAGGCGATCATCCAGTAGAGGGTGGCGGAGACGCCGGCCTTGCCCTGGCCGATACCGAACTCGGCCTTGAGGATGGCGGGCATCCAGTCGCGGACGATCCAGCCGGCCATGGCTGGGAGGGTGAAGTAAAGGACGAGGAGGATGAAGGACGGGTTGCCGAGGAGGGCGCGGAGGGCGGCCAGGGCGGAGATGGGTGCGGAGGGGGGTTGGCCGGCGGGGGCTGTGGATGCCGGGGGGGGGGCGCTGGCGCGGCCCAGGAGGAAGAAGAGGGGGATGGCGTAGGCGACGCCGATGAGGCCGCAGAGATCGAACATCCAGCGCCAGCCGAGGGAAGGGTGGTCGGCGGCGTAGCCGCTGAAGCCGCCGAGGATGACGCCGGCATAGATGCCCATTTGGTGGAGGCCGACGGCGCGGGATCGGGTGGGGCCTGCGTGGAAGTCGGAGATGAGGGCGAGGGCGGCGGGGATGTAGAACGCCTCACTGCAGCCCATGATGGCGCGGGTGGCCCAGAGTTGTTCGTAGGTGGTGACGTGGCCGGTTGCCCAGGTGACCGCGGACCAGGCGAAGAGGCTGCCGGTGATGACCCAGCGGCGGCCGAAGCGATCGGCGATATAGCCGCCGATGGGGCTGAGGACGGCGTAGGTCCATTTGAAGGAGGCGAGGATCTTGCCCCAGGCCGCCTCGTTGGCGATGTCCGGGATGTCGGCCATGATCGATGACTTCATGGCGGCGAGCATCTGGCGGTCGAGGTAGTTGAGGAGCGCGACCGGCATGAGGACGATCACGATACGCCAGGCGAGGGCGAGCGGATTTCCGGGGGGGGGAGTCATCGCGTGGGGGTCATAGCAGAGCGGACCCCGGTGCTGGAAGCGGATCCCTGAGGTGGGTTCCTGAGGGGGAACCCGGGAGTGGTGCGCGGGGCGGGGCTTGAACCCACAACCTTCGGCTCCGGAGGCCGACGCTCTAGCCAATTGAGCTACCCGCGCGACGCGTTGAGCGAGGGACAGGTTAGGGGTGGGGCTGAGGAGGCGGCAAGCCAGCATTTGGGTTCGGGTTTGCCGGCCGGCGGGCGGGTTGCGGGGCGGGCGGGCCGGTGGCGCGGGGAAGGCGACGGGGAGGGTATCGGGTGCTTTGACTTGGGTGGGGCCGCCCCGTAGGTTCCGGGCGATGGATCACCTCCACGCGCCGTGGCGCATCGAGTACATCCTGGCGCCGAAGACCCCGACGGACGGGGTTTCGGTGTTTCGGAGGATTGCCGAGTCGAACGAGGACGAGGCGAATCTGGTGGTGGGGCGGGGGCGGCACTGCTTTGCGTTGTTGAACCGGCATCCGTACAACGGGGGGCATCTGATGGTGCTGCCGTATCGGCAGGTGGCGGGTTTGGATGAGCTGACGGACGAGGAGATGCTGGAGTTGATGCAGTGGACGCGGCGGTGCATGGCGGCGCTGAAGGAGACGATGCGGCCGGACGGGTTCAACGTGGGGTTCAATCTCGGGAAGGTTGCGGGGGCTGGGATCGTGGAGCATCTGCATCTGCATGTGGTTCCGCGCTGGAGCGGGGACACCAATTTCATGCCGGTTTTGGCGCAGACGACGGTGTTGCCGGAGGCGTTGGAGGAGGTTGCCGCGCGGCTGCGGGTGGCGTTGGGTGCCGGCCCGGGGGTTGGTGGGGCGGGGGCGGGTGGTTGAGCGTGGTTTTCCCGGTTTTTTTTGTGAGTCCGACCATTGAGGAAATCCTGCATTTCGAGAGTGCGCGGCAGGCGCAGGCGTTGTTTCAGAACGACCCGAAGAACCTCCAGGCGGTGGAGAGGGCGTTGGGGGTGAGGGCGACGTCGCGGGAGGGGTGGATCAAGCTCGAGGGGGCGGTGGACGCGGTGGGGAGGGCGCGGAGGATGTTCGAGCTGTTGGATGCGTCGGTGAAGGCGGGTCAGACCGTGCGCGGGAAGGAATTCGCCTATGCGTTGAACGTGGTGCAGCACGAGGGGGCGGAGGCGTTGGCGGGGCTGTTCGACACGCGGATCACGACGTCGGCGCGGAAGGGGCAGGTGACGCCGAAGACCACCGGGCAGAAGCGGTACGTGGAGGCGATCCGGCAGCATGATCTGACGCTGGGGATCGGGCCTGCGGGCACGGGGAAGACGTATCTGGCGATGGCGATGGCGGTGGCGGCGCTGCGGGAGGAGAAGGTGGCGCGGATCATTCTGACGCGGCCGGCGGTGGAGGCCGGGGAGGCGCTCGGGTTTTTGCCTGGCGACCTGTATGAGAAGATCGCCCCTTATCTGAGGCCGTTGCACGACGCGCTGCACGACATGATGCCGGCGGACGAGATCCAGAAGTGCACCGAGCGGGGGGTCATCGAGATTGCGCCGCTGGCGTACATGCGGGGGCGGACGCTGAACAACGCGTTCGTGGTGTTGGACGAGGCGCAGAACGCGACGGCGGAGCAGATGTTCATGTTCCTGACGCGGCTGGGGTTCAACTCGCGTGCGGTGGTGACCGGGGATCCGACGCAGGTGGATCTTCCGAAGAACCGGCCGTCGGGGCTGGTGGAGGCGATGCGAGCGTTGCGCGGGGTGGAGGGGATTGCGGTGTGTGAATTTTCGCGGCGCGACGTGGTGCGTCATCCGTTGGTGCAGCGGATCATCCAGGCGTATGAGGAGCATCGCGGGCGGCGTCATGGGGCGGGGGCGGAGTGAGGCGGGATGAGTGTCCGGGTGACGATCCTGAACCGGCAGCGGTCGCGGCGGGTTGACCTGCCGGGGTTGCGGCGGGTCACGGAGATGGTTTTGGAGGGGGATTTCGGGCTGACGGAGGGTGAACTTGGGGTGCAACTCATCGGGGCACGGCGGATGGCCGCGATGAACTGGAGGTGGTTGAGGCACGAAGGTTCGACGGACATCCTGACTTTCGATCATCGGGAAGGCGGGGCGGGGCCGCTGCACGGGGAGTTGTTCATCAGTGTGGATGACGCGGTGGCGCAGGCGGGGGAGTACGGGACGCGGCCGGGGCCGGAGCTGTTCCGGTACGTGGTGCATGGGATTCTGCATCTGCTGGGGTATGACGACACGACCGCCGGGGCTCGGAAGCTGATGAAGCGCGAGGAGAACCGGGTGGTGCGTCGCTGGGAGGCGTCGGAAGGGCGGCGGCTGGAGGGTCTTTTGGGGAAGCCAGCCGGGGCGGGGTGTGGTGGCGGCGGGCGGCGGGGGGTGGGTTGATGAACCGCGCCGAGGAACGTACGACGGGGGTGGTGCTTCGGACGCGGCTGCTGACGGAGACGTCGCTGATCGTGCATTGGCTGACCGGGGATTTCGGGCGGATAGCGACGGTGGCGAAGGGAGCGCGCCGGCCGAAGTCCCCGTTTCGTGGGAAGCTGGACCTCTTTCACCTGGCGGACTTCACCTTTCGGAGGAGCGCGCGGTCGGAACTGCACAACCTGGTGGAGGTGGGGATGCGGGAAGGTTTTCCGGAGTTCCGGGCGGATTGGCGGCGGTTGGTGCGCGCGTCGTATGCGGTGGCGTTGGTGGAGGCGACGACGGAGATGGACACGCCGGTGCCGGAGGTGTTCCGGCTGTTTCTGGAGTACCTGGGTCATTTGGCCGGCGGAGGTGCGGGTGGGGTGGTGTCGGTATTGGCGTTGGAGGTGAAGCATTTGGCGGGCATGGGTTTGGAGCCGGACTGGAGCCGGGGGTCGATTGCGGGAGGGGTGCGGCGTCTGGCGGAGCGGTTGCGAGGGGTTTCGTGGGGTGAGCTGGGGGGTGTGGAGGTGGAAGCGGAGGCGTTGACGGGGTTGTCGCGGTTCCTGCATGGGTTTTGGGCGCACCATCTGGGGGGGGTGCCGCGGGGGCGGTCGGAGGCGTTGGAGCCGGGTTGAGGGGGAGGGCGGCCGGGGGTGCTGGGGGGTGTTGGAGGTGGGCGGGGGTATCCGAAAGGGGGCTTGCGAGGGATTACCGCGCGACGCAAGGATGGTTACGTCACAACGAGGCATTCGCCGCATCAGCATCAACGTTTCGCGCAGCTATGGGCCGCATTTACAACAGCATTGTGGAGACCGTGGGCAACACGCCCCTGGTTCGACTGAACCGCATTCCGTCGTCGTTGGGCGTGGATCCTTCGACGTCGATCCTGCTCAAGTGCGAGTTCTTCAATCCTTTGGGCAGCGTCAAGGATCGCATTGGGTTGTCGATGATCGAGGACGCGGAGCGGCGGGGGATTCTGAAGGCGGACACGACGATCATTGAGCCCACCTCGGGGAACACGGGAATCGCGCTTGCGTTCGTGGCCGCGGCGAAGGGCTACAAGCTGATCCTGACCATGCCGGAGACGATGTCGGTGGAACGGCGGACCCTGCTGGCGATGCTGGGGGCGAAGCTGGTGCTCACGCCGGGGGCGGATGGGATGAAGGGCGCGATCCGTCGGGCGGAGGAGCTTGCGAAGGAGACGCCGAACGCGTGGATCCCGCAGCAATTCGAGAACAGCGCCAATCCGGAGATCCATCGGAAGACGACCGCGGAGGAGATCTGGCGGGACACCGACGGGCAGGTGGACATCCTGGTGGCGGCGGTGGGGACGGGCGGCACGATCACCGGTTGCTGTGAGGTCATCAAGGCGCGGAAGCCCGGTTTCGCGGCCATTGCGGTGGAGCCGAAGGATTCGCCGGTGATTTCCCAGACGCTTCGCGGGGAGCCGTTGAAACCCGGTCCGCACAAGATCCAGGGAACCGGGGCCGGTTTTGTGCCGGCGAACCTGCATCTCAAGGGGCCGGCCGGGGAATCGCAGATCAGCGAGTGCATCATGGTTTCGAACGACGACGCCTTTGCGATGGCGCGGCGGTTGGCGAAGGAGGAGGGGGTTCTTGCCGGCATCTCGACCGGGGCCAACGTCTGGGCCGCGTGCGAGGTGGCGCGGCGACCGGAGAACAAGGGGAAGATGATTGTGACGATCGCCTGTTCGACCGGCGAACGGTATCTCAGCACGGCTCTCGCCGCGGAGGCCCGCGCCGAGGTGGGCGCCTGAGTATTGCCTGGAATTCCGAGGGGACCCCTGGGCGCGATCACCGGCGGCGGGTCCCGTCGTGGCGGTTATGTCAGGGGCCGTCCATGCGCTGATGGAGCGCGGGGCGGCCCTTCGGCTTGTCGCACCCTCCGGTCGGCTTCCCTTGCGGTCCTTCCTCGGCCGTGCTTCAGCGGTCCGACTGCGGGTTCGGCAGGTCCAGCCTTGGCGTTGTCGTGGTGGCGGGGGCGGTTTCGAGGGCGCGGGCCAGCTTCACGAGGCGCGGGTCGTCGTTGGTGGTGTTGGTGGTGGTGTAGGCGCCGTGCACATGGGCGAGAACCCGGCCGGCGGGGTCGATGACGAACACGTTCGCGGCTTTGCGTTCGAAGGGCAGCTGGCGGGTGACCGTGCCTTCGAAATCGAGGAGGAGGGGTTTGGGGCGGTTTTTACGGATGGCCTCGGTGACGCGTTGTTTGAGGAAGCGCGGGACCGCCTGGACGTCGGCGATGCCATGGATATCGGCGACGTGACTCCACCGGGCCTTGAGGGGGGCCACCCAGGCATCGATGTCCTCGGAGCCGCGGCGGTCGCCGACGAGGAGGAGGAGGGGGCGTTCGCGAGGGAAGGAGAAGGTGTGGCGAGTGCCGAACTGGTCGGGGAGTTCGAACGACGCGAGGGTGTGGGGCCGTGGTGAGGATTCCGCGGCCCGAGCGGAGGTGGGGCCGGGGGTCGGGATGGGAGGGGCGAGGAGCGCGGCGGTGCCGAGGGCAATGGCGAGGGCCAGGCGATGGAGGGGGGATCGGATGCGATGCGTCACGCCGTGGGATGTGGTTTTGCCGGTACGCTGCCCGCATGGGCGTACTGGCGTCCACGCCATTCCATGGGTTGGCCGCGCCAGCGTCGTGCGAGGGCGGCCCATTGGATCCATACCAGTGCGGCGACGCCGAGGGGGTTGAGGAGGGCGCCGAGGATGCTTTGCTGGAAGCGCCAGGCGAGCAGCAGACGGAGCGTGAGGGTGAGGGCTGCTGCCGTGGCGGCGGTGGTGAGGGTGAGCGGGTGAAGGGGTGTGACGAGGGCGGAGGCGAGAAGGATCCAGGGGATGACATGACCGCCGAGCAGGAGGATGGTCCAGGGAAGGATGGCCGCCGGTTGGGCGAGGCCCTCGGTGGCGTTCTTGCCCAGGCCCTTCCAGACCTCGGCGGCGGACGGGTACATGCGGCAGGAGGCGATGTCGGTGGCGTCGAAGAGGCCGGTCTGGTGGCCGTTTCGGCGGAAGGCGCGTGGCAGTTGGACCCCGTCGTGGAGGGAGGCGCGGATGGAGCGATGGCCGTCGACGTTGAAGTAGGCGGCGCGGCGTGCGGCGAACAACTGGCCGCAGCCGGCGGCGAAGGCGGGCCAGCGGGTGAGTCTGGCGGCGAGCATGGGCAGGTAGCCGAGCAGGACGAGGTGGATGAGGGGGATGAGGAGTTTCTCGAGGAAAGTGCCGGTGATCTGGCGGGGGACGCCGCTGAGGAGGTGGAGTTCGGGGTGATGCTCGAGGTGGAGGGCGAGGCGGGTGAGGGCGTCGGGCGAGAGGCGGACATCGGCGTCGACGAAGACGAGGATGTCGCCCTTCGCGGCGGAGGCCAGTTGCCAGCAGGCGTGTTGTTTTCCGCACCAGCCGGCGGGGAGGTCGCGACCGGAGATCAGGCGCACGCGGGGGTCCTGGGCGCGGATGGCTTGGACGCGTTCGGCGGTGCGGTCGGAGGAATGGTCGTCGAGGACGAGGACTTCGAGGGTGGGATCGGGGTGGGCGAGGATGGAATCGAGGGCGGGGCCGATGGCGTGTTCCTCGTTGCGGGCGGGGATGAGGACGGAGAGCCGGGATTGGGTGGGGTGCCGGGGTTGAGGTTGTGAGGGGGAGGGGGAGGGGGGAGGGAGGCGTCGGTAGAAGGGGAGGTTGAGCAGGGCGAGGGTGGTGGGGAGGAGGGCCAGGGCGCAGGCGGTCTGGGCGATCAGGCCCGGGAGGAGGGAATCGGCCGGTGGCGGGGAGATCATAGGTGTCCGTGGTTGGGGTTGAAGGGCTGACGGCGGGTCCAGGCGCGGAAGCGGCGCCAGAGGTCGTAGATGCCGCCGACACCGGATTGACCGCGGAGGAGGGGAAGGAAGGCGTCGGGTTGGCGGAGTTGGGAGTCGGCGGCGAGGCTTTGCATGGTGTCCTCGAGGCTGTTTTCGAGCCGGCGGGTCCAGGCGTCCGGTTCGAGGGGTTGGGCGCGGTCGGTGGCGATGTCGATGGGTTGGCCGAAGCGGATGAGGATTTCGGGGAGGCGTTCGTGCCAGTGGGTGTATTCGATGGCGAGGGGGACGAATTGGACCCTTTGGGGAGGGGGATGGAGGATGGTGCGGGAATGGCCGATGCGGTAGGCGAGGTGGCCGAGGCCGCTTTTGAAGCGGACGGGGCGTTCGCGGACATCGGCGAAGCGGCCCTGGGGGGTGACCCAGAGGATGGTCCAGGGGTTGGCGAGGATATCGCAGGAGATGCGGAAGAAGCGGGCGGCGCCGCGTGGGGAGTCGGGTTCGATGCCGAAGAAGCCGAGGCGTTTGAAGAACGCGTATTTTTCGACGGCCTTGGCGTCGATGGGTGCGTAGGCCTGATGGTTGACGAAGAGGGTTCTGGAGAGGTGGAGGCAGACGAGGGGATCCCACCAGGAGGCGTGGTTGAGGAAGATCACCTTGGGGATGGCGCTTTCGTTGTCGGGGAGCCATCCGGAGGTTGCGATGCGGAGGGAATGGAAATGTCGGTTGAGGTACCAGCGGGTGTAATGGGCGAAGCCGCTGAGGAGCCAACCCGAGACCCTGGGCAAGCCCCGGGGTTCGGGTGGCGTCTGGAGGCGGGTGCCGAGGTCGGGCATGGGGGTGGAAGGGGGGGTCAGGCGGCGGTGGCGAGGGCGGGGGTGGCGGCGTGTCGGCGGGGAGCCGGGCGGGGGGCGGCGCCGTCCTGGTCGAGGGTGTCGGCGGCGATCCAGCCGGACATGAGGACCATGGGCATGCCCGGGCCGGGGTGGGCGGCGCCGCCGGCGAGGTAGAGGCCGTGGAGGGGTTGGCGGTTGCCGGGTTTGAAGGCGCCGAGGAAGCGGCCGTGGCTGGCGAGGCCGTAGATGGCGCCCTGGAGGACCTGGTAGCGGTCGTGGATGTCCTGGGGGGTAAGCCAGCTTTCGGTGACGATCCTGGATTCGATGTCCTTCATGCCGCCGGTTTCGGCCAGTTTGCGGAGGATGACGCGGCGGTACTCGGGGAGGATGTGGTTCCAGTCGTGATGGGGGCGGAGGTAGGGGGTGTGGACGAGGATGTAGAGGGCTTCGCCGCCCGGGGGTGCGACGGCGGTTTCGGTGGCGGACGGGGCGCAGACGTAGGCGGTGGGGTCCGGGGCCGGTTCGCCCTTGCGGTAGATGGCGTCGAATTCCTCGTGCGGATCGCGGGAGAAGACGAAGTTGTGATGGAGGATGTGGTCGTAGCGTTGTTTCAGGCCGAGATAGAGGACGACGCCGGAGCAGGCGGGTTCGAAGGATTTGCCGGAAGCGAAGCGACGGGAGTGGGGGTGGTCGGGGAGCAGGTCGGTGAAGGTGCGGACGGCGTCGCGGTTGGAGACCACGGCGGAGAGGGGGACGGATTCGCCGTTGCCGAGGCGGACGCCGGTGACCTGATCGCCGCGGGTGGTGATGCGGGCGACGTGGGAGCGGGTGTGGATGTCGACGCCCAGTTCGCGGGCGAGGCGTTCGAGGGCGACGGGGACGGCGCGGGTTCCGCCGATGGGGTACCAGACGCCTTCGTTGCTTTGCATGTGGGCGATGCCGCAGAGGACGGCGGGGGACTGTTCGGGGGAGGAGCCGACGTACTGGGTGTAGTGGTCGAGCATCTGGGCGGCGCGTTCGTCGGGGATGAACTTGCGGATGGTGCCGGAGACGGTGCTGCCCATGCGCATGTGGAAGACGTCGCCGAGGGTGGAGGGGTTGGCGGCGGTGCGGAGGTCGAACATGTCGGCGAGGCCGCCGATGGGTTTGTAGAAGAAGTGGCGCTGGGAGATGGAGTCGAGGCGTTGGGCGAGGTTCATGAAGCGCCGGTAGCCCTGGCCGGAGCCGGAGCCCGGGGCGTGGCGATCGAGGGTGTCGGCCATGGCGTCGACGTCCTCGACGAGGTCGAGGGTGGAGCCGTCCTGGAAGAAGCAGCGCCACTGGGGGTCGAGGCGTCGCAGGTCGAGGTAGTCGTCGAGGTTTCTGCCGGCCTCGGCGAAGATGCGACGGAGGACGGAGGGGAGGGTGAGGATGGTCGGGCCCATGTCGAAGCGGAAGCCGTCCTGTTCGAGGACGGCGGCCTTGCCTCCGACCCAGTCGTTGGATTCGAAGAGGGCGACGCGGTAACCGCGGGCGGCGAGGGTGCAGGCGGCGGCGAGGCCGGCGAGGCCACCGCCGATGATGCCGATGGGAAGGTCAGTGTTGGGGTTCATGCGCGGGGATGGATGGATGTTGGTGTTCTGAAAGGGTTCGAGTCTTCGAGGGCCTGGTTCGCTGCCAGGCGAGGCGGGCGGTGCGAAGGCCGGCGAGCAGGCGCCGCCACGGGGACGCACCGTGAGTGGACTCCAGGGCGGCGGCGAAGAAGGCGTCGTCGCCGGGTTGGGCCGGGTCGAGGTGCGGGAGCCAGCGGCCGCGGCGGGCGGCGACCACCTTGATGCGGGTCAGTTCGAGAAGTCCCTCAAGGCCGCGGGTGACGCCGTGTCCGCTGCCGAGGCGGCCACCGAAGGGCACGCGGGGATCGGCGGAGGGGACAATGAGGTCGTTGATCGTGACCACGCCGGCGTTGATGCGCTGCGCGAGGCTTCGGGCGGAGGCTTCGTCGGCGGAGAACACCGATGCGCCGAGGGCAAAGGGCGAATGGGCGGCGGCCAGGAGGGCGTCGTCATCGTCCCTCACGGGCACCAGTGACAGGAGGGGTGCGAAGACATCGACCTGGAGCACTGGAAGTGAAGGGTCGGCGATATCGAGGACGATGGGGCCGTGCGGGGCATGCCAGTCGATGGATTCGGGCCAGATCATTTCCGCGCCGGATTGCCGGGCCTGGTTCACCAGCGAGGCGAGGCGTTGGGCCGCGGTCGGGTCGATGGGGATGGCGGGACCGGAAGCCAGGGAGTCTTGGAGGAGTCGGCGGAGTTGCGGGTGGCGGGCGCGGTGGACGAAGACGCGGCGTGGGGCGATGCAGGTGGCGCCGGCATTGAGGGTGAGGCCGAACCGGAGGGCCCGCGTCACGAGGGAGAGGTCGGCATCCGCGCGGACGAAGACGGGGTCGGCGCCGGACAGTTCGAGGGTGCAGGGGATGAGGTTGGGGATGGACGACTCGAGGATTGCGCGGCCGGTGTTGGAGGAGCCGGTGAAGAGGATTTTATCGGGGCGGGCCTGGATGGCGGCGGAGGCTGAGGCCGGGTCGGGGGGCAGGATGTGGATGAGGTCGGGTTCGAGGCCGGCGCGATGGAGGAGGCTGGCGAGGGATTGGGCGGCGCGGGTTCCGGTCGGGGCGGGTTTGAGGGCGACGGCGTTGCCGGCGGCGAGGGCCTGGGCCAGTTGTGTGCCGGGGATGAAGACGGGGTAGTTGGATGGGGCGATGATGAGGACGACGCCGAGCGGTTCGTGGTGGATGACAGGGTTGACGCCGAGGAGCCAGAGGGGGCGGCCGACGAGGCCGGGGCGGCGGGGTTGGAGGGCGCGGGCGGCGTGACGTTCCAGGAAGCGGATATGGTCGGCGAGGGGGATGATCTGGCTGGTGAGGGTTTCGGCGGCGGGCCGGGGTACGGTGGCGCACAGATCGGCGGCGTGCTCGGCGAGCAGATGGCGGAATCTGCGGAGCACGGCGAGGCGGTGCGCGGCGGGTACGGCGGCCCAGCGTGACTGGGCCTGGCGGGCCCTGGCCAGGACCTGGTCGAGGAGCCGGGAGTCGGCGTCCTGGGACCTGGGTCCGGGCGGCGGGCTGATGGGAGGGTGCTGGGTCATCCGGCGGTGGTGGGGACCAGTTCGGCGGGCAGGTCGGAGGGGGTGGCGAGGGTTGGGTTGGACCAGGGGACGCGCTGGCCGAGGTCCTCGAGGAGCAGGCGTGAGCTGATGCGGGCGCTTTCGAAGATCACGGGCAGGCCGCTGCCGGGGTGGGTGCCGCCGCCGACGAGGTAGACGCCGTCGAACTCCTCGAAGCGGTTGCGTGGGCGGAGGTGCAGCATTTGGTCGAGGGAATGCGCGAGGTTGAAGGTGGCGCCCTTGTGGATTTCGTAGCGTTGGTCCCAGTCGGCGGGAGTGATGACCCGTTCGAACCGGATCCGGTTTTCGGGGACGTGGAAGCCGGCCTCGGTGATGCGGCGGAGGGCGAGATCGCGGTAGCGGTGGCGTTCGCGGTTCCAGTCCACGTTGGGGTGCTGGTGGGTGACGGGGAGGAGGACGTAGAGGGCGCTGTGGCCCTTGGGGGCGAGGGTGGGGTCGGTGACCGTGGGGTTTTCGACGTAGAACGACGGTTCATCGCCGAGGGTGTGGCGGACCTCGATGTCGTCGAGATTCCGTCGGTAATCCTTGGTGATGTAGATGTTGTGGTGGGGCTGGTCGTAGGTTCCCTCGACGCCGAGGTAGAGCATGAAGGTGGAGCAGGAGAATTTCTTGCGGGCCAGTTTGGTGTCGGACCAGCGGCGGCGGAGGTGGTTGGGGACGAGCCGTTGCATGGCGCGGGCGAAGTCGGCGTTGACCACCACGGCGTCGGATTTGTGGATGCCGGAGTTGGTGCGGACGGCGGTGGCGCGGCGGCCTTCGAAGAGGATTTCCTCGACGGTTTCGCCGAGGTGGAACTCGACGCCGAGGCGTTCGGCGAGGCGGGCCATGCCGCGGCTGACGGCGCCGCAGCCTCCGGTGGGGTGGAACACGCCGTACTCGTACTCGAGGAAGGAGAGGATGCTGAACAGGCTTGGGCAGCGGAACGGGGACATGCCCAGGTATTTGGATTGGAAGCTGAAGGCCAGACGGATGCGGGGATCCTCGAAGAACCGGCCCAGGTAGGTGTCCATGGACTGATGCGGGCGGATCAACGGGAGCATTTTCAGCATCCGGAGGTTGACCAGGTCGGTCCAGGCGAGGAAGGGCTGCTGGAGGCAGGGCATCATGGCCTTCAGCTTGACGCGGTTTTCGTCGAGGAAGGCGCGGAAGCGGGTGGCATCGCGGGGAGCGATGGCGGCGATTTGACGTTCCATGGAGGAGACGTCGTGGGTGCAGCGCAGTTCGCCACCGGCACCGAAGACCAGACGGTACTGGGGATCGAGGCGGGTCATGGGGACCTCGGCATCGAGGTTGGCGCCGGCGGTGGCGAAGATTTCGCGGAGGATCTGGGGGTAGAGGAAGAAGGTGGGGCCGAGGTCGAAGGTGTAGCCCTCGGCGGCGATGGTGGAGGTACGGCCGCCGACGAAGGGCAGACGTTCCACGACGCGGACCCGTTGGCCGCTGGCGGCGAGGAGGATGGCGGAGGCCAGACCGCCGGGGCCGGCTCCGATGATGGTGACTTGCTTGCTCATGATTGGTGATCCGACCTGCCTGACCCTCGGTTGACCCATCCGGGCACGACGATGCCCACGGCACGGCCGGTGGTTCCGTGCACCCGGTGGCAGGAGTGAATGAATGGCTCCCCTGATGCCTATCTCGGTTGGACCGTGCTCATGCCGCCGTCGACGCCCAGCACCTGACCGGTGATCCACGAGGATTCCGGGGAAAGGAGCCAGGCGATGGCGTCGGCAATCTCCTCCGGGGCGCCGATGCGACCCAGGGGATGGAGTGCGGTCGAGAATGCGAGTCCGGCCTGGTTGCCGGTGATGGAGGCTGTCAGAGGGGTGCGGACGAGTCCGGGCGCCACGGCATTGAAGCGGAGGCCCTGGCGCGAGTAGGTGGCGGCAGCGGAGCGGACCAGGGATTCCACGCCGCCTTTTGCGGCGGCGATCGCCTCGTGGTTGGCCAGTCCGCGGGAGGCGGCGACGGAGGAGACGAGCACGACCGATCCGCCGCCGTTGCGGGGGAGGGCACGTGCCGCGGCCCGGACGACATGGAAGGCGGAGGTCAGGCTGGTGGCGATGGTGCGTGCCCAGTCGTCGTCCGAGGTCAGGTGGGCCGGTTTGAGGAGGAGGGAGCCGACGGCATGGGCCACGCCGGAGACGGGGCCGAGGGTGGCTTCGACCTTTTCGAAGACCTCGTTGACCTGATCCGCGGCGGTGGCGTCGGCGGGGAAGGCGGGAGCCGACACTTCACGGCTGATGGATTCCAGGCGTTGGGAGTCCCGTCCTGAGACTGCGAGGCGGAGGCCGTCCCGGGAGAGGCGGCGCGCCAGGGCGGAGCCGATGCCGCCTGACGCGCCGAAGACCAGGATGAGCCGGGGAGGGTTCATGGACGGGGGGTGGCGGCAGGCGGATCAGTTGGTTTCCGGGACCGCTTCCCGCTGTTCGATCCACTTGCGCAGCTTGGTGAGGGCGATGTTCTGGAGCTGGCGGATGCGTTCGCGGGTGAGGCTGAACATTTCGCCGACCTCCTCGAGGGTCTTCTCGGAGCCGCCCTCGAGGCCGAAACGCTGGTGCAGGATGGTCAGCTCGCGTTCGTTAAGTCGGCTGAGCAATTCGCGGACGAGGTCCGTGCGCGTGCGATGTTCCAGGTCCTGGTAGGCGGTGGTGGACCGTTCGTCCGCGACCACCTCGGACACCGTGCTGCTGTCGTCGTCGCCCAGCTGGGCATCGAGCGAGATGGTGCTGAGCATTGCGCGGCGCATCTTTCGGATGCGGGCGATCGGCATGTCCATTTCGTCGGCGATTTCCTCATCGGTGGGTTCGCGGCCCAGTTCGTCGTGGAGGCGCGAGTGGGTGCGCCAGAAGTGGGCGATGCGATCGCGGAGATGGATGGGGATGCGGATGGTGCGGGACTGGTTGGCGACCGCGCGTTTGACTGCCTGTTTGATCCACCAGGAGCTGTAGGTGGAGAACTTGGCGCCCTTGGTGGGATCGAAGTAATCGACGGCCTTCATGAGGCCGATGTTGCCTTCGTTGACGAGGTCGAGGAGGGGGACGCCGTGGTGTTCGTAGTCCCGGGCGATTTTGACGCAGAGGCGGAGGTTGGCGCGGATCATGTGTTCCCGCGCGCGTTTGTCGCCGCGCTGGATGCGCCGGGCCAGTTTGACCTCCTCATCGGGGGTGAGGAGGGGCACCTCGGAGATTTCGCGGAGGTATTGTTCGAGCGGGGACCGCACCCCGAGGGCTCGGGAGACCGGCTCGAGCGGGTTGGTGGGGGGCAGGGCCGCGCCGCGGGAGGAGGACATGCTGGACTTGGGGCTGGCGGGCAGGGTGGCGGCGGCCACGGCGGTTTTCATCGGTTCGGCCGCCGTTTTCGTCTGGGACCGATTCTGGGACATGTTCTTACGTCGGGAGGTCTTCATAATGTTGGACACAAGTTCGTCGAGGTTTAACCAGACTGATCTGATCCGATTTCGCTTTGCCTCCTAGACCGTCGCTGCCGGCTGAATGTTCAAAGCGGGGAGCATTTCTTTGTGACGGCGGCAGCATGGGCTGGGTGTTCGGTGTTGTCAATGATTTGTCTATGAAAAGTTCTGTTTAGTCGTGATTTTGGTTGGGTGATGTAGAGGATTTGAAAAGAAAACCGGCCTTTTTGTGGGTGGCTGGCTGGGTTGTGGGATTTCGGAGGGGGGTATGCGGGATGGGTTGGATCCGGGAGTGTTGGGTGGTGGTGGGTGGGTGTTGGGAGGCACGGAGGCGGCGGTTGGGGGTCAAGAGTCGGTTGAATCGGTGGTAAAACATTGAATGCCAAAGCTTTGATGTGGTTTTCGCGGGGTTGGGTGGAGGGTTGCCAGAAAACGGGGGTTGATAATGTCTAGTCTTTGTCTAGTTTGCCGACTGTGGTTCCGTTGCAGCATCCAATTCAAGTGGTGTCCCGTCTGACGGGGCTGAGTCCGCATGTGATACGGGTTTGGGAGAAGCGGTACGGCGCGGTGGTACCGGCGCGGACGGGGACGAACCGGCGGTTGTATTTGGACGAGGAGGTGGAGCGGTTGCGGTTGTTGGCGCGGGCGACGGAGGCGGGGCACAAGATTGGGATCATTGCGAAGCTGGGTCTTGAGGATCTGCGGCGGTTGGTGGCGAGTGTTTCGAACGGAGGTGGGATGCATGAGATGTCCGGCGGATTGGACGGCGTGGGGATGTCCGGGGGGCGAACGGCGGAGCGGTTGAAGCGAACGAGTGAAAGTGCCGGGGCGGCGTCGGGTGCGGGCAATGGGGCGGGTGTTGCGGGACGTCGGGTGGAGGGCTCGGAGGAATTGGCGGATGCGCGGTTGGTGAGGGAGGCCTTGGAGGCGACGCGGGGCTTTCGGGCTGATGCGCTGCGGACGGTCTTGGAGAACGGGGCGGTGCGGTTGGGGCACAACGGCGTGTTGCACCGGTTGATCAGTCCCTTTGCGCAGGAGATTGGGGATTTGTGGCAGCGGGGGGAGATCACGGCGGCTCACGAGCATTTCGCCTCGGCGGTGATCCGGGATTTTTTGATGCAGAGTGCCCGACCTTACTCATTCGAGGAGCGGGCGCCGCGGGCGATTGTGACGACGCCGGCGGGGCAGTTGCATGAATTGGGGGCGGTGATGGTGGCGGCGGCGGCGGCGAACCTCGGTTGGCGTCCGATCTATCTCGGGCCGAGTCTGCCGTCGGCGGAGATCGCGGGGGCTGCGTTGCAGAACGGGGCGCGGGCGGTGCTGTTGAGCATTGTGTATCCTGCGGATGATCGCGGGTTGGCGAAGGACCTGGTGCTGTTGCGACGGTTGCTGCCGGCCTCGATCGAGATCGTGGTGGGTGGGCGGGCTTCGCGGGCGTATGGCGCGGCGTTGAAGGAGATCGGGGCGATCGCGCCGGATGGCATGGAGGAGCTCTGCGACTTGCTGGAGGAGATGCGGAACGCCGGTGTGGGGGAGGATGACCTGGCGGGGGCGTGAGCGCCGGGTCATGGAGTCGGTGGGTGGGCGCAAGGGAGACCTGGGTTGTCGGGTCAGGTCGGGCCGGGCGGGGGGTGGGCCGGCTGGAGGCTCAGGACGCCGGGTTCTTGAGGGCGTTTTCGCGTTCGAGCAATGTGGGATGGGAGTAGTGGAACCCGCTGTAGAGCGGGTGGGGGGTGAGGTTGGCGAGGTTCTTCTCGTACAGTTTGCGGAGGGCGGACACCAACGACTCCGGGCCGCCGACCGCCTGGGCGGCGAAGGCATCGGCCTGATATTCGAAACGGCGGGACAGACGATGGCTGAGGGGGGAGAGCCAGAACGTTGCGGTGTCGGCGAGCAGGGCGAAGAGGAGGAAGGCGACGGGGACCTCCGGGGTGGTGAAGCCGAAGGCCTCGAAGAACCAGGGTTGGCGGGACAGCCAGGCGATGGCGGCGAATCCGGCCAGGGTGAGGACGGCGGATCCGAGGAACATCTTGGGGATGTGGCGGAGGCGGAAGTGGCCGATTTCGTGGGCGAGCACCGCCTCCAGTTCGCGTTCGTCGAGCTGGCTGACCAAGGTGTCGAAGAGGACGATCTTCCGGAACCTGCCCAGGCCGGTGAAGAAGGCGTTGGCGTGGCGGGAGCGTTTGCTGCCGTCCATGACCTCGATGCTGCGGGCGTGGAAATCGGTGCGTCGGGCGAGGTCCTGGAGGCGGTCCTTGAGGGGGCCGTCGGGCAGTGGGGTGAAGGTGTTGAAGCGGGGCAGGATGAGGACCGGGGCGAGCACGAGCATGAGGATCTGGAAGGCGATGAAGGCGCCCCAGCCCCAGATCCACCAGGCGTTGCCGGTCCAGCGGACCAGGGCGAGCAGGAGGGCGAGGAGGGGGATGCCGAGGATGGCGCCGAGGGCGAGGCCCTTGAGGCGGTCCAGGCACCAGGTGGCGAGGGAGGAGGTGTTGAAACCGAAGCGTTCCTCGAGGCGGAACTGGGACCACCATTCGAGGGGCAGCGCGGGGATGGCCAGGGCGACGCCGGCGAGGAAGAGGCCGGCGGCGGCGGCCCAGACGGAGGGGCCGGCGGCCTGGGTCCAGGCATTCCAGGCCAGGGGCAGGACACCGGAGAACAGGACGGCGACGAGGACCAGGGTGCTCCAGGCCAGTTCCACCTGGCCGAACCGATGTTTCGCCAGCGTGTAGTCGACGGTCTTCCGGTAGGTATCGGGGTCGACGATGGCGCGGAACGCGGGAGGGACGGCGTCGGCGTGGGCGAGCACGTGGCGGCGGTTGAGGGTGGCGAGGGTGGCCTGGGCGAGGGCGCGGAGGGCGATGAGGGCGAGGGCGAGAGCGGCGAACCAGTGCATGGGCTGGGGTGGTGGGTTGGCGGGGTGGGCGGGGTGGGCGGGGTGGGCGGGGGGCGGTTATTTGGGGAGGAACAGGAGGCGGAGGCCGACGAGGACGAGGAAGCCGCCGAAGAGGCGCTGCAATTCGGGGGAGGCCAGTTTGGTGGTGAGCCAGGGGCCGATGAAGCCGCCGAGGATGGCGGTGGGGGCGAGGGTGGCGGCGATCCACCAGTCCACCTGGCGGAGTTGGTGGTGTTTGAGCACGCCGGTGATGGCGGTGGGGATGATGACGGCGAGGGAGGTTCCGACTGCCAGTTTCATGTCGGTTTTGAGGAGGAGGGCCATGGCGGGGACCATGATGATGCCGCCGCCGACGCCGAAGAGGCCGCTGGCCACGCCGCTGGCGAGGCCGATCACCGCCGCGAAGACGTATTGCATGGGGGTTTTATCCGCGTGGTGGTTGGCGGGGCGCAATCGGTTTCGGGTGGTTGACCGCGGATTGGGGGGGTGGTCAGGCTGGGGGTCGCGCCGCGGGGACGGCGGGCGGGATCACCATGGCCAGCACGATACCGAGACCGCACGAGGACGACTTTCTTGCGTCGATGGGGGATGGGGGGTTGGCGTGGGGCCAGGTGGTGGTGTCACCGGTTGCGGGCGGGGGTTATGAGATCCGGCATGTGGCGGATCGTGGGGTGGACGCTGCGGGGCTTCGGCTGGTGGGGGTGGAGGGGCTGCGGGATGTGGCGATGAGCACGGCTGACGGGCGGTATCGGCCGTTGAGGGGCGCGCCGAATCTGCCGGGGGGTTGGCGGTGTCGGGTGCGGGATGGGCGGGAACTGGTGGAGGGTCTGGAGCGGATCTATCCGGGAGCGATTGCGGATCGGTGGGTCTTGAGCCGGACGGGGGGGTGGGCATTGGATTTTGCGGAAGTCGCCTCGCGCCAGGTGGGGAGGTCGAAGGTGCTGATGGGGTTGCAGGGGCCGGCGTTGGCGGCGGTGGTGGAGGCCGGGTGCGGGGTGGGGTCGTGTGTGCGGCGTCGGCACTGGGTGGCGGCGGGGGCCGGGGTGGGGCCGGACTGCGAGGAGGGGAAGAGCGCGGTGCCGTGTTTGGAGCCCTGCCCGTTTTTTCTCGGTTTTGCGCGGGCTTGCGCGGACATCGAACTCAAGGCAACAGTGACGGTCGAACTTGCGCCCGACGACCTCGCGACCGTAGCGGCGGCCCTCCGGCATGCTCTTGAACACCCGCCCCGGGGGTTGCGTGAAGGCGAGATCGCCGAGCCGCTTCATCCCTGGAGGGTGGCACGCATGCTGGCGAGGCATGCGATGTTACGGGAGGCGTCGATGCGTTCGACAGAAAGCTCCGATGAATAAGAGACTTCCTTCCGGCCGGGTGTCGTCCTGTGCCGACCGATCAGCGTTCCCGTTGCGTCGCGGTGTGTTGGCCGTGGTGTTGGCGGGTGCCGGCCTGCTCCTGGCCGGCTGCGGTGATTCCTCGACCGACTCGGCGTCCGGGTCGTCGTCCGGGCCCTCGGGTTCCACCGGGGCGCCGGCTTCCGCGTCGGCGACGGGGACTGCGGCGCCGGTGGTGCCGGCGGTGGTGCCGGACAGTGCGAATCCGGCGGTGGTGGTGGGTTCGGCCGCGGCGGATGCGGCCTGGGCGGAGTTTGAGAAGGCGTACAGCAGTCCGCCGAAGGCACCGGAGGCCTGGCAGACGGAGCGACCGTCCCCGGAGGCGGTGGCGGGGTTTCAGTTGGAGACCGGGAAGGCGGCGGAGAAGGTCGCGGGGCTGGCGCGGTCGTTTTTCACCGAGCACGCGTCGGATGCGCGGGCGGGTGAGGCGCGGATGCACGAGCTTCGTCTTCTGGATGTGGCGGTGAAGATGGGCCACACCAACGCGATGGCGAAGCTGGAGGCGGCGGAGAAGGAGCGGATGGCGGATCCGTCGTTGTCGGAGGACGAGCGGCTCGGGTTGCGGATGATGTCGGCGCAGCGGGCTGCGGAGGCGTTGATTCCGGAGGGCGAGGAGAAGGCGAAGGCGGCGTTGGTGGAATCGGCGCAGGGCCTGATCAAGGAGTTTCCGAAGCGCGAGGAGCCTTATCAGCTGTTGTTGAGCCTGATTTCGGATGGGCCGGTGGAGCAGGCGCGGGAGACGGCGAAGATGTTCACCGGGGAGGACGTGCCGGAGAGCGTGCGGGAGGATGCGAAGGGTCTGCTGGAGCGGTTGGACCGGATCGGGAAGCCGCTGGACGTGCAGTTCACTGCGATCGACGGGCGGAAGGTTGATCTGACGAAGATGCAGGGGAAGGTGGTGCTGGTGGATTTCTGGGCCACCTGGTGCGGTCCGTGCATTGCGGAGCTGCCGAACGTGAAGGCCGCTTACGAGCGGCTGAACCCGAAGGGATTCGAGATCGTCGGCATCAGCTTCGACCAGAAGAAGGACGCGCTGGAGGCGTTCGTGGCGAAGGAGAAGATGCCCTGGCCGCAGTATTTCGACGGCAAGGGCTGGGGCAACGAGCTGGGTCAGCGGTTTGGGATCGGGGCGATTCCGGCGATGTGGCTGATCGACAAGAAGGGGAATCTCCGGGACCTGTCGGCGCGCGACGATTTGGAGGCGAAGGTTGAGAAGCTGCTGGCCGAGGGTGGTGGGGATGGTCCGGCGGCTCAGTGAAACCGTGAGTTCGTGAATTCGTGACTGCCCGGCGGCGGGGAGGCCGCCGGGGGTGGACTGGATCAGAGGGCCCCGGTTTCCGAGGGAACGGCGGGGGTGTCGAGGGGCGCCTGGGAGGTTGTGGGTTCTTGCGGGGAGCCGAGGGCGGCGCGTGACCGTTCCTCGGCTTTTTGGATCTGGTGTTGGCGGTGTTTGGCGAGGGCGACCACGAGGCGTCCGCCCATGAAGAGGCCGGCGGCGAGGAGGAGGGCGCCGGAGACGTGGGCGGTGCGGAGGAGGACCCTGGGGGAGAACCGGCGGTGGCCGAGGGAGACCGCGTAGCCGAGCTTGGTGAACCAGGTCATGGCGCCGAGGCCGATGCCGGAGATGGCGGCGATTTTGGCGGGCCAGGTTTGGTTGACCCATTCATGGGCGACGCTTGCGGCGGCGAAGGCGATCCAGAAGAGGAGGGTGGCGGGGTTTCCGAGCACGCGGACGAAGCCGGTCATGAAGGCTGTGTGGGGGTGGAGGCGTTGTTCGACCAGGTGGACGGCATGGGAGGTCGGGGGCATTTCGCGGGTTCTGAGGTAGCCGATGCCGATGGCGGTGACCACGACGAAGCTGACCAGTTCCATGATCGCGCGGATGAAGGGCGAGGTGAACAGTTGGGCGAAGCCGGCGAAGGCGATGCCGGAGTAGATCAGTTCCATGGTGACCGCGCCGAGGCCGATGAAGAAGGCGTAGCGGAAGCCGCGGCGGGCGCCTTCGTTGATGATCGAGACGTTGACGGGGCCGACGGGGATGCAGGCGAGGTAACCCGCCATGAAGCCCGCGACCCAAGGGATGAGGAGTTCGCCCAGGGCGGGAGGGTTCATGATGGACCGCGGTCGGGGACCGCGGCTGGGGGGGGCGGATCGTCCGGATGGGCGTCGTCCTCGTCGTCCTCGTATTCCAGGCCTTTGCGCATGCTACGGGAGATGTGGGGTCGGATGAACCCGTAGAGCAGGTAGGTGGTGAAGAGGAGGGGGAGGGCGACGGGGAGGACCCGTTTCCAGAGGATGAGGAAGACGCCGACGAGGCCGACGATGATGACGGCTTTGACGAAGGGGGTGCGGGTTCGCCAGTTGATGTTTTTGAAGGCTGGGTAGCGGACCTTGCTGACCATCATGAAGGACAGGAAGACGAGGATGACGGGCAGGAGGTAGCGCCACCAACCCTTGGTGAAGTTCTTTTCCTCGAGCCAGAGGATGAAGAGGGTGAGGGAGGCGACGACGGCGGCGGCGGCGGGGATGGGGAAGCCGATGAATTCCTTGGAGCCGCCGGAGGGGGCGTAGGTTGCGAGGACGTTGAATCGGGCGAGGCGGAAGGCGCCGCAGAGCAGGTACATGGAGGCGATGAGCCAGCCGTACTCGGGGTGTTGTTCGAAGACATCGGCCAGCACGATGCGATGGACGAGGAAGGCGGGTGCGACGCCGAAGGAGACGACGTCGGCGAGGGAGTCGAACTCCTGGCCGAAGGGGCTTTCAAAGCCGCCCATGCGGGCGACCCGGCCGTCGAGCAGGTCAAAGATGCAGGCCAGGAGGATGAAGAACAGCGCCTCACGGATCATCATCTCGAATCCGGGCGCGCCGAGTTCGGCTTCGACGATGCGCGTGAGCGCGAGGAAGCCGCAGAAAAGGTTTCCGGCGGTGAGGAGGTTGGGCAGCAGGTAGATCTTGAGCCTGCTGTCCTCCTCCCCGGGCCGGTGGATGGGTTCGGCAGAGGCCATTGGGGCGTTCCGGTTTGCTGCCGGGCCGACGCTAGCGGGGTGCGCGGCAAAGGTCTTGTTCGAAATGCGGGGGTTTTTCGGTTTGTCCGACCGCGGACGGGTTACCACCATGGGCGGGTCCTGGCGTGAAGAACATCGTCTATTTCGATCTTGAGACGCAGAAGTCCGCCGAGGAGGTGGGCGGCTGGCATCGCATCCGCGACATGAAGATGAGCGTTGGGGTGACGTACAGCACCGCCCGCGGGGGATACCGGATCTATCCCGAGGCCCAGGTCGACCGGTTGATCGAGGAATTGCGGAGGGCGGACCTGGTCGTGGGGTTCAATCATCAGCGCTTCGACTATGAGGTGCTGCACGGGTACACGGTGCTGGATCTGACGCAGGTGCCGACGCTGGACCTGCTGGTGGATCTGCAGAAGGCGTTGAACCACCGGTTGACCCTGGACTCGGTGGCTTCGGCGACGCTGGGGACGGAGAAGACCGCCGACGGCCTGCAGGCGCTGAAGTGGTTCAAGGAGGGGCGGATGATGGAGATCGCCGAGTACTGCTGCTACGACGTCAAGATCACCCGGATGGTGCACGAGTTCGGGCGGGATCGCGGCCAGGTGTTCTACACCGCGCGGACCGGGCAGGTGTTGTCGGTGCCGGTGCCTTGGTGAGGCGGTGGGCGGGAGGGGGTTTCGGGGGGGCTATCCGCCACAAATGCGCTCGCCCGGCGGTGGTTTTTGGTTACGTTGGCCGCTCCATCTGGCCATGAACGCAAAACCTTCACGTCGCACGTTTCTTCGTACCACTGCCGCCGGTCTTGCCCTGGCGGCCATGCCGCGGCATCTGACGGCGGCCGAGGCCGGTGAGAAGTCGGTCATGGCCCTGGTCGGCTGCGCGCACATCCACACCCCGGGCTTTGTGAACCTGCTGAAGGGGCGGTCCGACGTGACGGTGAAGTACGTCTGGGACCACCAGGCTGCGCGGGCGGCGAAGCGGGCCGAGGATCTCGGGGCGCAGGTCGTGGAGTCGCTGGACACCATCTGGGGCGATCCCGCGGTGGGCGCGGTGGTGATCTGTTCGGAGACCAACCGACATCCGGCGCTGGTTCGGGCGGCGGCGAAGGCGGGGAAGCACATGTTCGTCGAGAAGCCGTTGGGGATCACGGCCTCGGAAAGCGTGGCGATGGCGCGGGCGATTGAATCGGCGAAGCTCCAATTCACCACCGGCTACTTCATGCGGACCGATCCGAAGCACCTGTTCCTGCGCGAGCAGGTCGCGAAGGGGGCGTTCGGGACGATCACACGGGCGTCGGCCTGGAACTGCCATAGCGGTTCGCTGGGGGGATGGTTCGACGAGAAGCCGAATGATCCGGCCAATTCCTGGCGGTGGATGGCGGACGTCGAGCAGGCCGGGGTGGGTGGGTTCGGGGATCTCGGGACGCATTCGCTGGACATCCTGATGTGGATCCTCGGCGACGTGGAGTCGGTGTCGGCGGACATCCGTGTGGTGACCCAGCGCTACGGGCCGAAGACCGACGAGACCGGCCAGGCGATGATGCGGTTCCGGAACGGGGTGATGGGAACGCTGACGGCGGGTTGGCTGGACGTGGCGAATCCGGTGACGTTGATGATCAGCGGGACCAAGGGGTTTGCCTCGATCGTCGATGGTCGGCTGAATTTCCGTAGCGAACTCGTTCCGGGGGCGCGGGGTGACAAGGCGTGGACCGAGCTTCCGGATGCGCCGCCGGCGCCGCTGCACCAGTTCGTCAACGCGGTGCGCGGCGAGGCGGGTCAGCCGTTGGTGACCCCGACCGAGGCGGCGGCGCGTGTGTCGGTGATGGAGGCGATGTACAAGTCCGCCAAGTCGGGCCGGTGGGTCAGGGTCGGCTGACGGCGGGCCGGTCGAGCCATTCGAGCAGTGCGCCGGCCAATTCCGGCGCGCCCGGGCACGGGGTCACGCGGGCGGGCGGTTCGCACAGGGCGAAGCCCGGTCCCCAGGCTGCCCCGTTGAGCACACAGGCGTCGGTGGCCGCCTCATTCCACTGGCGGACCACCGCGGCCAGAGCGGCCTCCCGGCCGCCGTCGAGTTCGTATTTCCAGCCGACGATCCGGGCGAAGGGAAACCAGTCGCGCAGCCGCGGGAGCAGTTTGGTTGCCGGTTCCAGTTCCACCAGGAGGGGACCCGCGCGGGTGGGGAGCTTCTGAGCTTCGATGAGGGCGCCCTGTTCGGATCGGACCCTGGCCCGTCGGAAGTCGCAAAGCGCGGCGGCATGGAAGACGGCGTCCACGCGACTGTTCTCAGGCCAGCCGGCGAGCTGGGTGGCGAGATCGTCATTGGTGCTGAACGGGATGATTTCCACCGGCGCCTCGGGGAGCGGGGAGGTGGACAGTTCGCCCCGGAACAGGGTGACTCTGTGTCCGGCGCCTGCGAATGCATCGGCGAGGACGGAGCCGAGACGGCCGGTGGAGGCGTTCGTCAGGCGCCGCATGCCGTCGAGCGGTTCCCAGGCGGGGCCGCACGTGACGATGAGGTTCATCAGGCCCCGGCTTTGAGGACGGTGACGGTGGCCTCGAGGGAGGGGACGTCGGCGACGTTGAGCGTTTGGGCGTCGGGGGCGATGCGTTTCATGAAGCCGGTGAGTGCCTTCCCCGGCCCCAGTTCGATGAACCGGGTGAAGCCTTGTCCGATGAGCCATCGGATCGAGGCCTCCCAGCGGACGGATGCGCAGACCTGTTGGACGAGCAGATCCCGGATTGAACCGGGGTCCGTATGGGGGGCGGCGGTGACGTTCGCGATGACCGGCACCGTGGGGGTGCGGACGTCGATGGCGGCCAGTTCCGCGGCCAGCTTGGGTTGGGCGCCGGCCATCAGGCGTGAGTGATAGGCGCCGGCAACCGACAGGGGCAGGGCGCGTTTGGCGCCGCGGGCTTTGGCGAGGTCGCAGGCCTGTTGGATCCGCGCCGATTCGCCCGAGATGACCAGTTGTCCGGGGCAGTTCAGGTTGGCGAGTTCCACGCCGGCTTCCTGGCAAACCTGGCGGGTGGGTTCCTCGTCCAGCCCGATCACCGCCGCCATCCCGCCCTGGGTCGCGTCGCACGCCTCCTGCATGAAGCGGCCGCGCAGGCGGGTGATGCGAAGGCCGTCCTCGAACCCCAGCGCCCCGGCGGCGGCCAGCGCGGTGAATTCGCCGAGCGACAGGCCTGCGGTGGCGTCCCAGTGCAGGGCCGGGTGCTGGGCGCGAAGCAGTTCCAGGGCGATCCAGCTCACCAGATAGATTCCGGGCTGGGCGTTCTCCGTCTTGGTCAGTTCCACCTCCGGACCGTCGAAGCAGATGCGTCGCAGGTCGTAACCGAGGACCTGATTGGCCTGGTCGAACCTTGCCTGGGCGGCGGGGTATTTCTCGGCGAGGTCACGACCCATGCCCACGACCTGGGCTCCCTGGCCGGCGAACAGAAGTGCGGTCTTGCTCATTGAAAGCGCTGAGTGAACCCGGAATTCGCCAGTGGAACCACGGAAAAGACGGTGCCCACCACCCCACCCGATGGGGAGCCTGTCCCCGTATTGTTGGGGGCCAGGGGGAGCGGGGGGGAGGCGGTCGAGTACGAGTGCGAGTGCGAGTGCGATGGGATGCGCCCGGACCAGGAACCTGTCCCCGTATCGAGTCCCCGGTCTCGTGCGGTTGGTCAGGCTGTCGTACTCGCACTCGTACTCAGCCCGGAGGGCGGTACTCGTACTCGAGGGGGGGTGGCAGGTTCTGTCGGGCGGTCGGTTGGTCGGGGGGGGGGGGCGCGGCGGGGACAATGGGGAACCTGTCCCCGTATTGTTGGGGGCCGGGGGGAGCGGGAGGGAGGCGGTCGAGTACGAGTGCGAGTGCGAGTGCGATGGGATGCGCCCGGACCAGGAACCTGTCCCCGTATCGAGTCCCCGGTCTCGTGCGGTTGGTCAGGCTGTCGTACTCGCACTCGTACTCAGCCCGGAGGGCGGTACTCGTACTCGAGGGGGGGTGGCAGGTTCTGTCGGGCGGTCGGTTGGTCGGGGGGGGGGGGCGCGGCGGGGACAATGGGGAACCTGTCCCCGTATTGTTGGGGGCCGGGGGGAGCGGGGGGGAGGCGGTCGAGTACGAGTGCGAGTACGATGGGATGGGATGCGCCCGGAGCAGGCACCTGTCCCCGTATTGTGGGGGGCGGGTTTTTGCCTGGGGATGAGGGGGCCTGGGTAGGGGTCAGGGGGCCGTGGGGGCCGTGGGGGCCGTGGGGATGGGGGGGGCGAGGACCCGGAGGGCACCGGGTTGGATGCGGAGGGTGGCGGGAAGCCAGCCGACGAATTCACCGTCGAGTTGCAGGGGAACCGGGGCGTCGGCGGTGAGATGGAGTTCGGAGGTGCTGGCGGCCTGGAGCCTGGAGTCGAGGGACCAGCGGCCGGTGAGGTAGGACGTCAGGCAACCGAGGAGGATGTCGGGGGAGACGCGACGCACCGCCCGGACGTGGAGTCGGCCGGACGAGAGGTCGCCGTCGGGGAAGATGGGGAGGTCGCCGGCATAGAAGCGGCCGTTGCCCACGAGGATGGCGCGGCCGGACATTTCGGTGCCCTGGACGTGGCAGCGGGGGAGGTCGGGGTGGGTGAGGAGGGCGCGGCAGGCGGCGGTGATGTAGGCGAACTTGCCGGTGTGCCGTTTGAGGTTCCAGTCGACGAGTTGGACGGCGCGGGCGTCGAGGCCGGCGCCGGCGACGATGACGAAGCGGGCCTGGGCGGGGGAGCCGTCGTGGTTGTGGAATTCGGCGAGGCCGCAGTCGATGGTGCGGGGGGAGGCGTGGAGGAGGGATTTCCAGGCGAGGGCTGGGTCCTGGGGGATGCCGAGTTCGTGGGCGAAGACGTTGGCGGTGCCGAGGGGGAGGACGGAGAGGGTGGTGTGGAGGAGGCCGTTGGGGGCGTCGGCGATGCCGTTGAGGACTTCGAAGACGGTGCCGTCGCCGCCGGCGGCGATGATCAGTTCCTCGCCGGCGGTGGCGGCGTCGCGGGCGAGGGTTCTGGCGGAGCCGGGGCCGGTGGTGGGGAGGAGTTGGGCGGAAGGGGCGATGGTGGTGAGGAAGCTGGCGAAGCGTCGGGCTTTATCGCCGCGGGCGGAGGGGTTGAAGATGACGCAGGGTCGCATGGGGGGCGGCGGGGTGGGCTAGCGGGAGTGCCAGACCACGACGAGCACGCCCCAGAGGAGGAGGCCGAGGACGACGCAGACGAAGATGATGCGATTACGGGCGATACGTCGTTCGTAGCGGAGGGAGCGGAGGCCCTGGATGCTGCCGGCGGCGAGGTAGTTGACCAGTTTTTCGTTGGCCGGGGGCGGGTCGACGAACTGGCGTTTGAGGCGGCGCCACCATTCGGACCAGAGGGGGCGTTTGAGGCCGAGTTGGACGGATTCCTTGCCCTGGGGCGTGGGGTTTTTGGGTTCGAGGGGGCGCGGGGGCATGTCCTCGAAGACCGGTTCGTGGGACGGGTTGGGGGATTGGGTCTGGCTGGGTTTGGAGCGCTGCTGCGGGTTGTTGGGGCGGGCTGGGTCCTGGGCGGGGACGGGGGTGGATATGGAGGCGGGGGGGGAATCGGAGGTGGGGAGGTGTTGGTTCAGGCGGGCGATTTCGGCCTCCAGTTCGGCGATGCGCCGGTTGAGGGATTGGGCGCGCTGGGCCAGGGGATCGGGCTTTTTACGGAAGAGGCCCATGCCACGGGAGGGGGGGAGGGGGGCGGTTAGCGTCGGGAGAGGACGAAGGCGATGGCGGTGCCGACGGTGAGGACGGCGACGGCCACGGGCCAGGTGAGGGCGAGGCCGATTCGGGCGAGGTCGCCGGGGGATTTGCCGTGGAGGAGGGAGGGGGTGTCGCTGGGGTTGAGGGAGGAATTGGGGCCGTCGAGGGGGTGGTTTTTGGGGGTGAGGATGGGCCACTTGGTCTGGGCGGAGTTCCACTCCATGCGGGCGCTTTCGAGGGTGGTGAGGGCGCGGGTGAGTTCGTTGTGGTAGTTCTCGGCGGGCCAGGAGTCCTCGTTGAGGGCGGAGACTTTTTCGAGGGCGGCGCGGAGGTCGACGAGGCAACGGGACATCTGTTCGGCGTCGCGGCGGGCGGTTTGCTCGGCTTCATCGAGCAGGGCGATGCCGCGGGTGAGGTGGGTGAGCATTTCCTCGCGGCCCTGGTCGTATTCGATGCGTCGGCGGCGGGCGTCCTCGAGTTGGGCGCGTTCGCGTTCGAGGTCCTCCTGCCGGCGTTTGAGTTCGATGAGCGCCTGTTGGGCGGCGGTGACCTGCTGGGTGATTTCCTCGCGGGTGAGGGGGCGGTTGGCGGCCGAGGGGGGTTGGGCGGTTGGTGCGGGGTGTGCGCCGGGGCTGGCACCGGTGGCTGGGCGCGATTCGGAGCCGCGGCGAATGCGTTCGTAATCGGGGTCGATGAAGTCCGAGTGATCCAAATCTCCGCCCATGGGAGGGGGATGCTAGGGGGGGAGGGCGTGAAGTAAAGCGGCGGGTGAAGTTCGGGTGTTGGTGTGGTACGATGGCCGCGGATGAAGCGTCGATCGAGTGTGGAGCGGATGGGAGTGGGGTGCTGGTGGGGGATGGTGGGGTTGATGTGGGTGGGGCGGAGTCTGGGAGTGGCGCCGGCGTTGGAGGAGGGGGTGGAGTATGGGTTCGCCGGGGGTGTTGGCGGGGCTGGGGTGGCGGAGGTCTGGCGGGGGAGTCGGGGGATGGGGGATCGCTGGGTCGGGGCTGCGGATCGTTGGGTGCGGGTGGGTTCCGGGAGCGGTTTGCGGGAGGCGTGGATGGGGGATCGGGTGGTGGTGCGGGTGGTGGGTGACGGGAGTGGGGAGGTGGCGCGCCGGGAGGGGGCGGGGGTTGGGTTGAGCTGGGAGCGGGTCGGCGCGGGAGGGGTGCAGATTTTTCAGGGGCGGGATCCGTGGATGGCGGCGGGGGCTGCGGCGAAGCTGGCGGGGCGGCCGGGGGTGGAGGTTGCGATGCCGGTGATGCGGCGTCCGTTGGCGATGCACCGGAGGGTGTATGCCGGGCGGCCGAACGATCCGCTGTATCCGCACCAATGGCATCTGGAGAATCGGGACACGGCGGGGCGGAAGGCCGGGCCGGACCTGCATGTGCGGTCGGCGTGGGTGGTGTCCGAGGGGGCCGGGGTGGTGGTGGCGATCAGCGACGACGGGTTCGAGACGCAGCACCCGGATCTGAGGCAGGCGGCGGTGGGCGGGATGCATTACGACTTCGTGGCGGGGCGTTCGAATCTGACGGTGTACGGGTCGCATGCCACCTGTGTGGCGGGTCTTGTGGCGGCGACGGATGGGAATGGGGTTGGGGTGAGCGGGGTGGCGCCGAAGGCGCGGATGGCCAGTTGGATGATCTTTGATTCGCTGGGGGACATTGCGAGCGACGAGGCGTTGATGGACATGTTCCAGCATCGGAACGGGGAGGTTGGGGTGCAGAACCACAGTTGGGGGAATGCGAGCCAGCAGCTTTCGCGGCCGACGGCGATGGAGGTGGCGGCGATATCGAACGCGGTGACGGCGGGGCGCGGGGGCTTGGGGGTGGTGATGGTGAGGTCCGGGGGGAACGACCGGGACCGGGGCAGCGACGTGAACGACGACGGGTATGCGAATGATCCGAGGGTGATCGCGGTGGGTGCGGTGCGGAAGGACGGGCGGGTGGCGGGGTATAGCAATCCGGGCGCCTGCCTGCTGGTGTCGGCGCTGAGCGGGGATGAGGACGATATTTCGTTGCCGACGGAGGGGGTGGCGACGACGGATCGGGTGGGGTCCCGCGGCTACAACCGGTTGAGTGACGGGCGGACGGAGGCGGACTATGCGTTTCGGTCGACGGGATTCTCGGGGACCTCGGCGTCGGCGCCTCAGATATCGGGGGTGGTGGCGCTGATGCTGGCGGCGAATCCGCGTCTGACCCTGCGGGATGTGCAGCAGGTGTTGATTCACGCGTCGGCGCCGACGGATCCGGCGGATCCGGATCGGCGGCGGAACGGGGCGGGGTACTGGGTGGATCACAATGCGGGTTTCGGGGTGCCGGATGCCGGGCGGGCGGTGCGGTTGGCGGAGGCATGGATTCGGCGGCCGTCGGTGGAGGAGGTGACGGTGGGGTGGACGGGTCAGTTGAGGGTGCCGGATGCGGGGTTGCGGTTTTGGGTGGGGTCTGGGTTTGGGACGAACCGGCCGGTGGTGTGCGAGACCGCGCCGGGGCCGCATCCGGATGACGGGACGGCGGAGCTGCCGTTGGTGGCGGTGGGGCAGGCGCTGAGTCCGCTCAACGTGGATCTGACCGGGAAGGCGGCGTTGATTCAGCGGGGGGGGAACACCTTTCGGGAGAAGCTCACGCATGTGGCGCGGGCGGGTGCGGCGTTCGGGGTGTTTTACAACAACACCGGGGGGACGGTGCTGGACTCGCCGGGGTACACGGATTTCGTGGGCATACCGGCGGTGTTCATCTCGCAGAACGACGGCGAGGCGATGGCCGTGCGGCTGGGGTCCGGGGAGGCGCTGAGGGGGCAGGTGCGGTTGCAGCGGGTGGAACGTCAGTTCGAGGTGGGGCGGACGCTGGTGTGCGAGCACGTCGGGGTGCGGGTGAACGCCCTGCACCCGCGGCGCGGGGATCTGCGCATCGCGCTGGTGTCGCCGAGCGGGACGAGGAGCGTGCTGCAGCGGCGGAACTTCGATCTGGAGAACGCCCCGACCGACTGGACCTATTGGAGCACGCAACACTTCTATGAGCCGTCGGCGGGGGTTTGGCGGGTGGAGTTCAGTGATCAGCTCGCGGGCGAGGAGGGGTTTGTGCGTTCGGTGGAGCTGAGGATTCGCGGGGTGGCGATCGAGGACACGGATCGGGACGGGTTGGATGACGGTTGGGAGCGGCGGTGGTTCGGGGGTTTGGCGGAGGGGCCGGCGGGGGATCGGGACGGGGATGGGAGCACGAATGCGCGGGAGCAGGTGTTGGGGACGGATCCGACGCGTGGGGACGGGGAGTTTCGGTTGGCGATGATGCCGTTGGACGCGGGCAGGTTCCGGTTGGCGTGGCCGGCGGTGGACGGGGAGGGGTACCGGTTGCGGCGGTTGGGGTTGGTGGACGGGGTGGGTGGAGTGGAAGCGGAGGTGCCCGGGGTGTATCCCGAGGCGGAGTGGGTGGTGCCCTCGTCCGGGCGGCCGGGGGTGTTGTATTCGGTGGAGCGCGTGGGCGCGGGCGGGGAGGGGGATGGCGGGGGTGGGCGGTAGGCGGGGGTGGGCGGGGTGCGAGGATCGGGGGATCCGGAGAGGGTGGTGCTTGGAACCGGCGGTTTGGCTGGTAGGATGGGCGGCATGCACACGTCCGTCATCCGCATGGGAATTCGAGCGGCGGTCCTTCTGGGTGGGGTTTTGGTGGCGCCGTGGGTGGTGGGGGAGGACTGGCCGGCGTGGCGGGGGCCGCGGGCGGACGGTTCGACGCGCGACACGGGGTATCCGACGCAGTGGAGTCCGACGAACCATGTGCGTTGGCGGGTGGATTTGCCGGACCGTGGGAATTCGACGCCGATCGTTTGGGGCGGGAAGGTGTTCGTGACGCAGGCGACGATGAAGGATGGGCGGCGGTATCTGATGGCGTTGGATCGGGCGGATGGGCGGTTGTTGTGGGAGGCGGGGACGACGTACGAGGGGAAGGAGGAGACGCACGAGGACAACCCGTATGCGGCGGGGTCGCCGGTGACGGACGGGGTGCGGGTGGTGGCGGCGTTCGGGTCGGCGGGGGTGTTTGCGTACGATCTGGGGGGGCGGGAGTTATGGCGGCGGGATCTTGGGCCGCAGCGGCATCGATGGGGGCATGCGTCGTCGCCGGTGATTCTTGGGGATCGGGTCTATGTGTATCACGGGCCCGGGGAGGGGGCGCGGTTGGTGGCGATGGAGGTTGGGGATGGGCGGATTGCGTGGGAGAAGGCGTTGCCGGAGCCGGTGCCCACGGTTCGGACGGATGGGTTCAGGGGGCAGGTGCCCGGGGTGGTGGGCAGTTTTGGGACGCCGTTGGCGGTTCGGATGGCGGGGCGGGACCAGGTGATCCTGGGGTTGCCGGAGGAGTTGGTGGGTTTTGGGGCGGAGGATGGCGCGGTGTTGTGGCGTGAGCGCGGGTTGAATCCGCTAGTGTACACCTCGCCGTTTCGAGTGGGGGACACGGTGGTGGCGATGGGGGGATTTCTTGGGAGCACACTGGCGGTGAAGCTGGGGGAGACGGCGGGTGGTGTGACGGCGTCGCGGGTGTGGCGGGAGGAACGTTCACGGAAGAACCGGCTGGGATCGGCGGTGGTTCGGGACGGGACGATCTACCTGGTGAACATGGACGGGTTTTTCGAGTGCGTGGATCTGGCGACGGGGCGGTTGTTGTGGGAGGAGCGATTGAACGGGCCGGGGGCGGCGGATGCGTCGTGGTCGTCGGTGACCATTGCGGGGGATCGGATCTACACGGTGAACCGGAGCGGGGACACGTTTGTGCTGCGGGCGTCGCGGACCTTTGAAGTGATCGCGGTGAACACGGTGGGGGAACCCACGAACTCGAGTCTGGCGATGTCGGAGGGCGAGTTGTTTCTGCGGACCTGGAAGGGGCTGTGGTGTCTGAGCGAGAAGGGGCGGTTGGCGGCGCGCTGAAGTGCGGGCGGGGTGGGGTGGCGGGAGGTCAGTTGGGGCGGGGGTGGCGGTCGAGCAGGGTTTGGGCGGTCTGGTGGATGGCGGCCACCAGTTCCGGGGGTGCGAGGACGTGGACATGCCGGCCCCAGCCGATGAGCCAGCGTTGGATTTCGACGAGGCTGCCGAGGCGAAGGCGCAGTTCGACGCCGCCGCCCGGGAGGTCGAGCAGTTCCTGGGACGGGTGCCAGCGTTTTTCGCGGATGTAATCGGCGATTGGATCGTCGAAGCGTGCGATCACGGTGTAATCGCCGTCCCTGGAGAAGACGCCGAAGCTGTCGCTCAGGTGTTTTTCGAGGGCGAAGCGGGCGGGTTTGGGGAAGGACTTGCCGGTGGGATGGGCGGAGGCGATGCGGGAGGGGGCGAAGGTGCGGATGTCCTGGCGGAGGTGGTCGAAGGCGAAGAGGTACCAATCGCCGTTGACGTTGGCGAGGTGGCAGGGGTCGACGATGCGTTCCTCGGGGGTGCGGGTGCCGGGTTTGCGGTAGGCGAGGCGGAGTTGGCGGCGGTGTTGGACGGCGTCGGCGAGGGTTTCGAGGAAGGGGACCTCGACGATGGGTTCGGCGCTGGTGCGGAAGCTGATGGCGTGGTCCCACTCGGCGAGGTTGAGGGAGACGGTGTCGGGGAGGGAGCGTTGGAGTTTTTTGAGGGCGGTGACGAGGCGTTGTTCGAAGGGGGTGCCGCGGTACTGTTGGAGGGCTTTTTCGGCGACGAGCAGGGCGAACAATTCGCCTTCGCTGATCTGGAGGGTGGGGAAGGCGTCGACCTCCTCGGTGTAGTGGAAGCCGTTGTGGGAGGCGTTGAAGGCGATGGGGAGGGCGAGGCGATCGCGCATGAAGTCGAGGTCGCGGCGGATGGTTTTGGCGCAGACCTCCAGTTCGGAGCCGAGGGATGAGGCGTTGGGGTATTTGCCGGACTTGAGGGCGGCGTGGATGCGCATCATGCGTTCGAGCGGGGGGCGGGAGAGGGGGAGGGAGCCGGGCGGCGGGTTCGGGGCTCGGCGGGATTTTGTCGTCATGGGAACGGGCTGGGGAGTGTGGCGTGGGGGTGGGATCAGAGCCGGGCCCAGGCGTGGCGGAGGAAGCGGAGGAAGTTGCCGGCGCAGATGTCGTGGACATCGGCGTCGGAATAGCCGCGGGCGCGGAGGAGGTCGGGGATGCGGCAGAGGTCGGCGATGGAATCGAGGTCGCCGGGGGTTTGTTCGGTGCCGAAGGCGCCGTCGAGGTCGGAGCCGATGCCGGCGTGGCGTGCGTTGCCGGTGATCTGGCAGACGTGGTCGATGTGATCGACGACGTGGTGGAGTCGGACGCCGGTGGACTGGGGGGTGGACTGGCGGCGGATCCAGCCGGGGACGAGCATCCAGGCGTCGAGGGCGGTGCCGATGACGGCGCCGCGTTGGGCGAGGGTGCGGATCATGTCGTCGTCGAGCTGGCGGTTGTGGGGGACGAGGGCGCGGCAGTTGTGGTGGCTTGCCCAGACGGGTCCCTGGAAGGAGTCGAGGGCGTCGTGGAAGGCGTCGTCGCAGAGGTGGGTGGCATCGAGGATGAAGCCGAGGCGGTCCATTTCGCGGAGCAGATCGCGGCCTTTTGGGCTGAGGCCGCCGGTGGCGTCGGTGCCGTTGGCGTAGACGCCCGGGCCGTAGTGGGCGGGGCCGATGGCGCGGAGGCCGTCGGCCCAGGCGCGTTGGAGGTCGTTGAGGGAGCGGATGGAATCGGCGCCTTCGAGGGAGAGGATGAAGCCGACGGGAGGGTTGGGCGGGGTGGGGTTGGCGGAGTGGGCGAGGTGGGAGTCGAGGGAGGGGAGGTTGTGGATGAGGGTCATTTCGCCGGCTTCCTCCATGGCGCGGTACCAGGCGCGTTGGGCCTGGGTCATGGCCCAGGCCTGGGCCTGGGAGGCCCAGCCGGCGACGGGGCTGAAGGCGTTGTGTTCGGTGCGGGCGATGAGGGTGGCGACGACGGTGAGGATGTGGCCGCGGCGGAGCTCGGGGAGGCAGACGGTGCCGTGGCCGCGGTCGGGTTTGTCGCGGAGGTGGGCTTCGCGGGAGCGGAGGTGGGGGAGGGGTTGGGTGAGGTCGCGGTTCCACTCGATGGCGTTCATGGCCAGGTCGAGGTGGGCGTCGAAGATGGGGGTGGGAGCGGGCATGGGGTGGGGGTGGGTCAGAGGGCGAGGTCGAGGGCGAGCACGGCGAGGAAGGCGAGGCAGGACGCGAGGGTGACCATGACGGTCCAGGTTCGGAGGGTTTGGGGGACGGTGAGGCCGAAGTATTCCTTCACCAGCCAGAAGCCGCCGTCGTTGACGTGGGAGAGGACGAGGGATCCGGCGGCGATGGCGACGACGAGCAGTTCGCGGTGGGTATCGGGGTGGGAGTTGGCGATGGGGGCGAGGATGGCGGAGGCCATGGTGATGGCGACGGTGGCGGAGCCGACGGCGACGCGGAGGGCGGCGGCGACGAGCCAGCCGAGGGTGATGGGGGAGAGGGCGAGGGTTTTGCCCCAGTTCGCGATGGCGTCGTCGACGCCGGCGAGGTCGAGGACCCTGGAGAAGCCGCCGCCGGCGCCGACGACGAGGAAGATGCCTGCGGCGTGGCCGATGGATTCCTCGAGGAAGCGGAGGGTTTGGGAGGAGTTGAAGCCGGCGAGGGATCCGAAGGTGAGGAGGGCGAGGAGGACGGCGAGGAGCATGGCGATGAGCGGGGAGCCGGCGAAGGCGATCCAGGGGCGGGCGGGGTGGTCGGGGTGGAGACCGAGGTCGGCGAGGGTGGCGGCGAGCATGAGGGCGACGGGGAGGAGGATGGTGGCGAGGCTGGCGGCGAAGCCGGGAGGGTTGCCTGGGGGGCGGGATGGTTGGAACTGGGCGCCGAGGCCGCCTGGGGTGATGGGGGTGGAGCGGTTGAGCAGGGGGGCGAGGAGGGGGCCGGTGAGGATGGCGACGGGGAGGCCGACGACGATGGACCAGAGGATGGTGCGGCCCATGTCGGCGTCGAGGCGGCCGATGGCGACGACGGGTCCGGGGTGGGGTGGGACGAGGGTGTGGCAGACGGAGAGGCCGGCGAGCAGGGGGAGGGCGAGGCGGAGGAAGGGGAGTCGGGTGGCGGCGCCGAGGGTGAAGACGATGGGGACGAGGAGGACGAGGCCGACGCCGAAGAAGACGGGCATGCCGACGACGAAGGCGGCGACGAGGATGGCCCAGTCGAGGCGGCGTTCGCCGAAGGCGGTGATGAAGCGTTGGGCGATGACGGTGGCGCCTCCGGATTCGGCGAGCAGTTTGCCGAGCATGGAGCCGAGGCCGACGACGACGGCGATCAGGCCGAGGGTGGAGCCGACGCCGTCCTGGAAGGCCTTGGCGACGTCGGTGGGAGCCATGCCGGTGGCGAGGCCGACGCCGAGGGAGGCGAGGGCGAGGGCGATGAAGGCGTGGACGCGGAAGGCGGCGACGAGGAGGACGAGGCTGACGACGCCCGCGAAGGTGACGAGGAGCAGGCGGGAGTCGTGGGCCATGGGGTGGGGGGCGGGAGGCGGGTGTGGATCAGATTCTGAGGCGCCGGGCGCGGGCGGTGATGGACCAGCGTTCGGTGGCGAGGGAGCCGTCGATCACCCAGGCTTCGGCGTGGAGGGCGACGGTGGGGCAGACGTGCCAGGGGATGCCGAGGACGTGGGAGCCGACGGGGAAGCGGTGGGCGATCTGGGATTCGATCACCAGATGTTCCTCGTTGTGGGCGACGGGGGTGGCGTCGGGGAGGTTGGGGAAGACGACCCTGGGGTGGGGCATCTCGGAGGCGACGGCCTTGTGTCCGAGGTCGAGGCAGAGGCGGTTGGCGCCTGGGCGGCTGATGACGCGGGCGAGGAGGATGGCGGCGGGGGTGAAGTCGAGGTCGGGCAGTTTGGCCTGGTAGCCGGCATCCCAGAGGACGCAGGTGCCCGGGCTGCACTCGAGGTCGCCGCGTCGGGCGTGGAAGGGGAAGGTGGGGGTGCCGCCGGCGACGATTCTTGGGACGGCGATGCCCTGGGCGCGGAGGGCGTCGCGGAGGGTGTCGACGGGGGCGAAGGCTTCGCGGCAGGCGGCGAGGCGGGTCTGGGGGTCGGACTGGTGGAGGTGGCCGTCGTAGGCGTGGAGGCCGCCGAAGGTGGTGGAGGGGGTGCGGTCGAGGGTGCGGGCCAGTTCCATGGCCGGGGCGGCGGGGGGGACGCCGGTGCGGTGCTGGCCGATGTCGAGGTCGACGAGCCATTCGAGGCGGCGGTGGCCGGCGAGGGCGACGGCGTGGGCGAGGGCGGCGGGGTCGTCGACGAGGGCGCTCCAGCGGACGTTGGGGAAGGCGTCGTGCAGTTCGATCCAGCGGCGGGTGTCGGGGCCGACGACGGGGTAGGCGAGGAGGATGTCACGGGCGCCGGCGGTGGCGGCCAGTTCGGCCTCGGCGATGGTGGCGCACTTGAAGCGGGAGATGCCCAGTTCGATCTGGCGGCGGACCAGTTCGGCGGTTTTGTGGGTTTTGATGTGGGGGCGGAGGCGGGACGGATCGCCGGCGATGGCGATCATGCGGTGGAGGTTCTGCTCGATGCGATCGCGGAGGAAGAGGAGGGCGGGGGAGGGGATTTCGGCGAGGTTGGCGATGTGGAGGTTGGCGAGGCTGTCGGCGGGGGTGTCGGACGGTCGCCGGGCGAGGTCGGCGAGGGAGGCGGCGGCGGGTTGGTCCTGGGGGGTGTGCGGCATTGGGCGTGGCGGGTCGTGACGGGGCGTGGCGTGGGGGATCAGGCCAGTTCGAAGGTGGCCTCGATTTCGACGGCGATATTGCCGGGGAGCGGGCCCATGCCGACGGCGCTGCGGCTGCCAACGCCGTGGTCGGGGCCCCAGATTTCGGCGAACAACTCGGAGCAGCCGTTGATGACCTTGGGGTGGTCGTAGAAGTCGGGGGCGGAGTTGACCATGCCGAGGGTTTTGATCACGCGCCGGACGCGGTCGAGGGAGCCCAGCTGGTCGCGGAGGGTGGCGAGGATGGCGAGGCCGACCTGTCGGGCGGCTTCCTTGGCCTGGTCGAGGTTGAGGTCGCGGCCCACGACGCCGGTGATGAGGGTTTTGTCGGGGCGCAGGGGTCCGTGACCGGAGACGAACGCGAGGTTTCCGGTGATCACCAGCGGTTTGTAGACCGCCACGGGGCGGGGTGCCGGGGGGAGCACGAGGTTGAGGTCGGCGAGGCGGGATTCGGGGGATGCGTTCATCATGGGGACGGAATGGGCGGGAGGCTGGATAGCATTGCGGGTGGGTGGCGTCGAGGGGGGGCTTGCGGGTCTTTCGGGTCGGGGTTCGGTGTTTCGGCGGATCGGGCATGAAGCGGGCCACCGAACCGTTGCCATGGGTGGGGTGGCGGGGGGAGGATTGGCGGCGGTTATCCCGACATGAACACCCCGGCTACGATGGATTGCGGAAGGGCGGAAGCGATGGAGGTCCCACAACTTTCGCGGGTGGGCAGGTGGTTGCGGGGTGTGGTGATGGCGGGGTGGGTGGTGGCGGGGATGGGGATGCCGGCGTGGTCGGGGTTGCGACCGGAGGGATTGCGGACGGAGTCGTTGCGGGAGCCGGTGGGGATTGAGGTTGCCGCGCCGCGGCTCAGTTGGCGGTTGGTGGCGGACGACGGGGTGCGCGGGGTGCGGCAGGGTGCGTATCGGGTGCTGGTGGCGAGTGAACCGGGGAAGCTGGAGCGGGGTGAGGGGGATCTGTGGGATTCGGGGCGGGTGGCCGGGGGTGAGACGCTGCACATTCCGTACGGGGGGCGCGGGTTGGGGAGCGGGCAGCAGGCGTGGTGGAAGGTGCGGGTATGGGACGCGCGGGGGAGGTCGGGGGGATGGAGCGAGGTGGCGGGTTGGAGGATGGGGTTGGTGCGGGCGGAGGATTGGCGGGCGGAATGGATTTCGTTTCGGGATCCCGAGGCATTGCCGAAGGACCGCGAGCGGCTGCACCTGCCGGCCGCGCGGCATTATCGGAAGGTGTTCGAGGTTGGGAAGGCGGTGCGGCGGGCGACCGCGCATGTTTCGGCGCTGGGGGTGTGCGAGCTGCACGTGAATGGCCGGCGGGTGGGGGACGGGTGGTTCGAGCCCGGGTGGTCGGACTACGCGAAGCGGGCGTACTACCGATCGCACGATGTGACGGGCGCGTTGCGTTCGGGGGCGAACGCGGTGGGGGCGATCGTGGCGGACGGCTGGTACGCGGGCTATGTGGGGTACGGTTTGCTGGTGGGGTACGGGCCGGAGCGGACGGGGCGCAACTTCTATGGGAAGACCCCGGCGCTGCGGGTGCAGTTGGAGGTGGAGTACATGGACGGGACGCGGGAGGAAGTGCTGACGGATCCGAGCTGGGAAGTGAGCGGGGACGGGCCGATCCGGGAGGCGGACATCATCATGGGGGAGGCGCATGACGCACGGCGCGAGCGGGCGGACTGGTGTCAGCCCGGGGGTGCGGCGGACTGGCGGTGGGAGGCGGCGATCGTGGCCGGGGACAACGGGGCGTATGCGGCGACGTACCACGACACCCTTGGGGCGCGGCCGGTGGATCTCGGGTTTCGGGCGCCGCCGCGGATGCAGTGGTATGGCGCGCCGCCGATCCGGGTGACCGAGGAACTACCGGCGGTGACGGTGACCGAGCGGGTGCCGGGCGAGTACCTGTACGACCTGGGGCAGAACATCGCCGGCGTGGTGCGGTTGAAGGTGCGGGGGGCGGCGGGCACGACCGTGAAGCTGCGTTTCGGGGAGATGCTGCATCCCGACGGGCGGTTGATGACGGAGAACCTGAGGCGTGCGCGGGCGACCGATCACTACACCCTGCGGGGTGATCCCGAGGGTGAGGTGTGGCAGCCGCGGTTCACCTATCACGGGTTTCGGTACGTGGAACTCACGGGGTTGGGCACCCGGCCGGGGTTGGACGCTGTGACCGGGCTGGTGCTGCACAACGACACCCCGCTTGCGGGGACCTTCGCCTGTTCGGACGAGGTCATGACGCGGTTCTGGCGGAACACCGTGTGGACGCAGCGGGCGAACTTCGTGGAGATGCCGACCGACTGTCCGCAGCGGGACGAGCGGCTGGGCTGGATGGGGGACGCGCAGGCGTACGTGCGGGCGGCGACGTACAACGCCGACGTGGAGGCGTTCTTCGGGAAGTGGCTGGACGACGTGGTGGAAGCCCAGCGGGACTTCGGGGCGTACCCGGACTATGCCCCGTACCCGATGGCGCACGGCGCGCCGGGCCAGACCTGGGGGACGGCGTGGACCGATGCGGGGATCATCTGTCCGTGGACCATCTGGAGGGTGTACGGGGACAAGCGGTTGCTGGAGCGGATGTGGCCGTCGATGACGCGGTTCATGGAATGGCGGCGGCAGCGGGCGCCGGACGGGGCGGGGCGGTCGGATGGGAACTCCTGGGGCGACTGGTTGAACCTGAAGGATCCGACGCCGTTGGAGATGGTGGACGCGGCGTATTTCAAGTTTGTGTCGGATCTGATGGCGGACATGGCCGGGGCGTTGGGGCGGGAAGGGGAGGCGGCGGGATACCGGGATCTGGCGGCGCGGGTTGGCGCGCGGTTTGCTGCGGACTATCTGGACGGCGAGGGGAGGCTGCGGGTGGGGAGCCAGACCGCGCACGTGCTGGCGCTGGCGTTCGGGTTGGTGCCGGACGACCGGCGCGCTGCGGTTGCGGCGCGGCTGGCGGAGCTCATCGCGGCGAACGGGCATCGGATGACCACCGGATTTCTGGGCACGCGGGACATCCTGCCGGCGCTGAGTCGGAACGGGCACCACGACCTTGCGGTGCGGTTGTTTCAGAGCCGGCGCTTTCCCTCGTGGGGATATGAGGTGGTGAACGGGGCGACGACGGTGTGGGAGCGTTGGGACAGCTACACGCGGGAGCACGGGTTCAACGGGCTCGACGGCAACCAGAACGCCTCGATGAACAGCTTCAGTCATTACGCGTTCGGCGCGATCACGGCGTGGATGTTCCGGGACCTGGCGGGCATCGACACCGTGGGGACAGGCTACGCGGACATCCTGATCCGTCCGGGTGTGCCCGGGGCGGTGTCGAACGCGGAGGCGCCGCCGTTGGACTGGGTGCGTGCGGACTATGACAGTCCGCGCGGGCGGATCCGGAGTGCGTGGAAGCGGACCGGTGGGGGGTTGGAGCTCGAGGTGGTGATTCCGGCGAACACGCGGGCGCGGGTGGAGATTCCCGCGGGTTCGGCGGGCGAGGTGCGGGAGGGTGGGCGTCGGTTGGAACGGGCGCGGGGGGTGCGGATCGTGGAGGCGGCGGCGGGAACCGGGCGCGTGGTGGTGGAGGTCGGATCGGGAAGCTACCGGTTCGAAGTGGCGGCGGTCGGGAAGAACGGAGAGGAAGGTGCGCGATGAAACGAAACGGAAGCAGGAGCAGGGATCGGGTGTGGGGTGGGGGTGCGGGGTGGAGCGGTTGGCTGGATGGCGTGAAGCGCGTGTGTGCCGCTGCGGCGATGGTGGCGTCGGGCGTGGTGTGCCCGGGAGGGGAGGCGGCCTCCGGGTGGGACGTGAAGGCGGACACCTGGGTGGCGACGGACGCGTTGGGGCGGCGGGTGCCCGGGTACGAGGACGTGGGCGGGCCTCGTGCGGATCGGTCGGTGGGGATGTTTTATTTCCTGTGGCATGGGGCGCATGTGCAGGGCGGGCCGTATGACGTGACACGGATCCTGGAGGCGGACCCTGGGGCGATGTTGAAGCCGGACAGTTCGTTGTGGGGCCCGCTGCACGTGCCGCATCACTGGGGAGAATCGATCTTCGGGTATTATCGGATCCAGGACGCCGGGGTGTTGCGGAAGCACGCGCAGATGCTTGGGGACACCGGGGTGGACGTGGTGGTGTTCGACGTCACGAACCAGCTCACCTATCGGGACGACTATCAGGCGCTGATGCGGGAGTGGGCGGCGGTGCGGGCGTTGGGGAATCGGACGCCGGCGGTGGCGTTTCTGACGCCGTTCTGGGAGCCGAAGAAGGTGGTGATGGAACTCTGGCGGGAGCTGTACCAGCCGGGGTTGCATTCGGAACTCTGGTATCGGTGGCGGGGGAAGCCGTTGATTCTGGCGGATCCGGAGCTGCTGGGGCGTGTGGTGGAGCAATCGAAGCAGGATCGTCCGGTGGTGCTGGAGCCGGGGCGGACGCTGGGGCAGAGCGTGCGGATCGGGGAGGCGGTTCACGGGGTTGGGGGGCGGTTTCCGACGTGGAACAGCCGGAGCGGTTCGGCGGTGACCCTGACGTTGAAGCGCGGGGGGCCGGGAGGGGAACGGCTGAAGGCGGAGCGTTTTCATGACGTGGCCGACAACGCGTGGCTGATGCTGCGGTTTGATCCGCCGCTGGAGGCCGGGGAGTACTATCTCGAGGCCAGCGAGCCGGGCGGGCGGATCGGGTGGTGGAGCCACGGGGGCGAGGTCTGGGATGCTGGGGAGGCGTACGAGGATGGGAACGTCGTGGCCGGGGACCGGACCCTTCGGTGCATGGTGGCGGACGCGGAGGTCGCGCGGATCCGTGAGTTCTTCACCTTTCGCAAGCCGCAGCCCGACTATTTCCAGGGGCCGACGCGGCCGGACATGTGGAGCTGGCTGGAGGTGCATCCGCAGCATGTGTTCCGGAGCGCGGACGGGACGAAGGAGCAGATGTCGGTGGGGGTGGGGCAGAACGCGGTGGACGGGCGGCTGGGGTCGATGAGCGAGCCCGGGGCGCGGGGGCGGAGTTTTCACCGGGGCGGGAAGGATTCGAGGCCGGACGCGGTGCGTTGGGGGTTGAACGCGGCCGAGCAATGGGAGCGGGCGTTGGCGGAGGATCCGAGGTTTGTGTTCGTGACCGGGTGGAACGAGTGGATTGCGGGACGTTTCGCCGAGTTCAACCGGGTGAAGCGGCCGGTGATGTTCGTGGATCAGTTCGACCAGGAGCACAGCCGGGACATCGAACCCATGCGTGGCGGGCACGGGGACGACTACTACTACCAGTTCGCGGGGTATGTGCGGCGGTACAAGGGGGTGCGGGCCCCGGAGGCGACGGTCTCGAGGCCGATCCGGATCGATGGCGCGTTCGACGACTGGGCCGGTGTGAGTCCGGAGTTCCGGGACACCGTGGGTGATCCCGTGAGGCGGCACCATCAGGGCTGGGACACCAACGTCGTGTACACGAACGGCTCGGGTCGGAACGACATCGTCTCCGCGCGGGTCAGCAGCGAGGGGGACAAGGTGTGGTTCCAGGCGCGCACGCGGGAGGCGTTGTCGGCGTCCGCCGGCACCTGGCATTGGATGATGCTGTTGCTGGATGTGGATGCGGACGTTTCGACCGGCTGGCTGGGGTACGACGTTCTGGTGAACCGCAGCCGGGACGGGTCGGGGGCGTCGGTGGAGCGGCACGCCGGGGGCGGGTGGGCCTGGACCCGGGTGGGTGGGGCGCCCTGGAAGGCGGCGGGGGATCAGATCGAGCTCGAGCTCACCTGGGCCCAGCTCGGATTGGAGGGAGCGCCGGCGGCGTTGGACTTCAAGTGGGCGGACCACATTGAAGGCAACGGGGACTGGAGTGATCTGACCCTGAACGGGGACGTCGCGCCGAACGACCGGTTCAACTACCGGTTCCGGCCGGTGCGCTGAGGATCCGCGGGCTGTCTGTGGAACCCATCCCGTCCGCTCAGGCGCGCCCGAGGCCGCGGGCCTCGAGGGCTTCGAGGGTCCAGCGGTATTCCTCGGCCAGTTGATCGACCACGGCGCGGGACTTGAGGTCCTGGGGCAGGACCTCCCAGGTGTAGGTCTCCATTTCGAGGTGGCGTGCGGCGTCGGGATGGGCGCGGAGCCAGTCGAGGGTGGCGAGGACGTGGTCGGCGGTGGTTTGGAAGAGGCGGGAGGGTTGGTGGTGGAGGGGGACGTGGAAGTGGATGCGCCATTCGAACTGGGCCATCGGTTCGGTGCCGGGGTTTTCGGCGAGGGCGTGGTGGAGGTCGAGCCAGCGCCGGATGGAGCCGTCGGGGGCGCGCTGGACGACCTGATGGAGGTAGGTGTCGTCGGTGAACGCCTGGAGCGCCTGGCGGACCTCGGCGGTGGGATGGACGCGGAGGGCGTTGGACAGGTGGATTTTCCCGATGCGGATCCGGTGTTGGCGGAGACGTTCGAGGGCTTCGGGGGCGGATTCGAATTCGACGGCGAGGTGGCAGCAATCGTAGTTGATGCCGAGATGCTCCTCGAGGCGGAGGTCGCCGGGGCGGTCGGCGCGGAGGCGATCGAAGAAGGCGACCGCTTCGGTGGAGGTTTCGAGGGTGCAGAGCGGTTCCGGTTCGAGGTCGAGATGGAGGGCGTGGCCGGTGCTGCGGGCCAGGCGTTCGATGTGATCGACCGCCTGCCAGAGGTGGGTGCGGGCGGCGAGGAGGGCGCGGTCGTCGGGATGGAAGCCCTTGAACGAGACCGGCACGGTGCTGACGCCGCCCTCGATGCCGGGGGGCAGCAGTTCGGCGAGGATATCGAAGAGAAGCCGGGTGTAGTCGAGGCGGTCGGGCTGGGTCCAGTCGGGGACGTAGACCTGTTCCTTGACGCGGGTGCCGTGGAACTGGCCGTAGGGGAATCCGTTGATCGTGAAGACGTAGCAATGCTGCTGGTCGAGCCATCGGCGGAAGGCCCTGCGGCGGTCGGCGTCACGCAGGTCGCGGGCGGCGCGGGCCGAGAGGCGGAGGCCGATGGCGAACGGTTGGCCGGCCCCGACGCGATCGCGCACGGCGAGGGTGTGCTGTTCGAGGGCGGCGAAGGTTTCGTCCCAGGACTCACCCCGGTGGATGTTGGTGCAATAGGCGAGGTGACGGCCGTGGTGGAGCTTCATCGGCGGAGAGGTTGGACCGAGTGCGTGGCCGGGCGCAACCGGGCCTTGCGGTTGCGCCTCGCGGGTCGAACGGGACGGGACCCGTTGCGACGAGGGTGGGGGGGCGGGATCTCGTCGGCGGATTTCAGGTCGAAGGGGCCCGGACGTTCAGGGCGTCGTGCGCAGGCGGTAGAAGGCGGGTTGCGCTTCGAGCGGCAGGCTGGCTTCGGTGAGGTCGCCGGAGGTGATGCGCGGGGCGGTGATGGGTTGCCAGGCGGCGTCGGGTCCGAGTGTCGGCGAGCGTTCGAGGGTTGCGGTGGTGAAGCGCGAGGGCCAGGAGAGGATGAGACGTCCGGCGCGGGATTGGACGGTGAGGCGGGGTGATTCGGGGAGGCGCCCGTATCGGGCGAGCAGTTCGAGGTCGAAGCCGAGGTCCGAGCTGGATCGGGAGGCCTGGTGGACTTCGACGGCGAGGACGTTGTGGCCTTCGACGAGGCTGGTGGTGGGGATGGGGTGTTCGAGGAAGGCCAGTTCCGCCTCGTCGCGGACCTCGGTTTGGGCGAGCAGGGTTGGGGTGAGGATGCCGGCGCGGATGCCGGAGCGGAACAGTTCCTGGCCGTTGAGGTAGACCACAGCGCCGTCGTCGCGGACGAGGCGGCAGACGAGGTTGGTGACGAGGCTGGCGGCGGGGACCTGGAAGCTGTGGCGGAACCAGGTGGTGACGTGGCGCAGGGACGGGTTGGAACCGAAGCTCACGACGGTGAACTCGCCGTCCTCGCCGTAGCCGAGGCGGGCGGGGCCTTCCGCCCAGGCGCTGTCGTCGAAGGCGGCGGTGGTCCAGGAGACGGCCGGGGCGACGCCGGAGTCGAGGTAGCGCCAGCGGGAGCCGCGGGGGACGACGAGGCGGTCGAGTTGGGCGTCGAGCACGGTGATGGTGACGGGTTCGGAGGGGACGACGGTGGTGTCGTCGAGGATGGCCTGGGCGGCGAGGGTGTATTCCCCGGGGGCGGGGTTTTGCCAGGTGATGACGAAGGGGGGCTGGGAGGCGGTGCCGATGGGTTGGTTGTCGGCGAGGAAGGTCACCTGGCGGAGGGGCGGGCCCGGGATGTCGCCGGCGGCGGCGCTGAGGACCACGCGGCCGGGGGTGGTGAAGGTGTCGCCGGAGGACGGGCGGACCAGGCGGATGCCGGGTTGGACGGCCTGGAGGCGTTCGGCGGTGAGGCGGAGGTCGAAGGCCTTGTCGGAGCTGGTGGCGGAGGACTGATGGATTTCGACGGCGAGGGTGTTGGTGCCGGCGACGAGGCGGGCGGGGTCGACATCGCGTTCGAAGTAGGTGACTTCGTCGGTGCCGCCGACGGCCGAGGACGCGAGGGTGGAGGCGGTGATGGTGCCGGAGGGGAGGTTGTCGCGGAACAATTCGCGTCCGTTGAGGTGGACGACGGCGCCGTCGTCGCGCAGGAGGCCGAGGCGGACCTGGGAGAGGCTGGCGGGGTCCTCGAGGTTGAAGGTGCGGCGGAACCAGGTGGTGATGTGTTTGCGGGAGGCGTTGGTGCCGTAGCCGATGACGGTGGTTTCGCGGTCGCCGCCGTAGCCGAGGATGGCGGGGCCGAGGTCCCAGGTGGTGTCGTTGAAGGCCGGCTGGGTCCAGGAGCTGCCGGGGGAGGTGCCGCGGTCCCAGTAGCGCCAGGAGGATCCGGCGGCGACGAGGGTGACGGGGCGGCGGTCGGCGACGTCGACCGCGGCGAAGTCGAGTCCGGACCTGGAGGTTTGGAGGGTGACGGGGTTGGAGAACGAGCTGGGTTGGAAGGTGGTGTTTTCGTGGTGGGCGGAGAGGGTGTAGGTGCCGGGGCTGAGGCCGGAGAGGGTGTAGGCGCCGGAGCTGTCGGTGAAGGTGTAGCGGTCGGCGGCTGCGGAGACGCGGACGCTGTGGATCGGTTCGCCGTCGGCGGTGATGCGGCCGGAGATGCGGAGGGTGGAGGGGGAGCCGATTCGGACGACGGCGGTGGCCCGGGCGACGCCGCCGCGGGTGTCGCTGACGGTGCAATGGACGACGTGTTCGCCGGTGATGGACCAGCGGTGGGAGATGGCGGGTGCGTTGGTGCCGAGGGATTCGTCGCCGAACTCCCAGAAGTAGGCGAGGTCATCGCCGTCGGGGTCGGAGGCTTCGGCTTCGAAGGGGAGGGCGTCGGAGGTGGTTCCCTGGAGGACAGGGGCGTGGAGGGTGAGGGTTGGGGGGCGGTTGTCGGGGAAGGTGCCGCGTTGGATCACGATGTCGATCCAGGACGGGGAGGAGCCGCCCTTGGCGACGGGGGTGATGTGAACGCCGTTGAGGGTGTCGGAGAAGGTGCGGCCGAGGGTGACGGGGGAATCGTCCTTGTCGCGGGGGGAGTCGGGGGTGGTGTCGAGGAGGAGGCTGGATTCGTTGCCGCGTCCGGCCCAGCGGATGCCGACGCCGTTGAAGAGCCAGCGGTTGGAGGTGAAGCGCTGGCGGAATTCGACCCAGTAGTTGGTGCGCGGGTTGGCGAAGATCTGGAGGCCGCGGCTGCCGGTGACGGCGTTGGTGACGTCGTGGGCGTGGAGCCGGTAGGTGCCGTTGGTGGTGACGACGGTGAATTCGCCGGGTTGGAGCCAGCCGAGGAGGCGTTTGTAGCGGGCGTTGAAGTGGTTGTTCGCGGCGTTGGCGGCGCCCATGGTGTCGAACTTGTCGCCGTACTCGATGCTGGAGCCGCGGCCGGTGACGGTGGGGCCTTCGGTGTCCCAGAAGTTGGCGTGGTTGAGGCCGATGTTGTGGCCGAGTTCATGGGCGGTGACGCCGGTGGAGGAGGTGCCGCGGATCCATGCGCCGGGGGCGCCGACGAAGCCGAGGCCGGCCCAGCCGAAGCCCGGGACGCTCCGCATGCAGGTGATGTCGAAATCGTAGTCGGACAGGACGTACCCGGCGTTTCGGGCGGCTTCAAGGGCGTCGGCGCGGAGGTTGCCGGCGTCGTCGTTGGAGCCGTAGCTCGCGGCGGTGCGGGGCAGGCGGAGCACCGGGGTCACGTCCGAGCCCGACCCGATCTCGAAGAAGCCGGCCCGGCCGTACGAGTTGTTCTGGAAGAAGCCGTGCAGTTCCCGGGTGAGCTCGGAGGCGCGGGTGGTGGTGAGCGATTCGCCCTGGAGATCGGAGAAATCGACGCGGATGAAGATCAGCCGTTTGCGTCCCTGGGTGGCGCCGGCGGCCGCGGCGGCGGTTGTGGTCGGGGCGCCGTCCTCGCCGGCCGTGGGGTCGCCGGCGGCGGCGAGGCGCGCTTCGAAGGCGGCGGCGTGATCGGGGCCGCAGACGTGGACGGGATGGCCGTAGGCTTCGAGCACCCGGGCGAAGGGGCCGGACACCGCGTGGTCTCCGGCGTCGGCGCACGGAGCCTGGGGTTGCGAATCCAGGAGGGTCCGGGCCTCGGCATCGGGGAGTTGGCGTACCGGGCTTTCGTGGAGGGCGATGAGGTTGCCGACGGCGACGCCATGGAGGGAGACGTCGCGGAGGGTGGGTTGGTGAAGGCGGCGACCATAGACGAATGCGTGGAAGCGCCTGCCGTCGATGATGGCGCGGCGCTGGATCGGGATGACCTCCGCCTCGCGGCCGGGTTCGGGGTAGGCGCACAGCACCTCGAAATCACCACGGCCGGAGACCCGTTCCTCGATCCAGACTGCGACCGAGGCGGGGAGGGTGGCGCGCACGCTGTCGGGGATGGCCAGCTCCAGTGCCCGCCGGGGGTCCGATCGGATCAGGTCCTCCATGGCGGCGCGTCGGTGTTGGGCGATCCGCGTGCCGTCGGTTTGCGATGGGGCGGAGGCGGAGGGGCCGGGGTGGGTTGCGGCCTCGAGGTGGTTCTGGAGCCAGACGTCGAACGCGGCGAAGGCGTGGTCGGCGGAAACCACCGTCGCGGCCTCGGCGGTCGGGGCGGACGCGGGAGGCGGTGGGGTTGGCGAGACGACCGTGGGGGTGGGGGTGGTTGTGGCGAGGGTTGCTGCGGGGATGTCCGACGAGGTTGGGGACGGGATTGGGGTGGTCGGGTGGGGGGTGCGGGGGATGACGTTCCAGGCGAGGATGCCGAGGAGCGCGACCGGAAGGGCGGCGGCGAGGGAGAACTTCATTCGATGGCGGCGGGCGATCCCGGCGTGCAGAGACTGAACCACAAGGTCGGTCCGCGGGCAAAGCGTGGGGGGCGGTGCAAATCCCGAGGAAATCCCGCTTGCCCCCGAAACGCCCGGCGTGTAACCAGAGAGCGGTTCCGGCGTCCGCAACGGGCGCAGGGGCATCCGATCCGATCGATGTGCGCGCGTGGCGGAATTGGCAGACGCGCTAGATTCAGGTTCTAGTGAGTAACATCGTGCAGGTTCAAGTCCTGCCGCGCGCACCATTCGGAGTGGAAGTCGGTTCCTCCTTCCGTCCTCTCCTTCCCCCGGTCGCTGGTGCTGTCCGTCGTCCTTGCCCGGCTTCTCGTGGCCTCAACGGGTTTTTGTGCGCAGGGAGAACTCCTGGATGAGCGGCGGGTTTTCGGGGGTGAGGGTGAGCAGAACCTCGAGGTCCGCGTGTTCGCCATGGAGCACCACGGTGCCGCGCAGTTGGTTTTCGGGGACGATCTCCTCGACGGATTGGATCCGGCCCGCGGCTGCGAACTGTTTCCGGCAATCCTGGCGAAGCGTCTCGATCGGGGTGTCGGGGAAGAAGTTCTCGGCGAAGAGCCCGGACTGTTCCGCGTCCTGCCAGTCGGGCAGGAGGCGAACGAGGGCTTCGGCGCGGCTGCGGAGGATCGGGGAGGGAGGGAGGGCTCTGGGACGGAGTTGGGCTCGGTCGATGATCCGTTCCAGCACGCGGGTGTTGACCAGGCCGAAGCCGGCGTAGGTGACGTTTCCGAGGCCGACCACCCCGATGCCGTACTCCGGGAGGATGCGCCATTGGCTGCCGAAGCCGGGGAGCCCGCCGGAGTGACCGATGCGAACCCGTTCATGGCAGTCACGTCCCCAACCCAGCCCGTAGCCGTAGGCCGTGACCAACGGGCAGACCTTGTCGGAGCCGTCCCTGGCTTCCAGGTAATGCCCGCTGATTCGCCAGGGATGATGCATCTCGCGGATCGACGCGCGGCGGACGACGGTGGATTCGGGGTCATCGCGGGGCGGCCAGGCGCCGAGGTGAAGGACCATGTACCGGGCGAAGTCGTCGACGCTCGAGAGCATGCCGCCCATCGGACCGAAGCTGCCGTCGGCCAGCGGGATCTCCGGCTTCCAGGTTTCGTTCTCCCAGCGGTAGCCGTGGGCGAGGCGGTCGGCGGGGACCGCGGCCGGATCCCAGAACGTCGAGTGCATGCCGAGGGGGTTGAGGATGTGGCGGGTGATGTAGTTCTGGCAGGTGGTCTTTGAGACCCGTGCCACGGCACGGCCCAGGAGGGCGTATCCCAGGTTGCTGTACTCGTAGGCGACCTCCGGGCTGTTCGACATCCATGCCGGCGCGCGCACCACATCCATGAGGTCCTGATCCGTGTCGGCGAGTTGGCGATCACCCCATGGGTTGTCCTCGGGGAACCCGGCGCCATGGGTGAGCAACTGGCGCAGGGTGATGGCCGGGGCGTCCCGGGTCAGGAGGGGAAGTCGGCGAAGCTCCGGCAGGTATCGGGCCGCGGGCCGGTCGAGGTCCAGGCGGCCGGCGTCCCGCAGGCGGAGCACGGCCATGGCGGTGAAGCTCTTGGTCATGGACGCGACGCGGAAGACGGTGGCCGGGGTTGCGGGGACCTGGTTTTCGACCTGGGCGAACCCCAGGCCTCCCGAGACCACCAGGGCGTGGTCCACCACCACCCCAAAGGCCAGGCCGGGGATGTGGTTCTCCTTCGCGTGCTGTTCGAACATCTCCCGGATCTCGGAGGCCAGGGCGCGGACGCGGGCGGCGCGCGTCTCGTGGGATTCGGGGAAGGCGGGAGGGGCGTAGGTGCGGGGTGCCGACGGCGGCGGTGCGGGAGTCGGGTGGTCGGAGGCGGTCGCTGCGGGGAGCGAGGCGACGAGCAGCATGGCCAGGACTTGCAGGGGTCGGAGGTGGGTCATGGGAATGGCGATCACAGGGTTGCGGGCGGGGCGAAGGGATCTGGCGTGCGGACCATGCCCGTGGCCGCGAGGGGAGGCGAGGCGATAGAGGGACAGGTCATGCATGGTGCGGAGGGTGGGGGGAGGGGCCAGGGTTCGGGATCGATCTCAAACCGGCGGCCATCGAGCCGGCCCATGGGACCGCGCCTCGGGTCGATCCGGGATGCGGCGATTCGGCCGATGGATTCGAAACCGGATCCAACCTCAACCCGCGTGTCGGCCTTTAAATACCGGGCCCCGGAGGGGCCGCAAACCGAGCCGCGGAGCGGCGAAAGAACCCTAGCCCATGGCGTGAGCCATGGGTGGGTGGGGCCCAAGGATTTCGAGCCCCGGAGGGGCGGCGAGAACCCCCGCACCACACCGGGCGGGGATTAGATGGGGGGAGATGGCGTTCTGACCGCCCCTCCGGGGCTCATTTCATTCTCTCACGCCGGGCAACCCACGGCTCACGCCGTGGGCAACGGTTCTGGCGCCCCTCCGGGGCTTGGTTTGCGGCCCCTCCGGGGCGCGGGTTGGGG
>VFQN01000362.1_pt1 | contig 89404 bp, 94 predicted proteins | sample 3512371 | NCBI WGS metagenome assembly VFQN01 (sample SAMN10412370, study PRJNA504923) | tailings metagenome | isolation source: Replicate 2 from Balatoc abandoned mine | place: Philippines: Itogon, Benguet | collected 2017-08-28
AGCTCGTGCTCCGCCGCAACGAACCCCGGCGGGCGGCACAGGCGGCGCGCTGACCCCTATAATCGTCTAACCCCGGTGGCACTCCACTACGGGCCGAACCATTTACAGGATAGACAGGATGTACAGGATCAGGATGCCAGTCCGCGCACTTGGGTGGTTTTGATCCTGTTCATCCTATCCATCCTGTTAATTCGCCTTTAACCTCCTCAAGGACTCCAAAATGAACGTCGGATTCATCGGACTCGGCATCATGGGCAAACCCATGGCCCTCAACCTGATCAAGGGCGGCCACACGCTCTACCTGAACTCGCGCAGCGGCGTGCCGCAGGAACTGACGGAAGCCGGCGGCAAGGCCTGCGCCAGCGCGAAGGAAGTCGCGCAGAAAGCCGACGTCATCATCACCATGGTGCCGGACACCCCGGATGTGGAAAAGGTGCTGTTCGGCGCCGGCGGCGTGGCTGAAGGTTTGAGCAAAGGCAAAACGGTGGTCGACATGAGTTCGATCTCGCCGATCGACACCAAGGCCTTTGCCAAACGCATCAACGACCTCGGCTGCGAGTACGTTGATGCCCCGGTCTCCGGCGGCGAGGTCGGCGCCAAAAACGCCGCACTGACCATCATGTGCGGCGCCCCCCAGGCCGCCTTCGACAGGGTCAAGCCGCTGTTCGAACTGATGGGCAAAAACATCACGCTGGTCGGCGGCAACGGCGACGGCCAGACCTGCAAGGTGTGCAACCAGATCATCGTCGCGCTGAACATCGAAGCCGTCAGCGAAGCGCTGGTGTTTGCCTCCAAAGCCGGCGCCGACCCCGCCAAGGTGCGGCAAGCGCTGATGGGCGGCTTCGCCGCGTCGCGCATCCTCGAAGTGCACGGCGAACGCATGATCAAGCGCACCTTCGATCCGGGTTTCCGGATCGAACTGCACCAGAAGGATCTGAACCTCGCGCTGCAGGGCGCCCGCGCGATGGGCGTGTCGCTGCCGAACACGGCAACGGCGCAGGAACTGTTCAATTCATGCGCGGCGAATGGCGGCGCGAAGTCGGATCATTCGGCGATGGTCAGGGCGCTGGAACGGATGGCGGGGCATGAGGTGGCGAAGTAAGAGTTAGGCGTTTCCCCCTCTGGGATGCCACAATGAAAATTGACTCCGGTGGCTTTCGCTATGATCCAAATAATCACGCCGCCAGTACGATACGCCCCGGTTGGTCACTGCATCTATTGTGGCGACCGAGAATCGAAGCTAAGTGAAGAGCACATAATTCCATTCGGAATCGCGGGTAACTCCCTTGTTCTTCCATCTGCAAGCTGTGAAGCGTGCGCGACTATCACTGGGAGGATCGAGCAGCACTGTTTACGAACTCTTTGGGGGCCTTTTCGGGCAATGTCTGGAATGCCAACCCGAAACCCGAAGGAACGCCCGCAGACCTTTCCGTTAAAAAAGCGTCGCTTCGAAAGCGCAGAAGATATTGAACTCTCACTTGAGAATTACCCTATAACATACGCAGCCGTTAGGTTCGGCCCACCGGGAATTCTTGCAACACCTCCTAAAGATCATACGGATAGTATGTTTTTTGCCCTGACAACGGAGGGGGAGCACGAAAAACATATTCGGGGACCCGGCGACGCAATTCAAATCGCGGCAATCAATCCAGTGACGTATTCGCGATTCCTTGCGAAAGTTGCGCACGCTTATGCTGTCGCGACAGCGGGGCATGACAGCTTCGTTCCAGCCCTTCCCGATTACATTTTGCGCGATCCGCCATCATCAAGCCCCTATGTCGGCGGGGATTGGGAAGTGCCGGCTGCAGAAACCGCTGGACTACACCATATTTCTTCGTATCGAGTTTTATCCAACGGCTCGACCTATCGGGTTGTCAAAATCCGTTTATTCCGTTTTTTAGCGACTCCAGTGTACCGAGTAGTCGTAGGAAAACTAACAAACTAATCTGTTGGTGAGCAAGAAGAATTAAAGGGGACAACCTCAACTTGCCCCCCTTCCGAGCCGCCGAGTAGCGAAGCGCGGCTTGGACACGAAGAATAAATGTGGTCAGACACCACAAGCAGACTCAACAGGCCATTGCACACGCCGAAGCATCGCCATTGACCGCAAATTCCTCCGCCTCCGGCAGGCCGCGCCCAGAGGCGCAGCACTCAACGCACGGACAGCTTCCGCTCGCGAACAACTTTTTCCCAGATCACGGATTCCGCGCGGATTTCCCTGGCGAAGTCGGCCGGTGAATTCCCGACCGGGAACATGCCGAGTGATTCGAAGCGGGGCTTGTTCGAGGGATCCGCCAGGATTTTCGTGGCAGCCACGTGGATCGCGCGTACTGTCGCCGCCGGCGTGCCTGCCGGCGCGATCAGGCCGAACCAGCCCTCGCTCTCGAAACCGGGGATCGTTTCGGCGACCGTCGCTACATCCGGCAACTGCTCCGCACGTGTCTTCCCGGTAACTGCGATGGCACGGGCGCGACCGGTCTTGAGCAGTGTCATACCAGACGGCAGGTTGGGCACCAGCAGTTGTATTTCACCGCCAGCCAGCGCGGTCAGAGCCGGGCCGCCACCGCCGAACGGCACATGTATGCCGCTGATCTGTGCCGCGAACATCAGCATTTCGGCGCCAAGGTGGATTTGGCTGCCGACGCCGGCAGAGCCATAACGCAGCGAATCGGGCTTGCTTTTCGCAAAATCAACAAGATCCCTGACCGATGCGACCTTCAGTGCATTGGCAACCATAACCACCTGCGGGCTGCGCACCACGTTGGTTACCGGAATGAATGCGGTGTCTGGATTAAACGGCAGCTTGTACATGTACTTATGTGCCGTCATGATCGATCCCGAGGCCAGCAACAGCGTGTAGCCGTCGGGCAGCGCACGCGCTGCAATCTCCGATCCTACAAGTCCGCCAGCTCCTCCCCGATTGTCGACAATCACATTCTGCCCCCAGCCCTCACGCAACTTCTCCGAAAGCAGGCGACCGACGATATCCGTCGAGCCCCCTGCCGCAAACGGCACGACCAGACGCACGGGCCGCGTCGGATAAGCCTGCGACCACGCCAGATCGCTCACAAAAACAAATACCAGCAGCGGCACGGCAAAAACTGAGTGCGGAAACTTCCTCATGCGACCTCCTCCGAGGTTACGACGACTTGTAGTTTATTTTTTATTCAATGCAATGCGGCGCCGGTCACGGTCGTCCTCTGCATTTTCCTGCGGAGCGGCAGCGCATAGTCGGCGACGGCAAAATGCTGCGTCGACAGGTTGTCCCACATCAGCAAGTCTCCGACTGACCATTTGTGGGCATATACGAACTCCGGCTGCCGGACATGCGAAAACAGTTCGCCGAGCAAGGCGCGGCTTTCGGCTTCCGGCATGCCGACAATGTGCGTGGTGAACCCTTCGTTCACGAACAGGCATTTCCTGCCTGTGCGGGGATGGGTCAACACGACCGGGTGCTCGACGTCCGGGGTGCGCGCCTTCTGCTCCTCGGTCAGCGGCGGGCGCTGCTTGCCGGCGTCGGTCAGCTTGTAATAGCGGTGAGAATAGCTGTGAACCGCCCTCAACCCCTCGAGACGCTTCTTCATGGAAGGGGAAAGCGCATCATAGGCCGCAGTGACGCTGGAAAACTGCGTGTCACCGAGCGGCTTGCCGTCCTGCATCGGCACTTCCACCGCATACAGCAGGGAGCACTTGCTCGGGGCACCCATGTAGGACAGGTCCGTATGCCAGTATTGACCAGCGTCCGTGGCGCCGATCGGTTTTCCGTTCTCGATGATGTTCGAGTTGATGCGGATTTCCGGGTGGCGGGGATGCAGGTAACGCGCACCGCTGACATGCACCTCCAGATTGCCGAAACGCCTGCTGAATGCGATGTGCTGCTCCTCGGTGATCGGCTGGCTGCGGAACACGACGACGGATTCGTCATAAAAAGCGCGCTCGATTTCAGCAAATGTCGCATCGTCCAGCGGCCGAGTGAGATCAACACCGCTGATTTCGGCGCCCAAATGGGTGCCGATCCTGGCAACCCGCACGCCTTCCTTGCCCTGAATGGTCATTTCAGCCCCCGCTCCTTGAGAATTTCGTTGGCAATATTGGTGCTCTCCAAGCCTGCCGGAACCCCTGCATATATCGCCACCTGCAGGAAACACTCCACTATTTCCTCTTTCGTCACGCCGTTGTTGAGCGCACCGACAATGTGCAGGCGAAGCTCGTTGTGGCGATTCATCGCCGCAAGCATCGCCAGATTCATCAGGCTTCTGGTCTTGCGATCCAGCCCCGGGCGCGTCCATATCTCGCCCCAACAATATTCGGTGATCAGGTTGTGGATCGGGCGTGTGAAGTCGTCCGCATTCTTCATCACGTTGTTGATGCGTTCGGCGCCCATCACGTCGCACCGCACCTTGTGGCCTGCTTCAAATCGCTGCTTGTCCATCACTCCTCCCGTCGTTGTTCAATGACTTCATCGCCGCCGAAAAACCGGCCCCCTCCGCGACATAGTGCAGATAGTTCTCCCAGGCACGACGCACGTGGCGTCGCACTTCCTGCTCCGCTTTCGCCGCGTCGCCGCGACGAAGCGCCTCTAGAATTGCACCATTCTCCTCGATGACCTCATCCATCCGCTGCGCGCGCTTCTCAAAGACCATTGCTCCGATCAACTGCACCCGGCATTCCAGTTCGCTCAGCATTTTCGAGAGCAGCGCATTGTTCGCGAGGCGCGAGATGGTGGCGTGGAAAGTTCGGGTGTTCTCGCGGAACACTTTCACTTTTTTTCGCTGCCGTGCCTGGTCCGCCCTCTGAAGCAGCACATCCAGCGCTTCGAGGTCGACGGGCGTGACATTGACCGCAGCCTCCCTGACCGCCTCCACTTCAAGAACTTCGCGCATCTTGTAGAGTTCTCGCGCATCCTTGAGCGTGACCGGACTCACGATGTAACCCCAGCCTTCGTCACGTCTGACAAAACCCTCCTGCTCGAGTCGGCTCAATGCCTCACGAACCGGCGTCCGGCTGACCTCGATTTCTGTCGCGATGTCCTGGGCCTTGATCCACTGCCCCGCCTTCAGCGTGAGCGAGAGGATCTGGTTTTTGACGTGCAAATAGGCGCGGTCTTGTGCTGAGGTTTGCATGGTTAATAATGAATTCGAATTGAATTCAATTTATGGCACACCTCCAAGCCTGTCAAGCACCGGAACCAGTTCGATGACACCAAAAACAGCTAGATCATGGGGGCATGAAAACAGCGACCATGCTCTCGGCAGAGGGCAGAAGCCGAGCGCACCGCAACCTGATAGTTATCATTAACCAATTGATTTTATTGAATTTTTAAGAACTTCATATATCAACTAGTCTGCGGTGAATAAATACCGGGGACTTACCTCACCACACAAACACCACCCGCCGGTGCTGCCCCGCCTTCAGTTCGACCGCCTGCTGCTTCACCACGCCGTCATTGTCCGCCTCGATCCGGTATTTCCCCGCGGGCAGCCGCGCCAGCAGGAAAGGCCCGGCGGACACGGTGTCGAGCAGCACCTGGCCCGAGGCCGACTTCACGGTGACCTTGACGTCGCTCAGGTAGACATCGTTCGGACTGGCCTTCTGCGCGAACAGCAGTTCCAGCGGGTATTGCGGCGCCGCCGCCTTGAACGCGGCGACTTCATCGGCGCCGATGCCGCCGGTCGCGTAACGGACGCTGCCCTGGCTTTTTTCCTCGACCCGCCCTTCGGCCGCCGCTGGGGACAGGTAGGCGATGCTGGTGATCAGGAATGCCGCTGCAAATCGGGTGAGTTTCATGCACTGCCTCCTCAATGTGTTCCGGCGCATCTGCCGCTCGCGCCGGATTGCCTGCGGACGCGCGGGTCGCGGCGTCGATCGCCGCCCGCCCTGATGTCCTTCCGGATGAGACGTTGCCTGGCCGGCGAAGTTCGCGGCCCGTCCGTGACTGTCGCCGGAGGGCAACAGCACTGAACCCGGGCCCGCCGGCGCTGCCCTACAATCACGACTCAACATCCGCAAACGAGAACCCCATGCCCGCCTGGCTGATCCCCGCGCTGAAAGCCGTCCTCCCCCACGTCGGCACCATCGTGTCGGTCGCGGCGCCCGCCTTCACCAAGATGAGAAGCGGCGCCACGGACAACCCGGACGCCGTGCAGCAGCAGATTGCGGAGCTGCAGGCCGCGGCTTCGCAGAATGCGACGCACATCCGCGAACTCGCGGCGCAGTTGCAGACGACGGTGAAGGCATTGGAACAGGCGGCCGCGATCGCCGAAGCGCGGCAGCAGCGGCTGATGCTGCTGGGGGTCGGTGCGTTCGCGCTGTCGGCGCTCGCGCTGCTGCTGGTGCTGCTGCGGGCCTGAACAGGCCGCAGCAGCGTTTCATAAAATATTCAATAAAATCAAATACTTATGAAATTCCGCCGAGGGCGGCGGCAAACTGCGCTCAACCCTCGGTTTCGAGCTCCACCTTGCGACCGCGGAAACGCAGGCGCTTGAGGATCACCGGCACACAGAGGAAGACCACCGTCAGCACGAGGAACACGACGACGATCGGCCGGTCGAGCAGCGCCAGCAGGTTGCCCTGCGACATGATCATCGACTGGCGCAGCGCCTCCTCCATGCGCGTGCCCAGCACGAGACCGAGGATCACCGGCGCGACCGGGTAGCGGTGCTTGCGCATGTAGTAACCGAGCACGCCGAAACCGCAGAGGAAAATCAGGTCCAGTGTCTGCTGGTTGGCGTTGTAGACGCCGACCACGCAGATCACCATGATCACCGGCAGCATCAGCCGCATCGGCACGTAGAGCAGGCGCACGAAGAGCCCGACCATCGGCAGGTTCAGGATCAGCAGCATCACGTTGCCGACGTAGAGCGCAGCAATCAGGCCCCACACCACTTCCGGATGCTGGCTGAACATCATCGGCCCCGGATGGACGTTCAACGCGGTCAGCGCCAGCAGCAGGATCGCGGTGGTGCCCGAGCCGGGAATGCCCAGCGTCAGCATCGGCACCATCGCGCCGGCGCTGGCGGCGTTGTTGGCGGATTCCGGCGCGGCGACGCCGCGGATCTCGCCGTGGCCGAAACGCTCCGGGTTCTTGCTGACCTGGGACTCCACCGAGTACGACAGGAAGGAGGCGATGCCGGCGCCGGCCCCCGGCATCACGCCGACGATGAAGCCGATCACGGTGCCGCGGCTGATGGCGCCAAGGCAGTCGCGGATTTCACGGAAGGAGATGAACAGCCGGTGCTTGATCACCGACCTGACCTCGCCGCCGCGCAGCTCGTTGGTGTTGAGCAGCACCTCGGATACCGCGAAGAGGCCGATGGTGACGATCAGGAACTCGATGCCGTCGAGCATTTCGGGGATGCCGAAGGTGAAGCGCGCGACGCCGGTGACGTCGGTGCCCATCGTCGAGACCATCAATCCCAGCGTCATCGCCACCAGCCCCTTGACCAGCGAGCCGCCCGACAGGCTGGCCACCGAGGACAGGCCGAACACCATCAGCACGAAGTATTCCGGCGGCCCGAAGTTGAGCGCCCATTCGGCGATGCGCGGCGCGAACAGCATCAGCGCGACCACGCCGAGGGTGCCGGCAATGAAGGAGCCGATCGCCGAGATGCACAGCGCGGGTCCCGCCCTGCCCTGCAGCGCCATCTGGTGGCCGTCGATGCAGGTCACCACGGATGACGATTCGCCCGGCACGTTGAGCAGGATCGAGGTGGTCGAACCGCCGTACATCGCGCCGCAGTAGAGCGACGCCAGCATGATGATCGCTCCCACCGGGTTCATGCTGAGCACGATCGGCAGCAGCATCGCCAGCGCGCCGGCGGGGCCGATGCCCGGCAGCACGCCGATCACCGTGCCGAGGATGGCGCCGATGAAGGCGAACATCAGATTCTGGGGCTGCAGCGCGGTTTCGAACCCGCCCATCAGCAGCGGCAGCACGTCACCCATGGTTCAGCCCTGGAAAAAGCGGGCCAGCGGCCCGAGCGGCAGCCGGATGTCCAGCAGGTAGTGAAACAGTCCGAACACCACGGCCGTGACGGCGGTGCTGTAGCCCGCAATGCCCACCCAGCTGGGATGCCCGAGGTAACGGAAGGCGATCACCAGGAACAGCGGCGTCGCCAGCAGGAAACCCAGCGTCTCGAACACCAGCGCATAGGCCAGCAGCATCGCCGCCGGCACCAGCGCCGTGATGTCCGAGCCCTCGTCTTCAGCCTTGGCCTTTTTGGCGGAGGGCACACCCTGCACAAACAGCAGAATGCCGAGCAGGATGCCCAGCGCCGTCAGCAGCCGGGGAAAAAACGCCGGACCGATGAGATCACCCTGCAGCGAGGCGGTCAGCTGGGTGCCGCCCCAGCCGTAAATCAGCACCACGCCGAGGAACAACAGCGCGGCGATGCGGTCGCCGCCGAGGGCGGGAAATTTCAGGCGCATGGGGGCTCCCCGGGGGTCCGGTTTACTTGGGGGTCTTGATCAGGCCCATTTCCTTGTTCAGGCGCATGTAGGTCTTCTCCTCCTCCTCGTAGAAGGCGACCAGCGCCGGCCCGGTGGTCCAGCTGTCGACCAGCGCGTTGCGCGCGACGTAATCCTTCCACTGCTGGGTCTCGCGGACCTTGCCCAGCGCCTGCACCCAGTACTGGGCGGCTTCGGCGCTGATGCCCTGGGGCGCCATCACGCCGCGGATCTGCTTCGGGAAACGCGCGGTCACGCCGACGTCCTGGAACCGCGGCACATCCGGCAGCAGATCGAGTTTCTCGGTCGCGGCCAGCGCGCGCAGCTTGCCGGCCTTCACGTGCTGCGCCATCTCCGCGGGGTTCTCCATCATGAAATGCACGTGTTTGCCGAGCAGCTGCGGAATCGCCTCGCCGGCGCCGCGGAAGGGGGTGTAGGAGAACTGCACGCCGCCGAAGTCCTCGAGGATCTTGCCCGACATCGAGGCGCTGCTACCGTAGGAGCCGCCGCCCTGCAGGATCTGCTTCGGTTTCTGCTTCGCGGCCTCGATCAGGTCGCGCACCGAACGCCAGGGGCTCTCGACATTGACCACCAGCAGCATCGGGTCAACCGCCATCAGCGCGATCGGTGTGAAGCTGCGCCAGCCGGTGTCTGAATTGATCAGCAGCGGCAGGTTCAGGCTCTGCGGCGTGTAACTCGCGAGCATGTGCGGGTTGCCCTTGTTCTGGAAGGTCACGTAGCGGCGCGCCTTCTCGCCCTGGGAGCCGGTCACCGACTCGACGCCGACCTGGCGCGGCACGATCTTGTTCTTGTTCATGATGTCGGCGATCTCGCGCAGCATCAGCTCATTGCCGGTGCCCGGCGCGGAATGGGTGACCATGGTCACGCGTTCCGTCGGCGCCCATTGCGCGGACACGGCGCCCGCGAAGGCCAGCGCCAGCGCACCGGCGGTGATTGCAGCAGCAGATATCCTGGTTTTCATGTGGCTCTCCTCCATGCGGCTGTTGCACCGCAGTTGATTTGTGGTCACTTCCTGTTGCCGAAACCGGGCAGGTAGACCGGCCCGTCCTCGATGCCATCCACCGGCGGACCGCTCATGCCGTGGCTGGTGTCCTTGGCGACGAAGGTCAGCACGTCACCGGCCGCCGAGGCGATCGCGCTGTGGCGCACGCCGGGCGGCAGGTGCGTCACCGAGTTCGGCGGCGCCTCGACGGCATGACCGTCGATCTCATAGAGCATCGTGCCGCTCAGCACGAAGCTGAACTGCTCGTTGGGATGGGTATGCAGCTTGGTGCCGCTGCCCACTCCCTTGTGGATATGCCCCACCTGCACCTTCTCGCCGCGCAGCGCGGCGCCGAAAGAGGAGGATTTCTTCGAGATGAAGTTGCGCGGAATCACCTGCGCGCTGGTCGGCCCTTCCGGCACTGCGTCGAGATGCTCGATGTCGTAGACGTACTGGATCTTCTTGCCCGTCACGTTTTTCGTCTGCGGCTCCGGCAAGCCGTCGGGCCCCGGTTTCCATTCATTATCGCCAGGTCCGAATCCGGGCAGGTGCCGCGGGCCGTTGTAGACGCCGTCGACCGGTGGTCCGACGATGCCGTGGCGGGTGTCCTTGACGGCGTAGAAAATCACGTCCTCCTCGGCACTGGACACATGGCTGTGCGGCATGCCGGCAGGAATATGCACGACATGCCCCTTCGGCACCCGGAACACCTGGCCGTCCATGTCCGCGATCAGCGTGCCCTGGATCACATAATTGAACTGCTCGTTGGGATGGGTATGGATCTTGGAACCGGTGCCGCGCGGCTTGTGCACCAGCGCGACCTGCACCCGTTCGCCCCTGACCACGGCGCCGACCGAAGTCGATTTGCCGGTCGCCAGCGTCTCGCCCGACAGCAGCCGGCGCGGCGACACCTGCGCACTGCAGGGCCCCTCCGGAACGCGATCAAGCTCGGCAAAGCGGTAGACATGGCGCACCGGCGGTTTTTCTTGGGTGATCGCTGACATGTTGTGCTCCTCCGGTTGCTGGGGTTGCGGAGTGGAAGTCAGGGACGACGCGCCCAAATCCCGACTGCCGCAACCATCCTTCAGGTTTTAGCTGCTGCGTACGGCCTTATTTCTTCGGGCCGAAGCCCGGCAGGTAACGCGGACCGTCCTCGATGCCGTCGATCGGCGGGCCTGCGAGGCCATGGCGGGTGTCCTTCGCCACGAAAAACAGCACATCGCCCTCGGCGGAAGCGACGCAGGAATGCACCACGCCGGCGGGCATGTGGATCGCATGATGGCGTGGCACCCTCACGCCTTCCTGACCGTCGATATCGGCGACCAGCGCGCCCTCCAGCACCAGGTTGAACTGCTCGTTGGGATGGGTGTGCAGCTTAGAACCGGAGCCGCGCCCCTTGCGGATCAGGCCGACCTGGATCTTCTCGCCGACCAGCGCGGCGCCGAAGGAAGAAGATTTGCCCGAGACCTTGCCCGCGGGCAGCACCTTGGCGCTGCAGGGTCCCTCCGGTACCTTGTCGAGTTCATCCCATTTGTAGACGTAGCGCACCTTCTCCTTCGACACCCGCGGACTCTGCGCGACGAGTTCACCGTCGGGCCCGACCGGCCATTCGTTTTCGGACTTGCTGCCGAATCCCGACAACACACGCGGGCCGTTGAGCTTGCCATCGACCGGCGGTCCGACGATCCCGTGACGGGTATCCTTGGCGGCGATGAAATGCACATCCTCCTCCGGGCTGGAAACATGGGAATGCGGCATGCCCGCCGGGATGTGGATGACATGGCCGGCCGGCACGCGCAACACCTGACCGTCGATGTCGGCGATCAGTGTGCCCTTCAGCACGTAGTTGAACTGCTCATTGGGATGGGTGTGCAGCTTGGAACCGGTGCCGCGCGGCTTGACCACCCAGGCCACATGCACATGGGTGCCCGAGAGCACTGGTCCGCGGGTCGTGGACTTGCCGGTCTCCAGCGTTTCGCCGGACAGCAGACGGGTCGGCGCCACACTGCAGCTGTTCGTGCCTTCAGGCACCGTCGCCAGCGCATCGAGGTTGTAGACAAAACGCTTGAGGATTTTTTCCTGTGTGGCCGTGCTCATGTTGCTCCCTTCCGTTTTTCCTGGTTTTTCAGCCGCGCCAGTTGTCCGCGGCACCGTTGCTTTCAATTTCGGCTTCCAGCTTCGCCGTGGAACCCACTATCGCGTAACGCGCATTGCCTTTTCCGGCGACCTGCCAGCGGCAGGGTTTGTTTTTCGGCGCATGGATGAGGTCGCCCGGCACGGCACGCTTCTTCTCGCCGTCGACTTCCGCATCCAGCGCGCCCTGGATCACGTAGATGAACACTTCATGCGCCGAGGCCTCGCTGGCGCGCTCGTGGCCGGGCGGCGACTCGATCAGCCCGAAAGCCAGGTTCGTGCCCTCCACCCACTGTTCGCAGTGCGTCGAGGCCGGCGGCGCATCCAGCGACTCGAGCATCGGATAGAAGCAGCGGCCGAGGCCCTCGATGATCGCCTGCGATTTCTGCGGCTCCTTCTCCTTGCCCGGCCACTTGCCCGCCTTCAGGGCTTTCGCCACCTGGGTCGCCGACGGCGCCTCGTCAGGCAGCGATTCGTCGGCCGCCGAGCCGATCAGCGTCCAGGTGCGGTCCTTGATGTAAAGGTACTGCACCTCCCCGTCCTCGGTCGCGCGGAAACTGTGGCGCGCGCAGGACGGCACGTGCACGAAGGTGCCGGGCGGCACGATCTGGCGATCCTTGCCGACCACGCAGTTGATCTTGCCGGTGATCGGGAAGGCCATCAGCTCGTTGGGGTGGTAATGCATTTCCGAGCCGGTGCCGGCACGCTTGATGTTGATGCGGAAATACATGTACTGCCCCTCGATCACCGGCCCCTCGCCGCTGGAGAGGTGCGGGTTGAGGTGGTGACGCTTCATCTCGTCAAGTCGGAAAAACGGCACGGCGACCTCCGGTCGGAATGGCTGGGATGCGCTTCATTTTTTGTTCGCGATTTCGGCAAGAACCTTGGCGTAGAGCTTTTCCTCGCTGTCGATGAAGGCGGCGAGCTCGGCGCCGGTGATCCATTCCTCGACCAGTTCGTTCTGCTTGATGTAGTTCTTCCACTCCGGCGTCTGCCGGGTGCGCTCCATCGCCGAGACGTAGTAGGCCACCGCCTCCGGCGGAATGCCGGGCGGCGCCATCAGGCCGCGGAACTGCTTCAGCACGCGGAACTTGTAGCCGAGGGACGTAAAGGTCGGCAGGCCGGGATAGAGCTCGGAGGGATACAGGCTGGCCAGCGGCCGCAGCCGGCCGGACTTGACGTGCTGGTCGGTCTCCGAAGGCTGCTCGAGCACGAAATGCACATGCCCACCCAGCAGCGCCACCACCGCCTCTGCACTGGAGCGGAAGGGCGTGTACGAGATTTCGATGCCGGCCTCCCGCGCCAGGTCGCGACCGGCGATCGACGGCGGCGCGCCGAAGCCGCCGCCGCCCTGGAGCACGGCGCGGGGCTTCTGTTTTGCCCCGGCGATCAGGTCCTTCATGTTTTTCCACGGCAGCCCGGCGTGGATGTAGAGCACCATCGGCTCGACCACCGTGATCGCCACCGGCGTGAAGCTCTTGACGGTGACTTCGGACTTCGCGTTCAGCGGCCCGACGATCATCTGCGGCGTGAAGCCGATCAGCACATTGGGATTGCCGCGGCTCTGCACCGCGACATGGCGGCGCGCGCGGTCACCGCCGGCGCCGGGCATGTTCTCGACGGTCACCCGCGCCTGCACGATCTTGTTCTTTTCCCAGGCGCTCTGCACCTGGCGCAGGAACATGTCGATGCCGGAACCGGGCCCGGCATGGGTCGCCAGCACGACCCGGTCGCCGGGACTCCATTCGGCGGCCTGGGCCACCCCCGTCACCCCGAACACCGCTGCCGTGACCACCAGGCAGCGCCACAATGAAACGACCAGCGAAGGCTGTTGCATGGGCTCCTCCTTTTGCCGTGCCAGAACTTGTTGACTGCGGGCCAGCTCAAGATCCGGGCCGGGCGGTCTGCGCCGCCGCGGGCATCGGTGAGGGCACTTGAATCAGGGTCCGCCCATAGAACAAATGCTTTTTATTTATTAAAATCATCGACACCATTTATAAATAGGGGCAGAACGCCATGGAACTGCGCCATCTGCACTATTTCCTGAAAATCGCCGAAACCTCGAGCTTCACCCAGGCCGCCCTGGCCCTGGGGGTGACCCAGCCGACGCTGTCCCACCAGATCAAGCAGTTGGAACAGGAGATCGGCACACCGCTGTTTGACCGGGTCGGCCGCTCGATCCAGATCACGGAGGCCGGAAGGCTGTTCCGCAGCCACGCCCAGCGCGCGCTGCGGGAGCTGGAATCCGGGCTCACGTCAGTGACCGAACTCGACGGCCTGATGCACGGGCAGCTGCGGATCGGCGTCTTCCGCTCATTCGGCAATTCGCTGCTGCCGGCGGTGTTCGCGGAGTTTTACCGGGCCCATCCCCAGGTGCGCATCGCGATACAGCAGATGTCGCTGGCCGAGATGGAACATGGCCTGATCAACGGCGACCTCGATTTCGCGATCACCACTTACCTGCCCGCGACTTCCGACCGTATGGTGTCCGAGGAACTGTTCACCGAGCCGCTGGTGCTGGCGGTGGGCCGGCAGCATGAACTGCACGGCCACGGTCCGGTCCGGCTGGAGGCGCTGAAGGACGTGCCGCTGATCCTGCGCTCGGCCGGCACTCCGTCGCGCAACCTGGTCGAACGCTGTTTTGCCGCGCGGGGGCTCATGCCGAGGGTGGTCATGGAAATGGGCAATGGCGAAGCCACGCTGGCGACGATCCGCTGCAGCACGCTCGCCACCATCTGCGCTGGCCGCGCGCTCGACGGTGTGCCGGGCATCGCCCGCGTGCGCATCGACGCGCCGGAACTGCGGCGCTCCGGCGCGATACTCTGGCACCGCGACCGTCACCGCTCGGCCGCTGCAGTGATCCTCGCGCAGATGGCCAAACGCGCCTATGCGCAGGGCGGCGCCGGGGAATCCGCCTGATGTGATAACTTTCAGCGCTTCCCACTCTTCACCCAGCCCGCCCAGCCATGACCCGCTGCCAGCCCGCGATACTCCAGCCCATCCCGCCGCTCGCCCGCTACCTCGGCTACACCCTGCTGCCCGGCGCCGATCCGCGCGCCGCGCTGCGCGCGCTGAAAAACGCCGCCGACGGCGAACACACGCTCGCCGGCCTCGGGCTGTCGCTGGTCTCCGCGCTGGGCCGCAGCATTGACGGACTGCGTGCTTTTCCCGAATTCAGCGGCCGCGGCATCGATGTGCCCTCGACCCCGGCAGCCCTGCTGCTGTGGCTGCGCGGCAGCGACCGCGGCGAACTGCTGCACCGCCACCGCGGATTCGACGCCCTGCTGGCGCAATCCTTCCGCTGCACCCAGGTCATCGATGCCTTCACCTACGACGGCCGCGCGCGACGCGACCTGACCGGTTATGAGGACGGTACCGAGAACCCGAAAGGCCGCAAGGCGGTGGCGGCCGCCGTCAGCCGCCGCCAGGGCATTGCCGGCTCGAGTTTCCTCGCGATCCAGCAATGGGAACACGACATGCCGCGTTTCGACGCCATGACGCGGCGGGAGCAGGATCACTGCATCGGCCGCCGCCGCTCCGACAACGAGGAACTCGACAAGGCGCCGGTGTCCGCGCACGTCAAGCGCACCGCCCAGGAAAATTTCGAGCCCGAGGCCTTTGTCGTGCGCCGCTCGATGCCCTGGGCCGAGGGCGCGCGCTGCGGCCTGGTGTTCACCGCCTTCGGCGCCAGCTTCGACGCCTTCGAAGCGCAATTGAAGCGCATGACCGGTGAAGATGACGGCATCACCGATGCGCTGTTCCGCTTCACGCGGCCGCTGACCGGCGCCTATTACTGGTGCCCGCCGGTGAACGGCGGCCGGCTCGACCTGTCGGCGCTGGGCCTCTGACTGCAACGATGACGTTCCGCCGGCTGGCTGCCGCCTTGCTGCTGTTGCCCGGACTCGCTGCGGCCGCAGCGGCCCCTGATCCGGCTGCCGATGAGCGCACGGCCGGAATGCTGCGCCAGAGCGCTGAAAAGGGCGACGGTGATGCCGCGCTGCGGCTGGGCAACCTGCTCGCCCGCGAACGTGTGCCGGCAGCGCGTTACGGCAAGGCCATCGACTGGTACCGCAAAGGCTGCAGCCTGGGCGACCTCTCGGCCTGCCACAACGCCGGCATCTCCTACCAGCATGGCCGCAACGGCGTGCAGCGCAATGATAACGAGGCGGCGCAGTACTACCTGCAGGCTGCGGACGGCGCCTTCATCAATTCGATGGTCAATCTCGTCGGCCTCTACGCCGAGGACAAGATCAGCGGGCTTGACCACCGCGACGGGCTGAAGTGGCAGTACATCGCAGAGCGTGCCGCGGCGCAGTGTCCGGACAATCCCTTGTGCCGGTCGGTGCTGGAGGATCGCCGGGGCCATCGCGCGAAGCTTGAGGCTCGGCTCTCCGCGGGCGACCGGCGCGAGGCGCGCCGGCTCGCCGGGGAATGGCGGCCGGCAAAGGCAAAATAATCGCGTCCGCCGGCGGGTGCTGCCTATATACTAGGCAGCACATTCACGCCCGGACGCGGGGCAGGACATGCAGATGTTCGAACGCTGGATCGATATCATCGCCATGTGCACCGGCCTGCCGATGTCGGCGCCCGCCTGCCGCCCGTTCTGGGAAAACGTGATGTACGCCAGCGCGGCGATCGGCCTGCTGCTGGCCGCCTGGGCAGTCTGGAAATTCGTCGACCACCGCCTGAAGTATGCCGCTGCGCTGCGCGCGCAGGCCGAACGCGACCGTGTCGCCGATGCCGAGACCATGAAGCAGCACACCTGGGTCGAGCCCGCGGACATTGCCGCCGATGTCACCGATCCCCACCTCGCCCGGAAAATCCGCCAGGAACTCGAGCAACGCCGGCTGCAGAACCTGCGCAGCTGAACGCCGCGCTCAGCGGAAATTCGCCGCCCGCCTCGCCTCCCCCGTGAGCTTCAGGATGTGCATGCCCAGCCCGTGGCGGTCGACGATGTAGACATAACCGCGGTCGTCGACCTCGACGTTGTTGGTGGTCACCGCGCGTCCGCCGCCGTCCGGCACGTAATGGGCGATTTCGCGCGGCCGGTACGGATCCCGGATGTCGAGCGCGCGCACGCCGGCGTTGAAATGGGCGATGAAGAGGATGCGGCGGTAGTAGATATCGGTGAAATTCTCGTGCGAGGCGTGCGCACCGATGCGGCCGGGCCGCACGCAGAAATTGCCGGGTTTCGGATCAAAGGCCCAGGTCGATGCCACTTTCGGCTTTGACTCATCGGTGACGTCGATCATCCAGACCTTCTGCTGCGCGCCGCCGCAACCCTCGGCGAGCGCCTCGTTGGTGACGGCCACGAAATCGCGTTTCGTCACACGGCCGTCCGCGCCCTTGACCGTCATGCCGATCAGGGGAAATGCGGTATGCGCGCCGTAGTCCGGGTCGAGGTCGAAACGGCCAATCTGCGGCGCCAGCAGGTTCGCGCGGGTCGGCGCCTTTGCGCCCTTCAGCAGTTTTTCGCGATCGGCAATCTGCAGGATGCCGCCGCTCGAAGTGCCATGGCCGAAATAGACCCGGTTGCCGGCAGGGCCGGTGGAAATCGGGCCATGCAGCCCCGTCGGCACACTCCCGCCCGCGCCGGGCTCCTGCCCCGGCAGGCCGTAATCGCGGATATGCCGGGGATTGCGCGGATCGGACAAGTCGAAAATCTGTGTCATCCGCGACGTGCGCCAGCCGGGCACCCCCGACACCAGCCAGGCAATCCCGGTGTCGCATTCCCACCAGCTTTTGTGGGTGCCGCGCAGGCCTTCGCTGACCACCGCGACGCGCTGTGGCGGCCCCGGCAGCGTGACATCCCACAGCTCATGCGCGGAATGCCCGTAGGAACGCAGCAGGTAGACGCGGTCGCGCGCCGCGTGCGGCAGCGTGCGGCCGGCGCAGACGCGCACCATCTGTGCCTCGCCGCCGGGCGGACCGGGTATGTGGTGCAGCGTCTCCGGCTTCGCGGGATCGCTGACGTCAACGAGCAGCGTGCCGTTGTCCTCGCGCGCCCCCGTCACCGGATTCATTGCGCTGCCCGAGTGCAGGCCGACGTAGGCGATCCAGCGGCCGTTCTGTTCGTGGATCACCGGCTGGTAGGCGCCGCGGCCCTGCAGGTCGTGGAAACCGGCGAGCACCATGTCGCGGGCCTCGGCGCCGGCTTGCGCGGCGGCCGGCAAGGCCGCAAGCAGCAGGCAGACGAGGCGGATCAAGCGGACAGGGCTGCCCGCAACGCGTCCGGCAGCGGCACCGACTTCTGCTGCGAGACGTCGTACCAGACCAGCGTCGCAAACCCCTCGGCCGCGAGCTCGCCGGCGCCGAGGTCGCGCAGGCGGTAATGGGTCTGCACGCTGCTGCGGCCGATGCGGCCGGCGTGCAGCGAAACCTCGACATCCGCCGGATAACCCAGCGGCCGGTGGTAATGGCAGGCCGCGTTGAGCAGCACGATCACCGGATGCGGCGGCTGGGTCGGCAGGCCGAGGCCGGAAACCCAGCGCATGCGGGTCTCCTCCATGAAGCGGAAACAGCCGGTGTTGTTGACGTGGCCCTCGGCGTCGAGGTCGCCCCAGCGCACCGGAATCACCGTGGTGAACACCGGCGCGCCGGGGGGCGTGTCATCACTGACGACGCGGATCATGCGGATGGATCGAAACGACCGCCGTCAAACGACATTCCGCTTGTGCAGGTCGGCGATCTCGCCATCGCGGTAACCGAGCTCGCGCAGGATCTCGTCGGTGTGCTGGCCGCAGTCGGGCGTCGCGCTGCGGATCTCGTGCGGGGTGCGCGACAGGCGGAAGGGCTGGTTGATCACGGCGACGTCGCCGACGCCGGGGATGTGCAGCGGCGCCGCCATCTTGTTGTACTGCACCTGCGGATCGGCGAACACCTCGTCCATCTTGTAGATCGGGCCGCCGGCGACGCCGCATTCCTCGAAACGCGCGGTCCAGTGCGCCTTGTCCTTCTGCACCATCAGCGCCTGCAGCTCCTTGTTCAGCGCGGCGCGGTTCTTCGAGCGCGCGGCACGGTCCTTGTACTCGGGCTTGTCATTGAGTCCTTCGGCACCGAGCGCCTTGCACAGCCGGGCGAACATCTCGTTGTCGCCGGCGGCGATGTTCATGTAACCGTCGCTGGTCTGGAACACGCCGGTCGGGATCGAGGTCGGGTGGTCGTTGCCGGCCTGCTCCGGCACTTCATGCTCGACGGTCCAGCGCGCGGCCTGGAAGTCGAGCAGCGCGATCATCGCGTTGAGCAGCGACACCTCGACCCACTGGCCTTCGCCGGATTCCTCACGCTCGAGCAGCGCGGTCATGATGCCCAGCGCGCAGTAGAGGCCCGCCGCCGAATCCGACACCGCGCAGCCGGCGCGCATCGGGCCGCGGCCCGGCTCGCCGGTGATCGCCATCAGCCCGCCCATGCCCTGGGTCACCTGGTCGAAGCCGGGGCGCTTGGCATAGGGGCCGCTCTGGCCGAAGCCGGAAATGCTGGCGAGGATGATTTTCTTGTTGACCTTCTTCAGCGACTCGTAATCGATGCCGAGCCGGTTCTTGACGTCGGGGCGGTAGTTCTCGGCAACGACGTCGGATTTTTCGACGAGCTTCATGAAAATCTTCAGGCCGTCCGGATCCTTCAGGTTCAGCGTGAAGCCGCGCTTGTTGCGGTGCAGGTTCTGGAAATCGGCGCCGGTGCGCTTGCCGCCCCAGCCGTCGGACAGGTTGAGTCCGGGCGGCGTCTCGATCTTGATCACGTCGGCACCCCAGTCGGCGAGCTGGCGGACTGCGGTAGGACCGGAACGCACGCGGGTCAGGTCGATTACACGGAAGCGCGACAGCGGGCCGCGGCGTTGGGTGCTTGCATTCATCGTGGAGTCTCTCTTGAAAACAATGGGAAATCAGAGTTTCGTTAAGCAATTCATTACATTGGCTTTTCCGTTGCGCCCCGCGGCGGGGGCGGCGGGACCGCAGGCAGCGGCCCGGACGGAGAACCCCGAGTTTCGCACAAAACGCCCCGCTTTCCCCGCGCGCGGAAGCTCGTGATATAAGAATCGGACCATGAATGCCCCGGTCCGCACACTTCCGGTCGACAGAGAACGCCAGCAGGCGGTCTGCAGCGCGCTGCGTGCATTCATGCCGGAAACGGCCGTGCTGTTCGAAAGCGAGGACGTCACCCCGTACGAATGCGACGGCCTCTCGGCCTACCGCCAGCCTCCGATGGTCGTGGCCCTGCCCGAGAACGAGACCCAGGTCTGCGAGATTCTCGAGACCTGCCACGCGATGCGCGTGCCGGTGGTCGCCCGCGGCGCCGGCACCGGCCTCTCCGGCGGCGCGCTGCCGCTGGGCGACGGCGTGCTGCTGTCGCTGGCCAGGCTGAAAAGCATTCTTGCCATCGATCCGCTGGCGCGCACCGCACGGGTGCAGCCGGGCGTGCGCAACCTCGCCATTTCGGAGGCCGCCGCGCCGCATGGCCTGTACTACGCACCGGATCCGTCGAGCCAGATCGCCTGCTCGATCGGCGGCAATGTCGCGGAGAATTCCGGCGGCGTGCACTGCCTGAAATACGGCCTGACCGTCCACAACATCCTCAAGCTGCGTGTCGCCACCATCGAAGGCGAAATCATCGAGCTCGGTGGCGACGGGCTCGACGCCGCCGGCTACGACCTGCTGGCGCTGATGACCGGCTCCGAGGGCCTGCTCGGCGTGGTCACCGAGATCACCGTCAGGCTGCTGCCGCGGCCGGAATGCGCGCAGGTCGTGCTCGCCGCCTTCGACGACGTCGGCGCCGCCGGCCAGGCCGTGGCCAACGTGATTGCCGCCGGCATCATCCCCGCCGGCATGGAAATGATGGACCAGCCGGCGACGCTGGCGGTGGAACCCTTCGTCAACGCCGGTTATCCGACGGATGCCGCCGGCATCCTGCTCTGCGAGTCTGACGGCACGCGCGAGGAGGTTGCCGACGAGATCGCGCGCATCGAGAAAATCATGCAGGACAGCGGCGCGCACCTGGTGCGGGTGTCGCGCGACGAGGCCGAGCGCCTGAAGTTCTGGGCCGGGCGCAAGGCTGCCTTTCCCGCGGTGGGCCGGCTGTCGCCGGACTATTACTGCATGGACGGCACGATTCCGCGCCGGCGGCTCGCCGAAGTGCTGCGCGGCATCGCGGCGATGGAAAAAAAATACCGGCTGCGCTGCGCCAACGTGTTCCATGCCGGCGACGGCAACCTGCACCCGCTGATCCTCTACGACGCCAACGACCCGGACCAGTTGCAGCGCGCGGAGCTGTTCGGCGCCGAAATCCTCAGGCTGTGCATCGACGTCGGCGGCACGATCACCGGCGAACACGGCGTCGGCGTCGAGAAAATCGATTCGATGTGCGTGCAGTTCGGCGCCGCCGAGCTGGAAACCTTCCACGCGATCAAGCAGGCCTTCGACGGGCACGGCCTGCTCAATCCGGGCAAGGCGGTGCCGACGCTGCACCGTTGCGCCGAATTCGGCCGCATGCACGTGCACTCGGGCGCGGAAAAGTTTCCCGAACTGCCGAGATTCTGAAAAACCGAAAACCAGCCACAGAGGACACAGAGGGCACAGAGTAAAACCGCCGGCAGTTCCGAAAACGAGCCGCGCTCCCTGTGCACTACCCGATCCGGATGGACACCCTGATCCAGCAATTTGCCGACACCATCCGCAGCGCCGCCGAGGACCGGCGGTCGCTGCGCATCCGCGGCGGCGGCAGCAAGGATTTCTACGGCAATCCGGCGGCCGGCGAGGATTTCGATGTCACCGGCTACCGCGGCATCGTCGGCTACGAACCGACCGAACTGGTGATCACCGCCCGTGCCGGCACGCCGCTGGCCGAGATCGAGAACACGATGCATGAGCAGGGCCAGATGCTCGGTTTCGAACCGCCGCATTTCGGCGGTGGCGGCACCCTCGGCGGCTGCATCGCCGCCGGCCTGTCGGGTCCGCGGCGCGCCGCGGCCGGCGCCGCGCGCGACTTCGTGCTCGGCCTGCGCCTGCTCGACGGCCGCGGCACCGATCTGCGTTTCGGCGGGCAGGTCATGAAAAACGTCGCCGGCTACGACCTGTCGCGGCTGCTCACGGGCTCGCTGGGCACGCTGGGCGTGATCCTCGAGGTGTCACTGAAGGCGCTGCCGCTGCCGCAGGCTGAAACCACCCTCTGCTGCGAGCTGCCGCGCGCCGACGCCATCGAGCTGATGAACGGCTGGGCGGGCCAGCCGCTGCCGGTCACCGCGACCTGCCATGTCGAGAAACGCCTTTATGTGCGGCTGTCCGGTGCGGCATCCGCGGTACAGGCTGCGGCAAAAAAGATCGGCGGCGAGGAAGTCGCCAATGCAGCGGAATTCTGGCGCGGCGTGCGCGATCATCGCGACCTGTTTTTCTCCGGCGACGGCCCGGTGTGGCGTCTGTCGCTGGCCTCGACCGCGCCGGAACCCGGGCTGCCCGGCCACCAGATGGTCGAATGGGGCGGCGCGCTGCGCTGGCTGAAGACCGACGCCGATGCCGGCAGCGTGCGCAAGGCCGCGCGCCAGTCCGGCGGCCACGCCACACTGTTCCGCCGCGGCACCCACGACACCGGCGCCTTCCACCCGCTGCCCGAGCCGCTGATGCAGCTGCACCGACGCGTCAAGCAGGCGATGGACCCGGCGGGAATATTCAATCCGGGGCGGATGTATCCGGATTTGTGAAAGAAAATCAATTAACAGGATGGACAGGATTTTCAGGATAAAACCACCGCAGCCCGTCTCGACGTTTCTTATCCTGCCTATCCTGTCCATCCTGTAAATTTCGTTTCAAAGGTTTTCATGCAGACCACTCTCGCCGATTTCATCAAGGACACGCCGCAGGGCCGCGAGGCGGAGGCGATCCTGCGCAAGTGCGTGCACTGCGGCTTCTGCACCGCGACCTGCCCGACCTACCAGCTGCTGGGCGACGAACTCGACGGACCGCGCGGGCGCATTTACCTGATGAAGCAGGTGCTCGAGGGCGCGAAGGCGACGGCAAAAACGCAGCTGCACCTTGACCGCTGCCTGACCTGCCGCTCCTGCGAAACCACCTGCCCTTCCGGCGTGCAGTACGGCCGGCTGCTCGACATCGGCCGCGCGGTGGTCGCGAAACAGGTACCGCGCGGCGGCGTCGAAAAAATCCGCCGTGATGCGCTGGCCGCCGTGCTGCCGCGCCCCGCGCTGTTCAATCCGCTGCTTGCCGCAGGCCGCATCGCGCGCAACCTGCTGCCGAAGGTGCTCGACGACCTGGTGCCCGAAACACCGGCACGCGCGCGTCCCTGGCCGCTCGGCGGCCACGCCCGGCGCATGCTGCTGCTCGACGGCTGCGTGCAGCCCGCGCTGTCGCCGGCGACCAATGCCGCCGCCGCGCGCGTGCTCGACCGGCTCGGCATCTCGCTGGTGCGCGTACCCGGCGCCGGCTGCTGCGGCGCGGTCAGCTTCCATCTCGATGCGCAGGAACAGGCGCTCGATGCGATGCGCCACAACATCGACATCTGGTGGCCGCATGTCGAACAGGGCGCGGAAGCGCTGCTGTTCACCGCCAGCGGCTGCGGCGTGATGATCAGCGACTACGGCCACCTGCTCGCCCACGATCCCGCCTATGCCGAGCGCGCGAAACGCATTGCGGCCCTGGCCTGCGATCTCAGTATGGCGATAGAAAAACAAAAAGATGAATTAAAACAAATACTTATGAATGCCCGCCCGCAGGGCAGATACGCTTTTCATGCGCCCTGCTCGCTGCAGCACGGACTGAAGCTGAAGGGCCGCGTCGAGGCCCTGCTCGGCGAACTCGGCTTCGATCTCGCGCCGGTGGCCGACGCGCACCTCTGCTGCGGTTCGGCCGGCACCTACTCGATCCTGCAGCCGGAAATCTCCGCACAACTGAAACGGAATAAGATCAGCGCCCTCACGGCGTCGGCTCCGGCGCAGATCCTCACCGCCAACATCGGCTGCCAGACCCATCTGCAGTCAGCAACGACGCTCAAAGTCCGTCACTGGATCGAGGCGGTGGACGATCTGATGTCAACAATGAACGATAAAACTCAATAAGCAATATGGTTATCCGTAAGTATTTCGCGGAATAAATCTTGCCATGTCCCTCTATCAGGCCTACGAACAGCCGTCATGATTCTTTCCATGTCAGCTTCGTACACACGAGCCACACGCTTGCCATCTTTGTTTACTACGCTGTCATGAACCCGTAGACATAGGCTTTGGTTCCCGCCTTGACCAGTCGTTGCGTTTAAGAGCTTATGCTCTTGTTGCTGACTTAATACTAATTCAGTAACACGCCCCAAAACTTTGCCTTTCGGTTTCACCTTTATTCAATCGAGGTGATGTCTCTGCTACCACGCAATTAATAGTCTGCCATCCAGCGCCCCAAATGAGAATGATTCGTACTAAACATTAAAAAATATCGATAGCATATTGAAAATAAATGTACTTTTCATAAAAAAAGGAGTACCTTTTTTGCGGATTAACCCGAACTCGAAAGGAAATCCGCATGGCCGCAGTCGCATCGGTTACCGCCTACGATCTTGCCGTCACAGCACCGGCCGCTAAGCGCGCCCGCAGCACGCCGCCGCGCCGCATCAACGGCGTGCCGGTCTACGAACAGGAGTTCTGGACCAGCAAGCAGCGCCAGGCCAATCCGCTGCATGAGGTCTCGTACCGCGGCTGCTTCAAGCCGCAGCTGCCCGCCTATTTCATCGACCGCCTGAGCAAGCCCGGCGATGTGGTCTACGACCCCTTCAGCGGTCGCGGCACCACCGCGATCGAGGCCGCGCTGATGGGCCGCAACGTCATCGCCAACGACGTCAATCCGCTGTCGGCAATACTCACGCGGCCGCGGCTGCAGGTGCCGCTGATCGCCGCCATCGACGTGCGGCTGCGCGCGATCCGGATGAACGCAAAAATCAGGAACGACATCGACCTCTCGATGTTCTACCACCCGGACACCGAGCGCGAACTGCTGAACCTGCGCGCCTGGCTCGCCGAGCGGCGCGAGAGCTGCATGGAGGACGATGCCGACCGCTGGATCCGCATGGTCGCCACCAACCGGCTGACCGGGCATTCGCCGGGGTTCTTCTCGACCTACACGCTGCCGCCGAACCAGGCGGTGTCGCCGGAGAGCCAGATCAAAATCAACGAAAAAACCGGCAAGGCGCCGGAGTACCGCGATGTGCGCGCGCTGATCCTGAGAAAGTCGATGCAGCTGCAGAGTGAAATCAACGCCGCCGCGCGCTGGCGCCTGCAGCAGGCGGCCATCGGCGCGCAGTTCCACTGCGGCCCCGCGGAAAGGACGCCGGGAATCGCGGACGACAGCGTCCAGCTCACGGTGACCTCCCCACCCTTCCTCAATGTCGTGCAGTACGCGAAGGACAACTGGCTGCGCTGCTGGTTCAACAGCCTGGATGCCGAGCAGATCGGCGCCGGCATCACGATGGCCTCCAGCGTCAACGAATGGTCGGAAGTGATGCAGGCGGTGCTGCATGAACTCCATCGCGTCACGCGCCCGAAGGGCTGGGTGGCCTTCGAGGTCGGCGAGGTCCAGCGCGGCTCGGTGAATCTCGACGAGGCGGTGCTGCCGCTGGGCGCGGCCGCCGGTTTCCGCTGCGAGGCCATCCTGATCAACACCCAGAAATTCACCAAGACCTCGAACATCTGGGGCATCGGCAACAACGAACGCGGCACCAACAGCAACCGCATCGTGATGCTGCAGAAGCCGGCGTAAACCGGTAGGGCACCGCGGGCGTTATCCGTCAGACCACCGACACCGCGAAAGCCGTCCATGCCCCGCACCCTGCTCCGCCTGCCGATCCTGTTCCTCACCATCCTGCTGGCGGCGTCCGTACCCGCCTCAGCCCAGCAGGGCCGCGGCTGCGTCAACGACCGCTACGGCAACCCGCAGTGCCCGCCACCCGGCGGCCGCTGTCTCGCAGACATCAACGGCGAAATCCGCTGCTCGCCGCCGGGCGGCGGCATCCAGCTCGACCGCTACCGCATGGCGGTGTGCGGGCCCGGCCAGTGCATCGCGGACCGCAACGGCGACATCGTCTGTTCGGCAAGCAAGCGCGGCTCGGCGGCGACCAACATCAACGGCGAAGTGGTCTGCACCGGCGGCTGTGTGGCCGCAACAACCAAGGCCTGCGCGATTCCGGTGAAATGAAAAACGGCGGGGCCAGCCCGCCGTCATGCCGCCGCGATGCCGCCGGCTTCAGTCGACGGTGATCTTCGCCGCCTTGACCACGGCGGTGTACTTGGCGATCTCGGACTTGATCAGCGCGCCGAAAGCCTCCGGCTTGCCGCCCGCCGGTTCCAGGCCCTGCTTGGCCAGCGCCTCGGTCATGCCCGGCAGCGCCAGCGATTTCAGGATGTCCTGGTTCAGCTTGCGGATGATCGGGGCCGGCGTCTTCGCCGGCGCCAGCACGCCCTGCCAGTTCGAGACGTCGAAACCCTTGACGCCCGATTCCGCAATCGTGGGCACGTCCGGTGCGGCGGCGGCGCGTTTCGCGGTAGTCACGCCCAGCGCGCGCAGCTTGCCGGATTTCACATGCGGCAGCACCGGCGGCATCGTGCTGAACACCAGCTGCACGCGGCCGCTGACGAGGTCGACCATCGCCGGACCCGTGCCCTTGTACGGCACGTGCAGCATGTCGGTGCCGGTGGCGTGCTTGAACAGCTCACCCGCCATGTGCAGCGAGGAGCCGGTTCCGGCCGAGGCGTAGTTCAGCTTGCCCGGGCTCGCCTTCGCCAGCGCGATCAGGTCCTGCACCGATTTTGCCGGCACACCCGGATGCACTGCGAGCATGAACGAGGACACCGCGACCAGCGACGCCGGCGCGAAATCGCGCACCGGGTTGTAAGGCAGGTCCGACTTCAGGGCCGGGGTCTGCGCAAGGTTGCCGACACTGCCGAGAAACAGCGTGTAGCCATCGGGATTGGCCTGCGCCGCGATGGTCGCGCCCAGCGCGCCGCCGGCGCCGCCGCGGTTGTCGACGACCACCTGCTGCGACACCACTTCGCTGAGGCGCTGGCCCAGTGTGCGGGCGAGGATGTCATTGCCGCCGCCGGGCGGGAACGGCACCACCAGCCGCAGTGGCTTGTCGGGATAATTCGCGGCACTGCCCTGCGCGTATGCATGGGGTGCAGCAAGGGCGGCCAGTACGGCGGCGCCGATCAATGTGTGTTTCAAGGGAGTCTCCTCGTTGTGGCTGGCGCTCTGCAGTGGCGCCGGTGCGTCCGATTGTAGGTGCGCACGGTGCCGCGCAGCAAGCGCGGAGGCCGCCGGTCAGTAGACCATGCCGGCCGCCGCGTCCCGCGGCAGATCCTTTTCCGCCTCGCCGAGCTGTTCATAAAAGGACTCGATGTAGGCCCTGAAGGTCGTGTCGTGCCGCTGCATCTCGATTTCACCGAAGTCCACCTGCGGCCGCGGCTGCAGGTCGAAATGATTGTGTTCATCCCTGCCGCGCACGAGGCAGGCCGGCATGCGGCGCTTGCCGATGTAGCGGGTGCGGGTCGGGATGTAGCTCAACGCGATGCCGATGCGCCGCTCCGGCGACCGGTTGGGCTGCGACTGGTGCACGACGCAGGTGTGGTGGAAGGAGAACTGCCCCGGCTTGAGCACCGCGCGGTCGATTTCCGACTGGTCGAACCACTCGACGATGATCTGCCCCGCGGTGTTGACGCTGTTCTTGATCAGCCCGCTTTTCTGCAGCAGCTGGCCGCGGATGTGGCTGCCGACGGCAAACTCCACCGGGCCGGCCTCGGCGGTGACGTTGCTCAGCGCGACCCAGGCCGTGACGTGGTCGAAGGGCCGCAGCCCGAAGTAGGTCGAGTCCTGGTGCCAGGCGGCGATGCCTTCGCTCATCGGCTCCTTGATGAAGAAGCGGCTGGTATATAGCAGGATATCGGGCCCGAGCAGATCCTCCACGGCATCCAGGATCGCCGGCGTGCGCGCCAGTTCATCGACCCATTTGCACATGAAATGCAGGTTGCCGCGGAATTTCTTGTCGATGGACATCAGCGAGCCGCCGAGATGCTCCTCGGTCCTGCGCAGCTCCTCGCGGTAGCGCGCAACCTCCGCCGCCGACAGGGCGTCCAGCGGATACAGATAACCGTCGGCCCGGTAATTCCTGATCTGCTCCGCGGTCAATGCTTTCGGCATACCCGACTCCTCCACGCAGGGAACGCCATCGCTGTTTCGCGCTCGGCGCCCCGTTGATCACAATGCGGCCCCGCCTCGATGCGGTCCGGCTCCGTGTTAGTATAGTCGCGAAAAATCCCTCTGCGCAAAACACTCCATGACAATGCGCCGTCCCCGGCGTCCGCTTCACAAAACTCCGGAGAGCCATGATGGCCATCAATCACGAAAAACTGCTCAACTTCGACATTCCACAAGTTGAACAAAAGCTGACCAAACGCGACACCATGCTCTACGCGCTGGGTGTCGGCCTCGGCAGCGACCCGCTCGACCTCAAGCAGTTGCAGTTCGTCTACGAGGAAAACCTGAAAGCCCTGCCGACGATGGCCATCATCCTCGGCTACCCGGGCCCCTGGCATGCCGCCGAAGAAACCGGCATCACGCGCAGCCACGTGGTCCACGGCGAGCAGGGCTTCGTGATCCACAAGCCGCTGCCGGTCGAAGGCACGATCATCGGCAAGACGCGGGTGACCGCGGTGCTCGACAAGGGCAAGGACAAGGGCGCGCTGCTGGTGACCGCCTGCGACGTGCGCGACAAGGCCACCGACGAGCTGATCTGCACGCTGAGCTCGACCACCTTCTGCCGCGCCGACGGCGGCTTCGGCGGCCCCTCGGGCCCGGTCAAGGCGCCGCACCCCGTTCCCGAGTCGCCGCCGCAGCAGGTCTGCGATCTGCCGACCCTGCCGCAGGCGGCACTGATCTACCGGCTTTCCGGCGACTACAACCCGCTGCATGCGGATCCAGCCTATGCCGCCAAAGCCGGCTTCAAGATGCCGATCCTGCACGGCCGCGCGACCTTCAGCGTCGTCGGCCATGCGCTGGTGAAGACCGTCTGCGACTACGACCCGCTGCGCCTGAAAAGCATGGAAGGCCGCTTCTCCTCGCCGGTCTATCCCGGCGAAACCATCCGCACCGAGATGTGGGTTGACGGCAAGGTGGTCAGTTTCCGCGCCACGGTACCGGAGCGCGGCGTAACGGTGCTCAACAACGGCCGCGCGGAAATCGTTTAAGTCAAAATCATAAGCTTGGCCACAGAGGTCACAGAGAACACAGAGAAGATCAAAAACAAAACCTTGCCTGCATCGTCTTCCGATGCCCAAGGTTTTCTCTGTGTCCTCTGCGGCTAAAAAGGTTTTAGTTTCAGGTTTTTCAAGGAGCTGGGAAATGGCAGACAGGATGATGGAAGGCAAGGTGGTGGTGGTGACCGGCGCGGGTCGCGGCATCGGTGCGGCGATCGCGAAAATGGCGGCCGCCGAAGGCGCGAAGGTCATCGTCAACGACATCGGCGTCGCGCTTGACGGTGCCGGCGGCGACCAGACCCCGGCGCAGGAAGTGGTCAACGAAATCAAGAAGGCCGGCGGTGAGGCCGCGGCGAGCTACGACAGCGTTTCCGAATTCAGCAGCGCCGCCAAGATCATCCAGTGCGCGCTCGACAATTTCGGCCGCATCGACGGCGTGGTCAACAACGCCGGCATCCTCCGCGACGTAATTTTCCACAAGATGAGCGAGAGCGATTGGGATTCGGTGGTCAACGTCATGCTGAAGGGCGCCTTCAACTGCGCGCGCCATGCCGCCGACCATTTCCGCAAGCAGGAATCCGGCGCCTTCGTGCACATGACCTCGACTTCGGGCCTGATCGGCGGCATGGGCCAGGTCAACTACGGCGCGGCCAAGCTCGGCATGGTGGCGATGTCGAAGGCGATCGCGGTCGACATGTCGCGCTTCAACGTGCGTTCGAACTGCATCGCGCCGGTGGCCTGGACGCGGATGACCGCGTCGATCCCGGCCAAGGATCCGGCGACCGCCGCCCGCATCGAGCAGCGCAAGCAGGTCACCCCGGAGCACAATGCGCCGCTGGCCGTGTTCCTGCTCAGCGATGCCGCCAAGGGCGTCAACGCCCAGGTCTTCGCCACACGCAAGAACGAAATCTTCCTGATGAGCCAGTCGCGTCCCCTGCGCGGCATCCACCGCGCCGACGGCTGGACCCCGGCACGCTGCGCCGAACACATGTACCCGGCGCTGAAGAGCTGGTTCTACCCGCCCACCGAGCGCACCGCGGACGTCTTCCCTTGGGATTCGATTTAAATTTAAAGCGAAAGTCAAAAGCAAGCCACAGAGAACACAGAGCTCACAGAGAAAAACCGAGGCAAGAAATAATTGATCCCGGCATGAATTGGCTTTTGATCTTCTCTGCGTTCTCTGTGCCCTCTGTGGCTAAAAGGTTTTGCCTTTGATTTTATGGACGTCCGCTACGAAAAAGACGGTTCCGTCGGCATCCTGACGCTGGATCGCCCCGAGCGCCTCAACGCGATGTCGGATGCGATGTGGGATGCCCTGCTCGGCTTCATCCACTCCATCGCGGCAGACGATGATGTCCGCGCCGTGGTGCTGAAGGGCGAAGGCCGCGCCTTCTGCTCCGGCGGCGACGTCGGCAACATGGCAAAGTCGGACATCGTGTCCGGCCGCGCGCGCTCGCAACGCCGCCACCGCACGATCATCGCGCTCTACAACCTCGACAAGCCGGTCATCGCGGCGACCCGCGGCCCGGTCTACGGCATCGGCAACGCGCTGGCGCTGGCCTGCGACCTCGTCGTCGCCTCCGACACCACGAAATTCTCGATGGCCTTCAAGAAGGTCGGCGTCGTGCCCGACGGCGGCGCGGTGTTTTTCCTGGTCCAGCGCCTCGGCATGGCGCAGGCCAAGGAACTGGTCTACACCGCGCGGCCGGTCGACGCGAACGAGGCGAAATCTCTGGGACTGGTGTCGCGGGTGGTGCCCGATGCCGAACTCGAATCCGCGGCGCTGGCGCTGGCCCGCGAATGCGCGGAGTCGGCGACCTACGCGCTGGCACTGGCGAAGAAGATGTTCCAGTCCATGGCCGTGCCGATGCTGGAGCAGCTCTGCGAAATGGAAACACTGGCCTCCGGCATCGTGCGCCTGACCCACGACCACAAGGAAGGCGTTGCCGCGTTCAGGGAAAAACGGCCGCCGCGTTTCCTGGGCAAATAGACCTTGGCCAACCCCACCCGCGGCGACGGCGCCTGGCTGCTCTGGCTCTGTGCCAGCCGCACCAGCTTCGCGCTGATCTTCACCGCCTACGCCGCGGCAATTCCGCTGCTGAAGCCGGACTGGGGCATGAGTGCCGGCCAGGCCGGCATGATCCAGTCGGCCTGGCATTTCGGCTACCTGTTCTCGCTGGTGGCGGTCGGTTTCCTCGCCGACCGCTACGGCGCCAAGCGCGTGTTCCTGGTGTCGAGCATCGCCTCCAGCATCAGCGCGATGGTGTTCGCGCTGTTCGCCGAAAGTTTCGTCAGCGGCGTCATCCTCTACGGACTGACCGGCCTGTTCTCCGGCGGCTCGTACACGCCGGGGCTGACGCTGATCGCGGAACGCTTCCAGTCCGGCAGCCGCGGCCGCGCGATGGGGTTCTACCTCGCCGCAGCCTCGGCCGGTTACGCGCTGGCCCTGGTGCTCACCGGCGCACTGACACCGCTGATCGGCTGGCGCGGCGCCTTCATCGTCAACGCCGCAGGCCCGGTGCTCGGCACACTGCTCGCGCTGTACGCGCTGCGCGGCACACCGAACGTCGTGCATCCGCGCAGCGCCGAACACGCCGCGGAAAAACCGGTCGGCGTGATCCTCGCCAACAAGCCGGCCATGCTGGTGACCTGGGCCTACACCTTCCATTCCTGGGAAATGCTCGGCATGAAGGCCTGGATGCCGGCCTTCCTGTCGGCGGCCGCCGCCTATTCGACCGGCAGCAGCGCCACCGCGTCGGCCAGCCTCGGCGCCGGGCTGGCGGCCATCGCCTATATCGGCAGCATGGGCGGCAGCGTCACCGGAGGCTGGCTGTCGGACCGCATGGGCCGCACCTGGACCATGATGGTGCTGGCGACCATCAGCGCCTGTTGCTCGCTGGCACTGGGCTGGCTGATCGGACTGCCGCTGTGGCTGCTGGTGGCAATCTGCGCCTTCTACAGCTTCACCGCGGTCGGCGACTCCTCGGTGTTTTCGACCGCGGTCACCGAGCTGGTGCCGCCGCGCCACATCGGCGCCGCCTACTCGGTGCGCTCGGTGCTGGGTTTCGGTGCCGGCGCGATCGCGCCATGGGTCTTCGGCCTCGTGCTCGATGCCGCCGGTGCGGCCGAGGCCTCGCCGGTGCTGACCTGGGGCCTCGCCTGGTGTTCTCTGGGTGTGATTGCACTGATGAGCCCCATCGCCACCTGGCGGCTGCGGCAGATGCCAGAGAGCCGGCAAATGGCCAACGGAAAACGTTAAACTGGCGCAGCACCCATCCCCTACAGAAAAATCCGACATGAAAATCACCCGACTCGAAGTCCACATCCTCCGCGCCCCCGACGAAGGCCAGCGCCCCTTCTGGGTCAGCAACTTCATCGTGCCCAAGGCCAACGAGATCCTCGTCCGGCTGCACACCGACGAAGGCATCGAGGGCATCGGCATCGCCACCAGCTACACGCCGATCGAGGCCGCGATCAAGGCCTTCCGCAGCGGCATCGCCGAGCAGATCATCGGCGAGGATCCGCTGGCGCCGGAAAAACTGCACCACAAGGTGTTCTGGCTGACCGCGCAGAAAATCGCCTCCGAAAAAGGCTGGACGCGCGAAGCCATAGTGCGCATCGCCGCGGCGGTGGACATCGCCTGCTGGGACATCATCGGCAAGGCTGCAAAACTGCCGCTGTACCGGCTGTTCGGCGGCTTCAGCAGCACCGTGCCCTGCTACGTCACCTGCGCCTACTACCGCGACGGCAAGGACATGGCGGAACTGAAGGACGAGATGCAGATGCTGAAAGCCCAGGGCCACCAGGGGTTCAAGGCCAAGGTCGGCGGCGTGCCGCTGAAAGAAGACATGAAACGGCTGGAGCTGATCCGCGACATCATCGGCCCCGACAAGGACCTGATGGTCGACTGCAATCGGGCCTGGGATCTGCCGACGGCAATCACCGCCGCGCGCGAAATGCTGCCGCTCAATCCGCGCTGGCTGGAAGAGCCGGTGCGCTGGGCCGACGACCACCGCGAACTGGTGAAGCTTGCGAAACAGACCAACATCCCGCTGTCGGCCGGCGAGAGCGAACTGACCGCCTACGGCTGCCGCGACCTCGTCGAGGACGGCGCGATCAGCATCCTGCAGTTCGACTGCACGATGATGGGCGGCTTCACCACCGGCCGCAAACTCGCCGCGCTGTGCGAACTGAACCAGGTGCAGGTCGCCCCGCACCACGACTGCTTCATCCACGCCCACATCGTCGCCGGCAGCCCCGCCGGCTGCATCGTCGAATCCTTCACCGATCCCGAGCGCGACCCGCTGCAGGCCGAGCTGTTCGAGGATCCGCCGAAAATCGCCGGCGGCGTGCTGCACCTGAAAGAGCAGCCGGGTCTCGGCCTGACGCTGTCGCCGGCGGCGCTGAAGAAGTTCGGCGAAAAAATACTCTGAGGCCGTCATGCACGCACCGGACGCATTGATCGGCAAGCTGCTGAAGTCCTGGCATTTCCTCTACAGCCGCGGCTTCATCGAGGGTTTCGGCCACATCAGCGCGCGCCTGCCCGACGATCCGGAACTGTTCCTGCTGGCGCGCCATTCACTGGGTCCGCGCGCCCATCCGGAGGATTTCCTGATCGTCGACATGAAAGGCCGCATCGTGTCCGGCAAAGGCACGATCCCCGGCGAATATCCGATCCACCTCGAAATCCTGCGGGCCCGCCCGGACATCGGCAGCATTTTCCATTATCACGGCCTGCATTCGACCGCATTCAGCACCAGCGAACACCGGCTGCGCGCGATTCACCTGATGGGCACGCTGTTCCATGACGGCATCCCGATCTATGACGATCCGCGGCTGGTCAGCAATCCCGAACGCGGTGTCGCGCTGGCGCAGGCGCTGGGCAGGCACCGCGCGGTGCTGCTGCGCGCCCACGGCGCGGCAGTCACCGGCGCCGACGTCGAGGAATGCGTCGGCGGCACCTTCCTGTTCGAGGAAAACGCGCGCCGGGCGCACACTGCCGCAAGCATGGGCAAGCCGCTGTGGATCGACGACCGGCTCGCGGCCGACGCCGGCGGCGAACTGCTGAAAAGCCGCGGCCCGTTCAAGCGGGTGTGGGCACTGGTCGAGAGCGACAGCGAAAACATGCCGCAGTAAACTGTCTCAACCATCGCGCCGTCGAACAAAAACCATTCCACAATCGACGCCATAACGGAGGAGAACACCACATGCCGCACGCCCCGTACCGGACCGTCCTGATCGCCGCCTGCCTGCTGTTCGCCGCTGCGGCGCAGGCGCAGACTTACCCGGGCAAACCGATCCGCATGATCCTGCCCTTTGCCGGTGGCACGGAAACCGTCGGCCGCCTGGTGGCAACCCGGCTGTCGGCGGCGCTGGGCCAGCAGGTGGTGCCGGAGCCGCGGGTCGGCGCCACCGGCAACATCGGTTATGTCGCTGCGGCCAAATCGCCCGCCGACGGCTACACGTTGCTGATGGGCGCAGTGCCGGTGCTGACCAATCCGCATCTCAATCCGAAAGTCGGCTTCGACGGCATCCGTGATTTCGCGCCGGTGGCGCTGCTGGCGACGATTCCCAACGTGGTCATCGTGCACCCGTCGGTGCCCGCGAAAAACATGCGCGAACTGATCGCGCTCGCGCGCAGCAGCCCGGGCAAAATCGCCTACGGTTCCGGCGGCTTCGGCTCCGCCAATCACCTGGCCGCGGAACTGATGCAGTCGTTTGCGAAGATCAGATTCACGCACGTGCCCTACAAAAGCGCGACGCTGGGCATCGCCGGCGCGCTTAGCGGCGACGTCGACATGGTGATCGTGGTGATTTCCAGCGCCGTGCCCTTCGTCAATTCCGGCAAAATGCGCGCGCTGGTGATCCTCGACGAGAAGCGCAATGTTTCGATTCCGGAGGTGCAGACCTCGAAGGAGGCCGGACTGCCGGGTCTGGTGGCCGTCAACTGGTATGCCATCCTCGCGCCCGCCGGCACCCCGCGCGCCATCATCGACCGCCTGAACGCGGAGGCGGTGAAGGCGATGTCGACACCGGACATGCGCGAGCGTTTCACCGCCATGGGCGGCGATATCGCCACCGGCACGCCGGAGCAGACCGGCGAATTCCTGCGCGCGGAAAGCGAGCGCTGGGGCAAGGTCATCCGCGGCGCAAACATCAAGGCGGAGTAAGCTCCGCCGCGCTCAGTCCGGCGCCAGTTCGAACGCCGCGCCGAGCGTCGAGGCGAGTTCCATGATTCCGACCAGTGCGGCAATCTCGACGATCTCCGCCGGCGAAAAATGCACCGCCAGCGCGGCATGTTCGGCATCGCCGACCCTGCCCTGTCCGCGCACCATCGCCTCGGTGAAACGCAGTGCCGCTGCCTCGCGCGGCGGCAGGCCTTCGTAGTCGCCGCGGTCGATCGCCGAAAGTTCGGTCTCCGCCACGCCGTATTTCAGCGCGTAGCGGCGGTGCGAAGCCGAGGAATAGGCCGAGCCGCGCAGGCGCGCGGTGCGCCAGGCGATTTTCTCCTTGAACGGCCGCGGCAACACGCCGGCATCAAGCGCCGCATGGAAATAGGCGCGGTGCGCAGCAAGGATGTCAGGCCGGTGCGCGAGCGTGCGGTACATGCCTGGCACGCGGCCGCGGGTCGCGCGCAACTGGTCAAACACCGGTTTCAGTTCAGCCGGCTCGTTGTCCGGCTCCACCATGGCGATGCGCGGCATGCCACGCTCCCTTCTGCTTGTTGCCTCACAATCCGTTTCAGCGCGTCAGATCGGGCAGCGTCATGCCGACACCGAGCTTGAGCGCCTTTTCATAGGCACGGGCCGCGAGCGCGACATCCTCGATGGCAACGCCGAGCGACTTGAACAGCGTGATGTCGGTCGCAGCCGCGCGCCCCTTGAGCCTGCCGGCGACGACATCGCCCAGGCTGTGCACCTGCTCCCACGATAGCTTCCCTTCGGCGACCGGCATTGCGAGGTCGGTCGATTCGTAGCGCACCTGCTCGGTGTCGTCGGTGGCGATGAACTTCGCCGCGGCCACTGCCGCGCTGTCGAGTTCGCGGCGATGCTCGAAGTTGGCGCCGATGGCATTGATATGTACGCCGGGCTTCAGCCACGCACCGTGCACCACCGGCTCGGTGGCCGTGGTCGCGGTAATCAGCACATCGGCGCCCCGCACTGCAGCTTCCGGAGAGTTAACAGGCAAGTATTTGATTTTATTATTATTTTTTTCACCTGCACAAAATGCCTCGCGACTCGCCGCACGCGGACTCCAGACCCGGATCTCGCGGATCGGCCGAACCGCGCATACCGCATCGACCTGGGTGCGCGCCTGGCGGCCGGAACCGAGCACGCCGAGCACCGCGGCATCGGGATTGGCCAGGTACTTCGTGGCGATGCCGCTCGCCGCGCCGGTGCGCAAGGCCCCCATCGCGAACACCTGGACCACCGCACAGAGCTCCCCGGTTTCTTCCCGGTAGAGGCAGAACATGCGCCCCGCGTTGCTGTGGAACACCGCGGTGCTCGACACCTTGACGCCGTAATAACCGCGGTACGACAGCACCGCCGCGGTGATGCGCAGCGTGCCGCCCTTCACCGGTGCACGGACGCGGGGCACATTGTGCACCCCGCCCCGTCCCTGCGCCGCGAACACTTCCTCGACGGCAGCCAGCGCGTCGTCCATCGTCACCAGCTGCCTGACCGAGGCCTCGTCGAGAAACAGCGCTTCCGCCATGAAATTCCCTTTGCCGTGTTTACTGCGGAGTGATGCCGGCGCGCTTCGCGATGTCCCCGATCAGCTTCATCTCGCTCGCGATCTGCCGGTCAAAGGCCTCCGGCGTGGTCGGCGACGGTTCCGCACCCTGCGAACGCATGCGCTGCTGGATCTCCGGATGGTTGAGCACCGCGGTCACCTCGCGGTTGAGCCGCGTGATGATCGCACGCGGCACCTTCGACGGCGCCAGCAGGCCGCCCCAGGAGTCGAAGGCGAAGCCGGGCAGACCCGATTCGGCGATGGTGGGAATCTCGGGATAGATCGACACCCGCTTGAGCGAGGTCACGCCCAGCGCAACAAGCCGCCCCTCCCGCACCAGACCCGCCGAACTGGCAAGCGGCGCCATGAAGATCTGCACGCGATTGGTGATCGTGTCGTTCATCGCTTCGGGGATGCCCTTGTACGGCACGTGAACGATATCGATCTTCGCCGCATCCTTGAACACTTCGCCGGCGAAATGCGTGCCACTGCCGGTGCCGGCAGAACTGAAATTGAGCGCACCGGGTTTGGCTTTCGCCATTGCGATAAGGTCCCGGACGTTCTTTACGCCCAGCCCCGGCGCCGCCACCAGCAGGTAGGACGCGCTGTACATCTGCGTGATGGCAGAAAAATCCCGGATCGGGTCGAAATTGAGCTTGCGCACCGCCGGCGAAATCACGTGCGATGCCGACACGCAGAGCAGCGTGTGGCCGTCTGGCGTCGCATCAGCCACGATCTTGGCGCCGATAGCGCTGCCCGCGCCGGGACGGTTATCGACAACCACAGTCTGCCCCAGCGCCTCGCCGAGCCTGGGCGCAATCAACCGTGAAAAAATGTCGGGCTGGCCGCCGGGCGTGAAGCCGACGACGATGCGGATCGGCCGGTTGGGAAAATCGGTGGCGGCCTTGCCCTGTGCGGCAACGGTGCCGGTCCCGGCGAGCAGCAGTGCCATTGCAATTGCGGTCTTGTGCATGATGTCCTCCTCCTGTTGTACTTGTCGTTACAAACCCAGCTTCGCCTTGAAGCGCAGTACCTGCTCCAGCGTGTTGGCGCCGTTCTGCTGCGGCGGCATCACCTCCCACAATTCGGCATCCGGCATCAGCTCCTTTGTCGCCCAGGACGCCGAGTGCGCGTGCGAGGCATCGTTGCCGGACTGGATGAATGCGGGAATGTTCATATTCATCAGCGCCTCGGGACCTGCGCCGGAAAACTGCGTGTCGTTGAACAGTGCATCACGGGTCTGCGCGCAGACCGCGAAGTAGCGATCCCTGTCCTGCCTCACGTATTCCGCAGCGAATTCCGGATGATGCACCGTCGGCGGCCCCCAGGGCCCGATCTCTGCGTCCTCCCAGAAGCTGCGCTTCTCGGGCGCGCGCTTCACCACCGCGGCGAAGCCGTTGGCGCGGACGAAATCCATGTGCCGCCGGAAGAAGGTCCGCCCTTTCAGCAGCCAGCGGTAGCCGCCCACCGGCCAGTGCAGGTACAGTCCCAGGCACATTTCCGGATGGCGCTCGGCGAAGGCGGTAGCCAGCGCTGCGCCCATGCAGCTGCCGAGGATCAGCGCCTTTTTCTCGCCGGCGAACTCGAGCATGGCCTTCGCCTCGAGCACGTAGTGATCCCAAGTCAGTGGTTCGATCCGGCCGCCGGAAAACCCGGCCTCGCGGCGGTCATAGGCAATGGTGCGGAAATGCCTGGACAGCGTCGCCAGCGCGTCCATCTCCTTCCATTCGCGCTTGCCGCCGGCGGCGGTCCAGCGCGCGATGGTCGAGCCGAAGCCGCCCGGCGCGAACATCAGCAGTGGCGTACCCCTGCCGGCGATTTCGTGGTTGATCTGCAAACCGTTGATGGTGGTGTATGGCATTGCGTGGTCCGGTGATGTGATCAGGGTTTCGCCGGAATCACCGGCAGCAGCAGGTATGAAGGTCTGTCGCCGCCCGAATAGATCGTGTTTTCGGCGCCAAGGTTGTAGTCGGCATGGTAATGCCCGTACATCTGGCTGCCGGCGCCGTCGCGCGACTGGATGTCGAGGCGGATCTTGTGGCCTTTTTTGAACACCATGCAGGTCGGCCAGATTTCAACCTGGCATTCGACGACCTCGCCCGGCGGCAGCCACTGCCGCTCGTTGTGGGCATGGTACGGGCGGTACGGCAGCGACTTCTGCGGATCGAGCTTGCGGTGCGAAGCACGCAGCCAGCCCTTGGTCACGGCCGGCACCGACTGTCCCTGCTGCCCGACTTCGCAGACGTCCTTGCCGTCGGGGCCGATGTTGCGGAGCGTGACCATAATGTCCATGTCCTCGGTGGAACTCGACACCCAGAGGTTCAGCATCAGCGGACCGGTGACTTCGGTATCCTCCTGCAGCGGCCGCGTCTCGAAGGACACGCCCATCTTGTTCTGCGCGGCGAGCATCAGCGCGGTCGAAGACGACGCGACGCCGGCCTTGGTCACGCCGCTGGCGGAATAGGACAGCTTCGATTCCTTCGCCGGCGCCTGCGCACCCAGCGTGCCTTCGACACTGTCGATGTCGCCCCCCTGCGCGCGCTCGATGTGGAGGTGCATCTTTGTCCACTGCGTGCGCTTGAGCGGCCACTCGCGCTCGAAGCGGAACGGGTAGGGCTGCGTGCTTCCGCCGGTGCGGACCTCGATCTTTACCGGCGGCTCGTCCATGATGCCGGTGTCGATGTCCTTCAGCCAGTAATCGAACCAGCGCAGTTGGTCGATGCGTCCTTCCTCGGAATGGAAGGGATGGAAATGCGATCCGGTGTGCACTCTGAGTTTCTTGTGCTTCGAGGCGGCGTTGACAAAACCCTCAAGGTTACCGCGCAGGTGCAGCGAGAAGCCGCCCCAGTTGCCGGCGCTGAACACCGGTACCTTGATCTTCTCCCACTGCGCGCTGCGCACCCGCCAGTACTCGGAATCAAGGTTGTTGCTCATCCAGTTCCACAGCATGTCATTGCGGAAGGCATTGGGGTTGTATTCACGCGGGCGGCCGAGCAGGTGGTGTGCAGTCTGGGTGTTGTGCCAGCTCGAGATGAAGCCCATCGCAAAAATCCCGCCGTGGTAGGCCTGGTCGCGGTAGAGGTCGGCGCGCCCCTCCCAGGGCAGGATTGCCTTCAGCGACGGCGGCTGCAGGTTGGCGACCCGCCATTGGATGTTGGCGTGATAGGAGACGCCCAGCGTGCCGATCCTGCCTGAACACCAGGGCAGCTTCGCCGCCCACTCGATGGCATCGTAGAAATCCACGGCTTCCTGGTACGAATTCGGATCCGACAAGCCCGGCGACTTGCCCGAGCCTCGCGAATCGACGCGGATCAGCGCATAGCCGCGCGGACACCACCACAGCGGATTGGCGGTCTCCCAGTTCAGGTAGGGATTCGGCGCCTCCTCGAGGTCCGCCGGCGGCCGCCACAGCTTGTCCTTCTGGTACGGCCCCATGTTCATCAGTGCCGGCACCTTCTCCCCGCAGTCCGGACGCAGCACGTCGCAATAAATCACCGCGCCGTCGCGCAGCCGGATCGGCACATCCTTTTCAACAATCAGTTTCCAGTCCTGCGGCTGTGACATGTTGGCCGACTTGTCAGGCATGAAGCGCTCCCTGCGGGTGATGTAGTTAACGTTTGACGATGCCGAGGTCGGCGAGGATTTTTTCGAGCAGCTTGTGTTCGGCCTCGAGGAACTTCCGGGTTTCCGCCGAACCCTTGAATTCGCGGCCCCAGGCGTTCTTCTCGAGCTCCGCCTTCCAGTCAGGGGACTCGACTATGCCGGCGAAGGTCCGGTCCCAGAACGCGGTCTGTGCCGGCGTCAGCTTGCCCGGCGCCAGGAAACCGCGCCATGCCGAGTACACCGCGTCGATACCCTGCTCGCGGAAGGACGGGACCTGGGCGAAACCGCCGGCCTGGCGCTGCGGCGCGCTGATGCCGAGCACCCGGGCACGGCCATCCTGTATCAGCGGCAACGCGCTCCCGGCCGTGCCGGCCCAGACTTCGACGTGCCCGCCCAGTGCCGCGGTGGTGCCGGCGCCGCCCGAGGAATAAACCACGATCTTCAGCAGCTTGGGATCGATGCCGGCGGCGCGCGCGATCATGCCCAGCACGATGTGGTTCTGGTTGCCGCGCGCCGGCGAAATGCCGAAACTGACCGAGCCGGGATCCTGTTTCAGCCGCGCGACGAGGTCCTTGCCGCTCATGATGGTGGAACCGCTGCGCACCCATACCGCGACGTACTCGTGCATCAGGATGTTCAGCGGCGTGATGTCCTGGTAACGCAGCGTGCTGAGGCCGACAATCTGGTTGCTCACCAGCGCGGTGTTCAGCGTCGAGATGTAATGGCCGTCGCCGGGATGCTGGTTGACATAGGTCCAGGCGACGGTGCCGCTGCCGCCGGGTTTGTTGTTGACGACAACATTGGGCATACCCGGAATGTCCTGCAGGAACTTCTGGATCGTGCGCGCCGAGCGGTCGGCGGCCCCTCCCGCACCGGAAGAGACCACCATCTCGATGTTGCGCTCGGGCTTCCACTCCTGAGCCAACGCTGGCGCCACGGCAATGCCGGCAATCAGCACGGCGAACAGTGCCGGCAGGCGGCTCCGCAAAAGTACAGGGCTTCCGGTCATGACACTCCTCCATCCAGGATGTGCAGCTTCGTTGTTGTTATGCTGCGGATTCCGCGGCAGACGATGCTGCCCGGCTCCGGATTATAGGAGTCGGCGCCATCGCGGCACAACGACAACCGGCCCCGAATCGCCGCATTCTCCACATGCTGGAAAGCAGGAGGGGCTTCCGGAGCCGGCGCGGTAGAATCATTCTTCCATCTTGCATCGATTGGTCACGCTCATGCCCGCCGCCAGCACCTTTTCCGTCAAGCACAATGCAGTCCATATTGCAGTCCACGCCTTCGGCACCGGCCCCCGCATCGTGATGATGCCGTCCCTGGGCCGCGGCGCCGCCGATTTTTTTGACATTGCGCAACGCCTCGCCGCCGCCGGTTACCGCGCGCTGTGCCCGGAACCCCGCGGCATCGGCGGCAGCAGCGGCCCCCTGAAGGGCATCACGCTGCATGATTTCGCGGCGGACATCGCCGCGGTGATCAGGCACGACGGCGGCGAACCCACGGTGGTCGCCGGCCATGCCTTCGGCAACTTCGTCGCACGCACCATCGCCGCGGATCACCCCGAACTGGTGCGCGCGGTGGTGCTGCTCGCCGCCACCCACACCTGGCCGCTGGCGCCGGAACTGCGCGACTCGATCAACAAGTGCCACCAGATGGATCTGCCGGAGGAAGTCAGGCTGAAACACCTGCAGCACGTGTTCTTCGCGCCCGGCAACGACGCGCGGGTCTGGCTCGGCGGCTGGAACGAGGAGGTCATGCACGCCGAACGCGAGGCCACCGAAGCCACGCCGAAACCGGAATGGTGGACCGCCGGCAAGGCGCCGGTGCTGGATGTGCTGTCGCTCAAGGATCCGCTGTCGCCGCCCGACAGCATTTACTCCTACCGCGACCAGTGGGGTGCCGATCGTGTCACGATCGCGAAAATCAACAATTCCGCGCACGCGCTGCTGCCCGAGCAGCCCGCCGCGGTGGCGGACGCCATCATCGCCTACATGAAGACGCTGAAGGCATGAAACTCTACTGGTCCTCGCGCTCGCCCTTCGTGCGCAAGGTGATGGTCTTCGCCCACGAATGCGGCCTCGCCGGCCACATCGAATGCGAGCGCACGCTGGTTGCGATGACCCGGCCCAATGCCGAACTGCTGAAAATCAATCCCACCGGCAAGATCCCGACGCTGCTGCTCGATGACGGCAGCGCGCTCTACGATTCGACGGTGATCTGCGAGTACCTCGACAGCCTGCACGGCGGCACAAAGCTGTTTCCGCCGGCGGGACCGGCGCGCTGGACCGCGCTGCGCCGCCACGCGCTGGGCAGCAACCTGCTCGACAACCTGATGCTGTGGCGCAACGAAATGCTGCGCCCTCAGCCGCAGCAGTCGCCGGAAACACTGGCCGCATTCGAGCAGAAGGTGCGCAACGCCGTCGCCGCGCTCGAGCGCGAGGCCGATGCGCTGGCGGCCGACCCGGTCGGCATCGGCCATGTCGCCATCGCCTGCGCACTGGGCTACACCGATTTCCGGTTTGCGGCGCTGGGCTGGCGCAAGGGACACGACCGCATCGCCCGCTGGTACGATGCCTTCGCGCAGCGTCCGTCGATGACCGCGACCGCACACGTCGATCAATAAGACAAACACACCACGCCAGAGGAGGACACCATGAAAAAACCCCTGCTGCTTCTGCAACTGCTCGCCGCCGCGCTGGCGCTGCCCGCAGGCGCCCAGCAATATCCCGCCAAACCCGTGCGCATGGTCGTGCCTTTCCCGCCGGGCGGCCCCACCGACGTCGTCGCGCGGCTGATGGCGCCGAAAATGGCCGAAGCCCTCGGCCAGCAGGTCGTCGTCGACAACCGCGGCGGCGCCGGCGGCGCGATCGGCACCGAGCAGGTGGCCAAGTCCGCGCCCGACGGCTACACCATCGTCATGGGCACCATCGGCGGCCTCGCGGTGGCGAAAAGCCTGAATCCGAAGCTGGGCTACGACACGCTGCGCGACCTGGCGCCGATCACCCAGAGCGTGACCGTGACCAGCGTCCTCGTCACCCACCCTTCGGTGCCGGCAAAAAACGTCAAGGAACTGCTCGCGCTCGCCAAACAAAGCGGCAAACGGCTGAACTACGCGTCTTCCGGCAACGGCACCATCACCCATCTCGCCGGCGAACTGCTGAAACTGATGGCCAAGGTCGACATCACCCACGTCGCCTACAAGGGCGGCGCGCCGGCGCTGGTCGCGCTGGTCTCCGGCGAAGTCGACATGAGCTATGAAAACAGCCTGATCATCACGCCCCACATCAAGTCGGGCCGGGTCAAGGGGCTCGCCGTCACCGGCGCCAAACGCTCGGCGCTGCTGCCCGAACTGCCGACCATCGGCGAAACCCTCAAGGGCTACAGCGCCAGCGGCTGGTACGGCCTGCTCGCGCCGGCAGCGACGCCGAAGCCGGTGATCGCGCGGCTGCACACCGAGGCAGTGAAGGCGCTGCGCGCGCCGGACGTCGTCGACAAACTGTCGGGACAGGGCGCCGAACCGGTGGCCAGCACGCCGGAGGAATTTGCGGCCTTCATCCGCAGCGAAACCGACAAATGGGCGAACCTGGTCAAGACCGCCAACATGCGTACGGATTGAAGGACAAACATTTACAGGATGGACAGGATATTCAGGATAAAACCCTGAAGGCTCCCGGCACGATTCACCGGTTTTAATCCTGTCCATCCTGTCCATCCTGTTAATTGCTTTTCGCGACATTCCTTTCCTGCTGATTCAATCCATGACCACCGCACCCGACCTCTCGCGCCTGCTCGACCCGCGCGGCGTCGCCATCATCGGCGCCTCCACCGACCTTGCGCGCATCGGCGGCCAGCCGATCAAGCTGCTCACCGAATACGGCTACAAGGGCCGTGTTTATCCGGTGAACCCGAAATACCCGGAGATCAAGGGGCTGACCTGCTACCCGGATGTCACCGCGGTGCCGAAACCCTGCGACGTCGCCCTGATCGCGGTCGCCGGTCACCTGGTGCCGGGCGCGATCGAACAATGCGGCAAGGCCGGCATCCCCTTCGCCGTGGTGCTGTCCGCGGGCTTCAGCGAGGCCGGAGAAGCCGGGCGGGAACTCAACGACAAACTGCTCGCCGCGGTGAAAGCCAGCGGCGTGCGCATCGTCGGCCCCAACTGCCTCGGCCTGATGAACCTCGACGCCGATTTCCGCCTCGGCTTCGGCGGCACGCTGCAGCTGAAGACGCTGAAACCCGGCCCGATCGCGATGGTGACCCAGTCCGGCGGTTTCGGCTTCGGCGTCGTCGCCGTCGCCTGCTACCACGGCCTCGGCTTCAACCACGTGATCTCCACCGGCAACGAGGCCGACCTCACCGCGCTCGACTGGATGGAACACCTGATCGAGCGCCCCGATGTCGAAATCCTCACCGCCTTTCTTGAAGGCACCACCGAAGGCAAACGCCTGCGCCGCCTCGGCGCAAGGGCACTGGAGCTCGGCAAGCCGGTCCTGATCTGGAAAGTGGGCAACACCGACATCGGCAGCAAGGCCGCGACCTCGCACACCGCGCGGCTGACCGCGGGTTACGAGCTGTTCCGCGCCGCCTTCCGCGAAGGCGGCTTCATCGAGGTGCAGGACGTCGACGACCTGGTGGATTACTGCAAGGCCTTCCGCGCGCGCAAGCTGCCCAAAGGCCGGGGCATCGGCGTGATGACCCTGTCCGGCGGTGCCGGCGTGCTGCTCGCCGACCGCTGCGTCGCGCGCGGCCTGACGCTGCCGCGGCTTGCCGATGCCACCCGCGAAAAACTGCGCGGCATCGTCGTCGCCTATGCCTCGATCGAGAACCCGATCGACACCACGGCGCAGGGTTACAACGACAACTTCGCCTCGTACACCAACACCATGCGCGAAGTGCTTGCCGATCCCAACATCGATGCCATCGTCGCGCGCTCCCCGCGCGGAACCGTGGCCCAGGTCTGGGCCGAAGGCCTGGTCGGGATGCTGAAGGACAGCGACAAGCCGCTGCTGCTGAACTGGCCGACCTCGCCCGATGACAACCGCGCGGCGATGGATTACCTCGAAAACCACGGCGTGCCCTGCATCCTCGCACCGGGGCGCACTGTCGATGCGATGGCCGCACTCGCCGACTTCGCCGGCAAGAAGCGCAACTTTGAAGCGGCACGTGCGCGCGGCGGCAAACGTGCGGTCGCCCCGCAGAAACTGGAACTGAAGGGCGCCGGCACGCTGGGCGAACACGCCTCGAAGGCCATACTCAAGGCCTACGGCATCCCGGTCACCGGCGAGATGCTGCTCGCGGCCGATGCCGTCGAAAAACTCGCGGCGGCGCCACTGCCCTTCCCGCTCGCGGTGAAAATCGAATCCGCCGACATCCCGCACAAGACCGAAGCCGGCGTGATCCGCCTCGACATCACGACGCTCGACGGCCTGAAGCAGGCGGCGCGCGAAGTGCTGGCAGCGGCAAAGGCGTACAAGGCCGATGCCCGCATCGACGGCATCCTGGTGCAGCAGATGGCGGCCGGCGAGGAAGTCATCGTCGGCGCCGTCAACGATCCGCATTTCGGCCCGCTGATCGCCTTCGGCCTCGGCGGCGTGTTCACCGAGATCATGCACGACGTCACCCACCGCTACGCGCCCTTCGACACCGAGACCGCGAAGGCGATGATCCACGACATCCGCGGCGTGAAACTGCTGCAGGGTTACCGCGGCCGGCCGGCCTGCAACATCGACGCGCTGGCCGACGCCCTGTCGCGGCTGTCGCTGCTGGTGCACGACCATGCAGACCGCATCTCCGAAATCGACATCAACCCGCTGTTCGTCAACGCCGATGGCGTAGTCGCCGCGGATGCGCTGATTGTGCTGAAAGACTGAAAGACAACTTACAGGATGGACAGGATTTACAGGATGAAACCCGTTTATCGATGCCACGGACTTCCAGTAAAGGCAGCTTTTTATCCTGTAAATCCTGTCCATCCTGTTAATTGATTGGCTCTTGCCTTGACGAATATCCCCTTCAAAACCCGCATCACCGAGCTCTACGGCATCCGCCTGCCGGTCATCGCCAGCGGACTGATGTGGCTGGCCGACCCGGTGTATGTCGCCGCGGTCGCGCGCGCGGGGCTGATCGGCTTCATGACCGCGGCGAGTTTCCCCGACGTCCCGGCGCTGCGCGCGGGCATCCGCCGCTGCCGCGAACTGTCGGCGGGCAATCCCTTCGGCGTCAACATCATGATCCGCGTCAGCCGCGACGGCACGGACCGCGTCAACCCGCTGATCGATGCCGTGATCGACGAAGGCGTGAAGTTCGTCGAGACCGCAGGCAACAATCCCGAGGCCTACATCCGGCGCCTGAAGGATGCCGGCATCACGGTGCTGCACAAGGTGCCGGGCCAGCTGCGTTATGTGAAGAAGGCGGAGTCCCTGGGCGCCGATGCAGTGACCGTGATCGGCTTCGAGGCCGGCGGCCACCCCGGCGCCGAGCCGGTGGGCACGATGGTCGCGGCGGTCGCGGCGGCGCGCGCGGTGAAGATTCCGGTGATCGCCGCCGGCGGCATCGGCACCGGCGAACAGCTGGTGGCCGCGCTGGCGCTGGGCGCCGAAGGCGTGGCGATGGGCACGCGTTTCCTGGTGTCCGAGGAAATCTGGGCGCACCGCGCCTACAAGGAACGCCTGGTCGCCGCCGGTGAAACCGACACGACAATGCTGCTGCAGTCGATGCGCAACCACCAGCGCGCGCTGAAAACCGCGCATGTCGCGATGATCCAGCAGCTCGAGAAAAAGGAGCCGGTCGACACCGCCGCGATCCTGCCGCACATCATGGGCACCGTCGGCCGCAAGGCCTATGAAACCGGTGAATTCGAAAAAGCCATGCTCTCCTGCGGCCAGAGCGTGGCCTTCGCCGATAGAATCGAACCGCTGGCGGCCATAGTCGACCGCATCGAGGCCGAAGCCCTCCGCGCAATGGACCGGCTGCGGGGCATTTACCAAGGACCGGCCTGAATTCCGGGCCGGCGCAACAGCAGGAGGAGATCCAGTGTTTAACCGCAAGTATTTGTTTTTATTGATATTTTTTATTTTCCCGGGGCTGTCGGCCGCCCAGCAGTACCCGAGCAAGACGGTGCGCCTGATCGTGCCCTTTGCCGCCGGCGGCAGCACCGACGTGATTGCCCGCGTGCTTGCGCCGCGTCTCGCCGAAGCCTGGGGCCAGCAGGTCATCGTCGACAACCGTCCGGGCGGCAATACCACGATCGGCACCGAGATCGTCGCCAAGGCGGCGCCCGACGGCCACACACTGCTGATCACGCCGGCCCCCTTCACCGTCGTGCCCAGCGTGATGAAAAAGCTGCCCTACGATCCGGCCAGGGACTTCGAGCCGATCACGCTGATCAACACCACGCCGATGGGTCTGGTCGTGCATCCCGGCGTGCCGGCAAAAAACGTCCGCGAACTGGTCGCGCTGGCCAAGGCACGGCCGGGCAAGATGAACTTCGCCTCCTCCGGCAACGGCGGCGTACCCCACCTCTCCGGCGAACTGCTCAACGCTATGGCCGGCGTCAAATTGATGCACGTGCCGTACAAGGGTAATGCGCCGGCGCTGGTCGATCTCGTCGGCGGCCATGTCGACATGGCCTTCAACGGGCTCACCTCGGTGATGCCTTTCATCAAGTCGGGCCGGCTGCGCGTGCTCGGCGTCACCAGCATAGGCCGCACTGCCGCGCTGCCCGAAGTGGCCACCCTCGACGAACAGGGACTGAAAGGCTTCCAGGCCGTGGCCTGGAACGGCATCACCGCGCCGGCACGCACGCCGAAGGACGTGATCGCAAAGATCGGTGACACCGCGGTGCGCATCGTCAAGTCGCCGGAACTCGCCGAGCAGCTGAAACGCGACGGCTCCGACCCGGTCGGCAGCAGCACGCCCGAATTCGTCGCCCACCTGCGCGACGAGGTCGCCAAGTGGAAAAAGGTGCTCGAACGCGCCGGCATCACGTCGTTCTGAGTCCGGGGCAGGCATGAACATCAAAGTCACCCTGGACGAAGGCATCGCCACCGTCCTGCTCGACCGCGCCGACAAGCTCAATGCGCTGTCCGGCGAGATGTACCACGAGCTGGCCGACACCTTCCGCAGGCTCAACGAGGACGACGCGGTGCGCGTCGTGCTGCTGACCGGCGCCGGCCGCGCCTTCTGCGCCGGCGGCGATGTCGGCTCGATGGGCGGCTACGACGTGGTCAGCGGGCGCAAGCGCTCGAAGGGCCACCAGCAGATGATCCTCGCGCTGCACCACCTCGAGAAGCCGGTGATCGCCGCGGTGCGCGGCCCCGCCGCCGGCATCGGCGCCAGCATGGCGCTCGCCTGCGACCTGATCATCGCCAGCGACACCGCCTACCTGCTGATGGCCTTCAAGAACGTCGGCATCCCGCCCGACGGCGGCGCGATCTATTTCCTGACCCAGCACCTCGGCCTCGCCCGCGCCAAGGAAATCGTCTACAGCGCGCGCAAGCTGCCGGCGGCCGAGGCGAAGGACATGGGCCTCGTCAGCAGGGTCGTCCCCGATGACCAGCTGGAGACGGCCTCACTGGAACTCGCGCGCGAAATCGCCGGTTCCGCGACCTATGCGCTGACGCTGGCCAAACGCATGTTCCAGTACATGTACGTGCCGACACTGGAGCAGCTCCTGGAAATGGAAGTGCTGGCGATCTGCGGTGCGCGCATGACCGAAGACCATGTCGAAGGCGTCACCGCTTTCAAGGAAAAAAGAAAACCAAGGTTCAGGGGCAAATAAGGGAAGGACCCGCCGTGCCGATGAACAGCTGGAAAAAGCAGACCCTCGCCGAAGTCCTCGCCGCGACCTCGGCGGCACACGCGCAGGACGAGGCACTGGTCATCGCTGGTAGGCGCCTGACCTGGGCCGAGCTGCGCGACAACGTGCGCGAGGTGGCCCGCGGCCTGCGCGCGCTGGGCATCGGACGCGGCGACCATGTCGCGGTGTGCATGGGGAATTCACTCGAGTGGGTGATCTTCTTCTACGCCGCGGCCACCATCGGCGCGGTGACGGTGCCGGTCAACACCCGCTTCAAGGCCGATGAAATGGCCTACTGCCTGAAGCAGGCCGACGTGAAGCTGCTGTTCATCACCGACCGCTTCCTGAAAATCGACTTCATTGCGATGCTGCGCGGCATCTGTCCCGCGGTGGACCGCGCGCTGCCCGATCCGGCGCTGCCGCTGCTGCAGACCGTGGTCGTGCTGGGCCAGGACCTGCCCGCCGGCGCCACCGGCTTCACCGATATGCTCTCCCGCGGCGCAAGCCTGGAGGAAATACTCCCGGAGGAAGTGAAACCGGATGACGTGCTGCTGATGCAGTTCACCTCCGGCACCACCTCGCATCCCAAGGGCGTGATGCTGAGCCACGACAACATGCTGCGCAATGCCTTTCACGTTGCCGCACGTTTCCACCTGAAGGCCGGCGACCGTTATTACAGCGCCAGGCCGTACTACCACGTCGCCGGCACCACGCTGTCGCTGCTCGCGGCGCTGACCACCGGCGCCTGCCTGCTGTCCTCGCCGACCTTCGAGCCGGAGGAGGCACTGTCGACGATGTGGAGCGAGGAATGCACCCACACCTCGGGCAACGACACGATGTTCCTGATGATGCTCAATCATCCCAAGTTCGACCAGTATCCGCTGAGGCTGCGCAACGGCTGGGTGTCCTGCGGCCCCGAGGTCTCGCGTCGCGTCGTCGAGCAGATGGGCATGAAGGGACTGGTCCAGGCCTACGGCCTGTCGGAAGCCTCGCCCAATGTCTGCATGTCGCGCCACGATGATGACCTCGAGAAACGCATCGAGGGCTGGGCGCACATCCTCGACGGCGTCGAAGTGCGGCTGGTCGATCCCGAAACCGGCGCCGTGCAGCCGCCGGGCCACACCGGCGAAATCCAGGTCCGAGGCTGGAGCGTCATGAAGGGCTACTCCAAGATGCCGGAGCAGACCGCGAAGGCCATCGACGCCGAAGGCTGGCTGCACACCGGCGACCTCGGCGTGATGGACGACGAAGGCCGGTTGAAATTCATCACCCGCATCAAGGACATGTTCCGCGTCGGCGGCGAAAACGTCGCGCCGGCGGAAGTCGAGGACGTGCTGCACCGGCACCCGGCCATCAAGCAGGCCCAGGTGATCGGCGTGCCCGACCCGCGGCTGATCGAAGTGCCGGCAGCGTATGTGATCCTCAACGAGGGTGAAACCGCGACGCCGGAAGCGCTGATCGCCTGGAGCAAGGAACGCCTCGCCAATTTCCGCGTGCCGCGTTACCTGAAGATCGTCGACAGCTTCGAAAAGATCGGCATGACCGGCAGCGCGAAGGTGCAAAAGAACAAGCTGCGTGCGCAGGCCTTGATTGATTTCGGGTTGGAAGAAACGAAAAAAGCCTAGCCACAGAGGACACAGAGAAAAACCAACAATCCGTCATTCCGGACACGCAAAGCGTGATCCGGAATCCAGCAACCAGTCGCGGCAATGTCATGGATTCCGGCTTGCGCCGGAATGACGAATACATATAAGTAATTGATTTTATTAATATTTTTTGCATCACAGCGAGAAGGAGCAGCAGATGTCTGACCTGAGCAAACAATCCCCGCTCGGCACCTATGTCGAGCACCTGAAAAAAGGCGAACTCGCCTACCAGGTGTGCAAGGACAACAACCAGCCGTTTTTCTATCCGCGCGCGGTGGCGCCGGAAACCGGCAGCAGCAACCTCGAGTGGCGGGTGTCAAAGGGACTCGGCACGGTCTATACGACCACCGTCGTGCATTACAAGGGCGAGCCGCCGCTGAACGTCGCGATGATCGACATGGACGAGGGTTTCCGTCTGATGAGCCGGGTCGAGGACATCGACGCGATGGACGTGAAAATCGGCATGCGCGTGAAGTTCCGGGTCAACCCCGGCGACGACAAGACCCTGCCCTATCCTGTCTTCACGCCCGCGGGAGACGCGAAATGACCAACCTGCTCAAACGCGGCAGCATTGCGGTGGTCGGCGCCGCCGAATCCGACCTCGGCCAGGTCGCCCCGCACACCTCCCCCGTGGACCTGATGGCGCAGGCGACGATGCGCGCGCTCGACGACTGCGGCCTGACGCTGAAAGACGTCGACGCGCTGTACGTTGCTGCGACCCAGGTGCGCATGGGCCCGATGTCGCTCGCGGAATACCTGCGCATCAAGCCGAAGGTCTTCGACGGCACGCAGATCGGCGGCTCCTCCTTCATGACCCACGTCGCCCATGCCCAGATGGCGATCCAGCTGGGCTTGTGCGAAGTCGCGGTGATCGCCTACGGCAGCACCCAGCGCTCGGTATCGCGCGCCGCCGCCAGCCCGCGCGAGTTCAACCCTTACGAATCGCCGTACCGGCCGATCCTGCCGATCAGCGCCTATGCGATGGCCGCGGCGCGCCACATGCACCAGTACGGCACCACGCGCGAACACCTGGCCGAAGTCGCCGTCGCCGCCCGCAAATGGGCGCTGATGAATCCCAAGGCCTGGGAAAAGGAACCGCTGACGATCGAGCAGGCGCTCAATGCGCGCATGGTGTCCTACCCCTTTACGGTGCGCGACTGCTGCCTGGTGGTCGACGGCGGCGGCGCGATCGTTCTGACCTCGGCCGCGCGCGCGAAATCGCTGAAGAAAAAACCGGTCTACGTGCTCGGCGTCGGCGAAACGCTGTCGCATGCCAACATCTCCAGCATGCCCGACTTCACCGTCACCGGCGCCTCGGTGTCCGGTCCGCAGGCCTTCAAGATGGCCGGCGTCACGCAGAAGGACGTCAAGATGCTGTCGCTCTATGACGCCTTCACGATCACGCCGATCCTCTTCCTCGAGGACCTCGGTTTCGTGCCCAAGGGCGAAGGTGGCCGTTTCGTCGCCAACGGCGGCATCGCCCCCGGCGGCAAGCTCGCGGTCAACACCTCCGGCGGCGGCCTGTCGTACTGCCACCCCGGCATGTACGGCCTGCTGGTGATGATTGAGGCAATCCGCCAGGTGCGCGGCGAATGCGGCCAGCGCCAGGTGCAGGGATGCGATGTCGCCCTCGCGCACGGCAATGGCGGTGTGATGTCCAGCCAGTGCACCGTGATTTTCGGTTCTGAAAATACGCTGTAACCCGTAACCGTAGCCCGGATAAGACCGAAGGTCGCCATCCGGGTCCGCGAAGCGGACGAAGAATGGATGAATGAGGCCGTCCCCCGGATGGCGCTTCGCTTATCCGGGCTACACAACCCTAGGGCCATATTGATGAAACTGGAACTGTATTACGCCCCCAGGACCTGCGCGCTGGTGCCCTATGTCGCGCTGACCGAAGCCGGCGCCGAGTTCACAGTGCACAACATGAACTCCCGCACCGGAGACCTGAAGACGCCGGAGTACCTGCGCCTTAATCCCAAACACAAGGTGCCGGTGCTGGTCATCGACGGCAGGCCGCTGACCGAGAATCCGGCGATCCAGATCTGGATCCACCGCAACTTCCCGCAAGCCCGGCTGCTGCCGGCTGATCCGGAACAGGAAATCCAGGCGATCTCGCTGATGTGCTGGTTCGCCTCGGGCATCCACACCAAGATGACGCCCAACGCACGCCCCGAAAACTACTGCGACCTGCCGGATTCGGCGGAATCGGTCAAACGCGTCGCCAACAAACTGCTGTTCGCGGAGTTCCGGATCGCCGAAAAAATGCTCGCCGGCCGCGAATTCTTCTTCGACCATTTCACCACGCCCGATGCCTACTTCTTCTGGTGTCTGCAGCGGACGCTGAGCTTCAAACTGGATCTGTCGGAGTTCCCGAACTGCATGGCGCACTACGAACGCATCGGCCAGCGGCCCAGCGTGCGGAAACTGATTGAACACGAGAAGCAGGTCCTGGCCGAATTCAAACGCGCCGCGTCAGCCTGAAAGACATGACTATGGGCATCACACTGAAAATCCTCACCTCCAACAGCACACGCACCATCCTCGACGCCCTCGCGCCGGCCTGGGAAAAGGCCACCGGCAACCGGGTGACGATGACCGCCGACTCGGCCAAGGCAATGGTCGCCCGCATCCGTGCCGGCGAAACCGGCGACGCGGTAATCCTCGGCAGCGGCGCACTGAAGGAGCTTGCGGACGCCGGCATCGTCATTGATTCGAGCCGCCGCCCCTTCGCCCGCGCGCGGGTCGGGGTCGGCGTGCGCCGCGGTTTTCCCAAACCCGACATCAGCACGGTGGAGGCCTTCCGCCAGTCCCTGCTCGCGGCCAAATCGGTCGCCCACACCGTGCACGGCGCCAGCGGCATGTACATCCCGCAGCTGTTCGAAAAACTCGGCATTGCGGAGCCGATGAAAACCAAAACCGTGACCCGCCCCGGCGGCTACATCGGCAGCGTGGTCGTCGCCGGCGAAGCCGACCTCGCGCTGCAGCAGCTGCCGGAACTGCTCGCGGTGGCAGGGCTGGAACTGGTCGGCCCGATCCCGGACGCAGTGCAGAAAACGCTGGAAACCGCCGCCGGCATCGTCGCCGCCTCGCCCCATGCCGCTACCGCAAAGGCCATGCTCGATTATTTCGCGCGGCCGGAACACCGTGCCCTGTATGCCGAAAAAGGCCTGGAACAGGCGGCATGACCCCATAAAACAAGGTAATTCCTAGCCAAACCGGACAAGAATGGGTTTGATATCGGAAGTGGTAGTGGTGCGTAGCAGCTTCAGTAGCAAGGGCTTGAGATCTTCTTTTCTGTGATTGAAACGATAGCAAATCTCACCGAGATATAAATGAAAGTATTTGCGTGGCACGCCTCGATAGGGATACAGCCAGTTCTTGGCGTAGCTCCAGAAGCCCTCAATGCCGTTGATGTGATCGCGCCCTTTGGGACGGCCCTTCTCCTTGCGCACGACGATGTGATCGCCCTGGACGCGCAAGCTGGCATAGGCCTGCCAGTCGTCCGTATAGTAGAGACTGCCTGGCGTGGTGTGGGCGCAGACCAGCGAGATGACCTCTTCGGCGCTGCGTGCCGGTATAGGGAAAGCACGCACCTGGCCGTTGCGCTGGACAATGCCCATCACCAGTACTTTGCCAGCCGCGCCCCAGCCGCGCTTGCCCTTGCGGTGGCCGCCGAAGACCGACTCGTCGCATTCGATCGTCCCGGTGAAGGGCTCGCGCAGATCCTCGGCGTAAGCGCAGCAGACCCGCAACTGGCGGTAGAAGCGTTCCCGCGCCGCCGAACTGGTGTCCGTGCGAAAGCGTTGGCGATACACCGGCACGCCCAAGGCGAACATCTCAACGAGCCGGTTCTTGATCGCCGCGGGCAGCCGACTGCCGTGCCATACCGAAAGCACACTGTAGCGCTTGCCACAGCGGCGGCATTGCCGTCGGCCATCTGCCAGTTTGTAGCTCGAACCATGATCACATTTAGGACAGCGTTTCATAGCCGGACAAGTCTAAATCTTGTCCGGTTTGGCTAGGAATTACCTAAAACAAACGGAGGAGACCTCATGAAACGCAAAACCGCCCTGCTCGCCGCCGCCCTGACCGCGGGACTGCAGCTCTGCGCAATCACGGCCGCGACGGCCGCCGAAGCCTGGCCGGCGCGGCCCGTGCGCTTCATCGTGCCCTATCCGCCGGGCGGCACCACCGACCTCGTCGCCCGCGGCATCGCCGACAAGATCAGCACGCGCTTCGGCCAGCAATTCGTCGTCGACAACCGCGGCGGCGCGAGCACCATCATCGGCACCGACCTGATGGCGAAATCCGCGCCCGACGGCTACACCATCGGACTGATCACCCAGACCACGATGTCGATCAATCCACACGTGGTCAAGACACTGCCCTATGACACCGTGCGCGACCTCGCCCCGGTGACCCAGGTGGTCTACTTTCCGTACGTGATCGCCGCCCACCCCTCGGTGCCCTTCAGCGGCATGAAGGACATGATCGCCCACGCCAAGGCCAAACCCGGAACGCTGACCTACGGCACGCCGGGCACCGCCTCGACCAACCACCTCGGCGGCGCACTGCTCGAGAACCTCGCCGGCATCAGGCTGCTGCATGTGCCCTTCAAGGGTTCGGGTCCGGCGATGAATGCCGTGCTGGGCGGTCAGGTCAACCTGATCATCACCGGCGCGGCGACCGTGATTCCGCATGCCAAGGCCGGCCGCAGCAAGATCATCGCCTTCGCCGCGGAGAAACGCCATCCCAACTGGCCGGACATTCCGTCCACCGGCGAAGCGGGCCTCGGGAACTACGAGGCCGGAACCTGGTTCGGCATCGTCACCCGCGGCGGCACGTCACGCGCGACGATCAACAGCCTGAACCGCGAAATCATCAATGCGGTGACCAATACCGACCTGAAGGAACGCCTGACCACCGTCGGCTTCGACGTGCGCACCCAGTCGCCGGAGGCTTTCGGCAAGTACATGAGCGAGGACCGCGCACTGATCGCGCGGATCATCAAGACCGCCGACATCAAGCTCGATTGAGCCGCGCATCCGCATGATGGCCGGATGCCAGCGCCGGCCATCATGCACTTGCAGCTTGAGTCTGGCACGCCTAAAGTCGGCACATGCCCCGCAACCCGCAATCCGATGCCGATCGGAATCTGAATCCCGGATCATCCCGAAAACCAAAATTTGCGGCGTGGTCAGTGCTCGCCCTCGGACTGCTGGCCAGCGTCATTGCAGCCGGAGTGGTGCGAAACGAAATTGTCCGGGACGAAGCGGCGCGCTCCGGGCACGCCGCCGACCAGATCGCGCTGAAAATCGTCGAACGACTGGAGTCGCATAAGCTGATCCTGCGCGGCGGCGCCGGCCTGTTCGCGGTGTCGGGCAATGTCGACCGCAATGCCTGGAAAACATGGGTCGAGACCCTGAGACCGGAAGCGGTAGTGCCCGGCGCACAGGGCATCGGTTTTGCTGAATGGATGGAAGCCGGTCAGCTGGGCGCACACGAGGCCCGTGTGCGCGCCGAAGGGTTCCCCCAGTATGCGGTCACGCCGCCGGGCGAGCGCGAGGCCTACAGCGCCATCGTCTATCTTGAACCCTTCGTCGACCGCAACCTGCGCGCCTTCGGCTACGACATGTATTCGGAACCCGTACGCAGGACCGCCATGGACGAGGCACGCGATACCGGCGAAGCGATGCTCTCCGGCAAGGTCCAGCTGGTGCAGGAAACCGGCACTGACGTCCAGGCCGGCACGCTGATGTACTTCCCGGTCTACCGCAGAGGCATGGCCACCGACACCGTGAAGCAGCGGCGCGAGGCGCTGCTCGGCTGGACCTACAGCCCCTTCCGCATGGGCGACCTGATCACCGCCGCGCTCGATGCCTGGAAAAACCAGCTGGGCCGGGACTGGCAGCTCGCTCTGTACGACGGCGAAAAGGCGCTGCCGGAAACCCTGCTGTTCAGCAGCGGCAACGCCGGCCCCGCGCACGCCGACTCGCCGCTGCATCATCACAGGGTGATCACCTTCAACGGACACAGCTGGCTGCTGGCGCTGGACCGCAGCGGCAGCCTCGGCCCCTACAGTTTCGCCCCGGCCTGGCTGACACTTGCCGGCGGCCTCAGCATCAGCGGCCTGCTGTTCTGGCTGCTGCTGTCGATCACCGGCACCCGCCAGCGCGCCGAAGCGCTGGCCCGGCAACTGACTGCCGATATCGTCGACAAGGACCAGTTGCTGCGCGAGAGCGAGTACCGCTGGAAATTCGCGCTCGAAGGCTCGGATCTCGGCGTCTGGGACTGGAATGTGCGCGACAGCACGGTGTTCTTCTCGAAGCGCTGGAAGGACATGCTCGGCTTCGGCGAAGACGAGATCGGCAACAGCCTCGACGAATGGTCGGAGCGGGTGCATCCGGAGGACCTCGATGCCGTGATGGCCGCAATCCGGGATTACCTGGAAGGCCGCACGTCGGCCTACGACCACGAGCACCGCGTACGCTGCAAGGACGGCAGCTACAAATGGATCCGCGACCGCGGCATGGTCGTCGAGCGCGACGGCGACGGCAAGGTTCTGCGCATGATCGGCACGCATTCCGACGTGACCGAGCGCAAGCGCCAGGAACTGGCGCTGGTCGATGCGCTCGCCGAGTCGCAGCGCCTGCGCGAGGCGCTGGACGGCGTCTCCGCCTATGTCTACCTGAAGGACATGCAGTCGCGCTATGTCTACGCAAACAGGCCGACGCTCGAGCTGTTCCGGCTGAGCGCCGCGGAACTGGCCGGCAGCGATGACTACCGCCTGTTTCCGGCGGAAACCGCCGAAGAGCTGCGCGCTATCGACCGCCGCGTGTTTGCCGGCGAAAACACGCGCGAGGAAATCGAACTCGATGTGCCGGGCCACGGTCGACGCTCCTACCTCGAGGTCAAGACACCGATCTACGCCGACGCCGAACACCGGACCATCTGGGGCCTCTGCGGCATTTCCACCGACATCACCGAACTGAAAACACTCTCCGCGAAACTCCAGCAGCAGCAGGTCGAGCTGCAGGAAGCACAGCGCATCGCCCGCGTGGGCAGCTGGCAGCTCGAGGTCGCCACCGGCACCACCACATGGACCGAAGAGCTCTACCGGATGTTCGGACTCGATCCGCAGGAGCCGCCCCCGGCCTTCAACCGGCAGGCCCGGATGTTTTCCGCGGAAAGCTGGGAGCAACTGAACCTCGCGCTGACGCGCACCATCGGCGAGGGCACGCCCTACGAGCTGGAACTCGAATGCCTCACCGCGGATGGCGGAACGCGCTGGATTCTCGCCCACGGCGAAGCGATCCGCGACGGCAACGGCAGGGTTTCGGCGGTGCGCGGCACCGCGGCCGACATCACGCAACGCAAACTCGCCGAGCAGCACGTCCGGCGCCTGACCCGGCTCTACGCCGCGCTGGGCGATGCCAATGCCGCCGTGATCCAGTGCCGCGCCCAGCCGGAACTGTTCCGGCGCCTGTGCGAAATCGTCATTGATCAAGCTGGCCTCGATCTCGTCTGGATCGGCCTGACCGGTGACGATGGCCGCATCCGGCCCGTGGCCTCCCATGGCAGCGATCCGGATTACCTCGAGGGCATCGAGATCAGCATCAATGCCGACGATCCGCATGGCCGCGGCCCCACCGGCACCGCGGCCCGCGAGAACCGTGCGGTATGGATCGACGATTTCGGCAGCTCGGCAATCACCGGCCCCTGGCAGCAGCGCGCGGCGGCCCGTGGCTGGAAATCCTCGGCCGCGCTGCCGATACGCCGCCTCGGCAACAGCGTGGGCGCACTGACCTTTTACTCGAAAAAACCCGGCGGCTGGAATGACGGGCAGGTCCGCAATCTGCTCGAGAGAATCGCGGAAGCCATCAGCCTCGCGCTGGACAAGTTCGCCGCCGCCGCGGAAGCCGAAACCTCGCGCCGGATCCTGGCGGAATCAGAGCAGCGCTTCCGCACCCTGGTCGAGCAGTCGATCGCTGGCGCCTTCATCATCCGGGACAACCGCTTCATCTACGCCAATCCGCGGATGGCGCAGATCCTCGGTTATGCCGGCGGCGACGAACTGGTCGGCCTCGTGCCCCGCGATACCGTCGCCGCTCGGGATCAGGCGCGAACCGACGCGCTGATCAGCGAATTCGACAACAGCGGCGCGCGCAGCCTGACTCTGGCCTTCACCGCCCTGCGCAAGGATGGCGGCACCGTCGAAGTCGGTGTCAGCATGGCCAAAACCACTTACCAGGACAAGCCGGCACTGATCGGCCTGATGCAGGACATCTCCGACAAGAAAGTCGCGGAAGAACAGATCCACCGCTATTCAAAGCAGCTCGAGCACGCTTTCATGCAGATGGTGGCGCTCGCAACCACGCTCAGCGAAATGCGCGATGCCTATACGGCCGGGCACGAAAAACGCGTCGCCGAAATCGCCGTTGCGATAGGCCGGGAAATGGGTTTGCCTGAAGACCGGATCGAAGGACTGCGCGTGGGCGGTTACCTGCATGATGTCGGCAAGGTGTCGATTCCGACCGAGATCCTGTCCAAGCCCGGGCGCCTGTCGCAGGTCGAGATGGAACTGGTGCGCACCCATGCCCAGGCCGGCTACGAGGTGCTGAAGACCATAGACCTGCCCTGGCCGGTGGCGCAGACCGCCCTGCAGCACCACGAGCGCATCGACGGCAGCGGTTACCCCAAGGGACTGAAGGGCGGGGACATCATCCTCGAAGCCCGCGTCATCGCGGTTGCCGACGTCATCGAATCGATGGCCACGCACCGCCCCTACCGCCCCGCGCTGGGACTGGACAAGGCACTGGCGGAAATCGAGCGGGGTTCCGGCAGCCTCTACGATCCGCAGGTCGCGGACGCCTGCCTGCGCCTGTTCCGCGACAAGGGCTACTCGCTGCCGGCACAGGGTTGACGCGCTTCACCCTCAAGAATTAATCACAAGTATTTGTTTTTATTGTTATTTTAATATCGATCAGCCTGCGGCAGCCTTCTCCGCCGCGAGTTTGGTCTTGAACAGCCAGTCGCGGTAGTCATCCATGTCGCCGTCGAAGGGCTGCAGCCGGCCGTCGGCGACGATCAGGAACTGGTCGGTGGTCGCGCGCAGCAGGTGGCGGTCATGCGACACCAGCACCAGCGTGCCCTCGAACTGCGCCAGCGCGACGGTCAGCGCCTCTCGGGTTTCGAGATCGAGGTGGTTGGTCGGCTCGTCGAGCAACAGCAGGTTCGGCCGCTGCCAGACGATCATCGCCAGCGCCAGCCGTGCCTTCTCGCCGCCCGAAAAATGGGTGATCGGACTCAACGCCATTTCGCCGGGGAAATTGAACCCACCGAGGAAACCGCGCAGCTCCTGCTCGCGCACCCGCGGCGCGACGCGCGCGAGGTTCCACAGCGGCGATTCGTCATGGCGCAGCATCTCCACCTGGTGCTGCGCGAAATAACCGATCGCCAGCCCTTTGTTGAAGTTCGCCGTACCCGATAGCGGTTTCAACTCGCCGGCGATGGTCTTGATCAGCGTCGACTTGCCGGCGCCGTTGATGCCGAGCAGGCCGTAACGCTGGCCGCTCTGCAGTGAGAACTTGATGCCGCCGAGCACCGGTTTCTCCGTGCCGTCCTCCAGCCGGTAGCCGGCCACCACATCCTCCATCACCAGCAGCGGATCGGGCGCGCGCAGCGGCTCTCGGAACTCAAACTGGAAAGGCGCCGACACATGCAGCGGCGCCAGGTCCTCCATCTTCGCCAGCATTTTCATGCGGCTCTGCGCCTGGCGCGCCTTGCTCGCCTGCGCCTTGAAGCGGTTGATGAAGGATTCGAGGTGGGCGCGTTCGCGCTGCTGTTTCTCGATCATGCCGGCGGCAAGCACCACCGCGGCGGCGCGCTGGCGTTCGAAATCCGAATAGTGCCCGCCGTAACGTTTCAGCTTCTGGTTGTCGATGTGGACGATGACATTGACCACGCCGTCGAGGAAATCACGGTCGTGCGACACGATCACCAGCGTGCCGGCGTATTTCTTCAGCCACTCCTCGACCCACAGGATGGCGTCGAGGTCGAGGTGGTTGGTCGGCTCGTCAAGCAGCAGCAGGTCGGAAGGACACATCAGCGCCTGCGCCAGGTTCAGCCGCATGCGCCAGCCGCCGGAGAAAGTCGCCACCGGCTGCTCCATCTGGTCGTGGCTGAAGCCGAGTCCGTGCAGCAGGCGCTCGGCGCGCGAACGCGCGGTCCAGGCGTCGGCATCGGCGAGGTCGGCATAGACCGAACCGATGCGCTCGCCGTCGTTGTCAGCCTCGGCCTCTGCCAGTTCGGCCTCGAGCCGGCGCAGCGTGGTATCGCCGTCGATCGCGTAGTCGATCGCCGAACGCTCCAGCGGCGGGGTTTCCTGCGCGACATGGGCCACGCGCCAGCGCTGCGGATAGTCGACCTCGCCCTGGTCGGCCTGCAGTTCGCCGCGCAGCAGCGCGAACAGGCTCGACTTGCCGGCGCCGTTGTTGCCGATCAGGCCGATCTTGTCGCCGGGATTGAGGACGAGGTCGGCGTCCTCGAGCAGCACCTTGGCGCCGCGCCTGAGCGTGATTCGGGTGAAACGTATCATCGTGTCCTGCCGGCCGCGGCAGGCGGCCGGGTGCGCTTTCCGGGCAAAGGGGCGCATTCTACGCAGGTTGCACCGCCGGCGGGCGTTTCCCGCGGCCGGCGCGGTAAAATCCACGGCATCTCCAACGGAGCGGATCCATGGTTCCCGTCTACAAGCTGATCGCCAGCGCACTGACCGCCATCGCCATCGGCACCACCGCCAGCTGCCAGTCCACGACCTCCGGCGGCGTCGTCGGCGCCGAACGCAAACAGCTGCTGCTGGTGTCCTCCGAACAACTCGACCAGATGGCCGTCAAGGCCTATGCCCAGCTGCAGGCCGAATCGGCGAAAAAAGGCGTGCTCAACACCGACCCCGCGCTGACCAGCCGAGTACGCGCGATCGCCAACCGCATCACGCCGCAGACCCGCGCCTTCCGCCCCGATGCACCGGGCTGGAAATGGGAAGTCAACGTCATCAACAGCAAGGAACTCAACGCCTTCTGCATGCCTGGCGGCAAGATCATGTTCTATTCGGGCATCATCCAGCAGTTGAAGCTCAGCGACGACGAAATCGCGGTGATCATGGGCCACGAGATCGCCCACGCGCTGCGCGAGCACTCGCGCGAGCAGGTGTCTCAGGCCGTCGCCGCGGAAACCGCGATCGGCCTCGGCGCCGCGCTGCTGGGACTGGGCGACGGCGCCGCCAACCTGACCGGCGCGGCCTACCAGGCGCTGATCGCGACCCGCTTCAGCCGCAGCCATGAAACGGAAGCCGACCGCATCGGTCTCGAACTCTCCGCACGCGCCCGTTACGACCCGCGCGCCGGCATCACGCTGTGGAAAAAAATGCTGTCCGCCAACCAGGGCGGCAGGCCGCCGGAATTCCTCAGCACCCACCCCGCGGAAACCAGCCGCATCCAGCAGATCGAGTCGCTGCTGCCGGCGGTGATGCCGCTCTACAACGCCGCCCGCCGCTAGGCGTCCATGCCCCTCGCCACCTGGGAGCTGCTGAGCTACGTCGTCACCGTCGTCGGCCTGCCGCTGGCGATCGCGGTATTCCTGTTCGAGCAGCGCCGGGAGCGCGAGAACGAGGAGGAAGAGGTCTACCAGCTGCTGTCCGACAACTACCAGGATTTCCTGAAGGTGGCCCTGGACAATCCCGACCTGAAGCTGTTCTCGACCGACGACACGCTGCCGCTGGGCCCCGAGCAGAAGGAGCGGCAGCTGATCATATTCGCGATGCTGATCTCGCTGTTCGAGCGCGCCTACCTGCTGCTCTACGAAGACGACATGTCGCCGAAACAGGCGCGGCGCTGGCATTCATGGGAAGACTACATCGTCGAGTGGTGCGGCAAACCCCGCTTCCGCGCCAACCTGCCGCTGCTGCTGAGCGGCGAGGATCCCAGTTTCGTGCGTTACGTCGAGCGCATCGCCGCCGGCACCGCCACCGCCCCGACGCGGCAAACCTAACGCGGCACCAGCCGCCACAGCGAAGTCACCTCCGCCGCCCGCGCCGCGTGCAGCGGATCGGCGGCATCCCTTGACTTCGGGTGCTGCGGCCGCGCCTCGCTGCGACTCTTGACCATCAGCCCCGCCGCATCGATCAGTGCCAGCAGTTCCTCGCGTGTGCGCAGCCCCAGGTGTTCGGCAATGTCGGACAGGATCAGCCAGCCCTCGCCGTCCGGCTCGAGATGCGCCGCGAGTCCGGCGATAAAGCCGCGCAGCATCTTGCTGCCGGGGTCGTAGACCGCGCGTTCGACCGGCGCGCTCGGCTGCGACGGAATCCACGGCGGGTTGCAGACGATCAGCGGCGCGCGGCCTTCGGGAAAAAGATCGCATTCCACCACCTCCACCTGCGCCTCCAGCCCCAGGCGCCTGATGTTGTCGCGGGCGCAGGCCAGTGCGCGGGCATCGGTTTCGGTGGCGATGACGCGGGCGACGCCGCGTTTCGCCAGCAGCGCCGCCAGCACGCCGGTGCCGGTGCCGATGTCGAAAGCCAGCGTCTGCGCCGGCAGCGTCGCCTGCGCCACCAGTTTCACGTATTCATTGCGGATCGGCGCAAACACGCCGTAGTGCGGATGGATATGCGCCCCCAGCGCCGGCACGTCGACACCCTTCTTGCGCCATTCATGCGCGCCGATCAGGCCCAGCAGTTCGCGCAGCGACACCACGCTGGCCTCGCCGTCAGGCTCGCCCCAGGCTTCGCTGCAGGCGAGCCGCACATCGGGCGCGCGGCGCAGCGGGATGCCGTAATCGCCCTCCAGCGGGATCAACAGCATCGACAGCGTGTGCGCGCGCTGGGCCTGAGCCTGGCGGTGGCGGTGGAAGGCGGCGCCCGGAGTGGCATCGGGAACCGCCTGCTTGCGTTTCGGTTTGCGCGGCCGGTCGATGCGGCGCATCAGCGCCTGCAGCAGCTGGCGCGCGTTCTGGAAATCGCTGCGCCACAGCAGGCCGACGCCCTCGGAAGCCAGCCGGAACGCGGAATCCGCGGTCATCGTGTCATCGGCCACCACCACGCGTTTCGGCGGTGCAGAACCGCTCTCCGAGCGCCAGCGCGCGGATCGGTCTTCAGTACCATCGTTGAAATGAATCTGGGCTTGTGCAGTCACGGACAGGCTTTCCGCCGGCGGACACCGGCTCGGGGCGGACGCGATATGCGCCGCAGGCCCGAGCATAACAGGGCCATCCCGGCGCCCAGAAGCCGCCGGCAGTCAAACTGCGGTTTATTCCAGCCGGCTTTCCGGCCAGGCCGAGGCGTCAATGGTGTCGCGGTAGGCATGCCAGGTCGCATGCCCCAGCACCGGAATCGTCACCGCGAGCCCGATCAGCGCGGTGGCAAAACCGATGCCGGTCAGCACCACGATCAGCAGCGCCCACACCGCCATCGCCGGCTTGTTGCGCAGCACCGCGTTGACGCTGGTGACGATGGCCGTCACGGCATCGGTTTCACGGTCGCAGATCATCGGCAGTGAAAACGCGCTGAAGGTGAAGGTCAGCAGCGCGAAAATCGAACCCACCGCCGAGCCGATGCCGAGGAACAGCGCCAGTTCGCGCCAGTCCGAGCCGCCGCCCGCCGGGAAAAACACGTGCACCATCGAACCCGCGCGCGCCCACACCAGGAACAGCACCAGCAGCGCCAGCGCAAACACCATCGCATTGCCCAGCGCGCGGCTCTGCTCCTCCATGCAGCGCACCAGCGTCGGCGCGATGCCGCGTTCGAGCTGGCGGCTGATGGAATAAAGGCCCAGCGCCAGCAGCGGCGCCACGAACACGAAACCCGACAGCAGCACCAGCGCCGCCCAGTAGCTGCCGGCGGCGAGCCCGATGCCGGTGACGATCCAGGACAGCAGGACAATCGCGATGCCGAGCCCGAGGCTCTGCCGCGGCGCCCTGCGGAAATCCGCACAGCCGCGGCGCAGCCAGCCCAGGGGCGCCGTGGCGGCAAGGATCCTGCAGGGCGCGACGAAGGGCAGCGCCGCTGCCGCTACGGAGTCCCGGTCTTCGCCTGCAGGGTTGCCGGTCATGGCGTGTTTATCTCACCAGCGTTATTTCGCCAGCCCGAGGTCAACCAGCACCGACCTCATCGAGGCATAGTCCTGCTCGAGGTCCTTGCTGAACTGCGCGCTGGGCGAGAACACATTGGACCAGATGTTCTTCTCCAGCTCCTCCTTCCATTCCGGGGCCTCGGTGGCCTTCTTCAGCACACCTTCCCAGTACGCCAACTGCTGCGGCGTCAGGCCTTTGGGCGCGAACATCGCGCGCCAGGCGCCGAAGGTGAAGTCCGCGCCCTGCTCCTTCCAGGTCGGCACGCTGGCGAAGGCGCCGGGGAAACGCTGCGCCGAGGTGATGCCGATCACGCGCATCCGCCCCGCGGCGACATGCGGCGCCACGTTGCCGGCGGCCGTGGTCACCAGGTCGACGTGGCCGCCCAGCAGGTTGGTGATCGCGTCGGCCGACCCCTTGAAGGCCACCACCTTCAGGTCGCGGGCGTTGCCGCCGATGGTTTTCATCAGCACGCCGGCGGCGATGTGGTTGTGGCTGCCGAGCAGCGGCGAAAAGGCGATGGTCACCGACTTCGGATCCTTGCGCAGGCGCTCGATCAGGTCCTTGCCGGTTTTCAGGTTCGAGTTGGCCGCCACGGCAAACACCGTGTAATCATCGAACAGCGAGGCCACCGGCATCAGGTCGGTGTGGCGCAGCGTGCTTGAGCCGACGATATGGTTGGTCAGGATCGCCGGCCCGGCGACAACCAGGTAATGCGGATCCGGCGTGCGCTGCTGCACATAGGTGTAGGCGATACTGCCGCCACCGCCCGAGCGATTGTTGATCGACAGCGACACCGGCAGCAGCTTGTTGGCAAGGATGATGCGCTCCAGGCTGCGCGCGGTCTTGTCATTGCTGCCGCCCGGCGGATTGGGCACCACGATCTCGACGTTCTTGCTCGGCGACCAGGCCTGGGCGCCAGCCACGGCCGTAGCCCCGGCGAGCACTGCGGCAGCGAGGCCGCGGATGATGATGTTTGCAGAATGCATGGTGTACCCCTTCTGCTGATGGTTGTCCGGCACAAAGTCTGCTGCGGTGATGCGCTGCCCGTCCTCCTGAGGCTCCGGCGGCCCTGTTGCAGCCCGTGCCCGGCGGCTTGTTCTATGTGGTCTCTGCCGCCGGCCGGATGGCACGGTAAGCGGCAGGTTAAGTGCGCCCTGCCGGCTTGGCAAGCAGACCAGCATGTGGCCTCAAGGCACCGGAACCGGGTTTATGCTTTAATCGATTCGCCAGTGACTGCTGCCCACGGAGGAGACCATGGATACAGTGCAAGGCGCCCGGCTCGAAGTCCGCACCAGCGGCAAACCGGTTGGCGCGGAAGTTCTCGGCATCGACCTGTCACACGATCTGGACGATGCCACCTTCGCCGCAATCAAGAAGCTGTTCGACAACAACGGCATGATCTTTTTCCGCGGCCAGAATCTGACGCCGGAGCAACAGATCGCCTTCACCGCGCGTTTCGGCACCCCGGACAGACACGTGCGCCAGGAATACGCCCTGCCCGGCTACCCGCAGATCCACCTGATCTCCAACGTCAAGGACGGCGAACGCTCGATCGGCTCCGCCTACGCCGGCGACGACTGGCACACCGACCTCTGCTTCATGCGCAAGCCGGCGCGTTACGCCTTCCTCCATGCCATCGAAGTCCCGACCAAGGACGGCAAGGTGCTCGGCGATACCTGCTTCGCCAGCACCGCCTACGCGTACGACACGCTCGATGCCGAAACCCGCGACTGGCTCGACAAACAGCGCGGCGTCTTCCGCTACCACCGCGCCCAGGAACGCAAACAGCAGCAGCGCGCCAAGGACCACGCCCGCCCGCCGCTCACCGCCGCCCAGAAAGCCGCCACGCCCGACGTATCACACGACGCCGTGATCACCCACCCGGAGACCGGACGCCGCTGCATCTATGTCAACAAGACCTACACCTTCAGCTTTGAGGGCATGAGCGAGGAAGAATCAGCCCCGATACTCAAGCGCCTGCATGAACACATCACCCGCGACGACGCCGTCTACACCCACAAATGGCAGGCCGGCGACATCATCATGTGGGACAACTATTCGACGCAGCACATGGCGGTCGGTGATTACGCACTGCCGCAGCGAAGGTTGATGCACAGAACGGCGATTTGCGGGGTGGAGGAGTTTGGGGCGAGGGTGTTAGCGGGTTGAAATATGTCGGACCGGAGAACATCCAAAAAACTTACACCGCCCTCTATTAATCGATCAAACAAATCGACTCCGGAATCTTTCGCGCTCGACTTCTTCATCTGAACCTCCTGGCAGTTAAAACAATGCCAGAAAGCTCTACTTTGCGCTGGTCCGGAATTCAGGGGAGCTTACGGAATCTCGGTACTTGAGTGGCTCTAGACAGCACCTGTATACAGGTGCTATAAAAAGCTCCATTTTGAACAGGAGCGCAGCCATGCAAACCAAATTTTCTGAGGATGTCATCCCCCTGTCCGACCTCAAGGTGAACCCGGGCAAAGTTGTCAGCCGGGTCAACGATACGCACCGGCCCGTTTTGCTGACCAGCCGGGGCCGGGGCGTTGCGGTCGTGCAATGCCTCGACGAATACGAGAAGACGGCCGATGAGTTGCGGTTCGTCAAGGCAGTGGCCCAGGGGCTGGCCGACATCCGGGAAGGCAATGCCGTCACGCTGGCCGAAGCGAAGAAAATTCTGGGCAGCAAGTAAGTGAAGATCACCATCGCCCGGTCCGCCCTGAGCGACCTTCAGGAGATCCAGGCGTATTACCTCGCGCAAGATGCAGCGGATGTTGGCCAGAAATTTGTCGATGCCATTTTGCAGAAAGTGCAGAGGCTGCGCGATTACCCGGACTCGGGCAGAAAGGTCCCGGAATTCAATGAGGATCACATCCGGGAAATCATCCATCCGCCGTTTCGGGTGGTGTACCTGCGAAACGCGGCATCAGTGAATCTGCTCCGGGTCTGGAGAAGCGAGCGACTGCTGTTGCTACCCACGGATGAAACATGACGGTGCGCCTGCGCTCCCGGCGCTGCCGGTCTGTGAACATGAAAAAGGGGCCTCTCGGCCCCTTTTCCTTTCCCGCAGCTTCCTACGACTAAGCCGCCTGCTGCCCCTTCAACAACAGATCCACCACCTGCGGCGCAATCTCCGCCGCACGCTGGTCCATCTGCTCCGGCGTCAGGTTGGCGATCGGGTGCGGCATCACCAGGAATTTCAGGTCCGGCACGCCCCAGGTTTTCGCCATGGCTTTTCCGGTCACCGTGAACACGTGGGTCACGATGGATGCCGAGGGAACACCGTTCTGTTCAAACACTATGCTGTCGAGCACACTGCCCGAGCTGCATGACCCTCAGTCGCCGACACCGGCAACGATGATGTCGCAGTTCTGCTTGTACTCAGCGATCATTTCCGGGCTGGGTGCGGAACCGGCGCTTTTCTTTCTGCGGATCACATGCGACTTCGCGCCGTGTTCCTTTTCAAGAATGCCGGCGATGCGCATCAGCAGTTGATCGGAGTTGTGCTTGGTGTTGTCGACCAGGCCGATGCGCAGGCCCTTGAGCGACTTCGGCCGCGGCACGAAGTTGATCTTGCGGCTGTTGACTTCGGTGGTGGGATCGTAAATCTGGATGCTCACGACGACCTCCTTATAAAAATATAAATAAAATCAAATACTTAAAAACACATTGGTGGATCAAGGAATCTTGATTTCCCGCGTGACGCTCTGCGAGCCGTTCTTGCCGCCCCAGCCGGGGATGTAGCAGGACTGCACGCCGGCCTTGCCGCCGGCGGCGATGACCAGGAAATCCTGCGGGGTGTGCACCAGCGGCTGCATCGTTTTTTCGGATTCGGGCGTGATCGGGCCCGGGCGGATGTTGGCGCGCTGCATTTCGGCGTGGGACATCTGGCTGTGCTCGAACACGTACTTCTGCACGTCTTCGCGCGACCAGCCCGCCTTCTGCATGACGAGCTGGTGTTCCCCGGCAAACACCAGCACGTACTGCGGCTGGCGGTTGGTGCCGGCGGACATGCGCATCTGCGCGCAGGTGGTGGCGAGCACTCCCTCGGGGGTTGCCGCCAGTCCATTGGAATACTGGTGCACGCCCAGCGCCGCGAATATCGTCACCGCGTTCTGTTCGGGCTTGAAGCCGCGCGTGGTGTGGAAGGGCGGCCAGGGGCTGTCTTCCTCGTTCTCGGCGATGCAGAAGGTGTACTTGCCGGGGTGACCCAGGCTCGAGCGATCGAGCACGCCGGGCGTGGTGCCGATCACGTTCTGCATCATCAGCCGGATCGCGCGGCCGATGGTGGCATTGGCGCGCCAGCCCTGGCCAAACACGTTGTCGGCGCTGTTGATGCCGAGTTTTTTGGCAATCGGGCCGTTGACCAGCATGAACACCGCGGAGCCGCCGGTGCTGGTGGCCGGGCCGTGGTAGCCGTACAGCGGATCGGCCAGTGCTTCGACGGTGGCCGCGATCACCGGCATGTATTCGGGTTTGCAGCCGGCCATCACCGCGTTGATCGCTACTTTTTCCGCGGTCACCGAGACCTGGCGGTTTTCGATGAAGGACAGCTGCTGGTCGGGCTTGAGGCCGCCCGCTTCAAGCATGGCCTCGATGCGTTCCGCGGTCGGCGGGATCACCGGCAGGCCGTCGGTCCAGCCCTTGGCGTAACACAGTTCGATGGCACTGCCGAGATCGTCGGCACTGTGCTGCCGGGACTTGAGTTCGATCATGCTGCTCCTCCGGATGGTCCCGGTCTCGCGCCGGGGAATGAAAACCAGTCTACCCCAAACCTGGCGCGGCACCGGTCGTCATTCCAGATAGTGATTCGGCACTGCCCGTGCCGGAACCGTGATCCGGTGGTAACGTGGCGACCGCACAATCCGCCCCGCCGCCATGACCGAAATCCTGATGCTCTGCCTGTTCGCCGCCCTTGCCTGGCTGTGGTGGGACAGCATGCAGGCGCGCGAGGCCGCGGTTGCCGCGGCACGCAGCGCCTGTGATGCCGAGGGACTGCAGTTTCTCGACGACACCGTCGGCATCGCCGCGCTGCGGCCGGCCCGCAACAGCGACGGCCGGCTGCTGCTGCAACGCAGCTACAACTTCGAGTTCAGCGATACCGGCGACAACCGCATGACAGGCAGCGTGGTGATGCTCGGGCGCCGCGTGCTGGTGCTGAACCTCGGCCTGCGCCCGCCGGCCACGGTGACCCGGATCCACTGAAAAGCGCACGCTGCCGGTGCGGACGCACCACCATCGCGCAGCCGCGTCGCTTGGAACGACTTGTGCTTGAGTTGCAGCGGTTCCCACGACCAGGAGATCCGCCATGCTTGACCGCACAGTCACAAAATTCTCCCACGTAAAACCCGGTGACACCGAATTCCGCAGTGAGGGCCTGCGCGACTTTTTCATCTACCGCGATTTGGGTGTTGCCGACGCCACCGCGGGCAAGGTCCTCGCCCAGTTGGTGCGCGCCAACCAGGCCCCGGAAAAAGGCACCGGCTGGCACCGCCACGAGGCGGAGTTCCATATCGTCATCATGCTCAAGGGCTGGGCCAAGTTCATGTACGAGGACAAGGAAACGCTGGTCGCCGCCGGCGACTGCGTGCACCAGCGCCCGGGCATCGTGCATTACCTGTTCGATTATTCGCCGGACATGGAATACTTGGAAATCGTCGGCCCGGCGGATTTCAAGACCATCGACATGCCCGCCCCCGCCGAGGTACCGGCACCGGCGCCGTGGAAGTGACTCGAACTGGTTCCCCTTGACCGTAGCCTGGAGGAAGGCCGAAGGCCGGAGTCCGGGGACACAGTGGCCAATTGCGACGACTGACCCGGATTACACTTCGTTTCCACCCAAGGTGACTTCCTTCGGGGCGCATCCGGGCTACAACCCCGTGATGCACTCTGCGACAGCGGGAAATTGGCTTTTGCCAAGCGCTCTCAGAACTCCATGTCGAGTTCTTCGATGTCGTCATGCTCCTCGAGCGCGGCGGCCTTCCACTCCGCCATTTCCGGCAGGGCGAGGATGCGCTCGCAGTAGGCCGCGCAGGTCGCATCGAGCGCGACGTGGTAGGTGCGGAACCGGGTGGTCACCGGCGCGTACATCGCGTCGGCCATGCCGCGTTTTTTGCCGAACAGGAAGGGGCCGCCGTACTGATCGAGGCATTCGCGCCAGATCGCGGTGATGCGCTCGATGTCGTCGCGCGCCTTGGACCAGATCTTGTAACCGGGGAAATCCCCTTTCAGGTTCATCGGCAGCGCCGAGCGCAGGCTGCTGAAGCCGGAGTGCATCTCGCCGCAGATCGCGCGGCAATGCGCCCGCGCCGCGCGGGTCGACGGCAGCAGCCCGCTTTTGGGTTTGATTTCATTGAGGTATTCGGCAATCGCCAGGGTATCCCAGACCTTGATGCCGTCGTGGGTCAGGCAGGGCACCAAAATCGACGGCGAAATCAGCAGCAGTTCGCGCCGCGCATCGGCATCGTCGGGTGACACCCGCACTTCGCTGAACTCGAGGCCGGCGAAACGCACCAGCAGCCAGCCGCGCAGCGACCAGGACGAGTAGTTCTTGCTGCTGATGCTCAGGGTGGCCCGCGCCATGATGCCCAACCTCCATGCAGTGGTGCGCCGGCATGCACCCTGGCGGTGCCGCCGGCGCGAATATGACGATCTTTAGCAGGAGTCATGCCATACGCCCCGGCCGGCTGGCGCGTTTATTGCGTCGGTTCCGGCACACCGGGCAGGCGGCCGGGCACAGGGGGCATCGATGACGATTTACCACGCCTATCAGACGCAGGAATACGTGCTCAACCCGATGCGCGAGGCCGCCATGCTGGCCGCCCCGGGCCTGCATGATTTCGGGAGCTGGGGCTGGCAGCCGCTGCGGCGCTTCGCTGCGGCCTGCGAAGTGCTGGCGCTGGCGCGGCTGACCCACCAGCGCCCGGCGTTCGGCATCGAATCGGTGGTCGCCGGCAAACGCGAACTGGCGGTGGCCGAGGAAGCCGTCCACAGCACGCCCTTCGCCACCCTGCTGCGTTTCCGCAAACACAGCGGCGGCGCGCAGCCGCGGGTGCTGATCGTGGCGCCGATGTCCGGCCACTTCGCGACGCTGCTGCGCGAAACCGCGCGCACGATGCTGCGCGATCACGATGTCTACATCACCGACTGGCACAACGCGCGCGACGTGCCGGTGGAAGCCGGCCGTTTCGGCATCGACGAATACATCGACCACATCATCGAATTTTTGAACGTGATGGGCCCGGGCGCCCACCTCGTCGCGATCTGCCAGCCCTGCGTCGAGGCGCTGGCGGCGGTGGCTGTGATGGCGGAAGACAAACATCCGGCGACGCCGGCGAGCCTGACGCTGATGGCCGGCCCGATCGACTGCCGCGTCAACCCGACCGAGGTCAACAACCTCGCCACCAGCCAGCCGATCAGCTGGTTCGAGCACAACCTGATCGAACATGTGCCGGTGCAGTTCGCCGGCATGCGGCGGCGGGTCTATCCGGGTTTCGTCCAGCTGACCGCCTTCCTCAACATGAACCTGCAGCGGCACATCAAGTCTTTCAAGGACTATTACCAGCAGATCGTCGACGGTGACCACGAAAAGGCGGAGGCGACACGGCGTTTCTACGAGGAGTATTTTGCGGTGTCCGACCTCAGCGCCGATTTCTATCTCGAAACCGTGAAGCTGGTATTCCAGGAACACGCGCTGGCGCAGGGCCGGTTGCAGTACCGCGACCGCCTGATCAACCCGAAAACCATCCGCCGCACCGCGCTGCTGACGGTCGAGGGCGAACGCGACGACATCTGCGCACTGGGCCAGACACTGGCGGCGCAGGACCTGTGCTCGAAGCTGCCGCAGTACCTGCGCAGCCACTACGTGCAGGCGGGCGTCGGCCACTACGGCGTGTTCAGCGGCAAACGCTGGGAAAACCAGGTCTATCCGGCGGTGCGGGACGTCATTTATTCGTCGGAATAAGCGTCAGGCCGCGATACGCATCACTGCGCCGTCCACCCGCCGTCGATGGCCTGCAACGTCCCGGTGATCGCCGCCGCCTCGTCACCGGCGAGGAAACAGGCCAGCGCTGCCACCTGCTCCACGGTCACGAACTGTTTCGTCGGCTGCGCCGCCAGCAGCACGTCGCGCACCACCGCCTCCTCGCTGATGCCGCGCGCCTTCGCGGTGTCCGGGATCTGCTGCTGCACCAGCGGCGTCAGCACGTAGCCGGGACAGATCGCGTTGCAGGTGATGCCGGAGGTCGCGGTTTCCAGCGCGATGGCCTTGGTCAGGCCTGCGACACCGTGTTTGGCGGCGACATAGGCCGACTTGTACGGCGAAGCCACCAGCGCGTGAGCCGACGCAATGTTGATGATGCGCCCCCATTTACGCTGCTTCATGCCGGGCACGGCATGGCGGATGGTGTGGAACAGCGCGACCAGGTTGATCGCGATGATGGCCTCCCATTTCTCCGGCGGAAATTCCTCGACCGGGGATACGAACTGGATGCCGGCGTTGTTGACCAGGATATCGACCTTGCCCAGCACCGCGACCGTGTGTTCCATCATTTCGGCGATTTCGGCCGGCTTCGCCATGTCGGCGCCGTGGTGTTCGACACGCACGCCGTACTGCTGTGCCAGTGTCCTGCGCAGCTCGCGGAGGGCGTCGGGGTCGCCGAAACCGTTGAGCATGATGTTGGCGCCGCGCGCCGCCAGCGCCGTGGCGATGGCAAGGCCGATGCCGCTGGTGGAACCGGTGACAAGGGCGGATTTTCCGTTGAACATGGCATGCACTCCGGGCGGAAACGACGCCCATGATGACGCAAAATGCGGGCCAGCCGGAAGCCCGCGGACGCAAAAAGGCCGGCAGTCTTTCCTCGCGGAACGGCCTGCCGGCCCGGTGTTGCAGCTGCCTTACCTAGAGCTTGCGCAGCTCGGCGAGCAGTTCCTCGCTGGTCGGGATCGTGCCCTGCGGATAGACCTTGGCGTAACGCACCACACCCTTGGCATCGATGACATAGGCGGCGCGTTTGTCCATGCCGCGTTCGTCATTGAAAATGCCGAAGGCCTGGCCGACCGCGCCATGCGGCCAGTAGTCGGACATCAGCGGGAAAGGCACGCCGCCCAGGTGCTCCGCCCAGGCTTTCAGGCTCGGCAACGGATCGGCGCTCAGCTGCAGGATTTCGCAGTTCAGCTTCTTGAATTCTTCGTAGTTCTCACGGAACCCACGGACTTGATTGGTTCATCCCCCGGTGAAGGCAAAGGGCATGAACGCGACCACGACCGGCCGTCCCCTGAACGAGGACAGCGCGACCTTCTGGTCGGAGTTGTGCGCGGCCAGCGTGAAATCCGGCGCGGCGCTGCCTGCTTGAATTTCCATGCAAGTTCTCCTGGTTGTGACGGGATGCGGGACTGCCGCCACAGAATACCCGCAGCCCCTGCTCACGGCAATGACCCGCCGGCGTTCAGCGCCGGCGTTCGGCGTTGATCATGTAGAGGCTGCTGGCGACGATCACCGCGGCCCCCACCCACAGCCAGGGACCGGGCACCTCGCCCCAGACCAGCCAGCCGAGCAGCGCCGCCCACAGCAGCGCGGTATAACGCACGGGCGCCAGCGCCGAGGCCTCGCCCGCGCGCAGGGCCTCGATGATCAGGAAATGCGCAGCGCCGTTGCTGACGCCGGCGACGACAAACCAGAATGCGGATGCGCCGCTGACCGGCACCCAGCCGAAAACGGCCGTCACCATGCCGCCGGTCATCAGGATGATGTTCGACCAGAACAGGATCGAGATTGACGAGTCGGTGCGCGACAGCAGCCGCGTCAGCACGTCGCGGAAGGCGTTGATGAAGGCGGCCGCCACCGGCAGCAGCAGCGCCCAGCGGAAATCGCCGCTGCCGGGCTGCACGACGATCAGCACGCCGGCGAAACCACCGAGCACCGCGACCCAGCGGTGGATACCGACACGCTCGCCGAGCAGCGGCGCCGAGAATGCCGCAACGAAAATCGGGCTGGTGAACATGATGGTGATCACCAGCGCCAGCGGCAGCAGGCCCAGGCTCAGCACGATGCAGGCGGAACCGGCGATGAACAGCAGACCGCGCGCAAGCTGGCCGCCGCGGTTGACGATGCGCAGGTCGCCCCATCCTCCCGTGAACATCACCCAGGGCACGATCACCAGCAGCGTCGCCAGCTGGCGCAGTCCGATCACCTGCCCCACCGGATGCGTCAGAACCAGGTGTTTGGACACCGCGTCGTTGACGGTCAGCAGCACGATACCGGCCGCCATCAGGATCATGCCTTTCAGCGTGTGCGTAGCCTTGCTCATGCGGATTGCCCGCCACGCAACAGCATCAGGCCGGTGAGCAGCAGCACGGCGCAGGCCGCCAGCAGGCCGCTGCCGAAACCGAGGCCCGCGGCCAGCAGCGCGCTCGCCGCCAGCGGACCGAGAATCTGCCCGGAGGCGAAGGCGGCGGTCATCGCCGCGGTCAGCGGCACCACCTGATCGCCCGCCACCGCGCGCGCCTCCTGGATGCTCAGCATCGTGATGACCATGAAAGTGCCGCCGACACAAAGGGCCGCCGCGAGTATCGCCGCCAGACCCTGCCAGAACACCGGCAATGCAACACCGACGGCCATCACGACATGGCAGGCCGCCCACACGCGGCGCGGCGCGAAGCCGCGCAGCAGCGTGGCGGCCGCGAGCGTCGATACCGCCGCCGCCAGCCCGAACACCGGCCAGGCCCAGCCGAACAATGCCGGATCGGGAATGATCTCGCGCGCCATCGCCGGCAGGAAGGTCGCGGGAATGATGTAGCCGAAGCCGGCCGCGCCGAAACAGAACACCAGCAGCCGCGCATCGGAACTCCAGGGAATGCCGCCGTGGCGCGCGCGCGGCGCAGCGGCATGCGTGGCGCCATGTCCGGCATAGGTCGTCCACACCGCGGCGGTTACGGCCAGCGCCAGCAGTCCGAAGCTGATCCAGGCCTGCGCCGACGAGGCACCTGTCCGCATCAGCACGATGCACACCAGGCCGGCAATCATCGTGCCGGCACCCACGCCGGCGAAGCTGAGGCTGTTCAGCAGCGGTCGGCGCAGGACAGCGAGCCGGTCGAGGACCCAGGAGAAGGCATAGATCGCGACCCAGGCATTGGCGATGCCCGCCACCAGTCGCAGCAGCAGCCACGCCGTGAAGTTTTCGGTGAACCCCATCGCCAGCGTCGCGGCGGCAATCAGCAGCAGGCTGCCGAGCACGGCGACGTCATCACGCACCCGCAGCGCGGTCGCCAGCAGCGAGCCGAGCAGGTACCCGAGATAATTTGCCGAAGCGAGGTAACCGCCGGATACCGCGGTCAGTCCGGCATCGTCCTGCATCATCGGCAGGATCGGCGTGAAGGCGAAACGCCCGATGCCCATGGCCACGGCGAGCGCGGCCATGCCGGCGAATGCGATGCGGAGCGGGGAAATCTGCGGCATGGACCGGCGACTATAACCGATTCGGCCGGATGTCAATTTTATCAATAAAAACAAATACTTATGATATAATTCCTCGGTCCCGCCGCAAACCTGCTGGCAACTTCGCCGCCAGTGTCGTAAAAGCACAGCCTGCATTTCACGAAAAATCCGCATGAACTCCCCCGACATCACGCCCGGACGTTACCGCCACTACAAGGGCAATGAATACGAAGTAATCGGCATCGCGCAGCACTCCGAAACGCTGGAGGCGATGGTGGTCTACCGTCCGCTGTACGGCGAGGGCGGGCTGTGGGTGCGCCCTGCCGCGATGTTCACCGAACAGGTCGTCATCGACGGCCGCAGCCGGCCGCGTTTCGAGAAACTCTGACATGGGCATCAACTGGTTTCCCGGCCACATGGCCATCGCCGTCGACAAGATCAAGAAAGCGATGGCGGACCATGACGTGGTGATCGAAGTGCTCGATGCGCGCTGCCCGATGGCGAGCAGCAATCCGTTGGTCGAATCGCTGCGCATGGCGCGCCAGCGGCCCTGCCTGAAAGTGCTGAACAAGGCCGATGCCGCCGACGCCCAGGCCACGCCGCAGTGGATCAGCCATTTCAATGCACTGAAGAACACCCAGGCCATCGCGATTTCCGCGAAAAAACCCGGCGACGCGCAGAAAATCATCGCCGCCGCGAAAAAACTCGCGCCCCACCGCAACGAGAACCTGAAACCGCTGCGCATGCTGATCATGGGCGTGCCCAATGTCGGCAAGTCGACGCTGGTGAATGCTCTGCTGAAACAGCGTCGCGCTAAAGTCGGCGACGAGCCGGCGATCACCAAGGCACTCGCCCGCTACGAGCTGTCGCCGACCGCGAGCCTCACCGACACCCCGGGCCTGATGTGGCCGAAGATCGAACACCCCGACGACGGCCTGATGCTCGCCGCCAGCCACAGCATCGGCATCAATGCCTACATCGAATCCGAGGTGGCGATTTTCCTCGCCGGGCTGCTGCTGGCACGCTACCCGCAACTACTGGCGGCGCGTTACGCGACGCCGGCCGATGGCGAAGGACTGGACGCCGTGGGCGTCATCGAAGCCGTCGCCGCAAGACGCGGTTTCCGCATCAAGGGTGGTGGTGTCGATTTCGAAAAAGCGGCAGTAACGCTGCTCAACGACTACCGCAGCGGCGCGCTGGGCAGGATCAGCCTCGAAACGCCGGCGTCACGCGCCGCGCGGCCGGCCCCTGATGCCGGCCAGGAATCACAAGCCGATCCGGACTGAAGCCCCCCCCTCACACAGTCACTAAGGCAATACCTCGACCACCGCCTTGACGATCACCGGCAGGCCGCCGCGCAGGGAACTGGCGCCGAGTACGGAGCGCGCGTGCACGCCGCGTTCGCCGAACACCTCGACCAGCAGGTCGGAGCAGCCGTCGAGCACTTTCGGATGCGCTTCGAACTCCGGCACCGCATTGAGGAATCCCTGGACTTCGACCACGCGGGCCACCCGGTCCAGCGAGCCCAGTTCGGCGCGCATCACCGCCAGCAATTCCAGCGCCGCGGAACGCGCGAAGCGGTAACCGTCTTCCGTGCCGTACTCCCGGCCCAGCCGCCCCTTGGGCATCCGGCCGTCCTCAGGCTGCGGCGGCTTGCCGGCGATGAACAGCAGGTTGCCGCTGCGCACGGCGTTGGCATAGTTCGCGGCGGGCGCGCTGCCCGCGGGCAGGACCAGGCCCAGATCCCTGATGCGTTGTTCGGCGCTCAACATGTGTCTCCTCAAAAAGTTTGCCACCCAGTATAACGACGCGGTGTAGCGGCCTTCAGATATCCCGCAGCACCCGAGGCATGAACAGATGCAGCAGCACGCCGCGCAACCCCAGGAATACCGCCAGCGCGCCCCACAGGCCGGCATTGCCGAACACCGGCATCACCAGATGCAGCACCAGCAGGAACACCATGAAGGACAGCAGCACCGTGTTGCGCATGATGCGTGTGCGCGTCGCCGCCAGGTAGACACCGTCATAGGTGTAGGCCCAGACGCCGACCAGCGGCAGCAGCGCCGGCCACAGCAGCCAGGTTTCGGCAGCGGCGCGGACCTCGGGAATGCCGGTCAGCAGCGCAATGATCGACGGACCGGCGGCCAGGTAAACCGCGACATTCAGTGCGGCCACCAGCCCCGCCCACAGGAACACCACGCGCATGTTGCGGCGGAAGGCCTCGCGGTTGCGGCGGCCCACCGATTCGCCGAGGATCGATTCGGCGGCATGGGCGAAACCGTCGAGCCCGAAGGACGTGAACATCAGGAAGGTGTGCAGCACCTGGTTGGCGGCAAGCTGCACGTCGCCCAGTTCCGCGCTTTTGGCCATGAACAGCGCCAGCACCGACACCACGAAGAAGGTGCGCAGCACGATGTCGCCGTTGATCGCGAGCATCCTCGCGAAATGCGCCGGATCGAGCACGCGGCTCCTCCGCCCGTCATCCGGCAGTCCGCGCAGCACGCGGTACGCGCAGAGCAATGCCGCCGCGAAGCCGGTGTATTCGGCGATCAGCGAGGCCAGCGCCACCCCGGGCACGCCCCAGCCGAAGCCGATCACGAACAGCAGGCTCAGCACGATATTGATGCCGTTGGTGACGAACAGGATCAGCAGCGGCAGGCGCGCGTCGCGCAGGCCGTAGAGCCAGCCGACGATGGCATAACTGCCGAGCACCGCCGGCAGCGCCCAGACGCGGATCCGGAAATATTCCGCGGCATGCCGCTCGACCTCCGCGCTGGCCTCGATCAGCCACAACGCGGCGGCGAGGATCGGCAGCTGCAGCAGCACCAGCAGGCCGCCGATCGCGCCGGCCAGCAGCAGTGCGCGCGCCAGTATCGTCCGCAGTTCGGCAAAGTCGCCGGCGCCGCGCGCCTGCGCAGTGGGGCCGGTGGTGCCCATGCGCAGGCAGTTGAACAGGTGGTAGATGAAATTGAACAGCATCGCGCCGATCGCCACCGCGCCGAGGTAATAGGGCTCGGAGAGGTGGCCGACAACGGCCGTGTGCACCGCGCCCAGCAGCGGTACGGAGATGTTGGCAAGGATGATCGGCCCCGCCATCGCCCAGACCTGGCGATGCGGATTGGCTGCGGATGTGGGGGGGCTGGAAACAGTCACGGGCCGCCGGATTTTAACCGTTGCGGCCCGTGGTGCTGCGCTGGCGGGTGCTTCGTGGCGGCGGGCCCGGGGCCCTCCGGCATCAGGCCGCCTGCGGCTTCGCGCCCTTGATCTGGGTGCGGTAGAGCAGCCGGCGCTCATTGGGATCGAAAGCCGTGCGCTTGTGCATCACGCAGCGGTTGTCCCAGATCAGCAGATCGCCGACTTTCCATTTCTGGTACCAGGCAAACTGGTCCCGCGTCGCATGCGCCCACAGCTTGTCGAGGAGCGCCTCGCTATCTTCCAGACTCAGGCCCATCACGTAACCGAAGGGCCGGCGGCCGAGGAACAGCGCCTTGCGGCCGGTCACCGGGTGGCGAATCACCGCGGGATGGACCGCGCCCGGGGCATCGCGCGGGTCTGTCACGGCCTTGAAGCCGGCGCGCAAGTCACCCGCACTGTTGCGGCTGGAATCATGCTTGATCATTTTGCCTTCGACCGCAGCCTTGAGGTCGGCCGGCAGGGTTTCATAGGCATGGTACATGTTGAGGAAACCGGTCTCGCCGCCCTCCTTCGTCACCTCGACGCCGTAGAGCAGCGCGCCGGTGGGGGTGATCTCGTTGTACGACATGTCGGTGTGCCACACCGCCTCGCCGTAGCCGAGACTGCCGATCGATTCGCCTTCGACCTTGATGTTCGACATCACCGCCATGTAGGGATAACCCTCGATCCAGGGCTTGCCCTTGGTGTTGATCGGCGCCTTGTCGAGTTCGCCGAAACGGCAGCTGAACTCATGCAGCTGGTCCTTGTTCAGGTTCTGGCCGCGGAAACGCAGCACCAGGTGTTTCATCCACGCATCATGGATCTGGCGGAACTGCGCATCGCTGACCGGCTGCGTGAGGTCAAGGCCGATGATGTCGGCGCCGATCTGCTCCCCGATGGGTTCGACGATGATGGCACCGGGCTGGGCGGCGGTGCGGGGGCTGGCGGCGGTGGCGGTTGCGGTCATGGCGTTTCTCCTCGGAATCTCGTTTTCAGGCGTCTGCAATGCAGTCCGGTCGGCATTATCGCACAGATTATTAATAATCGATAATCACTCCCGCAGAAACAGTGCCGGCGCTATACTCGCGGCGCGGCGCACCGGCCGCTATCCCGTTGAATACAGGAACAAATGAGCACAGGCCCCGACAACACGCTGAACCAGACGCTGCCCGAAAAAATCGCCGCGATGCTGGCCGAGCGCATTGTCGATGGCCGTTATCCGCCGGGCTCGAGGCTGGTCGAGGCCGGCCTGTCGCGGGAATTCGGCTCCAGCCACGGCCCCGTGCGCGATGCGCTGCGCCTGCTGCAGGGTGCCGGCCTGGTGACCATCCTGCCCTACCGCGGCGCGGTGGTCAGCGATGTATCGGTGCGCGAGATCCGCGAGCTCTACCAGGTGCGTGCGGCGCTGGTCGGCTTGCGCGCGCGCTGGATCGCCGAGGATCCACAGCGCGACGAACTGCTGGCGCGGGTCGCCGAACCGATCGCAGAGCTGCAGAAACTGGCGACCCGTGATGCCGAGGCCTACACCCGCACCGCGCTGCTGGTGAACCGCCGCTTCACCGAAAGCCTCAGCAACCGCTGGCTACGCGCCACGCTGGCCTCGCTGATGCTGCAGACCAGCCGTTACACGCGGATCGCGCTGTCATCCGCCGAGCACCGGCGTTATTCGGCCCGGCAGTGGCGGGCGCTGCTCAATGCCATCAGGGCGGGCAACGGCGAGCGTGCCGAAAAAATCGCCGCCGCGCTGTCACAGGCGACGCGAGATGAAGCCATCCGTTCTCTGGAGAAAACATCCGCCGGAACCACCGCACGCCGCAAAACAACACGCCCGCAGAAAAAAATCAATAAATCAGCTACTTGTTGATGACATCCAGCACCGGCTTGCCGACCATGCGCCGTTCTTCATAGGCCGCATGCGCCTCCTCGACATTGTCCAGCGTGTAACGCGCGGCGATGTCGATCTTCAGGCTGCCGTCGAGCAGCGCGCCGAAAATGGCGTAGGCGCGGCGGCGGATTTCCGCGGCATCACGCAGGTGGTCGGCGAGTCGCGGCCGGGTCAGCAGCAGCGAACCGGCTTCGCCGAGTTCGAGCGGATCGAGGTCGGTCACCGAACCGGACACATTGCCGTAGTTGACGACCAGACCGCGGGTGCGTGTCGCGCGGAAGCTGTCGCGCAGCGTCGCCTTGCCGATGGAATCGTAGACCACGTCGACCCCCTGCCCGCCGGTGGCCGCGCGCACGGCTTCGGCGAAACGTCCGCCGTCGTAGAGAAACACCTGCTCCGCGCCGCGGCTGCGCGCGATTGCCGCCTTGTCCGCGGAACTGGTGGTGGCCAGCACGCGCGCGCCGGCATTTCTCGCGATCTGGATCAGGATCTGGCCGATGCCGCCGGAAGCCGCGTGCACCAGGCAGGTTTTTCCCGGCCCCAGTTGCCCGACGTCGTGCGCGAGGTAGTGCGCGGTGTAACCCTGGAACACCGACACCGCGGCGAGATCCAGCGACAAGGCATCCGGCACCTTCATCGCCTGCCATGCCGGCACCACCGCGTATTCGGCGTAGCTGCCCCAGACGATGCACCAGGCGACGCGGTCGCCCACCGCATGCGAGGCCACGCCCTCCCCGAGGGCAACCACCTCGCCTGCACCCTCCATGCCCAGCGTGCAGGGCAGGCGTACCGGATAGGTCCGCGATTTTGCGTACTTGCCCTGCCGCGTATGGATGTCCATGAAGTTGATGCCGGCGTGGTGGACACGCACCAGCACGGTACCGGGCACGACGGCCGGCACCGGCGCATCGATGCGCTGCAGGACTTCGGGGCCGCCGTACTGTTGGATCTGGATGCTTTTCATGGCCGGGATTTTTTACGGGAAGCCGGAATTATCGCGCATCGGCCCTGTGTCTTCTGGCGCCCTGTAAGGACTGATAGAGTGCGCCGACTGACTCCAAGACCAGCCACCGCGGAATTTTCAGCCGCAACGGCGGTCTGACGACGCACAGGAGAACAACCATGAAACGACGCGGATTTTTGCAGGGGCTGTCATTGTCGATCCTCGGGGCCCCGCTGCTGGCCACGACACAGGCCGCGCAGGCCATGACCCCGAAGGACATTGAAACCATGCAGAAAAACTGGCGCGCGCTGCTGGCCGCCAACTTCAAGGCACCGGCGCCCTCCGAACCGCTGAAACTGCCCAATGACCAGTGGCGCAAGCGCCTCGACGCCGTCCAGTACAAGGTGCTGCGCGAGGAAGGCACCGAACGCGCCGGCACCAGCCCGTTGAATGCGGAAAAGCGCGCCGGAATCTATGCCTGCGCCGGCTGCGACCTGCCGCTGTTCACCTCGGACATGAAATACGAATCCGGCACCGGCTGGCCGAGTTTTTTCACGACCATCCCCGGCGTGTTCGGCACCAAGAAGGACTACCTGCTGGTGCTGCCGCGCACCGAATACCACTGCATCCGCTGCGGCGGCCACCACGGGCATGTGTTCGACGACGGCCCGCCGCCGACGCGGCAGCGCTGGTGCAACAACGGCGTGGCGCTGAAGTTCATCCCGAAGCAGACCTGAAGCCGCGGAGGGCAGCGCCCTCCACGACGTGAACACGGCGGATACCGCGTCCGGCGATTGCGCTACACTGCGGCGCAGGAACCCGACACGACATGCCCGCCGCCCCTTACCGCTTGCGACTCGCCGACAACGGCGACATCCAGGACATCGCCGTGATGTCGCGCTGCCTGATCGAAGTCGGCCTGCGCGGCTGGACCTGGCATCCGACACGGGTCGCGCGCGCGCTGCGCGCCCGCGAGACCTGCGTGCTGGTCGCGGACATCGGCGGCCGCGCCGCCGGTTTCGCGATCACCGAATTCGGCGACACCCGCGCCCACCTGTCGCTGTTCGCGGTCAAACCCGCCCACCAGCGCCGCGGCATCGGCGTGGCGATGATCGAATGGCTGGTCGAATCGGCACTGACCGCTGGCATCGGCCATTTCACGGTCGAGATGCGCGCCAACAATTTCGCGGCGCGCAGTTTTTACGAAGCGCTCGGGTTCCAGCAACAGCAGTACATCAGCGGTTATTACCAGAACATCGAGCCGGCGATCCGCATGCGGCGTGACCTCCATCGCCTCGCCACGCTTCCAGAATAACAATATCTTTAAAATCAAATATTTATATGATATCCGGCATAAAGGCACTGACCTTCGACACCTTCGGCACCGTGGTCGATTGGCGCAGCAGCATCATCAACGACCTCTCCGCCTGGGGAAAAAACCGCGGACTCACTGTCGACTGGACCGCCTTCGTCGACGAATGGAAAACCGCCTACAAGCCGGGCATGGACAAGGTGCGCAAGGGCGAATGGCCCTGGACCACGATCGACGGCATCTACCGCCGGGCGCTGGACGGGATGGCGCCGCGCTACGGCCTTGACCAACTGGATGAGGCCTCGCTGCACCACATCAACCGCGTCTGGCACCGCCTGCTGCCCTGGCCGGATTCGGTCGCGGGACTGCAGCGGCTGAAGAAAAAATTCCTGATCTCGACGCTGTCCAACGGCGATGTCGACATGCTCGCCAACATGGCCAAGCATGGCGGCCTGCCCTGGGACGTCATCCTCTGCGGCCAGGTGTTCCGCCACTTCAAGCCCGATCCCGAAATCTATCTCGGCGCGATCGAGATGCTCGGCTGCAAGCCGCATGAGGTGATGATGGTCGCCGCACACAACGACGACCTGCGGCACGCGCAGAGCCACGGCATGCGCACCGGCTTCGTGCTGCGACCCACCGAGTACGGCCCGCAGCAGCAGACCAACCTCAAGGCGGCCGGGGACTGGGACGTCGTCGCGAAGGATTTCGGCGAACTCGCAACGGCGCTCGGCGCCTAAGCCGCCGCGGCGTGGCGCGCCAGCGCCCAGCCCACGTGTTCGCGCACCAGCGCCGAGGCATGATCGGCGCGTGAACGCAGCGCGGCCAGCACTTGCGGCGTAGTCCGCGCATTGCCCAAGCCCACCGCGATGTTGCGCAGCCAGCGCTCGTGGCCGATGCGGTGAATCGCGCTGCCCGCGAGCCGCTCCGCAAACGCTGCTTCATCCCATGCAAACAGCTCGGCGAGAGCAACATCGTCCAGCCCGTTGCGCACCGCGAAATCATCCTCGACCGTGACCTGCGCGAAACGGTTCCAGGGGCAGGCGAGCTGACAGTCGTCACAGCCGTAGATGCGGTTGCCGATCAGCGGCCGGAACTCCTCGGGAATGCTGCCCTTCAGTTCGATGGTCAGGTAGGAAATGCAGCGCCGTGCATCGAGCCGGTACGGCGCGACGATGGCCCGAGTCGGGCAGATGTCGATGCAGCGGCGGCAGCTGCCACAGTGCTCGGCCTGCGGCGCATCCACCGGCAGCGGCAGGTCGGTGTAGATCTCGCCGAGGAAAAACGCCGAACCGCCCTCGCGGTTGAGCAACAGCGTGTGTTTGCCGCGCCAGCCGAGCCCGGCCTTTTCGGCCAGCGCCACCTCCATCACCGGCGCGCTGTCGGTGAACACGCGGTAGCGGTATTCGCCGACCGCGTCCCCGATGCGCGCAGCCAGTTTCTGCAGCTTGCCGCGCAGCACCTTGTGGTAGTCGCGCCCGGTCGCATAGCGGGACACGAAGGCGCGCGCATCGTCGTGGATGACCGACCAGCTCTCGCGCGCCGATGGCGGCGTGTAATCGAGCCGCGCGGCGATCACCCGCAGCGTGCCCGGCACCAGTTCGCCGGGACGGCTGCGTTTCACGCCATGCCGTGCCATATAATCCATGTCGCCATGCCAGCCGAGGGCGAGCCACTCGGCCAGCCGCGGTTCCGCATGCGACAGGTCGCAGTCGGCAATCCCGACCTGCTGGAACCCGAGTTCGGCACCCCAGCGGCGGATGTCTTCGCGCAGTGCCTTGTAGTCGATTGCGGAATTCAATTCAGATCCGATTCAAAACCCAGATTCAAAATCCAGCCACAGAGGGCACAGAGTTCACAGAGAAAAACAACTGCACAGGCCTGGAACCACAGGCCCTCCGGCGTGATGGGCGCGCTTTTGAAGTCCTCTGTGTTCTCTGTGCCCTCTGTGGCCAAAGCCTTTGACTTTCCCTCCACTTCCATGACCAAGGTTAACCGCTTTCTCGCCACCGAAGACGACACGCTCGCGCTGGGCCGCACGCTGGCGCCGCTGCTCGAGCCGGGCATGGTGCTGCACCTGCGCGGCGACCTCGGCGCCGGCAAAACCACGCTGGCGCGGGGCATCCTGCGGGGGCTGGGTCACGAAGGACGGGTCAAAAGTCCGACCTATACCCTGGTTGAACCTTATCAATTTTCTAAGTTATACTTGTATCACTTTGATTTTTATCGATTCCTTGATCCTGAGGAACTCGAAGCCAGCGGCTTCCGGGAATACTTCAACCGTGAATCCGTCTGCCTGGTCGAGTGGCCGGAAAAAGCGCCGGACCTGCCTGCCGCCGACCTGGAAATCAGCATGCGCCCCGAACAACAGGGACGCGAGATTGTGATCTCGGCGCACACGGAGGCTGGCAGGCGTTGTCTCGACAAGCTGACATCCTGAGACCCGTCATCCACCGCGCGGTTTGGCCGCTGCACGTACCCCCTTTTCTCCGCTCCCTGCTGCAATTCTTCAAAGCCTGTCTCGCCAGCCTGCTGATGGCCTTGCCGGCCTGGGCCGCCGAAACACAAGTGACCTCGACCCGGGTCTGGCCGGCACCGGACTACACCCGCGTCACCATCGAATCGCAGCAGCCGGTCAAACACACGCTGTTCAGGCTCGATAATCCGGATCGCCTGGTGCTCGATCTCGAGGACGTCGCGCTGGGCGCGACGCTGAACGACATCCCGGGCAAGATCAGCGCCGAGGATCCCTATATCAAAGGGGTGCGCGTCGGCCGCTTCAAGCCGGGCACGGTGCGCCTGGTGTTCGACCTGAAAGCGAAAATCAGGCCGGAAGTGTTCTCGCTGGCGCCGATCGGCGATTACGGCCACCGCCTGGTGCTCGATGTCTATCCACTGGAGCCGCCGGATCCCCTGCTCGCCTTCCTCAGGAACCGCGAACACCGCCACGCCGAACCGCCCGCGCCGGATACCCCGGTGCCGCCCATTGCCAAAGGCGAAGCGCCGGCCGCCCCCAAGCCGCCCGCGCGCGCAGCACGCCCACCGTCGGAACGGCTGATCACCATCGTCATCGACCCCGGCCACGGCGGCGAGGATCCGGGCGCCGTCGGCCGCCGCGGTACGCTGGAAAAAAACGTGACCCTGGCGATCTCGCAGAAACTGAAGGAACGTATCGACAACGAGCCCAACATGCGCGCGGTGCTGACCCGCGACGGCGACTTTTTCATCCCGCTGCACATGCGCGTCACCAAGGCGCGGCGGGTGCGCGCCGACCTGTTCGTGTCGATCCACGCCGATGCCTTCATCAAGCCCTCCGCCAACGGCTCATCGGTATTCGCGCTGTCGGAGCGCGGCGCAACTTCCGCCGCGGCCAGCTGGCTGGCCAAGCGCGAAAACGACGCCGACCTGATCGGCGGGGTCAATCTCGGCGTCCAGGATCCCTACCTGAAACAGACCCTGCTCGACCTGTCGCAGACCGCATCGATCAACGACAGCCTGAAACTCGGCCGGGCGGTGCTGCAGGAAATGAGCGGCATCAACCGCCTGCACAAAAACCATGTCGAGCAGGCCGGCTTCGCGGTGCTGAAGGCGCCGGACATTCCGTCGATCCTGATCGAGACCGCCTTCATCAGCAATCCCGACGAGGAACTCAAGCTGAGGAATCCCGCCTACCAGAACCGGATGGCGGATGCGATCTTCACCGGCATCAAGCGCTATTTCGCAAAAAACCCGCCGCTGGCGCCGGCACAGGTCGCCGCCTCGCCCTGAACCGCAACCGCGGGACATTGCACTAAAATACCGTCTCACAGATGCGCAACCATGCGCACGCGCCGGAGGGGAAACATGGGGATGGTTCTGCGGGTTGCCGCAACGGCGGCACTGCTGCTGCTTGCGGCCTGCGCTTCGGCGCCCGTCGGCGACACGCCGGACACGGTAGCGCTGCCCCAGGTGCAGAGTTTCTCCGCACACCCCCCGGGCGAGGTGCTGCCGCAGGGCTGGCGGCCATGGACCCTGTCCCGTTTCAAGCGCCCCACCGAATACCGGCTGGTCGACTACAGTGGCCGCACCGTGGTGCGCGCCCGCGCCGACGCCTCGGCCTCGGGGCTGGTGCACCCGCTGGCACTGGATGCCCGGAGCTATCCGCAGCTGCACTGGCGCTGGAAAGTGGAGAACCTGATCACCGCGGCCGACAACACGCAGAAACACCTGGAAGACTCGCCGGTGCGCCTGGTGGTCAGCTTTGACGGCGACATGGACCGCCTGCCGCTGCAGGACCGCATGTTCTTCGACAACGTCCGCCTGCTCACCGGCCAGCAGCTGCCCTATGCCACGCTGATGTACATCTGGGAAAACCGCGCGCCGCTCGACAGCGTGATCAGCAACCGCCACACCTCGCGCATCCGGATGATCGTCGCCGAATCCGGCCGCGAGCGCCTCGGCCAGTGGCAGGAAGTCACCCGCAACATCGTCGCCGACTACCGCCGCGCCTTCGGCGAGGAACCGGGCCGGATCATCGCCATCGGCATCATGACCGACACCGACAACACCGGCGAACGGGCGCATGCCTGGTACGGGGACATCAGCTTCCGCAAGGCGGCGGAACCCCCGGTCATTGCCGAGCGTTAGGCAGGCCGCTCAGCGCCGGCCAAGTTCCTCGCGGATCGCCGTGACAGCGCGCGCGATATCGTCCTCGTTGTTGGCAAAACCGAGGGACATCCGGATCGCGCCATCCTTGACGTTGACAATGACCCGGTGTTTTTCGCGCAGCCGGTCCATCAGGCCGCCGGCGTCCGGCGCCGCGAAGCTGACGATCTGCGCGCGTTCCGCCCAGGGCTCCGGCGTCTGCACCGCCAGGCCGACCTCGCGCAGGGTCTTCATCAGCAGCGTCGTCAGCTCCCGCACCCGCGCCTCGATGTTGTCGAGGCCGATCGATCCAATGAACCGCGCGCTGTCGCGCAGCACCCTGAGACCGAGGAAATTCGGATTGCCGCCTTCGAAGCGGTGCGCCGTGCGCACATAGTCGAACTGGCTCTTCAGGTGGGCGCTGGCCTGTGGCGAGTCTTTCGCCGCAGGCGCCTTCAGGAAAGGCGTGCGGAGGTCATCGACCAATTCCTCACGGCAGTAGAGAAGCCCGAGGCCGGTGAGTCCGAACAGGTTCTTGTGGCCGCCGATCGCGACCAGGTCGGCGCCGAGGGCAGACAGCGGCGCCGCCAGCACGCCGGCCCCCTGAACGCCGTCGACCACCAGCTTTGCGCCCTGCGCCCGGCAGGCGGCGCCGAGTTCGGGCAGGTTCACGCGGTAACCGTTGCCGTAGGTGATGTAGGCGGTCGACACTACGCGGGTGCGCGCATCCATCTGCTCCAGAAAAACCTCCAGCGGCAGGCGTCCGCCGCGGTTTTTCGCAAAACGGATTTCAACACCCCGGGCCTCCCAGTGTTTCCACACCCAGACATTGGCGACATGCTCCATGTCGGTGAGCACGATGTTGTCGCCGGAGCGCAGGTCAAAGGCATGCGCCGCGATGTTGAGCCCTTCGGTGGTGTTCTTGGTGAAGGCGATCTCGGCGGGTTTGGCGCCGAGCAGGCGTGACATGACTTCACGCGTTTCCGCCACATTGACCGCGGACCAGGCATCCGCACCCGCGGTCTCCGCGATGTCGTGCCAGTAGTCCTGCATCGACCGTTCCTGGCAGCGCGGCGGCACTGACTTGCGCGCGGTATCGAGGTAAGTCCAGCGGGCCAGCGCGGGAAATTCCGCCCGCAGCTGCGCCCAGTTCGGCGTGGTCATGCTGCATCCTCCGGATTGGACAACGGAAGGGGGCCGCCGCTGCGGCCCCCGGTATTCCGCGCTCAGGACTTCAGGGCGCCCAGCACCTCGTCCAGCATCTTCTTCGCGTCGCCGAACAGCATCCGGTTGTTCTCCTTGTAGAACAGCG
>VFQN01000363.1_pt1 | contig 89300 bp, 91 predicted proteins | sample 3512371 | NCBI WGS metagenome assembly VFQN01 (sample SAMN10412370, study PRJNA504923) | tailings metagenome | isolation source: Replicate 2 from Balatoc abandoned mine | place: Philippines: Itogon, Benguet | collected 2017-08-28
GCTTCTTCATCAGCCGGGCGCGGTAGACGTCCACCGTGCGCGGGCTGATGTCGAGTTTCTTGCCGATCAGCTTGCTGGTCAGACCCTCGATCAGCAGCGCGGCGATCTCGCGTTCGCGCGGCGTCAGGTCGACGGCGAGACGCCGACGCGCCGACAGATCCTCGAACACCCAGATACCGGCCGCATGCGGCTGCGCCGGGTCGAGCGCCCGGCCGGAGACGTGGCACCAGAACAGCTCGCCGCGCTGGCGCCCGTCGACGCGTTTCATCACCCGCTCGTCGCTGTACCAGCCTTGGGCGTCCAGGCTCGCCGCGATGCGTTCGCCGGTGCGTTCGAACTCGTCGTGCGTCGGGTAGAGCACCTCGAAGCTCTGGCCGATCAACTGCTCGCGCTCGGCGCCGAACATGGCGAGCACCTGCTGGTTGCAGTCCACCATCAGGCGATTGCGCGACAGCACCATGCCCACCGGCGCCAGGTCGAAGGCGGTTCGGTAGTCCAGCTGCGGGGAAGGCATTAATCAATTCTACGTAGCGCTACGTAATGCGCTACGTAGTACGCTTGCGCGGCTTCTCATCCGACCAGGAGACGATTCGATGAACAAGGTGTTCCCGAGCGCGGCCAAGGCGCTCGAAGGCATCGTGCACGACGGGCAGCTGCTCGCCGTGGGCGGCTTCGGCCTGTGCGGCATCCCCGAGGCGCTGATCGCCGCGCTGCGCGACTCGAAGGCCAAGGGCCTGACCGTGATCTCGAACAACGCGGGCGTCGACGGTTTCGGCCTCGGCCAGCTGCTCGAGACGCGGCAGATCAAGAAGATGATCTCCAGCTACGTCGGCGAGAACAAGGAGTTCGAGCGCCAGTACCTGGCGGGCGAGCTGGAGCTGGAGTTCACGCCGCAGGGAACGCTGGCCGAAAAGCTGCGCGCCGGCGGCGCCGGCATCCCGGCCTTCTTCACGCGCACCGGCGTGGGCACGCTGGTGGCCGAGGGCAAGGAGACGCGCGAGTTCGACGGCCACACCTACGTGATGGAGCGCTCTCTGGTGCCCGACGTCTCGCTCGCCAAGGCCTGGAAGGCCGACAAGAGCGGCAACCTGATCTTCCGCCGCACCGCGCGCAACTTCAATCCGGCGGTGATCATGGCCGGGCGCATCAGCGTGGTGGAAGTCGAGGAGATCGTCGAGACCGGCAGCTTCGACCCCGACGCCGTGCACCTGCCGGGCATCTACGTGAGCCGCATCGTGCTGAATGCGAAGCCCGAGAAGCGCATCGAGAAGCGCACCACCAAGCAGAACCCGAAGGGAGCCTGACATGCCCTGGACCCATGACGAGATGGCGGCCCGTGCCGCCAAGGAACTCGCCGACGGCTTCTACGTGAACCTCGGTATCGGCCTGCCGACGCTGGTGGCCAACTTCGTCGACCCGGCCATCACCGTCTGGCTGCAAAGCGAGAACGGCATGCTCGGCATCGGCCCGTTTCCCGACGAGACCGAGGTCGACGCCGACCTGATCAACGCCGGCAAGCAGACCGTCACCACGCTGCCGGGCAGCAGCATCTTCGGCAGCCACGACAGCTTCGCGATGATCCGCGGCGGCAAGATCAACCTGTCCATCCTCGGTGCGATGCAGGTCAGCGAGAAGGGCGACCTGGCCAACTGGATGATCCCGGGCAAGATGGTCAAGGGCATGGGCGGCGCGATGGACCTGGTGGCCGGCGTGAAGAGCGTGGTCGTACTGATGGAGCACGTGGCGCGGCGCAAGGACGGCGGCTTCGACCTGAAGATCCTGCCGCAGTGCACGCTGCCGCTGACCGGCGTGGGCGTGGTCGACCGCATCATCACCGACCTGGCCGTGCTCGACGTGACGCCGCACGGCCTGAAGATCGTCGAACTCGCGCCGGGCGTGACGCGCGAGGAAGTTCAGTCGAAGACGGGTGTGACGCTGCAGTGAGCGGTGCCCGGCCGCTCAGCCGCGTGCCTTGAGCGCGCGCGCGGCCTCGGTCACCAGCGGCGGCCCGCCGTAGATGAAGCCGGTGTAGATCTGCACGAGGTCGGCACCGGCTTCGCGCTTGGCGACCGCATCGGAGCCGCTCATCACGCCGCCCACGCCGATGATCGGGTAGCCGCCGCCCAGCTCGGCGCGCAGCAGCCGGATCACCCGGTTGCTCGCCTCGAACACCGGCGCGCCCGACAGCCCGCCAGCCTCCTCGCCGTGCGGCAGGTGCTTGACCGTGTCGCGCGCGATGGTGGTGTTGGTGGCGATCACGCCGTCGATGCCGTTCTTCTTCAGCGTCGCAGCGATCACCTTCACCTGCGCTTCGTCGAGATCGGGGGCGATCTTCACGAACATCGGCACGCTGCGGCCGTGCTCGCGCTGCAGCGCGGCCTTGCGCTCCTGCAGCGCGGCCAGCAGCGCGTCGAGCGCCTCGTCGCTCTGCAACGCACGCAGGTTCTTGGTGTTCGGGCTGGAGATGTTCACCGTCACGTAGTCGGCATGCGGGTAGACGCCGGCCAGGCCGATCAGGTAGTCGTCGACGGCGCGCTCGATCGGCGTGGCCGCGTTCTTGCCGATGTTCAGGCCGAGGATGCCGCCCTTGGCGCGGAAGGTCGCGCGGTTCACGTTGGCGAGGAAGGCGTCGAGCCCGTCGTTGTTGAAGCCCAGGCGGTTGATCAGAGCCCGCGCCTGCGGCAGGCGGAACATGCGCGGCTTGGGGTTGCCGGGCTGCGGCTTGGGCGTGACCGTACCGACCTCGACGAAGCCGAAGCCCATCGCCCCGAGACCATCGATGCAGCGGCCGTTCTTGTCCAGCCCCGCGGCCAGGCCGAGGCGGTTGGGGAAGCGCAGGCCGGCCACCGTCACCGGGTCGTCGACACGAGGCTGGGCGATCGTGCACACCAGCGGCGTGTGCTGGATGCGCGCCAGCGCGCCGAGCGTCAGGTCATGCGCCTTCTCCGGATCCAGCTCGAAGAGGAAGGAACGTGCGAGCGGGTAGGGGACGAAGGCCATGGGGAAGCGGTCTGCAGGGGTCCGGGATAATCCGGCGATTGTCTCAAACCGTCGCCTCGCGACCGCCCCGCCCATGACCCAGGACGAACTCAAGGCCCTCGTCGGCCAGGCCGCGCTGGCCTACGTGCAACCCGGCAGCATCGTCGGCGTGGGCACCGGCTCGACGGTGAACTGCTTCATCGACGCGCTGGCGGGCCTGCGCGAGCGCATCGCCGGCGCCGTCTCGAGCAGCGAGAAGAGCACGCAGCGCCTGCAGGCGCACGGCATCACCGTGCTCGACAGCAACAGCGTCGAGCGCATTCCGGTCTACATCGACGGCGCCGACGAGATCGACCACGGCGGCCACATGATCAAGGGCGGCGGCGCGGCGCTCACGCGCGAGAAGATCGTCGCCGACCTCGCCGAGCGCTTCGTCTGCATCGCCGACGAGTCCAAGCTGGTGAAGACGCTCGGGCGCTTTCCGCTGCCGGTGGAGGTGATTCCGATGGCGACCTCGCAGGTCGCGCGCCGCTTCGAGGCGCTGGGCGGCGAGGCGGTGCTGCGCGAAGGCGTGGTGACCGACAACGGCGGCTGCATCCTCGATGTCAAGGGGCTGGCGATCACGGACCCGCTCACCCTCGAGCAGGAGATCAACCAGTGGCCCGGCGTGGTGACGGTGGGCATCTTCGCCCGCCATCGCGCCAGCGTGTGCCTGCTGGGCACGCCGCAGGGCGTCAAGACACTCGGTTTCTGAGCGCGAGGCGCCGCGCGACGCCGAAAAGCGCGTAACCTCGCGACAGGGGTGCCAGCAGGCACGACCGTCGCAGCCTGGAAGGATGCCGCATGGCCAAACCGAACTATTCGTACGAGAAGCGCCAGCGCGAACTGGCCAAGAAACAGAAGAAGGAAGAGAAGGCGCGCGAGAAAGCCGCGCGCAAGACTGGCGGCCCAGCCGGCGAGGGCGAGGCGCCGACCGACGAGGCCGAGGTCAGCCCCCCGCAACCGGACGCCGGCGCCCAGTAGCCGGCTTGCGCCGCGCCCGCGCCGCGAAACGTGCGGGATCGACGGCATCCATCAGGCTGGCCTCCACCGGCGACGGCGCGCCCGTCACCCACGCCGCCAGCAGTCGCGCCCCCAGCGCCGACATCCCGATGCCGCGCGAACCGAGTGCGGTGAACACGAACAGGCCCTCGCGGCGCGGCAGCAGCCGGGGCTGATCGGCCGAGCCCACCGCCACGCGTTCCGGGTGTGGCAGCGCACCGATCACCGGCAGGCGATCGGCCGCCGTCCAGCGCCATCCCACTCGCCCTTGCAGCGTCGCGCCGGGCAAAGCGACGCTCACGCCGAGCAGGCGCGACAACTTCGCCAGGTTCTCTGCGTGGTCGGATTCGCGCACCGTGGCGTCGCGGTCGGCACGCTGCGCGGTGGCGCCGAACAGCGCGAGCCCGTCGACAGCGGGCAGCACGTAGCCCGCATCCGCCAGCGGGATCCGCGGCAGGGCGATTCCCGCCGCGGGCGCGCACGAGACCTGGCCGCGCAGCGGCTCGATCGGCCAGTCATCGGCGCGGGCCAGCCGAAGCGCGTCGCCGGCGTTGGCGAGCACCACGGTCGGCGACCGCGCCAGTTCGCGGCCGTCGCGGTCGGTCAGGCACCAGTCACGGCCGTCCTGGCGCAGCGCGCCGACGTGGATGCCGCCGCGCCAGGCAACGGCGTCGCCGGCGCTGCGCAGGAACCATCGAGCCAGTCCGCGCGGCGCGATCCAGCCGCCGCCGGGGTAGAACCACGCCGGGTGGCCGATCGCGATGCCCGCACGCGCCGAGGCCTCCTCGGCCGACATGGCCTGCGCGTACGCGGGCGGCAGGCCGTGGCGACGCAGCAGGGCGTTCATGGCGGCCAGGCCGGAGAGCTCACGCTCGAGCCGCAACAGGCCGTTCACGTCGCCCGGAACGCCCGCTGCGACGGCAGCGCGGGCCACCGGCTCGAAGGCGAGCGCCGCGGCACGGTGCCAGCGCGCGTGCACGCCGTCGTCGGCCGTCAGCACACCGTGGAACAGGCCGCCGGGATTGCCCGAGCCCTCGCTCGCCGGCTCGGCGTGCGTGTCCAGCACGGTGCTGCGCCAGCCTTGCTCCGCGAGCGCCCAGGCCGCGGCGCAACCGGCGAGCCCGCCGCCGACGATCAGCGCATGGCGCTCGACGGAACGCTCGCGCGGCCGCCCCGGCGGCGCCGAACGGGCTGTGCCACGCGGCGCGAACCGGGCCACCGTGATGTCGCGCTTGCCGCCTTGCCCCGGCGCCTTGTGGACCTCGAATCCCGCAGCACCCAAGCCCTCGCGCACCGGCCGAGCCGCGGACCAGGTGGCCGCGGTGGCACCCGGTGCGGCCAGCCGCGACAGCGCCTTGAACAGGCGCGCATCCCACATGGCCGGATTGCGGTCGGGCGCGAAGCCGTCGAGGAAGAACGCATCGACTGTCGCCACCCATTCGCGCAGCCACGCGGACACGTCGCCGAGCGCCAGGTGCAGCGTGACCCGACCTCCGTCGAACGCCAGGCGATGCAGGTTGTGCGTCAGTGGCGGCCATTGGCGCCGCAGCTCGTCGGCCAGCGGCGCGATCCCGGCATCGCGTGGCCAGGCGAGCAGGTCGTCGCCCGTGGGCGGATGCAGTTCCACCGACAGGAAATCGAGCCGCTCGCTGCGTTGCGGGTCCCCGCGCCAGGCCGCCCAGACCGCGAGGAAGTTGTTGCCCAGGCCGAAGCCGGTCTCGGCGATGACGAAACGCTCGCGACCGCGCCAACGTTCCGGCAAGCCGTTGCCGGCGAGGAACACGTGCCGCGCCTGAGCCAGGGCGCCGGAGCGCGGGTGGTAGGTGTCGGCGAAATCGGCGGCGAAGGGCAGGCCGTCGGGCGAGGCGACGATGCGGGCCGGGACGATCGGCAACGACTTCATCGGGCCGCGCTGCCGGCACGCGCGGCCAGCCAGTCCAGCAGGCGGTCTCGCGCCGGGGCCAGAGCGCGGTAGGCCAGCACGGCGTCGCTCATCGTGGCGAGCGCGGCGTGCAGCGCGGCGGCATCGGCCGCGCTCACCGCCTCGGCCAGCGGACGGCTCTCGACGTGGATGGTGAAGATCGCCTGCCGCGCCTCGGGCAGAGGAATGAAGGTCTGCCGTTCGGTGCGCAGGAAGGCGATGCGCGCCAGGGCATCGGCATCGGCGTCGTCGGGCCAGGGTTGCTTCGGGGTCCGCTGCGGGTGCATGTCGAGCCGCGCTTCGGGGGTGATCGTCCAGACGAAGCGCTCCCAGCGCTGTGCGCCGGTCACCAGCCGCGCGAGGTGCTCCGACGCGACGAGCAGCAGCCGGTTGTCGGCCACCGGCGCGTGGACCTGCGCGAAGTGCCGGCCGATCTTCTCCTGCGGAGACCAGTGCGAGGGCAGGCACACCGCCAGCCACGGGATCGTGGCGGTCTGCCCGTCGATCACCGCGAAGTCTTCCGCGAAGGCGAGGCTGAGCAGTCCGGCGAGGCGCCAAGGCGCGGGCAGGGCGGCGAGGCAGCGGCCGATCCCGGCGGGGCCGTCACCCACCACCGCGTCGCCCTGCAGCCCCCAGCCGAGCAACGGCGCGTGCAGGCCAGCGGCACTGCGCTGCAGGGCCTGCGGATGCTCGGCCAGGGCGTGAGCGCACAGGGCCTGCAGCGCCGTGCCGGCATCGAAGCCGGGGGCCGAGAGCAGGGCCTGATCCGACTGTTGCGACAGCACGGCCAGCTTCTCCTCGAACGCACGCTCGCCGGGCCGGCTGGGCGTGAGCTGCGCCGCGCCGGGCGCGAGCGAGCGCAGCCCGGGCTGCATGCGAAAGGGCGTGGTGACGGCGGCGAAGTCGAAGGCCATGGCGCGATGATGCCCAACAAGCCGACCGAACAAACAAAAGGGCGCCCGAAGGCGCCCGACCGTGGCTCGCAGCCCGCGCGCGTCAGACGCGCTTGCGGTACTCGTGCGTGCGGGTGTCGATCTCGATCTTGTCGCCGTTCTCGACGAACAGCGGCACCGCGATCTCGAAGCCGGTGGCGATGCGGGCGGGCTTCATGACCTTGCCGGAGGTGTCGCCCTTGACGGCCGGCTCGGTGGTCACCTCGCGCACCACGGAGGTCGGCAGCTCGACCGAGATCGCCTTGCCGTCGTAGAACACCACCTCGACAGCCATGCCGTCTTCCAGGTAGTTGATGGCGTCGCCCATGTTCTCGGCCTCGACCTCGAACTGGTTGTACTCGGTGTCCATGAAGACGTACATCGGGTCGGCGAAGTAGGAGTAGGTGCACTCCTTCTTGTCGAGGATGATCTGGTCCATCTTGTCGTCGGCCTTGAAGACGACTTCCGTGCCCGAGCTGTTGAGCAGGTTCTTCAGCTTCATGCGCACGGTGGCGGCGTTGCGGCCACCGCGGCTGTACTCGGTCTTGAGCACGACCATCGGGTCCTTGCCCTGCATGATCACGTTGCCGGCGCGGATTTCCTGTGCGATCTTCATGGTGACTTTCGGTGTTGCGGCGCGCTTCGGGCAGCGTTTTCCCGACTGGCGCAAAGCTCGCGATTCTAGCGCCTTTCGCGCGCGAACCCGATGAGCTGGGTGCACAGGTCGACCTGAGCGGCGAGCCGGTCGCGCCAGGCCCGGGCGTGGGTGCGCCATGCGGCGGACGCCGCCGGGGCTGGCAACCCGCACCGCGGACCGGCCCCGTTCCAGCTGCGCCAGAGTTCACGGCATGGGTCGGCCCAGCTTGCGTCCGTGCCCCCCAGGTAGCGCTGCAGGAAGGCTTCCAGCTTGCCGTGGTGCGCACCGTCGTCCTGCGGATAGAACTGCCAAACGAACGGCGCGCCGGCCCAGATCGCCCGCACGGCCGAATCCTCGCCACGCACGAAGTTGAGGTCGCAGGACCACAGCAGGCGGTCGAAGTTGACCTGGGTCAGGTACGGCAGTTCGACGCAGCGCAACGCGCGGAGCCGGCCCGACGCGCCGAGCACCTCGCGGGCCTGCTGCGCCGCCGGCCCCGGCGTGGCGAGCAGCAGCGTCGGCGCCGGCGCAAGCTCGTGCAGCAGCGCGGGCAGCGCCGCATTGGCATAGCAGAACAGGCTCACGGCCCGCTCGCCGGGTGCCCGCGTGATGCCGAACGAGGCCAGCCACGCGGCGGCATCGAAGGCGCGGCGCGCGTCGAGCAGACCCGGCTCGCGCAACAGGCCGCCCGTGCGTTCGGTGAAGCCAGGATAGAAGAACCACTTCGTCAGCCCGCTCGGGTGCGGCGACGGCAGGCGGTGGCTGCGCTCGACATAGTCCTCGGCGCTCAGGTACTCGAGGTTGATCCACACCGGCGCGCCAAGGCGCTTGGCCATGCGCTCGACGAAGAACGCCGGCGGGTCGCAGCCGAAGGCTTCGACCACCACGTCGCCGGGTTCGGCGCCGACGTCGTGACTGGGCCAGGGATGCACCTCCACGCCGGCGGCACCTTCAGGCGCCATCCACGACAGCGCCGTGGCGTCGTCGACCCACAGCCGCACCGCTTCGCCACGCGCCGCGAGATCGGCCGCCAGCCGCCAGCACACGCCGAGATCGCCGTGGTTGTCGATGACGCGGCAGAACAGGTCCCACCTCATGCCTGCCGATGATACGGATCGATAATCCGCCGCGATGGAGCCCACGATCGACACGCCCGACGCACCGGAAGACGCGGCCCGTACGCGCCTGCTCGAGGAGGTCGCCGCGCTGCCGGGGCTGCCCGGCGTCTACCGCTACTTCGACGCGCAAGGCCACGTGCTCTATGTCGGCAAGGCGCGCGATCTGAAGAAGCGCGTCTCGAGCTACTTCCAGAAGAACCACGGCGGCACGCGCATCGGCCACATGGTCGGCAAGATCGCGCGCATGGAGACCACCGTGGTGCGCTCCGAGGCCGAGGCGCTGCTGCTCGAGAACAACCTCATCAAGACGCTGGCGCCGCGCTACAACATCCTGTTCCGCGACGACAAGAGCTACCCGTACCTGAAGATCGTCTCGGGCGCCTTCCCGCGCATGGCCTATTACCGCGGCGCGGTCGACCAGAAGCACCGCTACTTCGGTCCCTACCCGAGTGCCTGGGCGGTGAAGGAATCGATCCAGCTGCTGCAGAAGGTGTTCCGGTTGCGCACCTGCGAGGACACCGTCTTCGCCAATCGCACCCGGCCCTGCCTGCTCTATCAGATCAAGCGCTGCTCGGGGCCGTGCGTGAAGATGATCGACGCGGCCGACTACGCGCGCGACGTCGCCAATGCCGAGCGCTTCCTGCTCGGCGGCGAGCAGGAGACGCTGGACGCGTTGCAGGCGCAGATGATGGCGCACGCCGATGCGCTGCAGTTCGAGAAGGCCGCCGAGATCCGCGACCAGATCGGCGCGCTGTCGCGCGTGCTGCATCGCCAGGCGGTGGAGGACAACACCGGCGTGACCACCAAGGACGCCGACGTGCTCGCGGTGCGCGTGGAGGGCGGCAAGGCCTGCGTCAATCTGGCGATGGTGCGCGGTGGCCGCCACCTCGGTGACCGGCCGTACTTCCCCGCGCACGTGGAGGAAGGCACGGTGGCCGTCGGCGACGCCGACGAGGGTGCGCCGCAGACCTCGCCGGAAGTGCAGGTGCTCGAGGCCTTCATCGCCCAGCACTACCTCGACGCGCCGGTGCCACCGCTGCTGATCCTCAGCCATCCGGTCGACAAGTCGCTGCTCGAGGTGCTGTCGGCGCAAAGCGGCATCCGCGTCACGGCCCAGCACCAGCCGCGCGAGGCGCGTCGCGCCTGGCTCGACATGTGCATCCAGGGCGCGCGGCTCAAGCTGGCGCAGTTGCTCGCGGAGGAGGGCTCGCAGCAGGCCCGCACGCGGGCACTGGTCGACGCGCTCGACCTCGCGGTCGAGAACCTGGACACCTTTCGCATCGAGTGTTTCGACATCAGCCACACCGCGGGGGAAGCCACGCAGGCATCGTGCGTCGTGTTCGAGAACCACCGCATGCGCAACGCCGAGTACCGCCGCTACAACATCGAAGGCATCACTGGCGGCGACGACTACGCCGCCATGCGTCAGGTGCTCACGCGACGCTACGCCAAGCTGGCCGAGGGCGCGGCCGCCGGCACCGCCCGCCTGCCCGACCTGGTGCTGGTCGATGGCGGCCGCGGCCAGGTGGCCATGGCGCGCGAGGTCTTCGAGGAACTGGGCATCGACCTCGGCCTGATCGTCGGCGTCGAGAAGGGGGAAGGGCGCAAGGTGGGGCTCGAGGAACTGGTTTTCGCCGACGGCCGGCCGAAGGTCTATCTCGGCCGCGACTCGGCGGCGCTGATGCTGGTGGCGCAGATCCGCGACGAGGCGCACCGCTTCGCGATCACCGGAATGCGCGCGCGCCGTGCAAGTGTTCGCACTGGCGGCAGCCGGCTGGAGGAGATCCCTGGTGTCGGGCCGCGCAAGCGTGCGAGACTGCTGCAGCGCTTCGGCGGCGTGCGCGGGGTGGGGCAGGCGAGCGTCGACGACCTCGCCAGCGTGGACGGGATTTCGAGGGAACTCGCGGAGGAGATCTATCGTGCGTTGCATTGATCCGAGGGCGGCGTTCGCCCTGGCCACGCTGGCCTGGCTGGCGGGTTGCACCAGCCCGCCACCGCCGAGCGCGCCCGCTCCGGCGCCGGTGGCCCGCGCCCCCGCGCCGCCGGCGGCGGCACCGGCCGCACCCGCCAACCGGCGCGTGTCCCAGGCCACGAACGAGAAGGCTTACCGGCAGGATGCCGCGAGGGCGATCTACGCCGCCTATCCCGACAGCATCTACAAGGGCAAGCTGCCGCCGCTGCTGTACGCCATCGCCGTCGTCGAGACCGAACTCGACGCGAACGGCAACGTGCGCGACGTGCGCATGCTGCGCGCGCCGAGCCACGCCCCCGAGGTGACGGCACGCGTTCGCGAGATGATCCGCAAGGCCTCGCCGCTGCCCGCGCCCGCGCGCATGGGCACCGTGCGATACACCGACACCTGGCTGGTCGACAAGAGCGGCAAGTTCCAGCTCGACACGCTGACCGAAGGCCAGTTGTAGGCGGACCGGGCCTGCGGCAGGCGGGGCGAAGAACTTCGGCACAATGGGGCCGATGTTCTTCAACCTGCCGACCCTACTGACCTGGGCTCGCATCGTCGCGATCCCGCTGATCGTCGGCGTCTTCTATCTCCAGCTCGAACCGGGCCTGCAGAACCTGCTGGCCACGGTGCTGTTCGTCGTCGTCGCGCTGACCGACTGGCTCGACGGCTACCTCGCCCGGCGCCTCAACATGACCTCGTCGTTCGGCGCCTTCCTCGACCCGGTGGCCGACAAGTTCCTGGTCTGTGCCGCGCTGCTCGTGCTGGTGCACCTGAACCGCCTGCATGCGCTGGTGGCGCTGGTGATCATCGGCCGCGAGATCGCGATCTCCGCGCTGCGCGAGTGGATGGCGCAGATCGGGGCCTCGCGCAGCGTGGCCGTTCACATGATCGGCAAGCTCAAGACCGTGGTACAGATGGTCGCCATTCCGTTCCTGCTCTACGACGGGCGCCTGTTCGGCCTGATCGACACGCACCTGTGGGGCACGGTGCTGATCGTCGTGGCCGCGGTGCTGACGATCTGGTCGATGGTCTACTACCTGCAGAAGGCGCTGCCGGAGATCCGCGCCAAGGCGCGCTGAGGTGTCCGCAGCCGACTCCCGCCCGCTGCTGCGGGCGATGCCGTGGATCTTCGTGCTGATCTGGAGCACGGGCTTCGTGGTGGCCCGGCTGGCCATGCCGCATGCGCCGCCACTGCGATTCCTGGCGGTGCGCTATGCGCTGTCGGTGGCCTGCTTCGCGTTGTGGATGCTGGTCGCCCGCGTCGCGCTGCCGGCGCGCTCGCAGTGGCCGCATCTCGTCGTCAGTGGCGTGCTGATGCACGCCGGCTACCTCGGCGGCGTGTGGTCGGCGGTGAAGGCCGGCATGGGCGCCGGCACCGTGGCGCTGCTCGTGGGCTTGCAGCCGGTGCTCACGGCCGTGTGGCTCAGTGCCACCGCCGGCGGCCAGCCGCGCGTCACGGGGCGCCAGTGGCTGGGCCTGATGCTCGGCCTGGCCGGCCTCACCCTCGTGGTATGGCGCAAGCTCGGGGTCGGCGAGGTCACCGCCGCGAACCTGCTCTACGCCTGCGGCGCCTTGATGGCCATCACGGCAGGCACGCTGTACCAGAAGCGCTTCGTGCGCGTGGCCGATGTGCGCGCCGCCAGTGCCGTGCAGTTGCTGGCCGCCTTCGTCGTGACGGCGCCGCTCGCGCTGCTCGAGAGCGAGCCGATCCGCTGGCATCCGGACCTGATCGCCGCGCTGGTCTGGTCGGTGCTCGCACTGACCCTGGGCGGCAGCTCGCTGCTGTACCTGCTGATCCAGCGTGGTGCAGCCACGCAGGTCACGAGCCTGCTCTACCTGGTGCCGCCGTGCACCGCGGCGATGGCCTGGGGCCTGTTCGGTGAGGCCTTCACGGCGCTCATGCTGCTGGGCATGGCATTGACAGTGATGGGCGTGGCACTGGTGGTTCGCGACGGACGATGACGCGCTGCACACAGGCGTGTCTTGGGGCTGCCGTCGCGTCCATGATTACGCCTAGAATCGCCCTCCCGACCTTGACAGCCCTGGGGGCGCGGCATGTAATGGCCCGCGCCGGGCGTGCCAAGCAGCGGCACTCACCGAGACACCCACCGAATTCAGTCCGAGAAACCGTTTGAGAGGGGGACAACCCGTGAACAAGTCTGAATTGATCGAGCACATCGCCCGCCAGGCCGACATTTCCAAGGCCGCCGCCACGCGCGCCCTGGAGGCCATGATCGGCGGTGTGAAGCAGACGCTGAAGAAGAACAACAGCGTCTCGCTGGTCGGCTTCGGCACCTTCAGCGTCAGCAAGCGTGCTGCGCGCAGTGGCCGCAATCCCCGCACCGGCGCCACGATCAAGATCAAGGCCGCGAAGGTGCCGAAGTTCCGTCCGGGCAAGGCCCTGAAGGACGCGGTCAACTGAATCCGCTCTCCACCACGGGTGCTTAGCTCAGCTGGTAGAGCGGCGCCCTTACAAGGCGTAGGTCGGGGGTTCGAACCCCTCAGCACCCACCACCGGCCGCTGGCGGCCGGGTCGCCCGGCCCCAGGGCCTGCGATAGAATCCGACGAGCGCACCAGACCCGAAGGCGAACCGAGGTTCGCCTTTGTCGCATCTGGACATTCCGCTGTCGATAGAGGCCTCCGATGTTCGATTTCGTCCGCAAGCACACCCGCATCCTGCAGTTCGTGCTGGTGTTGCTGATCTTCCCGTCCTTCGTGTTCTTCGGCATCCAGGGTTACAGCCGCTTCACCGGCGGCGAGAACGAACCCGTGGCCAAGGTCGCCGGCCACAACATCACGCAGGCCGAGTGGACTGCCGCCCAGCGCGAGCAGGTCGAGCGCGTGCGCCGCCAGATGCCTGGCGTGGATGCGAAGCTGTTCGACACACCGGAGATGAAGCAGCAGGTGCTCGACGGGCTGATTCGCGAGCGCGTGCTGCTGGCCGCCGCCACCAAGGCCCACCTCGTCACGACCAACGAGCGGCTGCAGCGCGAATTGCTGGCCATTCCGCAGCTGGCCTCATTGAAGAAGTCCGACGGCGGCTTCGACGTCGACGCCTACAAGGCGCTGCTGTCTGCGCAAGGCATGACGCCGGAGATGTTCGAGGCTCGCATCCGGCAGGACGCGACGATGCGGCAGGTGCTCGACGGCGTCGGCGCCACGGCGTTCGCGCCGACGTCGCTCAGCAACGCCGCGTTCGATGCGCTGCTGCAGCAGCGTGAGGTGCAGGTGCAGCGCTTCGACGCCAAGGACTACCTCGCCAAGGTCAACCCGAGCGACGACGACCTCCAGGCCTACTACAAGGCGCCCGAGAACGCCGCGCAGTTCCAGGCGCCAGAGCAGGCGAGCATCGAATATTTGGTGCTCGACCTGGAGTCGATCAAGAAGGACATCACCGTCCCGGAAGAGGAACTGCGCAAGTACTACGCGGAGAATGAGAAGCGCTACTCGACCCCCGAGGAGCGGCGTGCCAGCCACATCCTCGTCAAGGCGGAGAAGAGCGCGCCGGCCGCCGAGCGCGAGAAGGCCAGGGCCAAGGCAGAGCAATTGCTGGCAGAGGTCAAGAAGTCCCCGGGCAGCTTCGCCGACCTCGCACGCAAGAACAGCGATGACCCCGGCTCCGCTCAGCGTGGCGGCGATCTCGACTTCTTCGGCCGCGGCGCGATGGTCAAGCCCTTCGAGGACGCGGCCTTCGGCCTGAAGCAGGGCGAGATCAGCGGCGTGGTCGAGAGCGACTTCGGTTACCACATCATCCAGGTCACCGGCGTGCGCGGCGGCGAGAAGAAGAGCTTTGAGCAGGTGCGGGCCGAGATCGAGAACGAGGCCAAGACGCAGCAGGCCCAGAGCCGCTTCGCCGCGGCCGCGGTCGACTTCACCAACATGGTGTACGAACAGTCCGACAGCCTCAAGCCGGCCGCCGAGAAGTTCAAGCTCCAGGTGCGCACGGCGGCCGACGTCAAGCGCACGCCGGCGCCGGGTGCCACCGGAGCGCTGGCCAGCGCCAAGTTCCTCGAGTCGCTGTTCGGCACCGACTCCGTCACCAACAAGCGCAACGTCGAGGCGGTCGAGGTCGGGCCGAACCAGCTGGCCTCCGGACGCATCGTGCAGTACAGCCCGGCGCGGCAGCGTTCGTTCGACGAGGTCAAGGCACAGGTCCGCGAGAAGGTCGTCGCGCAGCAGGCGGCGGCCTTGGCCCGCAAGGACGGCGAGGCGCGCCTCGCGGAACTGCAGAAGTCCCCGGATGCCGCCATGCCCGGCGCTGTCGTGACGGTGTCCCGCGCCGCGGCGAAGGACATCGCACGCGATGTCGTCGACGCCGCAATGCGCGCGCCGGCCGACAAGCTGCCCGCCGTCATCGGCGTGGTACAGGGCACGCAAGGCTATGCCGTGGTCCGGATCAGCAAGGTGTCGGGCCGTGACCCGGCCACGGCCGATGCGCGGCAACTGCAGGTGCAGTTCAGCCAGGCGTGGGGTGATGCCGAGGCGCAGGCCTACTACGCGGCGCTCAAGCGGCGCTTCAGCGCCGAGACCTTGCCGGCTGCGGCGAAGGCCGCGAGCGCCCCGGTCGGGCCCTGATCGTGCGTCGGCGTCCGCTATAATCTCAGGCTCTGCGGTGGCTGTAGCTCAGTTGGTAGAGTCCAGGATTGTGATTCCTGTTGTCGTGGGTTCGAGTCCCATCAGCCACCCCATCCCAGCGTTTCATCAGGTCCCATGCCGGACCGAACTTCCCGCTAAATCAACGACTTAGGCAGTCGCTTGAGTCAGGAAGGCTCCTGCCGTCCCACGGCAGCGCAGCGAAGTTGGGGGAACATCTGGGGGAACAAATGGCGTGTTCGCAGCCATTTGACGTTTTGTTCCCCCATGCTCACCGACAAGCAGTGCAAGAACGCGAGTTGCGACGCGGGTAGGCCCCGCGAGCGCCTGGCCGATTCCGGCGGTCTGTACCTGGAGGTCTCGCCCTCTGGGTCCAAGCGCTGGTTCTGGAAGTACCGGTTCGACGGGAAGGAGAAGCGCCTCGCCCTCGGGAGCTACCCAGATCTGGGTCTGAAGGAGGCCAGGGTCGCACGTGATGATGCGCGCAAGCAACATCAGGCGGGCGCAGATCCGGTGCTCACGCGGCAGGTGGAGCGCCTCAGTTCCCGGTTCGACGCCAACGCGAGCTTCGAGGTCACCGCGCGCGAGTTCCACGCGACCAAGAAGGTCGGCTGGAGCGATCACTACGCCAAGCGCTGGATGGAGCGCCTCGAGAAGGACATCTTCCCCTGGCTGGGCAAGCTTCCGCTCTCCCAGATCGGCGCACCGATGCTGCTGCAGACGCTGCGGCGCGTCGAGGCACGTGGCACGCGCGAACTGCCTCACTCTCTGCTGGAAGCCTGCGGGCAAGTGTTTCGATACGGCGTTGCGACCGGACGTTGTGAGCGCAGCCCCGCTTCGGATCTGCGCGGCGCACTGAAGCCGGTGCTGACGAGGCACGTCTCGGCGATCGTCGAACCGGATCAGGTCGGCGACTTGATGCGCGCGATCGACGGCTACCACGGTCACCCCGTTACCCGGGCGGCACTGCTTCTGTCGGCGCTGCTCTTCCAGCGGCCAGGGAACATCCGGCAGATGGAGTGGGCCGAGCTGGATCTCGAGGCAAGGATGTGGGCGATAGCCACGCAGGGCGTGGACAACCAGATGGACACCTCCGTGGACGAACGAGTGCATCACCTTGACGGTGCCATGCAGTCGCTTCAGTTCGGTAGCCGCCGGGCCGGCGACCGCGCCGATGGCGTCGATCATGGCGGGGATCGGTGGCCCCATTTGGGGTTCCGAGAGTTCGCCGTCCGGTACCGGCGCGGAGAACTTGTCCAGCCAGTCCTCCTTGGCGGCGTGAAGCACCCAGGCGGCACGGACAACCGCCTCGAACTGCAGGCGGATCAGGCTGAGTGCGGTTCCCGTCAGGCCGGCTTCGATCAGGACCCGCTGCGCGATCGCATGCTCGATCGCCGAACGACAGAAGGCCAGGCAGATGGTCGAGCGTCGGGACGACGTGTTCCAACCGGCTCGAAGCAGTGCAAGCAGATCATCGTCGAAGGCCTCGGAGGCGGCGAGTACCCGCCGCAGTTCCTCGTCGTCTCTGTCTGCGCTGTCTTGTGGGCTTGAGGGCGACTCGGCTTGCATGAAAAGGGCGGGTTCGGGCGATGCGATTGCACGGGACCATGGCGTGCGGACCGAGTCGCATCATGGCATCCGGACGGCACCCGGGGTTGAAAACCCGGGTCGAGGCGGGACGATGGTTCGTCGGAATCCCCCGACGCCCACCGAGGAACGCCGATGGCCTCTTCACCATCCCCCGATCCCCGGCCCGCCGTCGTGCTGCACGGCGGGCCCACCGCTCTGCCGACCCTGCTGGGTAACGGTACAAACGGAACGCCCCGCCTGCCCACGGGCGGCAAGATCCGCGCGGGCATCAAGGTCCTGACCCGTCGGGCTGCCGAGGTGCCGCGTGCGCAGGCGATCTACGAACAGGGCCTGAACCAGGGCCAGTCGTTCGACCAGATCGAGCGTGCGCTGGCCGAGGCCTGCCCTGAGCTCAAGAGCCCGCTCGTTCCGCGCAACGTGCCGTGGTTCACTGTGCGTGCCCAGGACTTCCCGAACCCTGAACTGGCGACACAGATTCTCGACCTCCATGGCGAGGACCGCGGCGAGGGCCGGCGCCTCTACCGGTTCCCGGTGGTGTTCCCGACCGATCGCTGGCAGAGCGTGATGCCGCATGAACTGGCCACCTGGGGTGCGCAGGACAAGCGCTTCTGGTCCGAGTATTCGACCGACGGACGATGGCGCCACTGCATGACGCACGCACCGGTGCCGGTGGACGCGACGGGGCGCCGCACGGTGCGGCTGTTCGGCGGCCGCAAGGCGATCCCGCGCGAGGACAACGGCGGCCTGTGCCAGCCGGAGTCCTGCCCGGAGTACCAGCAGCGGCAGTGCAACCTCACCGGACGCTTCCTGTTCTTCATCCCCGGTATCCGCTCGATTAGCGCCTTCGAGCTGCACACGCGCAGCTTCTACGCGATGAATGCGGCGATCCGCACCTTCGAGACCGTGGCGTTCCTGCGGGGCGGCCGGCTCGCCGGGTTCCTGGACCGCCAGGGCACGCCGTTCTACCTGACCAAGCGGCTGATGGAGGTGGCGCACATCGATGACCAGGGGCGGCCTGTCCGGGTGCCGCAGTGGATCATTGAACTGGAAGCGCCGGTCGACGTGGCGACGCTGATGCGGGAGCAGGACGATCAGGACACCGTGATCCTGCAGGCCGACGTTGCCGCCCGCGTGCTCCAGGGGCACCGGGAGAGCGCTTCCTCGACGCCAGGGAAGGGGCCGGAGTCCGTCGACGAACCTGTAGCCGCGAGCGATCCCACGGCGGACGGCATGCCGCCCACGCTGGAGCATGTGCTCGGGCGGCTGGCCTCGATGGGCGTGCCTGCGCAGACCTGGCTGAGCTATGCGGCCACGCGCTGGGGTCCTGGGTGGAAGCTCAATCCGCAAGGGCGGCAGCGGGCCTTCGGCGAGCTGGAGCGCTTCCGGAACGATCCGAAGGGCTACGCGGACAAGGTCAACGCCGAACTGCAGCAGGTGGCATCGTGAGCGCGCCGGAACGATTGTTAGGCGGAACCGGTGCGCAACGCGCGGAGGTGCCGCGTCTCCCGGACGGGCATCCGCGAGCGCACGGTTCGCACCGGCCGGCGCATCGCTTGCGGGTGGCGCACCTGTCCGACCTGCACTACGGGCCGCGCCACCTGGAGGAGGCCGATCGCTGCTTCTCGGCGGCCGTGGACCGCGCCATCGAACTCGCCGTCGACGTGGCCGTGATCTCCGGGGATGCCACCGATCACGCCCTGGACCTGCATGCGCCCGCGGCATTGCGGCTGCTGGCGCAGGTGCGGCGGCTGGCCGATCATTGCCCGGTGCTGATGCTCCAGGGCACGTGGTCGCACGAGCCGCCCGGCACGCTGTCCGTGTTCAGGATGCTGGGAAGCCGCCATCGGGTCTTCGTCGCGGACCGGATCGGTCAGGTGGCGCTGATGGGCAATGCATCGTCTCGGGATCTGTCGGCGACCGATGCGTCTGCTGCCGACCTTTGGCTCGTGTCCGAAGGTCCGCGATTCGCAGAAGTCCCGCCTGGCGCCAGGGCACTGTTCACCTGCATTCCGTCGATCAACAAGGCGGCCGTCGCGGCAGCGGTCGGCGCCACCGCTGCCGCCGAGGCCCAGGGTGAGCAGCTGGCCCGGCTGCTGCAGGGCTACGCCGGCATCCACGGCGTAGCCCGTGCTGCCGGCGTGCCGACGCTCGCGGTGTCGCATGGCACGGTCTTCGGCTGCGTGACCGAGCACGGCGTGCCGATGGCAGGGTTCGACCACGAGTTCACCACTGGGGCGCTGCTCAGCACCGGCGCGCAGGCCGCGTTGCTCGGCCACATCCATCGGCACCAGGTCTGGACGCAAGGGGAGGGCGAACGTCGCCAGTGCATTGCCTACGCCGGGTCCATCGGTCGCTTCCACCACGGTGAGCAGGGCGACAAGGGGTTCCTGCTGTGGGAATTCGGACCGGACGGGGTGGACTGTCGCCTCGAACCGACTCCTGCGAGACGGACGCTGGACATCGTGTTCGAAGGTCGGCCCGACCTGGACCAGTTGCGAGAGGCGGCGAGCGCGCAGGAACTGGCCGGCGTCAGCGTGCGGGTCCGATGGACGGTGGCCGACGAGGACCGGCACGAGGTGGACCGCGGCGCCATGGAGCGTGCCCTGTCCGGCGCCGCCGATGTCCAGCTGGAAGGGCGGATCGTGCCCGTGGTGCGCACTCGCGCGCCCGGCATCTCGCAGCTCGTCAGCCTGGCCGACAAGGTCAGGGCCTGGGCCACGGCGACGGACGTCCACGCGCCGCCGCTGCTGCAGTGCCTGGAACGGGTGACGACGACCGATCCCGGGGACATCGTCGCGGCAGTCCTGGCGATCCCCGATGCCGGTGCCAAGGCACAGGGTGGCATTGACCCGGCCGAGAAGGATCCAAGACTGGACCTCTTCGAGACGGCCTGAAGCGGCGCCCGAACAGCGCTCGAAGGGCGCCCAGGCTGCTTCACATCCCACCTCGACCATCGCGCCGCCCAGCGGCGCCGGAGGTATGCCATGCAACCACTCTCACTCAGGCTCCGGGGCTTCCGGGGCATCCGCGACGGCCTCGGGCTGGACGAACTGACCTTGAATCTCGAGCGGCTGGCCGATGGTGCTGCGCTTGTCGCCATCGCAGGCGCCAACGGCCGCGGCAAGTCCACGGTGATGGACAACCTGACACCTTTATGTTGAATTCGCTGCGTCAACAATCGTCCAACACGCGGCGTTTCACTTGTTTCACTGCCTCTGCAGGGTGGTTATCAACGGGCACGACAACTTGCCCCGCATCGAGCAGCAGTCGCGGACGAGGACGGCCAGCGCCGACTCGATCCGGCGCAGGTCTTTCAGCTTCTTGCGCACATCGCCGAGCTTTGCTTCGGCGAGCTGTCTCGCCTCGTCACAGTGCGTGCCGTCGTCCAGTTTCAGCAAGCCCGCAACCTCGTCGAGGCTGAAGCCAAGGCGCTGTGCGGCCTTCACGAACCGCACCCGCGCCACGTCCTTCGCCTCATAGCGCCGAATGCGGCCGTAGGGCTTGTCCGGCTCGGGTAGCAGCGCGCGGCGCTGGTAGAAGCGCACGGTCTCCACGTTGACCCCGGCCGCCTTGGCGACGGCCCCGATCGTCAGTCCCTGCTGATCGCTGTCCATCCCGCTTGACTCCGTACATGAGTACGGAAATAAGCTTACGCCATCGTGTCCCCGACACACCGAGGAAAGTGCATGACGGAATCGCAGACCGGGCGTGGTGCGCTCTTCGCCGGCGGACTGGCCGCGTTCCTCGCGTCAACCTGCTGCCTGGGCCCGCTCGTGCTGGTGGCCCTGGGCTTCAGCGGCGCGTGGATCGGCAACCTAACGGCGCTGGAGCCCTATCGCCCGTTCTTCATCGGCGCTGCGCTTGTCGCCATGTATTTCGCGTGGCGTCGCATCTATCGACCGGTGCAGCAGTGCAAGCCGGGCGAGGTGTGCGCGATCCCCCAGGTGCGGTCCACCTACAAGGCCGTCTTCTGGTTCGTGGCCGTGCTGGTGCTGATCGCGCTGGCCTTCCCCTATGTCCTTCCGCTGTTCTACTGACCAGGAGTGCTCCATGAAGAAGCTGATCTTGATCGCGGCCCTCGCCATGTCCGGCGCGGCCGGTGTCCAGGCAGCGCCGCAGACCGTGACGCTGGACGTGCCGGGCATGACCTGCGCGGCGTGTCCGATCACGGTGAAGAAGGCGATCTCGAAGGTCGACGGCGTGAGCAAGGTCGACGTGAGCTACGAGAAGCGCCAGGCCATCGTGACCTTCGACGATGCCAAGGCCAACGTGCAGAAGCTGACCGCGGCGACCGAGAACGCGGGCTATCCGTCCACCGTCAAGCGCTGAAGCCGCAGCGATCGAGGAGGACAATATGAGCGTCATGACGCGGGTCGCGGACAAGGCCGGAGCGCTGGGCAGCATCGTCTCGGCGATGGGTTGCGGGGCTTGCTTCCCGGCCCTGGCCAGCCTTGGCGCAGCACTCGGGCTCGGCTTCTTGAGCCAGTTCGAGGCCGTGTTCGTCACCGTGCTGCTGCCGCTGTTCGCGGCGCTGGCGCTGCTCGCCAACGCACTCGGCTGGTTCAGCCACCGCCAGTGGCAACGCAGCGTGCTCGGCATGATCGGTCCGGCCATCGTGCTGGTCGCCAGCTTCACCGTGGCCGAGAAGCTTCTCTACGTGGGCCTCGCGACGATGGTCGCGGTGTCGGTGTGGGACTTCGTCTCGCCGGCGAACCGGCGCTGCGGTCCGGATGGCTGCGCAGTCCCGCCCAAGCACGCCTGAAGCCTTCACGCTGCGACTCCACCAGAAAGGCATTCCGATGACCGAACTCGCGATCAGCGGCATGACCTGCGAGTCGTGCGCCGCGCACGTTCGCCAGGCCCTGGAGAAGGTGCCTGGTGTGCGTTCGGCGCAAGTGTCCTACCCCAACGGAACGGCGCGCCTCACCCTTGCGACTGACACACCCGTGGCGGAGCTCGTGTCGGCCGTGGCCGCCGCCGGATATCGCGCTCGCGTGCCCGAGGCTGCCTCCGGTCCGTCGCGCGACGGATTCCTCGATAGGGCACGCAGTTGGCTTGGCAGTGGCCAGAAGGAGCGCAGCGGCGGCGATGCGTCGCACGTTGCCGTCATCGGCAGCGGCGGCGCCGCAATGGCCGCGGCGCTCAAGGCGGTCGAACGCGGTGCGCGGGTCACGCTCATCGAACGCGGCACGATCGGCGGCACCTGCGTCAACGTCGGCTGCGTGCCGTCCAAGATCTTGATCCGCGCCGCGCACGTCGCGCACCTGCGGCGACGCAGCCCGTTCGACGCTGGCGTCTCCGCTGCCGAGCCGATCATCCTGCGCGACCGGCTGCTCGCGCAGCAGCAGGCGCGGGTGGACGAACTGCGCCACGGTAAGTACGAGAGCATCCTGCAGGGCACACCGGCCATCACGGTCGTGCACGGCACGGCGCGCTTCACGGATGCCCACTCGTTGACGGTGACCCTACGCGACGGCGGCGAGCGGGTCGTGCCGTTCGACCGCTGTCTGGTGGCTACCGGTGCCAGCGCGGCGGTGCCGGCGATCCCTGGCCTCGCAGACACGCCGTTCTGGACCTCGACCGAGGCGCTGGCCAGCAGCGAGACGTCGCCGCGGCTGGTTGTGATCGGTTCGTCCGTCGTCGCAGTGGAACTCGCTCAGGCCTTCGCGCGCCTGGGCAGCCAGGTCACGATCCTCGCGCGCAACAAGCTGTTCTTCCGCGAGGACCCAGCCATCGGCGAGGTACTCACCGCCGCGTTCCGCGAGGAAGGCATCGAGGTGCTCGAGCAGACGCAAGCCAGCCGCGTCGCTCATGCTGGCGGCGAATTCGTGGTGATGACGAACCACGGGGTACTGCGCGCCGACCGGCTGCTGGTGGCCACGGGACGCACGCCGAACACGGGCGCGCTCAACCTCGAAGGCGCCGGCGTGAAGGTGGACGGTCGGGGCGCCATCGTGGTCGACGGCCACATGCGCACCAGCGCACCGAACATCTATGCCGCAGGCGACTGCACCGATCAGCCCCAGTTCGTGTACGTCGCGGCCGCCGCAGGCACGCGGGCGGCGATCAACATGGCTGGCGGCAATGCAGCACTGGACCTGCGCGCGATGCCGGCTGTCGTGTTCACCGATCCGCAGATCGCGACGGTTGGTCTCAGCGAGGCCGAAGCGCACCAGGGGCGGATCGAGACCGACAGCCGCACGTTGACGCTCGACAACGTGCCGCGCGCGCTGGTCAACTTCGACACGCGCGGCTTCATCAAGCTCGTGGCCGAAGCGGGCACCGGCCGGCTGCTGGGCGTGCAGGCGGTCGCCGCCGAAGCCGGCGAGGTCATCCAGACCGCCGCCATTGCCATCCGTGCCGGCATGAGCGTGCACGACCTCGCCAACCAGTTGTTCCCGTACCTGACGATGGTCGAAGCCCTGAAGCTCGCGGCGCAGACCTTCACCAAGGACGTGAAGCAACTGTCGTGCTGCGCCGGCTGAGCTCAGCGGGACTTGAACAAGGAACGTCGCGGAGCATCGCCACCTGCGGCAAAGCTCGTGAACGGTCGTCCCTGACAACCGTTGAAGGCGCCGTCGGCCATGAGAGCCTGATCGGAGATCAACTCCGAGGCATCCCATGCAGCCGCTCCGACTCACCCTCAAAGGCTTCCGCGGCATCCGCGACGGCCTGGGCCGCGACGAAATCACCCTCGACCTCGAGCGCCTGGCGGACGGCGCCAACCTGATCGCCATCGTCGGCGCCAACGGCAGCGGCAAGTCGACGATCATGGACTGCCTCCATCCCTTATGTTGAACGTTCAGCCCTGTCAACGTGAGCCACGGTCCAGGCGCGCGACTTTGAAGGCTGCACGTTGGCTGCTTGGCCATCAGCGGTGAGGCGCCGGCGGTGAGCGTCAGGGCACTGGGCAAGACCCGCCGGTGACGACGCGATATCGACGGGGCGGCCCACGAACCTGTCCGGACACTGGACCGGCGGAAAGGGCTGTAAGGGAGCGGTCGTTCGATGCTCTACCGAACGAACCGCTGCACGATATTGCTAGCCTTGCTTCGATCAACGAGGTGTTGCTGGCTGAGAATGTCGTCCTGAGGGCAAGCGCGATCATCGTCGCGTCGTGGACTTGAGCTCCAAGACGCAGAAGCCCGCGCGGGCGTGTCAACGCGACAAGGTCGACTCGGCGACAGTCGCTCATTTTCAGAGCGTCCCCTCACCTCGCCGCCCTCAACCAATCTCAAAGACGCGCTGGGAGGCGCGCTGCGGTAAGCGGCTCACCTCTCTTTCTCGCGAGGAGAACGATGCTGCCGCCGACATACGCGGACCCGGCGTCCTCGGCTTACCGACGGTTGGCGAGCGGCGACGCGGGTCGCGGCGTCGCCTGCACTCAAAGAGAGATACGCCTGCCTCAAAGCCGACGCCGCCCCAGGCTGTGTCCGAGAAAGGGTCTCAAGCGCGGCCAGGAGATGTTCAGCGACATCCCATCGCTGCTCGGCAATCGCGCGCTTGCAAAGGGAGAGCAAGCCGTGCTCCAGATCCATTGCGGGCCTCTATCGGTGATCCACCGTCGCACCTTAGACCTTGTCCCTGGGACAAGGTCAAGCGTGCCCGGAACCCTTGACCTTCGCCCGCACACTAAGGTTTATCCTTTCTGTCCCAATGACCATGGAAAAGCGCCTGACGATCGGAAAGCTGGCCGAGTTGGCCGACGTGTCGGCCAACGCCGTGCGTTTCTACGAGCGCGAAGGCCTGATGCAGGTACCGCCGAAGACCGACAGCGGCTACCGGCTGTACGACCCCGCGGCAGCGCAGCGGCTGCGCTTCATCAAGCAGGCGCAGCACTGCGGCTTCACCCTGGCCGAGATCCAGACCTTGCTGAAGCTGCGCGACGAGGCCTCCTCGTGCTGCAACGACGTGCGCAACAAGGTCATCGAGAAGAAGCTCGAGCTGGAAGCGCGGATCAAGGCCATGAAGGCCATGTCCAAGGCGCTGGACGAGCTGATCGCCGATTGCAGCAACGGCGACCGTCCGACCGAAGACTGCACGATTCTGGCGGCGCTGTCGGAGCCGTCGAAGGCGATGCCACCAACAGCTCCGAAAGGCTCCGCGCGATGAAGATCGAAGTGCTGCACGCCGGCGGCTGTGCCTCATGTCAGCAGGAGCTGGCGACGCTCAAGCAAGCAGCCAGAGTCGTGGACCCGGCCGTGGACTGGCACGAGCTCGACATCCTGAAGTCCATCGACTACGCGGTAGAACTGGGCGTGCTCAAACCGCCGGCGGTGGCGATCGACGGCCAGCTGGCGTTTTCATCGCTGCCGCGGCCCGAGCAACTGGCCGCGGCGATGAAGGCGCGCCAGGAGCGCTGAATGGACATCGATGGTCTTCAGCAGGCGGTTCGGAACGCCGGCCCGGCGGCGCTCCTGGTCAGCTTCCTGACCGGGTTCTTCTTCAGCTTCAACCCGGTCGCGCTTGCCTCGATTCCCGTGTCGCTGGCCTATGTCACCAAGGCCCGTGCGCCAGGCAAAGCGCTCGTGTTCGGCGGCATGTTCATCGCCGGCATGGTGATCACCCACGTGGCGCTCGGCGCAGCGGCCGGATGGGGCGGCCAGGGCGTGCAATCGCTGGTCGGACGCTACTGGGGACTGCTGCTCGGGCCCTGGCTGATCCTGATGGGCCTCCTGTGGCCCGGCTGGGTGCGGCTGCCGCTGCAAGGACTGTCGTTCCGCGTCAAGCGGGCCTCCGGACCGTGGGGCGCGTTTGCGCTCGGCGTGCCGTTCGCCATCGCGGTCTGCCCTGCCTGCACACCGGCTCTGGTGGCCTTGCTCGGCGTCGCGGCGGGCGTCGGCTCTCCCATCTGGGGCGCATCTCTCTTGCTCGTGTTCGCGCTGGGACGCGCAGTGCCCATCGCCATGGGCGCCGGCACGATGGGATGGCTGGAGAGGCTGCGCTCGCTGTCACGCTACCAGCGCGCGCTCGACATTGCAGGCGGCGTCACCCTCATCCTCACGGGGCTGTACATGCTCAATGCCTACTTCTTCTGGGTGCCGGCGCTGGCCATCTAGGGGCAGGGCGACTCATCGAGGGCTTCAGTGCCCGCGGCCCTACCGCTGCGGCATCTCCCTTCCACGCGTGTGGCACATCGTTTGCGCGCTTGACCTTCGTCCTAGGACAAGCGCGATCTTCGTATCGCCGGCGCAGCTCCCGGCGTGCGAGACAGGGCAAAGGCCTCCCCGAGGACGGGCTTACCGCGCCCTGGTCGGCGCCTGACCCCGGCACGCCGCACCCGGGTTGCAGCGAGCGATGTCTGCACCCTCGTGCGGTGATGCATCAAGCCCCTTGACCTTCGCCCTAGGTACAGGGCCTACGCTTGTCTTCGGGCACTCGGCGCGCCGAGGCTTTGAGACATGGCAGCGTGATGAAACAGGAAGCGGGCCCGATCGTGAAGACGGTCAATTGGCAGATCGACGGCATGCAGTGCCGCGCCTGTGCAAGGACCATCGAGGGGCGACTGGTGCGAGAGCCTGGTGTCCGGCTGGCGGAGGTGATGTATCCGTCCGGCGAGGTGCGGTTGCTGCTGGACGACGCCAGCGTGCGCCTGGAGCCCATGATCGCCTTGCTGCAGCAGGCGGGCTACCGCGTGAAGGCCCAGGCCGCACGGGAGACGCGCGAATGAGTGCACTGGCCAGAGGCTGCCGGAACCCTTTCCGCAACCGGTTCCGCAGCTCGGTCGTGATCGCGCTGCTGTCGCTGGTGATCGGCTTGTTCGCCGTGCTCGTGCAAGGAGCGCTGGCGACCCGGGAGAAGCTGGAAAGCCTGCAAGCCAGCGTGCGCACCGTCATCGAGCTGCGCGAGGCCGGCGCCTTCGGCACCGGCGGCTTCGGCGGCGACAAGCCGGTGGGCGAACTGGATTTCAACGTGGCCCGGCTTGACGAGATCAAGCGCATCCCGAACGCGCGCCATGTGAAGAAGATCGAGGAGTACGTCCACTCGCCGCAGATCGACCCGTCGGTGCCGAATGCCTACGCGATGGTGATCGGCCTGCGGCCCAGCGCGCCGATGCGCGCGATCGGCGAGGTCGATTACGAGAACGCCCGCGTGGTGGCCGGGCGGGCCCTGACCTCCGCCGACGAGGGCCGTGACGTCGCTATCGTCGGCCAGCTGTACGCCCGCGAGCGGCTGCGGATCTCGGACCGTGCGGCGCTCGACGGCAAGACGCTGACGCTGGGGGGACGGCCGCTGCAGGTCGTCGGGATCTACTCCACCGGCAACGACTTCGGCGACAACCATGTGTTCGTGCCGATCGAGACCTTCCGGCGCATCCTGAAGCCGGGCGACAAGCTGTCGAAGATCCGGGTAACGGTCGACAGCGTCGATCATGTCGAAGCGGTCACCGCGGACTTGCAGCGGCTGAAGGGCGTGGATGCCGTCACCGCGAAGGGACAGGTCGCGACGGCGCGAGCCACGCTCGGCAGCATCTCCGCGGCCACGGTCTACGGATCGCTGCTGCTGTTCGCAATCGGCGGCGTGCTGGTCGTCTTCATCATGGTGCTGTCGATGCGCGAGCGCATCCGGGAGATCGGAACGCTCAAGGCGATCGGCGCCTCCGGTGCCGAAGTGGTGAAGCAGTTTCTGGCGGAGGCCTTCACGCTGACCGGCCTTGGCGCCGCTGGCGCCTTGCTGGTCTCCGCGGTCGCAGCCCTTGTTCTGCGCTCGACGCTCGGCGTCGAGTTGCAGCTCGGACCGAGCACGTTCGTGCTGATCGCGCTCGGCGGCCTGGCCTTCGGCGCCCTCGGCTCGCTGTACCCCATCGTCACCGGGATACGGCTGACGCCGATCCAAGCCATGAAGAACACATGAGGAATCGCCGATGAGCATGGTCACCCTCGGCATGCGCAACCTGATGCGCAACAAGCCGCGCCTGTTGTTGACCGCGGTCCTGATCGGCGTGCCGTTCTTCCTGCTGCTGGCCATGCAGTCGATCGGCGAAGCTATCCAGAAGCAGACGGAGGTGCTGACGCGCGAAGTCAACACCGTCGTGCAGTTGCGGGCCCGCGGCTCGATGGGGCACGTCAACATGACGAACCAGGACCGGATTCTTCCCGACGAGGTGCTGGGGAAGGTGCGAGCGATCGAGCACGTGGTCCATGTCGAGCCCTACCTGCTCGCCATGGCGCCGATCACGCCGCCGAACTTCGTGATGCACGTCGGCCTTGCGCCGACCGCGATGAAACGGCTGGAGTCGCATGGCGAGGCCGGCAACCCCCGCATCATCGCGGGCCGCGATTTCACGCCGGCGGATGCCGGCCAGGACGTCGCGATCATCGGCCAGGCCTACGCGAAGTGGGCGGGCATCAAGCCGGAGGACGTCGGCAAGGCGGTGCTGACGGTCGATCCGACACGCACGCATCCGGTCATCTATGCGATGGATCGGCCGAAGCGCAACCTGCGCGTCATCGGCATGTACGCCAGTGGCTATGTGTTCGGTGACCAGCAGCTCTTCATGCCGATCGACACCTTCCGCTCGATCTACGGTACCGACAAGGGCATTTCATGGCTCTTCGTGCGCGTCGACGACGTGGCCCACGTGGCCACGGTCACGCAGCGCCTCAGGGAGACGGTGGGCGACGTGGCCGACATCCTCGCGCCGGAGAGCGCTGCGGTCTTCACCTCGACGACCAGCCGCAACGTGATGCAGCTCGCGGCTGTCGGCGGGGGGCTCGCGGTGGTCCTGATGGTCGTCGTCGTCTTCTTCGTGCTGCTGATGCAGGTGCGCGAGCGCTCCCGCGAGATCGGCACGCTGAAGGCGATCGGCGCCAGCAATCAGGGCGTGACGGCTCAGTTTCTGGCCGAGGCGATCGGGCTCACGTTGCTGGGCGGCGCGGTGGGCCTGGCGCTGTTCAAGTTCGCCGGCGAGGCGCTGACCGGCCGGCTGTTCGCGATCGGCATCGGCCCCTTCTTGCCCAGCCACTACAAGCCGCTGTTCGACAGCCTGGCGGTCGGCCATGACATCTCTGCACCGATCGTCGGTCTCGTCGTCACCACTGCCGTCATCGCCGCCGTCCTGGGCAGCGCCTACGGCGTCTGGCAGGCCGTCCGGCTTTCTCCCCTGGAGGCGATGAAACATGAATAAGGCAGATGCAGCCGTGACGCCCGTGGTTCGATTGACCGACGTCTCGAAGTCGTACCACAAGGGCGGCGAAGTGGTCCACGCCCTGGCCGGCGTGTCGCTGGAGATCGGCGAGCGCGGCATGGTCGCCATCGTCGGGCCCAGCGGCAGCGGCAAGTCGACGCTGCTGCACATGATGGGCGGTATGGACCTGCCGACCGCCGGCGAGGTGATCGTCGCGGGACAGACCGTCAATCGGCTGTCGCAGCAGGGGCTGACGCAGTTTCGGCGCCGGACGGTGGGCTTCGTGTTCCAGACCTTCAACCTGGTGCCCAATCTCACGGCGCTCGAGAACGTCGCGTTGCCCATGGAGTTCAACGGCGTTCCGAAGGCCGCGCGCGTCGAGCGTGCCGCGCAGTTGCTGCAGCGCTTCAATCTCGGTCCCCGGCTGAAGCACCGGCCGCACGAGCTGTCCGGCGGCGAGATGCAGCGGGTCGCCATTGCTCGCGCGATCGCAAACGAGCCGCGGCTCGTTCTCGCCGACGAGCCCACCGGCAACCTCGACTCCCGCTCGGGGCAGATCGTCTACGAACTGCTGCTCGAGATCGCACGCGAGCGCACTGTCGTCATCGTGACGCATGCGGAGGAGCTGGCACGGCTCGCCGACCGCGTTATCCACATCCGCGATGGACAGCTGCAGGAGAGCACGACGCCGCCGGTGTCGTTGGCCACCGTACAGCGAGTGAACACCTCGCCGCCACGTTGAAACCCGAAGAGGAGTACGCATGAAATCCGTAACCATGAAAGTCGAAGGCATGAGCTGCAACGGTTGCGCGGAGCGGATCTGCTCCGCGGTCGCCGCCCAACCCGGCGTGCAAGACGCGGCCGTCTCGTTCGACGAAGGCCAGGCCCGTGTTCTCTACGACCCAAAGACCATCGATGAAGACCGACTGGCCGACGCCGTGCAGAAGATGGGCTTTCGCATCGTGCGCCGCACGACGGCTTGACAGACAGGAGGAGTGCGATGAGCGCTGCCGCAACCCTCAACGTCAAGGACCATCTCTGGAGCGAGGAACCGGCGAGCCGTCCTGATCGGGCCCGCATTCGCGCCCGCATCGGCGGCCTGCACTGCTCGCTGTGCACCGGCACCATCGAAAAGGCCCTCGGCAGCCGCCCCGGTGTCGACAAAGTGGCCGTGAGCCTGACCCACGAGCAGGCCCTCGTCGAGTACGACCCGGACGTCATCCGGCCGGAGGACCTGCTTGGCACCTTGCGCGACATCGGCTACACGATCTCCGACCCGCGGAAGATCCGGCCCTTCGAGGAAGAAGAACGCGACCTCGTCAACGAGGGGCGACGGTTCTTGACAGCGACGGCCTTGAGCATCGTCTCGATCGCGCTCATCGCCCACCCCATGGGCATCGGCACCTGGCTTCTGCACGGCGCCGTGCTCGCCAGCTTGCTGGCCTTCGTCTTCCTCGTGCTGCGCTCGCGGGGCGTGACGTTGGCGCTGGGCGGCTGTGCCGCGCTCATCGCGGTGGCACTGGCTCTTGCGCCATTCAAGGGGCAGGCCTCGTTCGAAGCCGCGGTGCCCGGCCTCGTCGCCTTGATGGCCTTCGGCCTGGTGTTTGGAATCGGGCGCCACATCCTCGTGATGGCGTTCCAGGCCTTGCGTCGAGGCATTCTCAACCAGCACGTGTTGCTGGAGATCGGCGCGTTTGCCGGCATCGTTGGCGGGTTGATCGGCTTCGCGCTGAACGCGCCGGGGTATCCGACCGCGCCATTCTTCGCGGTCACCGTGATGGTGCTGACGTACCACATCTTCTCGGAGTGGCTGTCGCTGATCGTCAAGACGCGCAGCTCGCAAGCCGTCAAGCGCCTGCTGGACCTGCAGCCCGACACCGCGCTCGTGGTCCGCGATGGGGAGGAACGCGAAGTGCCCATCGAGCAAGTGGCGTTGGACGACCTCGTGCGCATTCGCCCCGGCCAGAGCGTGCCGGTGGACGGCCATGTCATCGACGGCCATTCCGCGGTCGACCAGTCGCTCGTCACCGGCGAACCGATGCCGGTGGAGCGGCGTCAAGGCGACCCGGTGATCGGCGGCTCGATGAACGGCACCGGCACCTTGCTGGTCAAGGTGACCGCGGTGGGCGACGACAGCTTCTTGCAGCGGGTGGTCCGCGAGGTGGAGGACGCGCGCGCGCTGAAGCCCGGCCTGCTGCACCTGGTGGACCGCGTGCTGCGCGTCTACACGCCGACGGTGCTGGTCGTCGCGGCGCTGTCGTTCGTGGGCTGGCTGGTCGGCTCCTGGTTGCTGGCCGGACAGGTCGACGTGCAGCGCGCGGTGTTTGCGGGCCTGAGCGTGCTCGTGATGGGCTACCCGTGCGCGGTCGGCATTTCCGCACCGCTGTCGATCGTGCGTGGCGCCGGCGAGGCCGCGGAGAACGGCATCCTCATGCGCACCGGTGAGGCGTTCCAGGGCTACCGGCTGGTCGACACGGTCGTGTTGGACAAGACCGGGACCCTGACGGAGGGCCGCCCGGCCGTGCACGAGGTCGAGGTGGTCGAGGGCACGGAGGCAGAGTTGCTCGCGCTCGCGGCGGCGGCGGAAACCTCATCGGAACACCCGCTGGCGCAGGCCGTGGTCAAGGCGGCCTTCGAACGCGGCGCAGTTCCACCGGATGTCGCGTCCTTTGAAGCGATTCCCGGCCAGGGTGTCGTCGCCCGCACCGCCGTCGGCGAGCTGCTCGTCGGCAGTCCTCGCTTCGTGGCCAACCGGGGCATCGATCTTGGCCGGGCCGCTGAACGCATCGCGGCGCTGGAGGAAGCCGGCCGCACCGTGATCGCGGTGGCGCGGGAAGGCCGTGCGCTGGGGATCGTGGCGCTGAGCGATACCTTGAAGGCTGATGCCCTCGACGCCATCGCCGCGCTACGCAAGACGGGGCTGAAGACCGTGCTCTTGACCGGCGACAACGAACGGGCGGCGCAGCGCATCGCGCGCCAGGTGGGCATCGATGCGGTGCACGCTGGCGTCCTGCCACAGGGCAAGGCGCAGATGGTGCGCGACCTGCAGGCCCAGGCGAGAAAGGTCGCGATGGTAGGCGACGGCATCAACGATGCGCCCGCACTGATGCAGGCCGACGTCGGCATCGCCATGGGCGGGGGCACCGACATCGCGATCGAGTCGGCCGACATCATCATCCTGTCGAATCGCCTCGTGGCGCTGCCGCTCGCGCGCGAGATCAGCCGGCGCAGCTACGCAAAGATGCTGCAGAACGTGACGCTCGCGTTCATGTTCAACGGCATCGGCATTCCCTTGGCTGCCACCGGCTTGGTCTACCCCGTATGGGCGATGGTCGCGATGGCCGTCAGCGTCACGGCGATCTTCTTCAACTCGCTGTGGGGGCGGCCCGCGCTGTTCATCGACGCGATCCTCAGTGTTGGCAAGCCGCCGGCAACGATGGCCGGCGCGAAGCCCGCGTGACATTGAAATCGGAGCCTCCCATGAACAACCCCAAGCATCGTGACGAATTCAAGAGTTCCATCGTGCTGCCTCTTCTCGCCGCGATCGCGGTGAGTGCGCAGCTCGGCTGCAGCAAGTCGGACGAGACCGGCTCGAGATTCACTCCGATCGGCGAGGAGCGCGAGATCCGCGGAACGGTGGCCGACGCCAAGCTGACGGTCTGCGGGCCCAGTCCCGACAAGCCGGGAACCTGCGAGGGCACGCTCGTGGTCGAGCCGCCGGGTTCCGGTGCGGCAGGCCGTGTCCCGGTCGAAGTCACGCGCGACGTGGTTCTGAAAAAGGGCGACCAGTCCGTGCTCCTGCCCCAGCTACGCGGCAGCCAGGTGACAGTGAAGTACCGGGCGAGCAAGGAGGGCTCGAACGTGGCGACTTCGGTGTCGGCGCAATGACCTCCGGCAACAAAGGCGGTACAGCGCCGGCCGCTTGCTCCCCGTGAGACTTGCCCTCGCCACCTGCCTGTCCGTCGGCACTGCCTTGGCGGGGGAACAACGTGTGGTGATGCTGGACCTTCAGGGCTTGCAGTGCTACGCCTGCGTCCAGACGGTGAAGAAAGCGCTTCAGAGCGTGCCCGGCGTTCAAGAGGCGGTGATGGACTTGGACAAGAAGACTGCTACGGTCAAGTTCGACAGCAGCAAGACCGATGCACAGGCGCTAATCAAGGCCACCGCGCAGGCCGGGTTCCCATCCAAGGTCCGATAACCCCTTGTCGCGACGTCTCATGCTGAATGCCTACTTCAGCGGGTGCAGGCCGGTTGAGCGATGGCGGGGGTCGTGTTCGAGTCGACGCTGACCTGTCCACGGTGCGGCCATGCGAAGCGCGAGACCGTGGCCCTCGACTCCGAGCGTCTGGTCAGGGAATCGATGCGCTCGGGTCCGGGCCCCGCACCCACATGAAACGCAGTCCTACGACGACGCGGAGGAGGCTTGAGAAGACGGCGACGGCTGGCAACCTTGGTCCATACCTGTTGAGCAAGGCGTCGCATGCAACCTCTCAAACTCACCCTTAAAGGCTTCCGGGGCATCCGCGATGGCCTGGGCCTTGCCGAAATCACGCTCGACCTCGACCGGCTGGCCGACGGTGCCGAGTTGATCGCCATCGCCGGCGCCAACGGCAGCGGCAAGAGCACGATCATGGACAGTCTCGTGCCATTCATCGGGCTTGCGAGCCGGGCCGCCAGCGCGGGGCCCGGCGGCTTCTCCTACTACGACCATGTCTACCTGCCCGAGAGCATCAAGGACCTGACCTGGTCTCACGAGGGACGCTGCTATCGCTCGCAGATCGTCGTCCGGATGAACGGCAGCCGACGCAAGACCGAGGCGTTCCTGCACGGCCTGGACGACGACGGAAACTGGCGGCCGGTGCGCATCGACGACGGCACGCTGTCCGACGGACGCGTCGAGTCCTACACGCGCTGCGTCGAACACATCTGCGGCAGCGCCGAGACGTTCTTCACCTCGGTGTTCGCCGCGCAGGGCAAACGTCAGCTCAACACCTACCGCAATGCCGAGATCAAGACGCTGCTCGCCGACCTGCTCGGTCAGGAGGAGATCCGCTGTGTCGGCCAGAAGGCCGCCGAGGTCGTGCGGCTGCTCAAGGCAGGGCTCGCGACCCTCAGGCAGGAGCAAGCGGGGTTGGCGGAAGAAGTAGCCCGCGTCGAGGCCGCGCGGCAACGCCTGGAGGATGCGCCGTCGCGGATTGCGCGCGCCGAAGCTGCCAAGCAGGCGGCCCAGAACGCGCTGGATGCCGCGCTCGAACGGCACGCCCGGCTGTCGGCCGAGCGCGAGCAATCGCGAGCCGTCGAGGCAAGACGCGGCCAGCTGATCGCCGAACGCCAATCCGAGGTCGAGAGGACCGCTCAGTCGCTGCACGCTCTGCAAGCCCAGGATGTGGCGGAGACCCAGCGGCTCGAACGACTGGAGCAGAGGGTGGCAGCGCGCCAGCGGCAGGAACAGGCGCGCAGGCAGACCTTGGCGCAGTCGCGGCGCCGATGCCTGGAGGTGCTGGGCGAGGCCGATGCGGTCGCTCGGGCTGTCCGCCGACTCCCGCTCGCCAAACGGGCGCAGGAGGTGCGCCGCTCGCGCACACACGCGAGCCGCGAACAGGTTCAGCTGCTCGCGCAATGCCAGGCTGCCGTGCGCCTGACCGAGCAGCAGCTGGCCGCCATCGAGCGGGATGCCGGCAAGGCGGTCTTGCGCACGGAAGAGCTGGCCCACCGCTTCGGCCTTACCGCCGTGGTGCCGTGCGCCGGTACCGATCTGCAAGGGCGCTGCAAGTTGCTCGGCGATGCGCGCGAAGCGCAAGCCCTGATGCCCGACGCGCGGGCCCACGTGGCGCGATGCGCCCGGGACAGGGGACAGGTTCAGCAGGCCTTGACCAGCGCACGCCGGCAGTGCGAGGCGCTTGCGGGTGCCCCGCAGGCGCTGGCCGCGGCTGAACAGCGCGAAACTCGGGCAAGCGAGCATGCCGCCAGGATGGCGGTGCTCGCGTCGAAGGAGTCGGCGTGCGGCCAAGCCAGAACGATGCTGGCCGACATCGATCGGGAACTTGCGTCGCTCGGGCCGCAGTCCGCCGTTGCTTCGCATGCACCGCAGGAGCAAGCCGAACGGGAACAGATCGCTGCCTCGCGGCGAAGCATCGCAGCGCAACTGGCCGAGCATGGGCAACGCTCGGCCGCGTCGCTGTCGCGCCTGGACCGGCTGCTGGTGGACCTGCCGACACCCTACGATGAAGGGCACCTCACGGCAGCCGGCCAAGCCGTGATCCGTGCCCGCGAGGCGCTCGGCGCGGCAGAGCACTCGCTGCTGACGGCCGTGCGCGACACGCAGACGATGGAAGAACTGGGCAAGCAGGCGGCCGCGTTGGCCGTCCGCCGCGAACAGGCGCAGGGTCGCAGCAAGAACGTCGAGAACGAACTCGCGAACTGGAACCTGCTGGCCCGCTGCATGAGCAACGACGGGCTGATCGCGCTGGCGATCGATGACGCCGGACCGGCGCTGTCGGCCCTGGCCAACGATCTGCTCCTGGCCTGCTATGGACCGCGCTTCACCGTGTCGATCCACACCCTGCTGGAGACCGGCAAGGGCGAGCAGAAGGAAGGCTTCGACATCGTCGTGCACGATGGGGCGACCGGCGACGCCAAGAGCGTGGGGCTGATGAGCGGCGGCGAACGAACCTGGGTGGAAGCCTGCCTGACCCGCGCCGTCGCCTTGTACCTGGCCAATCACACGGGGCGGCGCTACACGACGCTGTTCACCGATGAGGCCGATGGCGCGCTCGACCCTGAGCGCAAGCGCATGTTCATGGCGATGAAACGCGAGGTCCTGCGCCTGGGCGGCTACGAGCGCGAGTTCTTCGTCTCGCAAACCCCGGAACTGACGGCTATGGCCGATGCCGTGATCGACCTCGACGCCTTGAAGGCGGAGAACCGTACGTCGTGCGACGTGGCAGTAGCATGAGCGGACCGTCGAGACCCAGCGTTCACTCGCGGTCATGTCGCACGGGAACAACCTGAGGCCTGTGACCTCGGCGCAACTGCGCGACCTCCCGGTCCCGTCGTTCCAACTGCAGCCGCGTCTCCTGCCAGGCCGCGAAGTAGTGATCGACCAGCGCGGCCAACTGGGTCAGCTGCTCACGCAGCTCATGATTCTCCTGGCGCAACTGCCTTGCGATGCGCTTCGCGGCACCGGGCCGCGCGCGTTGGCGACTTTGCGCCTCGTGCAACGACTGCAGGACATCGGGGTGGTAGCGATAAAGCGCGTTGCGCGAGACCCCCGCCAGCTGGCACAGCGCCGAGGCGGTGAGCGTCGGCGGCGACTTGCCGTCAGCTGGCTGCCCAAGCAGGGCGGCCAGTGCGTCATGGAGTCGTTGCGTGACCGATGGGGCAGTGGATTCGACGGTCGCTTTAACCATGGTCGGCCTCCGGGCGGGCTTCGGCGTCGATCGCCCGCAGCAGGAGGGTGGCTTCGTTCAGACGTTCCCGGACGATGCGCAAGCTCTGCAGTGGCAGCGCCGGTTCGTTCAGCAGGTGCTCGCAGCGGTGGACCTGCTCGAGCCAGTAGGGCCGGTGCTGCACCGACACCGCGAAGTTCTTGCAGCGCGCACAGGTCGAGGGCTCGCGCCGTGCCGGGTTGGGGCCGGCGGCGTTGCCGAGGCAAGCGCTGTGTTCTTCGCGGTAGACACAGAAGCCCCAGTCACACACGCCGAGCACCAGGCCGCCATCGACCAGCAATCGAGCGTAGCCCTTGAGGTCCTGCTTCATGCGGCTGCCGCGAAAGCGCGGACGCTTGGCGACGATCTCCGCGCCGGCGCGCCCGCCCAGCCCCGGAGCGGCCAGCATGTGTTCCCACGCGGCGACGGACTGCTCGAGGATCTCGGCGTCGATCTCCTGGTTGAGGCGATAGTCGGATCCGACGTAGCCGTGGTCGGTCTGCGCGCGTTCGCGGTGTCCGAGATGCTGGGCCAGCGCGAAAAGACACGAGCGGTCGCGCAGCGCGGCAAACCGCGCGAACGTCTTGCGGCCCTGATGCGTCGTCAGCCTCCAGGCCCGGCCCTGATGAGTCAAGCCGAGCCAACTGCCGAAGCGCTGCAACTGCGTGCTCACGCGTTGGTGCGACGCGATCTGCAGCATCTCGGGCTGAACGTGATGCCACTCCGTCGCGCCGTTGCCGCGGCGGCGCCGCAACCACAATTCCTGGCGGCCGGAGATGGCGCGATGTTCGGCCGACAGCGCTTCGAGGACCGAGATGGCTTGTACGGCCACCGGCGGCGCCACCCACTCGTGAGGGCGGCCATGGTATCCCGGCTGGCGCTTGAAGATGGCGCCAACGATCACGGTCACCGGAGCGTCGGCCGCTCCACCCTCATGGCGCCGCACGCATCCGGCCTGCAGGTGCAGGATCTCACTGACGCGCGGGCCGACCAGGAAGGAGAGGACGACGTAGCACGCTGCATAGAGCATGTCGATGCGCAGCACGAGCTCGGCCACCGATGGCACCGGCCGCCCGGCATTTGCCTGGGAGTCGCCTGCGCGCCGCAACGCGCGCGTCGCCTTGCCAATCCGGGCGGAACCGTGGGTGCCATGCGCTTCGGCCGCGGCCATCGCCTGTCGGTACACCTCCCTGGCTTGCAGGACCAGCGGGGCGCCCTGGGTCACCATGTCCACGGCGGCCTGGAGCAAGGCGACCGCCACGGGGTCCGGGGTGTACGGCCAGGGGCGGTGCAGTCCCTCGCGATCGCCGGCGGCCTGGCGGTGGTTGGCGCCGGGGAACGGATCGATGGGCAGGCCATCGTCCAGCTCGCCGCGAAAGCGATACAGATACGTGAACAGATACAGATGCCGCTGCATCGTAGACGGCGATCGCGTCGAGCGCCGGGCCATGGGAAGCTCCACCAGCCAGCGCTGAAACTGCAGCAACGCCGGTGCATCCAGATCGGCAAAGCGGGCCAAGCCCTCGTGGTCCATCCATCGCACCAGAAAGCGCAGCGTGAGGAAGTAGTTCAGCACCGAGCTCGGCCGCAGCGGCAGTCCGGTACACAGCGAGCGGGTGCGGATCAGGCCGATCAACTGCTTGCTCGTCTGCAGCAGCGCGGCGTAGCGCTCGTCGGTGAAGCGGCGGCCTTCCGACAGCGCGAAATCCCAGCGCAGGCGCACGGGCTGCCGCTCCTCGAGCGCGTTGGTGGGCGCAAAGACCCAGATCGGGTCATCCCAGCCCGAGCCCTTCAGAAACCACGCACGATCGTCGCCAACGTCCCCTGCGGCGCCGGCCGACGGACGCAGAACAGCGGACGACGATGTTGGCATCGCAAGGCCCTCACCGCAGCTGCGGCAGCGGCGGAAGTCGCGCGAGCAGCGGGGTGCCGGCAGCGCGTTCGGTCTCACCGAAGCGAGGGAGGATGTCTTCCTCCAGGATCCGCAACTGCGGCGCATAGACGGCTTCCCACCGCGCCGGGTGCAGGGTCGCGGCGGCCGCGCGCAGGTGATCGCGTGCCTGGAGCAACCGGGCCAGCGTGGCCGGATCGGACGGGATGATCGCGTTCGGGCAGGTGAAGCAGCCCATGAAGTTCGTGCACAACTCGCCGTGCTGCGTGCCCGGCGCGACGCCCGCGAAGGGGTCCTTGCAATCGAAGCCGAACATCGTGACCACTCGACCGGGCGGTATCGGTTCGGGCGCGGCAGCGGTCTTCGTCCGCGGGTCGGGCTGTGCCTCGATATGCTCGAGGAACGCGCCCTGGAGGTCGGCAATGCGCAAGCGGTTCTTCGCCTGCACAAGCGGCGTCTGGACGTAGCGGACCGTCGTTGCGAGGTTGACGTGGTTGGCCACGGCCTTGGTTCGCAGCAAGTCGCCGCTGACGCGATAGAAGCAGGCCAGTACGCTCGGTCGAATGCTCGCGGGAGCGAACACGGCCAAGCCGTGGCGTGCGCAGAACGGACCGAGTTGGTGGTGCACCGTGATGATCGACATGACGTTGACCGTGCGCACACCCTTGAAGATGAACAGCCGGTCGCGTTGCTGCGGCGGTGCCGATGGCAGCAGCCGTTCGTTCCAGGACAGGATCTCCCTGACCAGGGCTGGGGGCCCGAAAGGATCGGTGCTATCGAAGCTGCGTCGCTGGGTCCGGGAGGCGCGTCCCTTGAACCACACCAGCAGCTCGCGATCGTCGAGCAGGGGCAGCGGCTGCAGACAATCTCGGGTGAGGTCGGCAATGGCTTCCGGATTGCCCGCGGCGTGGATCAGGATGGCCAGGTAGTAGGGCAGCAGCGACACGGCGCGCGGATAGAGGTGCGCGCCCAACTGCTTGGCGCCGCCGTGGTGGCGAACGGCCGCCTGCAGCCAGTAGTTGCCGCGGCGCTCTACTTCGCGTCTGTCGGGGATGATCCCGCCGAAGCGTTGGTCGATTTGCTCAAGGACCCAGCCGAGCGTGCCGGGCTTGTCACGGTCGGCAGCGCGCTGCGCGGCGGCAGACTCGCGGACGGCGCGCATGCTTGCGATGTCTTCCTCGCAGGCCCGAAGGATGGCGCGCAGCTGACGCGCCGAGAGCGTCGCGCGCGGTGGCCGGTCGCTACCCTTGCCGGGAAACGGAATGAAGGGATACTCGATGCCGCCGACCAGATCCGGGCGACAGCGTTCGAGCCAGCGCAGCAACTGGCGCAAGGCGCTGTAGACGGCGCCTCTGTGGGAGATCGCCCACGGCCTGCCGTCCGCGCACTGTTGTGCGTTGAGCCACTCGATGTAGCGCACGAGCATCGTGCGGTTCAGGTCCGCGACCGACTTGACGGCATGCGACTCGGCGGCGAACCGATCGAACGTCAACACCGACGTCCAGCATGACTTGATGCTGCGGCCGGAGCGTGCCCCGACATGGCTCCAGAACGCCTGGGCCAGCGCGAGCCGCACGTCCTCGGGCAGGCGCAGGGACGAGAAGTCGACGATCGTCTGGCGAACCAGGCGAGGCGCGTCGTAGCGCGTAGGCTGTGTGTCGTGAACGCAGGGAGGCACCGGTCCGCGGGCCAGACTGCGAGGAATGATCCGGCGCTGCGATCTCATGGTTCGTCCGTGCCCGACAGCAGCGTGTCCAGGACGTCCTTGAGAACGCACGCGTCAACGGCGAGGGCGCGCAGGTACCGATCCGTGGTCTCGATGTGCTCGTGGCCGAGCAGCACCTTCACCACGACCAGCGGGTTGATCCTCGCGCCCTCGTTGGCCAGATGCTCGAGCCGCGCCAAGAGCATGCACGCGAAGGTCGCGCGCAGCAGGTGCGTGGTCGCCTTGAACCCGCAGGCCGAGCCAGCCCGGCTGACCGCGCGCTGATAGGCGTTCCGGCCGGCGGGTGAGCCTCGGGCGTTGATGAACAGCGCGGTGTGGTCGGCGGAGCGCTTCATGCGTCGTGCGCGCTTGAGCCAGCTGAAGCGAAGCCCGGACACATACCCGTCGGTCTCGTCAAGCAGGCCGGCGGGCGCGATCACGTAGCCGGGCTTGCGACCCTTGCGGATGAGCTCGATGGTATGGTGCAAGGCCGAAGCAGGACGCGCGTCAATGTCGTTCAAGCCGAGGCGCAGCAGTTCGCTGATCCGCAGGCCGGTGTACAGCTGCCAGCGCGCCATCAGGTCGTAGGGTGGTGCGAGCTTGGCCAGCAGCTCGCGAGCCTGTTCGGCAACGAGTGGGCGCGGCAGCGGTTCGTACTGTCGAAGGATGAAGAGGTTGCGCTCGTGCGTTGGCGGGTACCCGGCGCGAATCGGTCGATGCTGCGTTGCGAGCGCGAAGTCGCGCGTGTTGTCGGCCAACGATGACGTGTCCAGCCAATGCGTCCGGACTGCCCACGTGTAGAACCTGAGCACACCGCGAACCCGGTGGTTGATGGTCGTCGTGCGGTACGGTCGCTCGGTGTGCGGGCTCGGGTGCGCCATCATGCGGTTGCGATAGGCCACCAGATCGACGGCATCGGCGGCATCCCACGGGATACCGTTCTGTTCGAGCGTCTCGAACCAGTCGTAGAGAATCTCGGCGTAGGTCCTGAGGGTGTCAGCGGTGTGGGCGCGCTGGACCGAGTGCTCATGCAGGAACGCCACCGCTGGCTCGATCAACTGCCATTGCTTCGTGAACAGAAGCGGGAATCCTGCGGGCCGCGGCTCACGGAGAGCGATTCCTCGCGCCTGCGCCGCTGCAGTCGGCGCCCAGTGCGCGATCGCGTCCGTCGAACTGGGCAGCGAGGCCTTGCGGATGATCTGGACCACAGGTGTTCACCTGGCCGTCAAGTGCTTGACCGCGTCGACGAAGGACAAGCCGAGCATGTGCATCGCCAAGTCGATTGCGCCGCCGCCGCCTGCGTGCGCTCGCGTGTCGTACCACTTGACCCCCGTGGTCAGGATCTCGAAATCGCCGCGCGCCGTGCTGGCGTGCCAGCGGCGGCTGTGCTCGTCCTTGCGAGGCTGATACGTCGGGTCGGGCTTGACGTGCGTGGACAAGAGCGCAAGCGCGTCGCAGGCCGGCATCTGGCGAAGCCGTGTCAACGTCGAGGCGCTGAACGAGCTGCGTAGTCTGCGCGCCACCATCACCGCACCCTCCCACTGGAGTCGCTGCAAACGCGGGACGCTCCGGGCTACTCGCCTCAATAAGAGGCTCGGGCTGCTCGGGCATGAGCTCACTGTAGGCGGTGAGGCAGTCAATGCAAGGGTGTTGACACTCGCGAATGCAACCTAAACGCCCTTCATGGGACTGCCAAGCCGGGTCGCGTTGGCCGGTGCGGGCGGCTTCTCCTACTACGACCACGTCTACCTGCCCGAGAGCGTGAAGGACCTGACCTGGGCGCACGAGGGCCGATGCTATCGGTCGCAGATCGTCATCCGCCTCAACGGCCGCCGCCGCACCGAGGCGTTCCTGCACACGCTCGACGATGCCGGATGCTGGCGGCCGGTGCAACTCGATGACGGTATGCAGTCCGACGGCCGGGTGGAGACGTACACGCGCTGCGTCGAGAGCCTCTGCGGCAGTGCCGAGACGTTCTTCACCTCGGTGTTCGCCGCACAAGGCAAACGGCAGCTCAGCACCTATCGCAACGCTGAAATCAAGACGCTGCTGGCCGACCTGCTCGGGCAGGAGGAGATCCAGGAACTGGGCCAGAAGGCCGCAGAAATCGTCCGCCTGCTGAAAGCGGGACTGGCAACCCAGCGTCAGGAACTGGCCGGGCTCGACGCGGAGGATCAGCGCCTCGACGCGGTGCGCCGAAAACTCGACGGCGCCGACGATCGTGTGTCGGCGGCCGAGCGCGCGAAGACGGCGGCACAGGCCGCCCTGGAGGCCGCCCAGGCGCGGCACGCCCGCGTGGTGGTCGAACGCGAGCAGTCGCAGGCTACCGATGCCCGGCGGGCACAGCTCGTGGCCGAACGGCAAGCCGCGCTGGCAAGCGCGACTCAGGCGCTGCGCGCGCTCGATGCTCAGGAACAGGCCGAGCAGCAGCGGCTGGAACGCCTCGATCAGCGGGTCGCCAGCCGATTGCAGCAGGAACGACAGCGGCGGCGGGCCTTGGGCCAGTCCCGGCAGCGATGCCTGGTGGTGCTTGCCGAGGCCGGCGCGGTGCGGCACGCCGAAAGGCGCCTGCCGCTGGCGCAACGCGTGCAGACGCAGCGCAGTGCACGCACGCAGGCGTGCCGCGAGCAGGTTCATCAGCTGACGCAGTGCCAGGGGGCGGTACGTCTTGCAGAGCAGCGCGTCGCCGGCATCGAACGGGACGCGGGTCGGGCCGTGCTGAAGGCCGAGGAACTGGCGCGCCGGTTCGGATTGACCGGCGAGGTGCCTTGCGCCGGCACGGACCTGCAGGGGCGTTGCAAGCTGCTGGGTGATGCGCGCGAGGCGCAGGCGCTGATCCCGAACGCCCAGGCGCAGGTCGCTCGGCTGGCCGGCGAGAAGTCCGAGGCGAAACGGGAGCTCACCGACGCACGCCAGCGCTACGAGGCACTGGCCGGCGCGCCGCAGGCCCTGGCGCAGGCCGAGTTCCACGAGACCGTCGCACGCGAGCGGGTGAACCGCTTGTCCGTGATGTGCTCGAAGGCCCAGGCGTGCGCGCAGGCGCAGGCGACCTTGGTCGAGGTCGAGCGGGAGCTGCAGGCGCTGGGGCCCGAGGTGGGTGACGGTGCCGCCGCCGAGACCGCCGACGAGCGCGCGGAGCGCCAACAGATCGCCGCAGCGCGGGCGGCGATCGGGCAACAACGGGATCTTCAGACCACGCACTCCGGCGCGGCGCTGGCGCGCCTGGATCAAGCGCTCGGGTCGCTGCCTCCCGCCTTCGACGAGCAGCAGGTCGCGCAGGCTGCGCGGGCACTGGGCGCCGCGCGGGAAGCGCTCGCCGCAGCCGAGCAGTCGATGCTCACGGCGGTGCGCGAGGCGCAGACGCTCGACGAGGTCGCCAAGCAAGAGGGCGTGCTGGATGAACGTCGCGAACGCCTGCGCGCGCATTGCGCCCGCGTCGAGGATGAACTGGGCAACTGGAGCCTCTTCGCGCGCTGCATGAGCAACGACGGGCTGATCGCGCTGGCGATCGACGACGCGGGGCCTGCGCTGTCGGCACTGGGGAACGACCTGCTGCTGGCCTGCTACGGACCGCGCTTCACGGTGTCCATCCACACCTTGCTGGAAACGTCCAAGGGCGAGCAGAAGGAGGGCTTCGACATCGTCGTGCACGACGGCGACACCGGCGACAGCAAGAGCGTCAGCATGATGAGCGGCGGCGAGCGGACCTTGGTGGAGCTGTGCCTGACCCGGGCGATCGCGTTGTACCTTGCCCGCAACACCGGGCGCCGCTACACGACGCTGTTCACCGACGAAGCAGACGGCGCACTGGATCCGCAGCGCAAACGCATGTTCATGGCGATGAAGCGGGAAGTGCTGCGCCTGGGCGGCTACGAGCGCGAGTTCTTCATCTCGCAGACCCCCGAGCTGACGGCGATGGCGGACGCCGTGATCGACATCGACGCGCTGAGGGCGGACGGGTGCGATGCGGATCGGTGCGTGTCGCTGGCGTAGCCGATGGCGTCGCAGCGGCATCGATCACTGCGGCCCGGGCCCTGGCGTGCGCAGACGCGCTGCGCCGGCGTGCCCACCGACGCTCCACAGGTAGGCATGATCGAGAATCGGTTCGCATCCCGGATCGCTTCGGGCGAGTCGTTCCAGGGCACACAGCAGTTGGTCGGCTACGCCACGGTGCCCATCGATCACGGCCAGCTTGAAGAGCCGCAACAGTCCTCGCGCGAGCACGAGGTTCGATCCGAGGTCGCAGTTCATCGCAGACCTCCATACGGGACACCACTGCCCCATTGCTTGCAGCGTAGACCTTGTCCCCGTGTCAAGGTCAACTCCGGTTCCCGGGTGAGCGCTGCAATGGGATCACCTGGGGCCTGTGGATCCGGCGCAGGTCGGCCAACTCCCGATCGCGCCGCTCGAGCTGCAGCCGCGTCTCTTGCCAAGCCGCGAAGTAGTGGTCGACCAGCGCGGCCAGCTTGGCGAGGTGTTCGCGCAGTTCGCGATTCTCCCGGCGCAACTGGGCGGCGACGCGCTTCGCAGCCTCGGGCCGATCGCGGTGGCGGCTCTGGGCGTCGTGCAGCGCCAGCAGCACGTCGCGGTGGTACCGGTAAAGCGCGTTGCGCGAGATGCCGGCCGACTCACAAAGCGCCTTGGCGGTCAGCTCGCGCGGCGACAGGCCGGCGCCGTGCTGGCGAACCATCTCCGCCAGGGCGTCATGCAGGCGCTGGGCAGCAGGCGGTTCTGCGGAGCTGACGGGCGTCTTCCTAGGCATGATCAGTCTCCTCGGCTGTGTCCGAGCCGAGCGCGCGCAGCAGGCCACGGGCCTCGTTCATGCGCGCGCGGACGATGCGCAACGTCTGCAGCGGCAGGGCGGGTTCGTTGAGAAGCCTCTCGCTGCGTCGCACCTGTTCGAGCCAGTACGGCCGGTGCTGCGCCGAGACGACGAAGTTCTGGCAGCGCGCGCAGGTCGAGGGCTCGCGCCGGGCTGGATTGGGCCCGGTCGCGTTGCCGAGGCAGGCGCTGTGTTCCTCGCGGTAGACGCAGTAGCCCCAGTCGCACACGCCGAGCACCAAGCCGGCGTCGACGAGCAAGCGGGCGTAGCTCCTGAGGTCCTGCTTCATGCGGCTGCCCCGAAAGCGCGGGCGCTTGGCGACGATCTCGGCGCCCGCGCGCCCGCCGAGCCCGGGCGCCGCCAGCATGTGCTCCCACGCGGCGACGGACTGGTTGAGGATCTCGGCGTCGATCTCCTGGTTGAGCCGATAGTCGCTGCCGACGTAACCGTGGTCGGTCTGCGCGCGCTCGCGGTGGCCAAGATGCTGAGCCAGCGCGAAGAGGCAGCTGCGGTCGCGCAGCGCGGCAAACCTGGCGAAGGTCTTGCGCCCCTGATGCGTCGTCAGCCTCCAGGGCTTGTCGAGGTGCGACAGGCCGAGCGCGGCGCCGAAGCGCCGCAGCAGATGGCTGACGCGCGGGGCCGACGCGATCTCCAGCAGTTCGGGCTGCACCTCGTGCCACTCCCACGCGCCGTTGCCACGGCGCCGGCGCAGCCACAGTTCCGGGCGAGCCGTGAGGGCGCGATGCGGCTCGGACAGCGCCTCGAGCACCGAGATCGCCTGGACGGCCACGGGCGGTGCGACCCATTCATGGGGACAGCCATCGTAGCCGGGCTGGCGCTTGAAGATGCTGCCGACGATCACGCTCACGGGTGCGCCGGCCGCATCGCCGACCAGCCGCCGCACGCAGCCGGCATGAAGGTGGAGGATCTCGCTGACACGCGGACCGACCATGTAGGAGAGGACCACGAAGCACGCCGCGTAGAGCATGTCGATGCGCCGCACGAGTTCGGACACCGACGTCACCGGCCGCTCGACGCCCGACGTACCCTCGCGTGCCCGACGCAGCGCCCTCGTTGCCCGGCCGACAGGTGCTGAGCTGTGGGGCGGCGCGGCTGCGCTCGCCATCACGCGCCGATAGGTCTCTCGGGCTTGCAGGACATGCGCCGCGTCGTGCGTCACGATCTTGACGGCGGCCTGCAGCAACACCACCGAGACAGTGTCCGGCGTGTACGGCCACGGCCGGCGCAGTCCTTCCCGGGCGCCAGCGGCTTCGTGATGGTTGCTCCCCGGGAACGGGTCGAACGAAAGACCGTCGCCGAGTTCGGCGCGACAGCGGTAGAGGTAGTTGAACAAGGCGAGGTGCCGCTGCACCGTTGAGGCGGCGCGTGTCGAGTGCCTGGACGTCGGAGACACCGACAGCCGGTGCTGGAACTGCAGCAGCGCCGGCCGATCGAGGTCGGCAAAGCGCCTGAGGCCTTCCAGGTCCATCCAGCGCACCAGCAGGCGCAGCGTGTGGAAGAAGTTCAGGACGGAACTCGGCCGCAGCGGCAGTCCCGTGTACAGCGAGCGGCCGCGTATGAGGGCGATCAGCCGCTTGCTGGTTTGCAGCAGCGGGGCATGGCGCGCGTCGGTGAAACTGCAGCCATCCTCGACCGAAAAGTCCCAGTGCAGGCGCACGGGCAGCCTCTCCTCGAGCGCATTGGTGGGTGCAAGGATCCAGGTCGAGTCCTCCCAGCGTGAGTTCTTCAGGAACCACGCGCGATCTTCAGAGCTACCGAGTACGGTGCCGGCCGAAGTTCTCAGCGCGCTGGATCGCCGTGGTTGCATGGCGCGACCTCACCGCAGGTCAGGCAGCGGCGGAAGCTGCGCCTGCAGCCTCCGGCTGGCGTCGAGCTCGCGGGAGCCGAAGCGCGGGAGGATGTCTTCCTCCAGGATCCTCAGCTGCGGGGCATAGAGTCCTTCCCAACGAGCCGGGTGCAGGGTCGCCGCGGCCCCGCGCAGGTGGTCGCGCGCTTGCAGCAAGCGCGCCAGCGACATCGGGTCGGGCGCGATGACGGCGTTCGGGCAGGTGAAGCAGCCCATGAAGTTCGCGCAGAGGTCGCCTCGGCGGCTACCGGATGCGATGCCCGCGAAGGGATCCTTGCAGTCGAAGCCGAACAGCGTGACACCGCGGCCGGATGGGGGAGGCGATGGTTCAGGCGCAGCGTCGCACCGCGTCTGGCTCGGGTCCGACCGCCCTTCGATGTGTTCGATGAATGCACTTTGAAGGTCCGCGATGCGCGAGCGGTTCTGAGCCTCAACCAGGGGCGTTTGCACGTAACGAACCGTCGTGGCGACGCTGGCGTGGTTCGCAACGGCCTTGGTGCGCAGCAGGTCACCGCTGGCGCGGTAGAAGCAGCTCAGCACGCTCGGCCGGATGCTCGCCGGAGCGAAGTGCGGCAAGCCATGGCGATCGCAGAACGCGCGGAGCTGATGGTGGACCGTGATGATCGACATCGCATTGACCGTGAATTGCCCCTTGAAGATGAAGAGCCGGTTGCGCTGCGCGGGAGGTGCCAGCGGGATCAGCCGCTCGTTCCAGGCCAGGATGTCCCGTACCAGGGCCGGCGGCCCGAATGCGTCGGCGCGGTCAAACGTCCGGCGCTGGATGCGCGACGCGCGAGCCTTGAACCACACCAGCAGCTCGCGGTCATCGAGCAAGGGCAGGGGCTGCAGGCAGTCGCGAGTGAGGTCGGCGATGGCTTCGGGGTTGCCGGCCGTGTGGATCAGGATCGCCAGGTAGTACGGCAGCAGCGACACCGCCCGCGGGTACAGGAACGGAGCCAGTTGCTTGGCGCCGCCGTAGCGGCGAACGGCCTTCTGCAGCCAGAAATTGCCGCTGGCCTGGGTCGTGCGCCAGTCTGGAATGATTCCTCCGTGGCGTTGATCGATCTGTTCGAGGACCCAGCCGAGAGTGCCGGGCTTGTCTGCGTCGGCGGCGCGTTGACGGGCAGCCGATTCGCGGGCCGCGCGCATCTGGGCGATCTCCTCCTCACAGGCCTGGAGGATGGCGCGCAGCTGCCGACCGGAAAGCGTCGAGCGCGATGCCCGCGCGGCGGCCTTGTTGGGGAACGGCGAGAAGGGGTAGTCGATGCTGGTGATCAGGTCGGGCCGACACCGCTCGAGCCATCGCAGCAGCTGGCGCAATGCCCCATAGACGGCGGCCTGCGTGGTGAGGGCCCAGATCCTGCCGTCGGCACAGCGTTGCGCGTTGAGCCACTCGATGTAGCGAACCAGCATCGCGCGGTCCAGGTCGGCGACGGATCCGACGGACTGCGATTCGGCGGCGAATCGGGCGAAGGGCAATACCGACTTCCAGTACGAGGCGATGCTGCGATCCGAATGGCTTCCGATGTGGCCCCAGAAGGCCTGGGCGAGCGCCATGCGCACGTCGGCTGGCAGCGGCAACGACGAGAAGTCGATAAGCGTGTGGCGAACCAGGCGAGCCGCGTCGTGGCGCGCCGGCTGTGGCGCGTGCCCTGTTCCGGCCTGCGGTCTGGTGGCCAGGTTCCGCGGAATCGGCGCGCGCCGCGAACTCACGGCTCTTCGCCGCTCGCGAGCAGCGTGTTCAGCACGTCCTTGAGGACGCAGGCGTCGACGGCGACGGCACGCAGGTACCGGTCGGTGGTCTCGATGTGCTCATGCCCGAGCAGGATCTTCACCACGAGCAATGGATTGACCTTGGCGCCCTTGCTGGCCAAGTACTCGAGCCGGGCCAGCAGCATGCATGCGAAGGTCGCGCGAAGCAGATGCGTCGTCGCCTTGAAGTTGCAGGCCATGCCGGCCCCGCTGACGGCGCGCTGATAGGCGTTCTTGCTCACCGGTGCGCCGCGGGCATTGAGGAACAACGCCGAGTGGTGGGCGGGGCGTCCCCTGCGTCGCGCCCGCTTGAGCCACGCGAAGCGCAGCCCCGAGATGTAGCCATCGGTCTCGTCAAGCAGGCTGGCCGGTGCGATCACGTAGCCCGGCTTGCGGCCCTTGCGCGTGATCTCGATGGTGTGGTGCGCCGTGTGCGGCGCGGGCCGGCCTTCGACGTCGTCGACGCCGAGACGCAGGAGTTCGCTGATCCGCAGCCCGGTGTACAGCTGCCAGCGGGCCATCAGGTCGTACGGCGGGGCGAGCTTGGCAAGCAGTTCGCGGGCCTGTTCGGAGACCAGCGGCCGGGGCAGCGCTTCGTATTGCCGCAGCACGAAGATGCTGCGCTCGGTGTCCGCAGCGTAGCGTGTCCGGATCGGCAAGTACCGCCTCGACACAGCGAAGTCGCGGGTCTTGTCCGCAAGCGGCGATTCGTTCAGCCAATGCGCGCCAACCGCCCACGCATAGAACCGCAGCACGCCGCGAACCCGGTGGTTGATGGTCGTCGTCCGGTACGCACGTCCGGTGTGCGGACTGGGCTGCGACATCATGCGGTTGCGATAAGCAACCAGGTCGACAGCATCCGCCTTGTGCCACAGGATGTCGTTCTGCTCGAGCGTGTCGAACCAGTCGTAGAGGATCTCGGTGTAGGTCCTGAGCGTGTCGGCGGTGTGCGCGCGCTGGATCGCGTGTTCATGCAGGAAGGCGACCGCGGGCTCGATCAACTGCCACTGCTTCGTGAAGAGAAGCGGGAAACCGGCGGGACGTGGCTCGCGAAGCGAACTCGCCAAAGCCTGCGCTGCAAGCTGCACCAACGGTTCCGACACCTCAGACGGGCTCGGCAGCGAAGCCTTGCGGACGATCTGGACCATGGCGCTACCTCGCGTTCAAGCGCTTCACAGCGTCGACGAACGACACGCCGAGCAAGTGCATTGCCAGGTCGATGGCTCCACCGCCACCGGCGTGCGCCCGCGTGTCGTACCACTTGACGCCAGTGGTCAGGATCTCGAACTCGCCGCGTGCCGTGCTGGCGTGCCAGCGACGGCTGCGCTCATCCTTGAGGGGCAGATAGGTCGGATCGGGCTTGACGTGGGTGGCCAGCAGCGCGAGCGCGTCGCTGGCCGGCATCTGACGAAGCCGTGTCAACGTCGAGGCACTGAACGATCCGCGAGATCGGCGCGCAACCATCATGTCGAACCCCCGCTGAAGCTGCTGAAAACGCGGGACGCACCGGGCTACTCGCCTCTGAAAGAGGCTTGGGCTCCTCGGGCATGAACAACTGTAGGTGGTGGCGTCGAGCGAGCCAACTCTGTTGACACTCGCGAATGCAACCTAACATCCCTATCTGACCATGCCGTCGCGGGCGGCGCAGGCCGGGCCGGGCGGTTTCTCGTACTACGACCAGGTCTGTCTGCCCGAGAACGAGAAGGACCTGCACTGGGCGCACGCCGGGCGCTGCTACCGCTCGCAGGTGGTCATCCGAATGAACGGCCGAACCGCGAGCCGCCGCAGGACAGAGGCCTATCTGCTGATGCTAGATGAGGCCGGCACGTGGTCTCCCGCCGCGCTGACCGACGGCACCGTCTCCGATGGCAAGGTCGAGACCTATGCGCGATGCGTCGAGGCCATCTGCGGGCCGGCGGACACCTTCTTCACGTCGGTCTTCTCGGCACAAGGGAAGCGGCAGCTCAGCACCTACCGCAACGGCGAGATCAAGGCCCTGCTGGCCGATCTGCTGGGGCAGGAGGACATCCGCGCGATCGGTCAGAAGGCGGGCGAGACGGCACGGCAGTTGAAGGCGGCGCTCGCGGCGTTGCGTGCCGAGGGTGCCGCATTCGATGCCGAGCGCCAGCGATTGGAGGATGACGCCCGTCGATGGCAGGGTGCGGACGAGAGGGTCAAGGCGGCGCAAGTCAGCCGGCAGGCAGCCCATGAACAACTGGAGGCTGCACGAACGCACGAGGCGTCATTGATGGCCCTGCTGGCGCAGGCGAAGACCGTCGAGACCCGGCGAGCGCAGTTGATGGAGGAACTGGCCGGCGCACGTGCCGTGGGTGATCGCACCCTGCAGGACCTGCACGCGCAGGATCGTGAGGCAACGGATCGGCTCGCACGGCTCGACAGCCGTGTGGCGCAGCGTGTCGCGCAGGCCAGGGCGCAGCGCGAACGACTGGAGGCCCGCATCCGGTCCCTGCAGCGGGTGCTGGCGAACGAGGCCGTGGTGGCCCGCGCCGGCCGCCGTCTCCCGCTGGCGACAGAGGTGGTGTGTCGCCGCGAGGACCGCGTGCTGGCGCTTCGGGATGCCGTCCAGGACCTTGCGCGTCGTCGCGATGCCGTCGCAGGGCTCGGGCAGCAGCTGGCATCGCTCGAGCGCGAGGCGGGGCAGGCCGCGCTCCAGGCGGAAGACCTCAGTCGCCGACTGGCCCTGAGCGACCGCGTGCCCTGCAGCGGCACGCCCATGCAGGGGCGATGCTCCCTGCTGTCGGACGCGCGCGAAGCTGCCGTGCTGGCGCCGAGCGCACAGCAGCGGATTCGTCAACTCGCTGCGGAGCGCGACAGTCTTCGGTTTGAGCTTCAAGCCCTGCAAGAGGCGGTGAACCTCAACGACGGCGCACCGCAGAGCCTGAGCCGGGCCGAGTGCCAGTCGAGGCGATCCCTGGCCCGTCAGAAGGCCTATGCCGCCTTGGCTGCGCGCGAGGCGGAGATGCGCCAGGCCCGTGCGGTTCTTGTCGAAGCGGAGGACGAACTGGCCTTGCTGCCGCCAGCCCCAGCCACTGACGCGTCGGCCAAGTCGACCATCGCGATCGACACCGACTCCGAAGCGGCCGAGCGCCAGCAGATCATCGCCAGCCGCACGCGCGTTGCCGAGAGTGTCTCGCTGCTGGAAGCTCAGACACAGGCGGCCATCCAGCGACTCCAGACCGCGATCGATGCACTGCCGTCACCGCCGGACGCTGCGCGGCTCGCACAGGCCCGAGCCCAGGTGGAGCGCTGGCAAGGTGTCCTGGACGAGGCGGAGCGCTCGCATCTGGCTGCCGTCCGCGACGCGCAGGCGCTTGCCGCCCTATCGGCCCAGATGGAGGAGCATGGCCGGAGGCGCGACGCAGCCGCGGCCCGCACGGCACGGGTGGAGCAGGAACTCGCCAACTGGCTGCTGTTCGCCCGCTGCATGGGCAACGATGGCTTGATCGCGCTGGCCATCGACGATGCGGGACCGACCTTGTCCGGCCTGGTGAACGACCTGCTGCTGGCCTGCTATGGCCCGCGCTTCACGGTGGCCATCGAGACCTTGCAGGAGACGGCCAAGGGCGATCAGCGCGAAGGCTTCGACATCCGCGTCTACGATGCAACATCGGGCGAGGACAAGAGCGTCACGGCGATGAGCGGCGGCGAGAGGGTCTGGATGAACGAGTGCCTGGTGAGGGCCGTGGCGCTGTACCTGGCGCAGAACACCGGCCGGCGCTACGACACCCTGTTCTCCGACGAGACCGACGGACCGCTGGACCCGGAGCGCAAGCGCATGTTCATGGCGATGAAGCGACGGGTGCTGGAACTGGGTGGCTACGCGCGGGAATTCTTTGTGTCACAGACGCCGGAGCTGACAGCGATGGCGGATGCGGTGATCGATCTGGAGGTGATGAGCGCCCCAAGCTGCTCGGCCTGACAGTCGGCAGTCGGGCCATCGTGGCAAATGATGTCCTGCCATGTGGACTCCTGATCAGCAAGATGGTTCAGCCGCGCGCACGACGCGCATGGGGCACGGGGTGACCGGAGATGCGGCGCGAGCCAGGCGTTGGCTGATGGTTCGCAGATTGAACCTGCGGTTGAAGAGGTACTGCACTTGGCCGAGGTAGCGATGGGCGTACTTCTTGAAACCGAAGGTATGGTAGGTGCCGACCAGCGATGTCTCGATGTTGGCCAGCACCGTGTTGACGGCCAAGAACAAGGGATGCCTGGCGCTGGCTGCGCCGCCGCCGGTGACGTGCGGCTCGTGCAGAACGCCGGTGCCGCGCACGGCGGTGAAGCAGCCCAAGCCGTCGGAGACCAGCGTGGCAGGCGCCGCCACATCGCCAAAGCGAAGCGATCTTTACTTCCTGCGCGTTGTCATGGGTCGCGGCGGCGATACTGAGTCACACAAGGGCCAGTCAGACGAAGCGCTGCCCGCCTGAAGGGGAGGTGCTCAGCCGTGCTTCGATGCAGGAAGCATCAAGCCCAAAGGGCAAAACTGCCGACGCACTGAGGGGCCGAAGAGATTGGAGGGGGAGACGTATTGCGAACCCCGATCGCTGTGATGCGCCAGGTTGCCCTCTTGTCCACGTTCTCGCTCGGCGCGTCGCGCATACAGCGACTGCTCCAGCGCGTCGAGCGCGAAGTCGGTCTGCATGGAACTGCTCCCCGCCAGCCGACGATGCGGTTCAGATGATGGGCACCAGTTCCGCACCGCTGCATAGGTGGCATTGCCCAGCGCGCCGGTGCAACTGTCGACCTGATTCAGGGCTGGTGACAGCCTTTCCAGAAACAGGACGGCGCCCTCGGCTGCCGCGGCAGGGTCTTGGCGGGCGACGGCACGGATCTCGGCCAGGGCTTCGTGGATGCGCTCGATGGCCAGCTTCGAGCTGTTCCAGCCGAAGGCGCCGCGGCGAAAGTGGGCACGGAATGCCCACGGCGCGGGGTTTGTGCTGGAGGGCTTCAGCATGGCACCTGGCGGTGGATTCGACGTTCGCGGAGGCAGTCGGTCGATGGCGGCGGGAGATTCACGTCAGGCCGCATCGGTGAGGATGGCGACGATGTCCTGCCGATCGCCGAGCAGTCGGACGACATCGAGGTGGTCCTCGGCCTCGAAATACAGCCACTGCATGGGGAAGCCGGTCACCCGCCACGAGCGCAGGCCCGGGACCTCGCACAACTGACCCAGGCGGGGCGAGCCCATCGCCGGCATGCGCTGGATCGGTTCGAGTGCCGCGATGGCCGCGTCAAACATGCGTTCGGCCAGTTCGACGCTGCCTTCCGTGGCGTAGTGGCGCGTCGCTTCCAGCAGGTCGGCTTCCGCCTGCGGGCGCAGGTGGGCTCGTTTCAACGCAGCTTGCCCAGGGCCTGCTTCTTCAGCTGCGCGGCGCGCTGGGGCGTGAGTGCCTGCCCGGGCCCGGAGTTGAGGCCTTCTTCGATCAGTTCGCGCAGGCGCTTCTTGGCCTGCTCTTCCTGGTCGCGGCGGATCAGCTCACGCAGGTACTCGCTGGTGTTGCCGTACTGGCCGGAGCGCACGCGCTGGTCGACGTAGCTGCGCATGGCTTCGGGCAGGGCAAAGCTCATGGTGTTGGTGCTCATGAGCGGAATGATCGCGCCGGCTATCAATAGTTGTCAAGACTCGGCAGCCCTGGGGCTGCGAGCCCTGAAGTCGAACGGCTCGTCAGCGCACGCGCAGCATGTGGTCGGTCTCGCCCTCGGTCTCGGCGCGAACGCCGGCCTTCGCGTGACCGAACTCGCCATGCCCCGCCTGGAAACCTCGTGCGAGCCGCTGTTCGGATCGGTATCGAAGCAGGTCCGCTACACATCCGGCGCCTGGTCACGCAGCGCTTTGGCGCGCAGCAAGTGCCTGGGTCAGCTCGCGGTTCAGGACCTCCAGTGCGGTGCCGGTTGCAGGCAAGCGGTGGACCTTGCTCCCGTCGATGAGGAGGAGCGTTGGGTAGGTCGTCACTCCCAGCCTGCGCGCCGTCGCGAAATCCGCCTGAGCCAGCTTCGCCGCATCGCCAGAGGCCAGCAACTGCTTCGTGCGATCCGGATCCAAGCCCGTTGCTGCCGCAATCCGAACGTAGGTCTCAGGGTCGGAGAGCGAGCGTCCCTCGCCATAGAACTCCTGTTGAATCTGGTGAAAGAACTCGATGCCTCGCTGTTCGTCCTGAGCCCGGAGCGCGGCCAGGCCTGCCGCTGCAGCGGCCGAGTCCAGCACGAAGGTGCCTTGCTCCAAGATGGCGTTGTAGGCCGGGCCGAAGCGCACGCCCGTCAGCCGCGCGATCCGCGCGTTGGCGTCGGGGATGTGAGGGTATTGGCCGATCGGTTGCGCCCGATCCCCGACGAACAGGCCTCCGCTGATGACGCGGAAGTCGATCCGATCACGATTGGCCGCCTCGAACTCCTTCAGGCGCGGGCCGAAGCCGAAGCACCAGCCGCAGTAAGCGTCAGCGACGTACAGGACATAGGGTTGCGTGCTCATGTCAGGCTCCTTCAGTTCGCGACCGTGAAGCGTTGCCGGCGGTGCTTGGCTGCCTCTGCCTCGTCCACCATCGCCGCAGCGTAGTCCTCGAGAGAAATGTCGGCCGGGCCGCCGTCGCCCTGGATCACCGCGTCGAGACCGGTACGGTAGTTGCCCGTGCGCGTGCCCGGATGGACATGAGGGGGCGGGCTGAGCACCGTCCAGTCGACATCCGGCAGCTCGCGCAGAATCTGCAGGGCCGCCCGAGCGCCTTCGGCCGTGGCCTTCCATTGCGCGGGGAATTCCGGCGTGTCGAGAAGCTGGACGCCGGGCTTGACTTCCAGGCTGCCTGCGCCACCCACGAGCAGCAAGCGCGAGGCGCCCGCGGCACGCATGGCCTGCACGAGCGAGTGGATGCCCTTGAGGTAGTAGCCGTAGATGTCGGCGTCGGCGTGGCCGCTGAACGCGCTGATGACCACATCGTGCCCGCGCAGCTGCCGGGCCAGTCGTTCGGTGTCGAGCACGTCGGTTTGCCGGATGTCGAGGTTCACCTCGGGTTGGAGCTTCGAGGGATCGGAGACCAGTGCCGTTACCTTGTGGTTGCGCGACAGCGCTTCCTTGCGAATCGCCGAGCCGATGAAGCCGCTGGCGCCGATGAGTGCGATGTTCATGGATTGCTCCTTGTCTGGGCCCGCACACCTTGCGCGAGCAGCAGGTGAATGATCGGCAGGATCACCCGTTAGAAAAAGCAGACAAGTGGAAAATCTCTGGTACAGGAGAATTACCAATCATGAGCCCGGTTCTGGATGACCTCAATCTGCTGCGGACCTTCGTTGCCGTCGCGCAGTTCGGCAGCTTCACGGCAGCTGCGGAGCGCATGGGCATGGCGCGCCCCCAGGTGAGCCTGCACATTCGGCGGATGGAAACCGCGCTCGGGGCGTCGCTGTTCAATCGCACGACACGTCGGGTCGCGCTGACCGATGCCGGCCAACGCCTGTTCGATCACTGCGCCCCGCTGCTGCGCGGCATGCAGGAAGCTCTGCAACAGGTGAGTTCCCGCAGCGACAGGCTGCGCGGGCGCCTGCGCATCGCAGCCCCCGTGGAGCACGCCGTGCAGGTGCTGTCCCCGGTGGTGGCTGCGTTCGCCAACCGTCACCCAGACGTGCGCGTCGAACTGTTCGTGAGCGACAGGGTGCAGGACCTCGTCGCCGAGGGGATCGACGTGGCGATACGCGTCGGCTGGATGCGCGAGTCAACCTCGAAGGTGACAAGACTCTCGGACTTCGCGCAAGGGGTGCTCGCGGCGCCGGCGTACCTGGCGCGCCATGGCCGACCGGAGACGCCGGAAGACCTTGCCCAGCACCGCTGGATCGCCCTGACCCTGTTGCCTTCTCCGCTGACCTGGACCTTCACCAAGGGCGCCAGGACCCTCACCGTGCGGATGAACCCGAGCCTGCGCACGGATTCCGCGGTCGCGTTGCGCTCGCTCCTGGTCAACGGCGCCGGGCTGTCCGTCTGCAGCTTGCCGCATGTCGAGAGCGAAGTCCGCAACGCTTCGTTGGTTCGCCTGCTTCCTGACTGGACGTTGCCGGGCGGGGTTGTTCACGCCGTCTTTCCACCCGGGGCGCAGGTTGCTCCCGCTGCCCGCGCGTTCGTGGACCTGCTCCGTACTGCCCACGGCGGCTGAGCCCTGTGCGACATGCTCGCGAGGAATGCCGGCAGCTTGTCGTCCGATCGGCAACGGTCGGGTGTGCCATGCGGCGGGGTCGTCTCCTAGCGCCCCAGGGCCGGGCTGCGCCCAGTCTGCCCGCCAGCACCGCCTGACCATGCACCCCGCCCATTTTTCGTGGGTGGGGCAGACCAGTCGGCATGCTGCTCGGCATCGGCGAGCTCTGCCGCTCGAAAGCCAGGCGACCCGCGGCAGGGATCACCGTCGCACGTTCGTCGCACTGGGCCGATGCGCGCGCCTGAACGACTCGGGCGTGGATCCAACCCGCCGGCGGAAGAACTTCAGGAAGTTCGTCGGTTCGGTGAAGCCGAGTTGCTCGCCGATGACCACGGACGTGGCGTCGGTGTGGACCAACAGCCTTCGCGCTTCGAGGGCGACCCGCCGGTCGATCATCGCCTTCGCGGGCTGTCCGAAACTCTCGTTGCAGCATCGGTTCAGCGTTCTCGTTGACACACGCAAGGTGCGCGCCAGTCCATCGACCGACGGACGCGCCATCACCTGGTGCTCCAGCGCCGCGACGAAGCGCTGCGCCAACAAGGCCGCAGCAGTTCGATCGCCGGCTCGCCTCATCGCCGCGCGGCTGAGCGAAAGAAGCAGGCAGAGCAAGAGTTCGCGGCCCAACGCCGCGGACACCGGCGTCAGTTCCGGCCGCGCGAGTTCCTGGCGAAGCACGGCGTTCAATTGACGGCAGGTCGCCTGCTCAGCGGCATCGAGGTCGAAGGAGTTCGGCCACTCGTCGAGACGCAGCGAAGCCACTGCTGCGTCGGCCTGCGCACCTCGGCTGGCCCGCAGGGCTGCAGGCTCAACCAGCAGAACGTCGCCGTGGTAGGCCAACGGCAAGCGCCACTCCTGAACCTGACCTGGGCGGACAAACACGGCTCGACCACTGCCGAGCGCGATCTGCTCGAAGTCCAGCCGGTGTTCCCCCGTGCCGCGCGTGACGACCAGCAGCATGAAGAAATCGACCCTCTCCGGCCCGGTCAAGCCGCGGGCCGACATGCGCCTGTGCAACTCGGACACGGTCATGACTTCCACCCCGACGGGCTCGAGGCGCTGGTTCGCGAAGCGCATGTCGCGCAGGGCCTTGGTGGACATGGCGGTTGTACGGCGATCGGGGCTGGTGGCTGATTTTTACCATCAACTGGCCGAACCCAATCTTTGCGGAAGTGCGCCGTTGGGGCGACAGTCCCGGACCGAATCCAGCAAGACGCGTCGGCGACGGCATCGTCACCCAGCCGCCCGGCGCATCCGCCTCGGCGCCTGCGCGCCGAACAACTGTTCCTCGAGGGACGCTTCCATGAACCAAGATCGCAAGTTCCAGGTCACCGCCTTGCTCAAGGCCATCGAAACCGGCGCGCCGGAGCCGGTTGCCGTCATCGACCCGGCGAAGTACATCCAGCACAACCTCGCCGTCGGCGACGGTCTGGCTGGCTTCGCCGCGGCGCTGAAGGCGCTGCCGCCGGGGTCGGCAAAGGTCAACACGGTCCGCGTTTGCCAGGACGGCGACTTCGTCTTCGCTCACACCGAGTACGACTTCTTCGGCCCCAAGATCGGTTTCGACATCTTCCGCTTCGAGAACGGCAGGATCGTCGAGCACTGGGACAACCTGCAGCCCACGCCAAGCGAGCCCAACCCGAGCGGACGCTCCCTGATCGACGGCCCGACTGCGGTGGTGGATCTGGACAAGACAGACGCCAACAAGAAGCTCGTGGCGGACTTCGTCGACGACGTCCTCGTCAACGGCCGCATGGATCGCCTCACGGGCTACTTCGATGGCGATCACTACGAGCAGCACAACCCGCACATCGCCGATGGCTTGTCAGGGCTGGGCGCGGCGTTGCAGGCCATGGCCAAGGCCGGCATCGCCATGGAATACCACAAGGTGCATCGCGTCCTTGGCGAAGGCAATTTCGTGCTCGTCGCGAGCGAAGGGCGCTTCGGTGGCAAGGCCACCTCGTTCTACGATCTGTTCAGGGTCGAGGACGGGAAGATCGTCGAGCACTGGGACACGCTCGAAGCGATTCCTCCCCGCTCGGAATGGAAGAACGACAACGGGAAGTTCTGACCAGAAGGGGCCGCCGTGAAAGCCGAATGGCTCGTCATCGTGCACCGGCGCTCGGCTCAGGACGCCGACGCGTCGATGGAATCATTCATCACCCGGCGCTGCGAGCCGCACGTCCAGCTGCACTGAGCACGCCATGGACGCCTTGCTGCTCGCTCGCATCCAGTTCGGCTTCACGATCTCGTTCCACATCGTCTTTCCGAGCCTGACGATCGGCCTGGCGAGCTACCTTGCAGTGCTCGAAGGGCTGTGGCTGCGCACCGGACGGCAGGTCTACCTGGACCTTTACCACTTCTGGTTGAAGATCTTCGCCGTCGCCTTCGGCATGGGCGTGGTCTCCGGGCTGGTGATGGCCTATCAGTTCGGCACCAACTGGAGCGAGTTCTCGCGCTTTGCAGGCGGCATCACCGGTCCGCTGCTCGCCTACGAGGTGCTGACCGCGTTCTTTCTGGAAGCCGGCTTTCTCGGCGTGATGCTGTTCGGCATGCAGCGCGTCGGACCCACGCTGCACTTCATGTCGACGATCGCGGTGGCCGTGGGCACGCTGATTTCGGCGACCTGGATCCTGGCGTCGAACAGCTGGATGCACACGCCGCAAGGTCACGAGATCATCGACGGCCGCGTCGTGCCGGTGGACTGGATCGCAGTGATTTTCAACCCCTCGTTCCCGTACCGGCTGACGCACATGGTGCTGGCGGCATTCATCGCCACCGCGCTGGTGGTGGCCGGCAGCGCCGCCTGGCACCTGCTGCGCGGGTGCAGCCACGAGCCGGTGCGGGTGATGCTGTCGATGGCGCTGTGGATGCTGCTGGCGGTGACCCCGCTGCAGGCGCTGGTCGGCGACGCGCACGGGTTGAACACGCTCGAGTACCAGCCCGCCAAGCTGGCGGCGATCGAGGGTCATTGGGAGAACCACCCGGGCGAGGGCGTGCCGCTGATCCTGTTCGGCTGGCCCGACATGCAGGCCGAGACCACGCGCTGGAAGGTCGAGATCCCGCGTGCCGGCAGCCTGCTGCTGACGCACAGCTGGGACGGCCAGATCCCGGCACTGAAGGACTTCAAGCCCGAGGACCGGCCCAACTCGACGATCGTGTTCTGGACCTTCCGCGTCATGGTCGGCCTGGGCCTGCTGATGATCCTGCTGGCGCTGGTCGGGCTGCTGCTGCGCCGGCAGGGTCGGGTCTACCGCTCGCGCCTGTTCCTGCGTTTTGCGCTCTGCATGGGGCCGTCCGGGCTGGTCGCGTTGCTGGCCGGCTGGTACACCACCGAGATCGGCCGCCAGCCCTGGATCGTGCATGGGCTGATGCGCACTGCCGACGCGGTGTCGCCGGTGGGGGTGACGCAGCTGCAGGTCAGCCTGGTGCTGTTCGTCGTCGTCTACTTGCTCGTGTTCGGCGCTGGTACCGGCTACCTGCTGCAGTTGATCGGCAAGGGACCGCAGGTCGATGAAGGGCGGCTGCCGGTCCCCGGCGGCCCGGGGCAGGCGCATCACGCGGCGCGCCCGATCTCGGCTGCTGTGGCGGCGGAGGGGAGCGGCCGATGAACGGCGTCGGCATCGATCTGCCCATCATCTGGGCCGTGATCATCCTCTTCGGCGTGATGATGTACGTCGTGATGGATGGCTTCGACCTCGGCATCGGGCTGCTGTTTCCGTTCTTCGCGTCCAAGGACGACCGCGACGTGATGATGAACACCGTCGCGCCGGTGTGGGACGGCAACGAGACCTGGCTGGTGCTCGGCGGCGCGGGGCTGCTCGCCGCGTTTCCAATGGCCTATGCGGTGGTGCTGAGCGCGTTCTATCTGCCGCTGATCCTGATGCTGATCGGGCTGATCTTCCGCGGCGTCGCCTTCGAGTTCCGCTTCAAGGCCAGCGACGAGACGCGCCGCTGGTGGGACTGGGCCTTCATCGGCGGCTCGGCGGTGGCGACCTTCTTCCAGGGCGTGACCTTGGGCGGCTTCATCGAGGGCGTGCCGGTGCATGATGGCCGCTATGCCGGCGGAGCGCTCGACTGGTTCAGCGCGTTCTCGCTGTTCACCGGCTGCGGCCTGCTGGCCACCTACGCGCTGCTCGGCAGCACCTGGCTGATCATGAAGACCGAGGGCCCGCTGCTGCTGCGCATGAGGCAGCTCGCGCGCACGCTGGCCTGGCTGCTGCTGCTGTTCATCGCCGCCATCAGCCTGTGGACGCCGCTGGCACACGAGCGCGTGGCCGAGCGCTGGTTCAGCTGGCCCAACCTCGCCTGGTTCATGCCGGTGCCGCTGCTCGTCGCCTGGGCGATGTGGCGGCTGTCGAAGTCGCTGAGCGGGCGCAACGATGCCGCGCCGTTCGTCTACACGCTGGTGCTGGTTTTTCTGGGCTACACCGGCCTGGGTATCAGCCTGTGGCCGTATATCGTGCCGCCGTCGTTGACGATCCACGACGCCGCCGGCCCGCCGCAGAGCCTGGGCTTCGCGCTGGTCGGCGCGCTGCTGATCATCCCGCTGATCCTGATGTACACGGCCTGGGGCTACTGGGTCTTTCGCGGCAAGGTGCGCCGCGGCGAGGCCTATCACTGATGCGTACCAGGCCCGATGCGATGCAGCGCGGCTGGGTGCGGCGGCTCGGCTGGCTGGCACTGTTCTGGATCTGCGGGGTCGCGGCGATGGGGGCCCTGTCGGTGTTGCTGCGCTTGCTGATGCGGCTGGCCGGCATGGCTTCCTAGCGCCGGGGTTGCAAGGCCTAGTCGAGGAGCGCGATTCCTGCCAAACCGTCAGCATCGCCTACTTCCTCGCGCCAACATAGAACGGGCAAGTCTTCCTGCTGACCCTTGCCCGCACAAGACTAATACGTACGACGATCGACAAGCAGCTTGCCTCCTGGGCGATAACCACCGCGTCAGCGGTTCAATTCAACGCTCGCATTCGGCCGCTGACGAGGAGTGGGGCGGCGACGACACCGCAAGCGCGCGAAGCCCGCTTGCGGCGGTTGGCCGCAAGGCGTGATTGGGCGTCAACGCATATCCTGGCGAAGCCGCCTTGCGTCTAATGAGTGCATGGGCCGTACCGTTTCCCGAGCTGCCTGAATGAACACCTCTGCGCTTGGCGAAAGGGTCCGGTTCTTCAGGCGAAGCAGTCCGATTGGTATCCCGGTAGGCAAGTCAATCGGGAGTACGCGCAAGAATCTGGGCACGTTCCCGAAACGGATCACTGATCCGAACAAGACGGTCAGGAACGAGTCCGTTGCAATCAGCTCATATCGAAGAGGGATCGACATTGTGGTGACGGTGGGTTGCGGCAAGTCCAGTCCTCGCTGACGGAATGCGTCCCTAAGCTGTAGGGTGACGGAACTTCCTGTCGCAGGGAGCACCCACTGGTGGTCTGCGGCTTCTTCCAAGGCGACCGATCGTCTCCCGGTCAATGGGTGCTGCGCTCCCGCGACGATGAAGAGTCGATCGTCGAACAGTCGGTCGAATGCTAGCTCGTTGGCATGTCCAGCCCCACGATCGCGACCTAAGGCGAGATCGAGAACTTTGGAGAGAACTTCGCTACCCAGCTTGTCGGATTCAAGTTCTGCGACGTGGAAATTGAATCTGGGGCGCTTGGCGCGGACCGAACCAATGATGCGTGGCAACAGTCCGGCACACGTAGTCGGTGTGCCACCGATATGGAGTTCACCACGGCTCGCATCCGTCAGAGATCCCAACTCATCTACAGCTTGCCGAAGCTCGTCGAAGATCCCGGCCGCGCGGCGCAAGAGAATCTCGCCATGGGGGGTCGGCGCAACACCGCGGTTGGTCCGATCGAACAACCGTACGCCAAAGGTGCCCTCCAGATTCGAGATGGACTTTGATAGCGCAGGTTGCGTAACACCGATTTCGTTCGCGGCTTTCAGGATGCTGCCTGACTGTGCCACCGCGAGAAGCAGCCGTAGCTCGCGTAGGGTGACCCGCCTCGCCACGACATTCATGCGATCCATCGACTATAACAAACAGGTGATAGCAGACGATTGGGATTCCATACCGGAAGTATAGCGAGGAGCGTAGGCTCGCGCTCTTCGAGTGCACCTGAAAGTAGGGAAAGAGATGCGAGAACTAGTCAGCTTGTGTGCAGCGGTGATGATGCCGACCTTGGTTTATGCGCAGGCTCTGGCCGGGGCGACCGGTGAACGGACCGGCATCACGGCCGTTACGCGGCATGCCTTCGATGACGCAACCATGCCGGGAAAGGAGTTCCGAGTACTGCACACCACGTATGCGCCCGGGGGCCAGAACCCGAAGCACTACCATCCGTCCCACGTAGTCTTCTACGTGCTCGAAGGATCAGGGGTTTGGCAGGAGGAGGGAAAGGAAGCCGTCACGCTCCGACCCGGTGACAGCCTTCATGTCCGTCCCGGGTCGGTTCATGCTCACCGCAATGCCAGCGCAATTGATAAGCTGGTATTCCTGGAGTTTGTGATTGTGGACAAGGGTCAGCGCAGCACCGTTCCGATGCGATAGACCAAGTGATTTCGGGCACTTGGAGTAATAGGCAGCGTAGGTTTCAGTCGCTGGTGTGGGCAATGTCGGCGCGCGCTGCATGGCGGTTCAAGCCCATGGCATGGCCGTACGGCAGCGGCCGGACTGACGCGAGGACTTGGCGCGCACGGCATCGGGCCGGCGCATGCACCGACGCCCTCAGGCACGCAGCGGCGCGAACTGCGCACAGGCCGGCATGCAGTTCGTGGCGATGCATGGGGCTCATGGCGGGCCGCGGCACAGCGCGGCAGCGATCAGCGAGCGATCGGCGCTTCGATGCACCACCACGCGCCACAGGCCGGTCTTGCAATGTGGGCAGCGCTCTATCTCGATGGCCGCCACGTGGCGCATGAACGCCTGCGCGTCCTCGCGCTCCTGCGGGTTAGCTTGCGGCATGGCCAGCAGTTGCCGCGCCGGCGCCAAGCGATCGGCCTTGGCCGCCCGCGTCACTGGGACACGCTCGAAGCGATTCCTCCCCGCTCGAAATGGAAGAGCGACAACGGGAAGTTCTGACCAGAAGGGGCTGCCGCCGCCCGTCGTCCATCGGGTACCGGACAACCGTGCCGCCGAGGCGGCCGGCCGTGGCCGAACCTGCACGGCCGTTCACGCGCTGCGAGATCAGACGCCCCCGATGGGGCCCACGTCAGCGGCCACGCACCAAAACTGATACGGTGGAAATGGCCTCAAGCTGAGACTTTGCGGATCAGTCCCAACCGCACAAACTGGATGCATGACGATCCAGAACGCTGAACGCCTCTCCGTGCTCCGGTACCTCCAGGCCGTCCTCTGGAGCTTCTTCGGCATCCGCCGCAGTGCCAAGGCCCGCAACGACCTGACCCAGCTGCGGCCTGTGCCGCTCATCGTGACGGGACTGGTGCTTGCCGCTGCGTTCGTGGCCGTGCTGCTCGTCGCCGCCAAGGCGGCGTCCGGCGGACTGGTGACGTGATCGGCCGACGGCTCGCCTGCTGGGCCACGGCGGTCTTCGGCCTGCTGGGCGCCGGTGCCGCGCTCGCGCAGACGCCTCGGCCGATTCCCGACACGATGGCGCAGCGCGCGCTCGCGTGCACCGGCTGCCATGGCGACCAGGGCCGGTCACGGCCTGACGGCTACGTGCCGCGTCTGGCCGGCAAGCCCGCGGGCTACCTGCTCGCGCAGCTCCAGGCCTTCCGCGATGGCCGGCGCAGGAACGAGGTGATGGCGGCGCTGTTGAACCCGCTCGACGACGGCATGTTGACCGCACTGGCAGATCACTTCGCGGGCCTTTCGATTCCTTATCCACCGCCGGCCCAGACGATGGCCGACGGGCCGGCTGCGCAGCGCGCACGCCGGCTCGTGGAGCAAGGTGATGCGAGCCGGCGCGTTCCCGCCTGCGTTGGCTGTCATGGGCGCGCGCTCACCGGTGTCGCGCCGCATGTTCCCGGCTTGCTGGGCCTGCCCGCCGACTATCTCGTGTCGCAGCTGGGCGCCTGGCGCACCGGGCATCGTTTCGCGCGCCAACCGGACTGCATGGCCGAGATCGCACGCCGGCTCGCCGAGCCCGACGTCGCGCTGGTGGCGCGGTGGCTGGCATCGCAGCCGGTGCCGAAGGTCTCCGCCCCTGCGTCCGAGCCGCCGGGAGATTGGCCGTTGGCCTGTGGAGGGATCGCGAAATGAATGTTCGCCTGCTCGCGCCGGGCCTGCGGGGTCGCCGGGCTGCCCTGGCAGCGGCGACGGTGCTGGGCTTGCTGCTGTTCCAAACGGGCTGCGGGGGCGAAGACCCGCCAGCCGCCGGTTCGCCAGACGCGCCTGCGCCGCAGTCATTGGCCAGCGCCGAGCAGGTCACGCGAGGCGCCTACCTGGCCAAGGTCGGCAATTGCGCCGGCTGCCACACTGCGCCGGGCGGCGCACCGATGGCGGGCGGCGTCCGGCTCGAGACGCCGTACGGCGCCGTCTACGCGGGCAACCTGACCCCCGATCCGAATACAGGCCTCGGCTCGTGGAGCGCAGACGAGTTTCATCGAGCGATGCACGAAGGCCGCGGTCGCGACGGTCGGCGGTTGATCCCGGCCTTCCCGTACACCTCGTTCACCCGCGTCGCGCGGGAAGACAACGATGCGCTGTTCGCGTACCTGCGCAGCCTCTCGCCCGTGGTGCAGGCGGCGCGGCCGCACGAACTGCGGTTTCCGTATGGCACGCAGGCGGCGATGACCGTCTGGCAGTGGCTCAACTTCAAGCCGGCCCGCACCGCCGCGCTTGCGCCGGTGGAAGGCCCGGCGCGCGGCGAATACCTTGTGCGCGGCCTCGGCCATTGCGGCGAATGCCATGCACCGCGCAACCGCTGGTCGGCGCCGGCGGTGGACCTGACGGGCGGCGACATGACGGGTGAGCGCTGGTACGCGCCATCGCTGCACCCCGCACACGACGCGGGCCCTGTCGGCGCGGAGACGGTTGCCCTGCTGCGCGACGGCATCGGCCGCTCCGGCGCGGTTGCCGGCCCGATGGCCCGCGTCGTGCGGGACAGCACGCAGCACTGGCGGCCGTCCGATCTGGAGCAGGCCGCGCGATACCTTGACAGCCTGCCGCGAGCGCCGACCCCGGCCACGCCGACGCCCGCGGACCCGGCGCAGATGAAGGTCGGTGCGCGGATCTATGCCGATCGCTGTGCCGACTGCCATGGCGCCGATGGCGCCGGTGCGTCGGGCATCTATCCGGCCCTGGCCGGCAACCCGAGCGTCACGCAGCCGAGCATCCGCAACCTGGTCCAGGTCCTGCGCCTCGGCGCCTTCGCGCCGTCGACCATCGGCAACCCGCGCCCCTACGGCATGCCACCGTCGGAGCTCTCCGATGGCGACGTGGCGGCGGTGCTGAGCCACCTGCGGCAATCCTGGGGAAACCAGGCCGCGGCCGTCAGCGTGCTCGACGTGATGAAGGCACGCTAGGCACAGGCTGGCATCGGCACGGCCTGCGCCAACACCTCCGCCAGCGGCGCCACCCGCTGAGGCAGCGTCGCCTCGCCCAGCCACTCGTCCATGCGGAAGAAGACGCCGTCGAAGGTCAGCGTGGCGGCGCGGCTGCCGGCAGGGCATGGCTCGCCGTGGTCGATGCCGATCCGCAGGCCGTCTTCTTCGCCGCGCAATAGGGCCCATTCGACCGTTGCGCCGGCCTGGATCGGAACGGCGACCGAGAAGCCCACCCACTGCAGATTCACGACGCGGCTGTACTGGCCATACAGCCGCATCGCGTTGCCAGCCTCGATGGCCACCAGGGGATGCGCCTCCATCGGCATCGGGACGGTGCCGGCACGCTCACCCGCCAGCAACTGCGGCAGCAGGTGTTCACGCAGGCCGATGTTGTTCGCGTGCACCAGCAGTTCGATCGCCAGCCGTTGCGCCCGATACACCCAGGCGGCGGCGGGGTCGCGCACGAGCAGGCGGCGAGCCGCTTCGCCGACGGCAGTTGGACCTCCTCCGACGCCACCCAAGGCAACCGGTACGCCCAGCCGCAGCAAGCCGTCACCGCTCAGGTACTGCAGGGCGTGCGTGCCGATGGCGGCCGCTGAACGGGGGTTCGCGAACGTGGGAGGACTCATGGCCTCGATCTTCGCCGCATCGCGACTGATCGGTAAGATGCAGAAGTACGCCACACCGACCGGATCAGTTCGTCGATGCCCGACCACCCGACCCGCTACGAGCAACTCGCCGACGACATGGCGCAAGCCATCGCGGCTGGCCTGCTGAAGCCCGGCGACCGCCTGCCGTCGGTGCGCGAGACCTGCCTGCGCCGCGGCGTCAGCCCGTCCACGGTCTTCCAGGCCTACGGACTGCTCGAATCCCGCGGGCTGATCGATGCGCGACCGCGCTCGGGGTTCTACGTGCAAGCGGCGCGGCGTGCCGTGCGTGCGGGCCCGCAACCTGCCGCTGCGCGCGTCGGCGCCACCGGCGTGGCGGTCAGTGCGCTGGCCTTCGACCTGCTGGAGTCGACCCGCGACCCGGCCGTCGTTCCGCTGGGGTCGGCCTTTCCCGGCGCCCAGCTCTTTCCCGCCGATGTGCTCGCGCGCAGCGGCGCGCGCGCGATGCGACGGCTGAAGCCAACGCAGATCACCAGCGCGCTCACCGCCGGCGACGAGCGCTTGAGGCAGGCGCTGCGTCGTCGCCATGCCTTGCAGGGCGTTCCGCTGCAGGCCGACGAACTGGTGATCACCAACGGTGCGATGGAGGCGCTGAACCTGTGCCTGCAAGCCGTCACCAGGCCCGGCGACGTGGTGGCGATCGAGTCGCCGACGTTCTACGCGGCGCTGCACGTGCTGGAGCGCCTGAACCTGCGCGCGGTCGAGGTCGCGACGGATCCCGCCGAGGGTGTCGACCTGGACGCACTGGCCGATGTGCTGAGCCGCGAGCGCGTGGCCGCCTGCTGGCTGATGCCGACCTTCCAGAACCCATTGGGGGCGCTGATGCCTGTGGCGCGCAAGCGCGCGCTCGTGGAACTGCTGGCCGGGCACGGCGTGCCGCTGATCGAGGACGACGTCTACGGCGAGCTCTACGCCGACGTGCGCCGCCCGCCGCCGGCGAAGGCCTTCGACACGAAGGGACTGGTGCTGCAGTGCGCGTCGTTCTCGAAGTGCCTGTCGCCCGGGTACCGGGTCGGCTGGGCGGCGGCCGGGCGCTTCGCACGCGACGTGCAGCGCCTGAAGATGATGAGTTCGCTGGCGACCTCGCTGCCGGCGCAGCTGGCGATCGCGGACTACCTGGCGCAGGGTGGCTACGACCGCCACCTGCGCCGCCTGCGCGAAGCGCTGGCCGGCGAGCAGCAGCGCGTCAGGCGCCTGGTGCTGCGGCACTTTCCGGCGCGCACGCGGGTCACGCAGCCGCGCGGCGGCTACTTCCTGTGGCTGGAGCTGCCGCCCGCGATCGATGCGCTGGAACTGCACCACCGCGCGATGGCGCTGGGCATCAGCACCGCCCCGGGCGTGCTGTTCTCGGCCGACCGGCGGTTCACGCACCACCTGCGGCTGAACGTGGGTCACCCCGGCGATGGTCGCATCGACGGCGCGATCCGGACGCTCGGTGACCTTGCGGCGGCACTCGCCTGACCGCATCGTTCAGCGCGACTGCCGGCGCCCCTCCCAGGCGATGAGCAGGCCGGCTGCGACGATGATCGCGCAGCCCAGCAGCATCGGTGCATCGATGCGCTCGCCGAAGACGCCGACACCGAGCGCCAGGCCGAAGAGCAGGCGGGTGTAGCGGAACGGCGTGACGGTCGCGATGTCTCCGGTGCGCATGGCCTTCATCAGGCAGGCGTAGGCCAGCACACCCACCGCGACGGCGCCGGCCAGGGCCGCGCCCGACGCGGCGTTCGGGACGACCAGCGGCCTGCCGTCCCAGACGGCGTACGCCACTCCGGCCACCACCACGGTGAGAAAGCCGTAGAACCCGAGGTGCCGTGTGCCGAGCACCCGCGGGACGGCGCGGCTGGCGAGGTCGCGCCCGGTGAAGCCGACCATGCCGACGACCGTGAGCGCGGACAGCAGCGAGAAGTCCGACGCGGCCGGACGCAGCACGACCAGCACGCCCGCGAGCCCTGCCACCACGGCCACCCAGCGTCGCCAGCCGACGCGCTCGCGGAAGTAACAGCTGGCACCGAGGACGACGAGCACCGGCGTCGCCTGCAGGATCGCCGTGGCCGACGACAGCGGCGTCAGCGCGATGGCCAGCACGTAGAAGAGCCGACCCACGAACTCGAACACGGCGCGCACACCCATCGCGGGCGACAGCACTGCCCCATGGAACAGCGGTGCACCGCCCCCACGCGGAAAGGCCGCGAAGGCCAGCATGCCGCCGAGGCCGAACAGCATCAGCACCTCGCCGATCGGCAACTGCCGCGCGGCGGCCTTCACGCAGGCGTCCTCCAGGGCGAAGGCGGCCATCGCCGCGACCATCCAGCCGATTCCCTTCAGGTTCTCGGCCGCGGCAGAGGGCGCGGGCAACGACGATGTGGCGGCGCAAGTCGACATCGGGCGATTGTCGAGGCGATGCGAGTTCGAGACCGGATCACTCCCCGCCGGTTTCGACCGCACCAGCCATCGCCCACTGCCAACTGATACGGTCGAAATCATTATTGCCTGGACCTTGGCGAGCAGATGCGGTCCGGACACGATCCGGTGCGTCGCTGGCACACGCCGGCGGGAGAGATGCACCGATGTCCAAGTCGCCCACCGTGATCCCGATCATTCCCGCGAGTGCCGGGTCGGGCATCGAAGCCGTCCGACGCATCCATCCTCGGGCAGTGAATGGCACCTTCTCGCGTGTGCGCTGGGTGCTGGTCTGGTTGACGCAGGCGGTCTTCTACGGGCTGCCCTGGCTGAACTGGCAGGGACGACAGGCGGTGCTCTTCGACCTGGAGGGCCGGCGCTTCCATCTGTTCGGTGCCGTACTTCTTCCGCAAGACTTGATCCTACTCACCGGCGTGCTGGTGTTCAGCGCACTGCTGCTGTTCGCGGCCACCGCGCTCTACGGCCGCGTCTGGTGCGGTTTCGCCTGCCCGCAGACGGTCTACACCGAGATCTTCATGTGGGTCGAGCAGCGCATGGAAGGCGACCGGCTCGCCCGCCTGCGCCTGGACGCCGCTGCATGGACCCCCGAGAAGCTCGCGCGCCGCGGCGGCAAGCACCTCGCGTGGAGCGCCATCGCGCTGGTCACCGGCTTCTCGCTTGTGGGCTGGTTCACGCCGATCCGCACGCTGGCCGCCGCCGCGCCGCATTTCGCCATCGGGCCCTGGGAAGCCTTCTGGATCTTGTTCTACGGCGGTGCCACCTACCTGCATGCCGGGGTGCTGCGCGAGAAGATCTGCCAGCACGCCTGCCCGTACGGTCGATTCCAGGGGTCGATGCTGGAGGCGGCGACGCGCGTGGTGGCCTACGACACGGCCCGCGGCGAGCCGCGTGGCGCGCGTGCGCGGGGTGTCGACGCCAGCGCCGTCGGCCAGGGCGATTGCGTCGACTGCACCCTCTGCGTTCAGGTGTGTCCCGTGGGCATCGACATCCGGCGCGGCATGCAGGCCGAGTGCATCAGCTGCGGCTTGTGCATCGATGCGTGCAACGAGGTGATGGACAAGATGAAGGCGCCGCGGGGGCTGGTCCGCTTCGCAGCGCTGTCCGGCGCCGCAGCGCGCCCGGCGCATCGGCGCCTGCGCGTCATGGCTTACGGGGTCGGGCTGCTGGCTGTCGGTTCGGCGGTCGTCGCAGGCTTCGCCGCTCGGCCGGAGCTGCGTCTGAACGTTCTGCGCGACAGGACCGTGCTGTCACGCCAGCTGCCCGACGGCGGCGTGGAGAACGTGTATCGGCTCCAGGTCATGAACGCCAGCCTCGACGCGCGACGCCTTTCCGTCGAAGCCTTCGTCGATGCTCCGGGCGGTGCGCGGCTGCACGTGCCGGACGCGCACGTGCTGGCCGTTGGACCGGCAGCCACGTCGAGCGCGGTCGTGACATTGCGCATGGATGCGCCGGAGGCGATGCGTCACGCTGCTCCGGTGACGTTGCCCATCCACATCCAGGTGCGCGACGCCGCTTCGGGACGCGATGGCGAGGCGGTATCGGCTTCGACCTTTCTCCTGCGCTGAGCACGTTGCAACGGGCACGAGACGACGCCCGTTTCGAAGCCGAGCGTGGACCTCAGCGGCTCGTGAAGCCCTACCTCCGCCCTCAGGAGGCCGATCCGGTGTTCGAGCGGCGGGCGAGACTGTTCGCGGCACTGTCGCCGACGCTGCTGGTCGTCACGGCACTGGTGGAAGCCTGGCCTGCGGTGACGATCTGATTGCCGCCTATCCTGTCGCCATCGGTCGGACAGGACCCCTTCGCCAGTTCCTCCCGGAAGGCGCGCGGCGACCGACCGAACCGGGCCTTGAAGCAACGGCTGAAATGGCTCAGGTCATTGAAGCCGGCTGCGAAGGCGATGTCGGTCAGCGACGCCCGCGAGCCGGCCGAGGTCGAGATCCGTCGAGCACACCAGTCCAGGCGGCGGTGCCACAGGTGGCGCATCAGCGAAGACTGCTCCGCCTCGAACAAGCGGTTGATGTACCGCGTCGAGAAGCCGAGGGCCGCAGCCACCTTCGCCGGGTTCAGGTCCGGGTCGGTCAGGTGCTTGTCCACGTATGACTTCACGCGCAGCAAGGTCACCGCGCGGTTCTCGCACGAAGCCGCCGTGGTTCCGAGGATGACTTCGTTCAGTGACGCCCCCAGCAGGTCCTTGAAGACCTCCGCTGCCTGCAGCCCCGCAGCGCGTTCGAGGGTCGGCGCGGCGGCGATCAGCTGCGTCATGTAGCCCACGACCAGGGGCGTGAGGGAACTGCGCTGGCGCAGGCTCGTGGCCGCAATCCGCTCGACGCCCGTCACGCGGCTGGCCAGGTCCGACTTGTAGACCTTGACGCTGACGCAGCCGAGCGGCTGGTCGAACTGCAGGAAGTACGGCCGTGCCGCGTCGCTGACCGCGCCGTCGCCGGCCTCGAGCCTGACCGCGTGCCCGTCCTGCTCGGAGTACAGCTGACCGGATGTCACGTAGTTGATGACGAGCGCCTCGCTGTCCAGCCGGGCAATCTGCGTCTTGTCTCGGTAGACGAGGTGGGCGCGCGTATGGATGTCGTAGACGCCGAGCCCCGGCGCGTCGAATCCGCCGATCGACGCATCGAAGGACGGCTGCTCGATCGGCCGGCAATCGAGATCGACGACCGTACGACAGATGACCTCGTTCCAGTAGGCGAACTTGTCGCGCTCCGGGAGGTTTGCCGTGCCCGCCGAGACAGGCCTCAATCCCGTGGTGCGGTGCTCCATGACACCCTCCTTGCCCAGACCGCAACGATCGGGCCGGGTGCCGTCCCAGTCAAGCGCGTGTTCCCGCGCAGACAAGCCTTGACCGCGCTGCTTGGGCACCATCGTGGCCACCACACATCCCTGGAGGAAGACGACATGATCCAGACCCTGAGCCTGCCGACCCGCCGCGCGCTGATCGGCCTGTCGCTGGGCGCGATGACCGCGGCCTTCGCCCTGCCGGCGTTCGCCGCGCGGCCCGTGCTCGCATACAAGAGCGAAATCGCGTTGAAGGCCTCACCACAGAAGGCCTGGGACAGCTTCAAGACCTTCAGTGCGATCCACACCTGGCACCCTGCGACGGAAGGCACGCGGCTACTGGTCGGTGAGGACGGGAAGGCGCTCGCCGTCCGCGAATTCCAGCTGAAGGGCGGCGGCTTCGTCATCAGCGAACTGCTGGCCTACAACGAAGCGTCGCGCCGCTTCAAGTACCGCATCATCAAGACGAACCTTCCGCTGGCCAACTACGTCGGCGAGATGTGGGTGACGCCCGCGCCGAAGGGCGGGTCCGTCGTGCATTGGAGCGCCCGCTTCCAGCGCCCCGAGGAAAGCGCGAAGGCCGGGGAGGACGATGCGGCGACCGCCAAGCTGGTGCAAGGCGTGTTCAAGGCAGGCCTGGATAGCATCGCGGTCATCACGGCGAAGTAGCGCTGAAGGCGCCCGGCGACAGGCGGCATAGGTCTGGACCGCAGCCTCGTACCACGCACCGCCGGGCGGAGCTCACCGAAGTCAAGTTCGACTGGGTCGCAAATCTCTCGCTCACGCAAAGGTGGGGTCGCACCGCCATCGAGCTGAAAACCGGCCAGTCGGGCTCTTACGGCGAGACTGCGTCGGTGCTGCTCAAGCACGACGGCGCTGCAAAGCTCGACGACCGCGTCCATAGCCTTGACCAATTCGGCGAACTTTGCGTGGCCGTGGTCCTTGGGGTCGAAGGTGGGGTCGAGGCGCTTAGTTGGTCAGGTGGCGCCAGACGACAGACCCGCGCAACGGATCGACGCGCTCACTTGTGTCGCGTGGCGCGCGACAAAGGGAGTGGATGGACCACTTGCGGTGAAACGAATGGTCCATCAAACAAGATCGGCGCCGGCTCCATCCCTTCCGGGATGGGCGCGCGGCGCCGAGGGTCGAGCAGCGGGCAGCGTCAGCCCGCCAGCAGCGTGACTGGCGGCCCGTCTGCCAGGTGGCGGACGATGCGGTTGCCCGCGCGTCGACGGCCATCGCCCTCGACCTCGTCGACCAACTGCGCGGGCAGTCGAAGGCCGAGCTCGGCGACCTTGGTGCGCAGGGTCGCGATGTCGGTCCAGTCCAGCAGGGGATCCTGCAGGCTGGTGTAGAGCATGTCGTTGCGCTCGTCGATGACCTGGAGAAAGTAGTCCCCCAGACGTCGATCGAAGCCGGCCACGATCTCAACGGGGTGTCCGTCGAGCGTCGCCGTCGCGAGGTGCTGGCTCATGGTCCGGGCTCCGCGCTGTCGAACACGGGCAGCCCGTCTATGACCGCCGCCTCGCGGTCGAACATCAGCCAGGCCACGCCGGCGGACTCGGCCACCTCGAACAGCATGGCCAGATCGGGCTCCGACGGCACACGGTACTTCGGTGCCCCGACATAGACGAACCCGCCGCAGTCGGTCGGGTAGGCGTTCACGGACAGATCGTCATCGGCGAGCTTGTTGCGCGTTGCCGAACTCAGATGCTTCAGGGACAGGCTGGCCAGCATCTCGGCCTGCTGTCGCAGGCCGGTGGCGGGCAGGGTATGCATCGTGGCTTCCTCCTCGGGCTGAACTGGGAGATGTGGGGGATTCGGTCGCCCGCGTCACGGTCGAGGGCGCACCGGGCGTGCGCTTCGATCGTCCGGCGCGGGCGAACGTCATGCCGCAGTCGCGGCAGCGGAACCAGTGCAGGCGACCGAGCGCGCCCAGGGGCACGCCGTGGCCGGCACAGCAGGGGCAGGTCGGGGGTCTTCTCTCCGACATGGGCATCCTTGGTTGGGGTGGGATCGGCGGGAGGGGCACCGCCTCGGCGGCGCCCTTCTCGCGACTGGGTCGTGCAGGGCGTGACTGCCGCACATGGCGTCAGAGCAGTCCGCGCTCCGCGAAGCTGACGCACTGGTCGCCGGCGACGACGAAGTGGTCGATCAGGCGGATGTCCACCAGCGCCAGCGCCGACTTCAGCGTCTGCGTCAGGAACTCGTCCGCGCGGCTCGGCTCGGCCTGGCCGCTCGGGTGGTTGTGGGCCACCGCGATCGCGGCGGCGTTGCGGGCGAGGGCGCTCTTGACCAGTTCCCGCGGGTACACCGAGGTCTGGGTGAGCGTGCCGCGGAACACCTCCTCGTGGGCGATCAGCCGGTGGTTGGCATCCAGGTAGAGCGCGAGGAAGACCTCGTGCTGCAGGCCTGCGCAGCGCAGTCGCAGCCAGTCCCGAAGGACCTGGGGCGACGACATCACCGGCCCCTGCGCCATCCGGTCACGCAGCTCGCGCATCAGCAGCTCGCGGGCGACACCGAGTCGGCGCGTCAGGAGCTGCTGCGTGGCCGGGTCCTCGTGGGGCGTCTCCCGGTCGCTGACGCGCAGCGCAGCCGGCGTCGGGCCTGGCAATGGGTGGGCCTGCAGGCCCAGCATCTCTGCCACCAGGTCCTCCCGAGACGCATGGGCGGCATCGGGCAGGTCCGGCAGATTCTGAAGGCCCTGGAAAGGGTGGAAGTTCATGGCGTTCTCCTCTCGTGGCGAAAAGGAAGACGGGAACGCCGTTCCCGGTGGGGACTGGTGTCCCCGCAAGGGAAGGATGTGCAGACACACGACGGAACGTGGCCGGCACGGTGGCTCAGATGATCATCCGAGGCAGGTAACGACTGCGACGCCGCTGCCGCCGGTTCGGTCGGCATCGGAGACACTCCTCTCGGGAGTGGGTGTGAGCCCATCAAGTCTGCGCCATCGGCGCCGTGGATTCAACCGGGGTGGTGCCAGTGACAGCGCCTTTGCCGCGCTTGCCCGCGCAAAGGGCGCCAGGGTCCGTGCCTTGGTCGGGTATCGGTACGCGGGGAGGTGGCACGGTTCGCGTGACCGCACTGCGCCTGGCCGCGCCGTTGTGGCTGGGCCACGGCCTGCCCGGATGTCTTGGCGGGCAGACCGCAAAAGTGACACCGCAGAGGCACTCGGCTGTCACTGCAGAAATTTCTTCGCCGCGGGCAGCAGGGAATGTGCGTAGACCTGCGCAGGCACGCGAAGATGCGCGGCTTCCCGACAAGGCGGACCCGACATGTTGCGCTCCGGAAACCAGCTTCGACTGACCCGACCCGAACGGACGCGGCTGGCCCGCATCACCGCCATCGAGCCGGGGTCCATCCGCAGCGTCGCGGACCTGCAGGCCTACGTCCGCCACTGCAAGGCCCACTACTGGGGCCACTCCGATGACACCCGCTTCCTGCACTGGCTGATCGAGCGTGAGGTGCAGTCCCTGACCGGACGCTGAGCGCCCATCGCCCTGTTCGCCGTCTCGGAAGCAGGAACGCCCCCGGTGCTGGACCGGGGGCGTGAAGGGTGACGGCCTGGAGTGGATCTGGATCGCGCCGTCTGGACAGTCTCGAACGGTCTACCGAATGGCTCAGCGGAACACGCGCGGCTCGACGCTTGCCCCGCGCATGAACGCGAGGTACGCACCGGCCTTGCCGATGTCGTCGAAGTTCGCCACGGGCTGCTCGTGCAGCACCACGGCCCAGGGACGGACATCGTCATCACTGGCGCGGATGCGCAGCTCCGGCGGCTGCCAGCGCGGGTGGCGGTACAGGGGCAGGCCGGTGTCCCAGTCCATCAGTGCCAGCACATGCGCACAGAGGATGGCCGTGCCGGCCGCCTCGCCCGGCTCGACGAGCAGCGGCACCTTCAGCAGGCCGGTCGAGCGGCCGACCGTGCCGACCACGTCGAACTCGTCGAGCCAGCTCGCGCCGGTGCCGGTGTCGCCCAGCACCAGCCGCACCTTGCGGCCGTCCCGGCGGCAGGTCTCCAGCACCCTCGCCAGGCGAGGGTCCGTACCGGGATCGAAGTAGGTGCTGTGGCCCTGGGCGGATTCGCCCCAGGCACGCACCGCAGCGAGGTACTTCTCGTAGCCGGTGAGGCTGGCCGCGTCGTCGGCGGTGGGCATCAGGTCGGGACGATCGAGGCGCTGTGCGATCTGCCGTGCATGATCGCGGGCGTTGTCGAAGCCGAAGCAGGTCACGCCACCTTCGGTGGCGATCACATACAGGCGTTGCTCGGGATTCAGGGTGATGTCTCGCATGGGGAACTCTCGAAGTTGGGAGGGCGGACACCGGCCCTGGCGGGACGGGCCCGCGGGCGGTTGGATGGGGTGCCGGTCGCGCCAGGCCGCTGGACGTCAGTCCTTGGCCGAGGCACGTCAGCGATCGAACCCGGTGCAGCCGATGGGGCTGCGCCGGGGTTCGGTCTTCGGATCAGCGCCGGCTGATCTGCATGGCGGGTGCGGGGCCGTCGACGCGAGGTTCCGGGGCACGCTCGGAGCCGCCTTCGGAGCCACTGACCGGCGACGCCGGGGACATGCCGGCCTGGTGCTGGAAGCGGGCGTGCGCGTCGGCGAACTCGGCATCGCCCAGCAGCTGACGAACCTGTGCGGCGGCCGGTTCGGTCCTGCTGTCGGCGTCACGACCCGAGGAAGGGCGCGCGCCCCGCTTCGATGTCGCTGGCGAGGCTGGCGGTGCGGCGGCAATGGCCTCGTCGAGGACGTCCGCAGTGCGGTGGTACGCCTTCTGCGTGACGCTGCCGACGAAGGCTGCGGGTCGCTGCAGCGTCCACTGGACCAGCAGGCGCAGCCACTGCCCGATGCGCTTGTCGCGGGCCTGGCGCGCCTTGTGGACGCGCAGCGACTGCTTGCAGGAGAGGTACAGCGCCAAGTGGCGGCGCTTCATCTCGGCGTCGCCATCGAGCTGCGCCATCACCTCGGCGGCGAGGGCGACGTCACGTCCGACGCGTCTGTAGAAGCCGACCCAGGCGCGCTGCTCCTCGATGTCGATGGTGCTGCGCCGCGGTGACGGGCTCTGGAAGGATCTGTCTGGGAAAGGCTGACTCATGGGGTTCTCCAAGAAGGCGAGGGAACCCCGACCCGGACGGGAGACGGTGACTCCCGGAGGGTGGATGGCGAGGACGGTTGAAAGCCGAGGGAAGCGGGGTGTCGGGTGATGGCGTCCCGATGCCATCACTGGCGGTCGGTTCACCATCCCCGAGACCCGAGGACTCGATCGGCACGAGTTGGACCCGCCGGCGGCGCCGCGACGGACGACTCGATGCCCGCGACCATCAGGTCGTGAGCACGCGAGCGGCGCCTCGGCGCAGGCCCTCGGCAATGTCGATCCAGCGGTCGGCGATCCGGTCCAGGTAGACCAGGTCGTCGGCCGCGATCTCGCCCGAGGCGCGGAGCCGGGCGATGACTTCCTTGACCAGGAGGGGATCCTCCCGGGCCAGCACGATGGCCGTCGAGGCGATGCGCCTGCGGTAGGTGTCGACCGTCATGGTCGGCACACCGTCGTGCAGCGCTCGGACGCCAGAGGGTCCGCGGCCTCGCACACCATGCGCATGGACGCGTGGGGCGTGCAGGGCCGGGGCCGGAGCAGCGCCGGAAGGGTGACAGGCCGCCGGGCGGGCACGCGGGCAAGCCCGGTACCACCCAGCAGTGCACACACCGGCGCGACAGTGCGGTTCCACGGAACGGGACTCATGGGGGTTCTCCTTCAGGGGTGAAGGGGAACGCCCATCCCTGGCGGAGAACTGGGGTTCCCCGTCTGGGATGCCTTGCCGGGAAGGCAAGGCGCTTCGTCGCGCACAGGTGCGTGCGCGAGCTGCAGAGGTCCGCGTCCGAGAGGACGGGGCCAGGGCAGATGCGTGCGTCAGGCCAGGCTTCTGATCGAGATCAGGCCGGGCTGGTGAGCGCAGGGCGCGTCACGACGCAGAGGTCGTGGTCGGCGCATGCGAGGAGGGGCCACGACACGGGGTCATGGCCGGCTCCTGGTTTCGGATCCGGATGGATCTGAATCGGCCCGGCACACCGAGGTGCCGGACGGGACACAAGGCAGGTAACGACTGCGACGCCAGCTGGGCTGGACTTCAGGGCGACCAAAGCCACCGATGAAGGCTGAGCAGACGCGATGTCCGCAGGAAGCCACATCAGTATCGGACGGGGTCCCTCGGTCGGCAACGGACCCGAGGTCTCATCGCGGCAATGCCCGCCCAAGCGACCGGCTCGGCCGACGCTTGGGCGGGCAATCGATTCCGAGTCCTCCACGTCGGGGGCGCCGGAACGCGGCGCTGCCCAGCTGCTGGGCGTGCGGGCAGGCTGACGGTTCGTATAGTGGGCGGATCAACATCTCCTGCAGACCGGTTCCGCCCTGTCCATGACCGTCGAGCGCTATGCCTTCCATGACTGCGAAGCCACCACGGCGGCAGGCGTGCCGCTGCGCATTCCCGCTGGCGTTCACCATGTCGAGCGGCGATCGCTGGTGTTCCGCGTGCGCCTGGGTGGCCGCGAGCTCGATCTGACCCTGGCCGAGTGGGAACGCCTGCTGCACGCGGGCTGTGTCGGGCCGATCTCCGTCGTGGTCGCGGATCCGCAGGGGACCGGCGACACCCATCCTCGCTGAGGCCCGCACCGTGGCGAAGGCAGAGTGGAACGTCCGGGCCGGGAACTCAGATCGCCAGATCCCGGCGACCCCGGGACCCGTGCCGCTCAAGTGGGCCAGCGACGCGGCGACGGGTGCTCCCCGGTACATCCATGACCCGGACATCGTCTCGGCAGCCGCGAGTGCTGTATGTCCCGGCTGTGGCAGCAAGTTGTGGACGGTCCTGGCGGGTGAGCCGCAGCGCGTTCGACCGACGGCGCATTTCCGCCACGTGGCCGGCACGCCGCGAACTGCGTGCGTCGTCGTTGCAGCCCGTCTTGCCGCCTCGCACCATCTGGCGACTCTGGGCTACATCGACCTGCCGCGACGGCGGGTGACCGCCGTCTCTACGGGTTTCAGCGGTGAGGGTTACGAGGGATGGGTGGAGGAGCCGGCGCAGCGTGTTCGGATCAGTGATGTTCGGATGGTCGATCCGGCCGCGGCGGAGCTGACGCTGGACGATGGCAGGACCATCCTGGTGGACCTGACCGGCGAGCGCTTCGAAGGCGAGGCAGGCCGCGCGGTCATCACGATCAATCTGTCGGACCCGGCGCTGGCGGAGATGGACGTGGACGAGCTGCGGGCGCGTCTGCGGCTGCTACCTCCCGCGAGTTGGTGTTCCCACTGGCGTGATCGAGAGTTGACGTCGCAGGCGCGGACCCGGGCGGCGGACGAGGCGCGCCAGGCGCTTGACGCCTGGACCGACGAGGACGAGGCGCGGTTCCAGGCGCAACTGCCGCCGGGCACGGGCCCGGAGGCGACCGCGACGATACGTCGCGAGACCTTGCTGCACCGAACCGTTAAGTCGATCCTCGAAGACGCGAGGCGCATCCGAGCACCGGGCCTGCATGTCGCCGTGCAGCGTGACGCACCTGATGGGTACGGCGACGGCTGGGATGACCATCGCGTCGAGATCCTGTGGTGGAGCGCGCCCGCCGAACTGAGCTTCGATGCGGTCGAGCTGGAGCGGCGCCTCGGCCGCATCGTTCCGGATGTTGTCGGGCGTCTGGCGGAGCCTCGACCGCGCATCCTCGGCGGCATGGCCACCCGGGTTCAACGGGGCCACGACGAGGACGAGGACGAGCAGCACGATGAGTTCCCGGCGCACTGGTCGGAGGCGGTGCTGATCGAAGTGGCGGTCACGCACAAGGTGGATGAGGAGAAGCTGCGGAAGATCCGGCATCTCGATCTGCCGACACTCGAGATCGACCTCGGTGCGATGGGGGGACGGCTGACCCTGGACGGTCTGCGCAGACTGGTCGTGGATGGGTTGGAAGGCAAGCGTTGGCTGCACCACCCAACGCTGCGAACTCAACGTGCGCTGCTGCGCTACAAACTCCGTGAACATGCCGAGGTACTGGCCTATCAGGCCTACATCCGGGCACACCGGCGTGAGCGTCTGCTCAAAAAACCTCCTGCGGTCTGGGCGGAGCGGTACCTGCAGGCAATAGGGGCGTTCTGCGACGCCAACATCAGGATCGAGCAGCTCCGAAAGACCGAAGGACCGCGATACCTCGAACACCTGGACGAGGACAGCGAGGAATGGGCGGAGGTCGCCCTGGCCGCCGAGGCCCTTGAAGCGCATGGGTTCGAGGGCGGTGTCGAGCGTGTGTTTGCCCGCACGATCGTGCCTCGCATCCTTTCGATCCAGTTAAACACCGGGGTCGGCTACGCCGTGTCGAGTGCGATCCAGGTGGTGAACGCGATCATGAACACCCGCAGCGACAACGGCACGCAGTGGCTGTCGCTCTACCTCATCGCAGCCAGGTCCTTCGAGGTCGAGCGGCATTTCAGGCCCGAGCAGGTTCGACGTTTCCGGGAGTGGCGGGCGGAGGTCGTCCGGCGGATCGAGGAGGGGGAACCTGAGTACCTGCGGCCGGCCCGATTCGATGCCACGCTCTCCTTGCTCTTTCCGGCGATGGCGCGCGGACTGGCAAATGGAAAGGGTCGCTCGGCTTGAGTTTCCCGGTGAGTACCGGGCCGCGGCCAGAAGCGGTCGTAGGTGCCGGGGCCAAAGAGCGGTCACTAGCACTTCGGCAAGTCGTCGGCTCCAGCGGTCGCTTCGCATGCCCCTTGACGCGGTGCGCAGTGCCTCCTCAGTGTTCGTCAGCCTTTGACGCCGAAGCCTTGGGACACGCGTCTATCAAGACGATGTCCCTGCAGTCTGTCAGCTTCAGCCGCTTGATGATGTCTTTGACTCGCTGCAACTCCGAGTCGTTGAAGTACATGATGACTTTGATCGATGTCTTCGCGTCGCTGGCTTTCTCGTATATGGCGACTTGGTGCTGTAGGTTCTTCTCCAAGCCCGTGTTCTTGGCGAGCTTGAACTCGACGAGATTTGAGTTCCTCTTGCCCTTGGAGACCTTGAAGTCCACCGGACCACGTCCGTTGTTGACTTCGGCATTCAGGTCGAGGTCGGCGGTGTTGTCGAACCATGTGAGCCTGAACATCACGTGCAGATCAACTTCACGCTGGATCGGCTGCCCGTTCACGTAGAACAGTCGATGCCCGCCCTGGTCTTCGATGACGTGCTTCAGGTACAAGACTCGCTTCATGCTCTGCTCGTACGACGAGTCGTACCTGTAGAAATCGGTACCGGCCAGGTGCTCTCTGACCAGAGCCTTAATGTTCTCGACGAACTGTTGGTGCGTCTCGCGGACCTTCGCATCCGCGGACCGATGGGCTTCAGACCCATGTTCCTCCTTCCAACGGATGTAGTAGTCGAGCAGTTCGTGAAACTGCTCAATAGTCCTCATAGCTGCAGCGCGCTTCTCCTTCTCCTTCGTCCGCTGGTTGATCTGCTTGTAGAAGTGCTCGTTTACCTGCGTCCTGAGGACCTCGTCGGGGAGCGAGACGCAGATGTCGTAGAAGCGGTCGAGCAGATCGGTCTGGTTGATCCAGGCCTCGTCGCGGGTCAGGATCTCCTTCGGCGTCAAGATGACGTAGTCGCCCTTGGCGACCGGCAGCTCGAAGTAGTCTGATTGCCATCGCCGCGTGTCGTAGTCAAACCGAACGCGCTCGATGCGGAATCGCGCACGCTGCTCCGGTCGGATGTGCACAAGGGCGAAGGCCTGGGTGTACTCCAGCAGGTAGCTCTTGATGAGGTTTGTGGTGAAGTCGCTAAGGTGATCTCGACCCACGCCACCGCTCAGCAATCCGAGCTTTTCCAAGTGGCTTCCGTGCGAGATCGTCTCGTTGCAGAAGTCCTTGAATGCGGCGGTGAGGTTGCGGGCGAGAGCACGCGCGAAGTCAGGCCCAAGGCCAGTGCCGGCATTGCCAGTCTTGCTGAAGCCGAGCCAGTTCTGCTTGATCTCTTTGAACAACAGCCACTGCGAGATCGAGCCGGGAGTCAGCTCGCCAGCAACGGCCCGATCTCGCAAGAAGCACAAGTACGTGATGATCCCGTCGTGCAGTTCACGATAGAGGGGGTTCTGGCTGTCATAGAGCAGGAAGGGATCAACAAACAAGGGCAGGTCGTTGACCAGCGCGACGTCGAACGCGCCGTACTCTTCGAGGATCTTCGGCGGCACGCTGAAGAAATCTGAGAAGTAGATGTTCGGGACCGCGTCTGCTCCCGCCATGAGCGCCCCTGAAGTTGTAGCGGGCATCTTACGCGGCGCCCTCTTGACCGCCAGTTCAGAAAGCGGTCGCTCTTTGGCGTGCGACACGGCTCCTGACGGCTTCCACTGACACAGCACTGTTTCCCGACCTTCCTCGGGCCCTTGGCACAATCGGTGAATGCCGAACATTGCATCAGTGCTCAAGGCCGAGATCGTTCGTCTGGCTCGCAAGGAGTTGCGCAGCGAGGTCGATTCGATCAGGAAGGCGCTCGCCGCTGCGCGCGCGGAAAGCGCCGCGCTGAAGCGCAGAGTCAGCGAACTGGAGCGGTCCGTGCGGCAGTCCGCGCGCGCCGCCGCCGCTCGGCCGCCATCGCCACCTGTGGTCGAGGAAGTGGACGGCGCCGATAAATTCCGGTTCCGTGCCTCCGGCATGGCCAGCAATCGCAAGCGCCTGGGCTTGTCGGCTGCGGATTTCGGGCTGCTGGTCGGCGCGTCGGGGCAGAGCGTGTACGCCTGGGAGCATGGCAAGGCACGCCCCAGAGGCAAGAACCTCGCGGCCATCGCTGCCTTGCGCGGGGTCGGCAAGCGCGAGGTGGTGGAGCGGTTGGTAGCCCTGAAGTCGGGCGAGCAGCCGTAGGCGAGCCGACGCCCGGTCCGGCATCCTGACCGGACCACCGGCGAGCGCGCCTCGCCACCCTTGAAGTGCACGGGCTCAATGGGATCCTGACTGCATGGTGGGCCGCCGGCCTGCCATGCAACCGATCAGGAGTCCCTCATGAAATTCTCCAAAGCCGAGGTCGACGCCATCATCGAGGCGTCCCCACGCACCTTCGTTCCCTTCAACAAGCTGGTGCTGTCCGAGGACCACCAGGCCCGCAGTGCCACGGCGCCCGCGATGTCGCTGCCGGAACTGGCCGCGTCGATCAAGGACAGCGGCGTGCTGCAGAACCTCGTCGTGGTCCAGGCGGCGCGCGGGCGCTACGAGGTCTGCGCAGGCGGACGGCGGCTCGCCGCGCTCACGCTGCTCGTGCAGCAGGGCGACATCGCCGACAACTACCCCGTGCCGGTGCTCGTCGTGCCGGCTGACAAGGCGCTCATCGCGAGCCTTGCCGAGAACTGCTTCCACGTGCCGATGCACCCGGCCGACGAGTTCGCCGCCTTCGCCAGACTGCTCGCGCAGGGCAAGTCCGTCGAGGACGTGGCCGCAGCCTTCGGCGTGACGCCGCTCATCGTCAAGCGGCGCATGAAGCTCGCCACCGTCTCGCCCCGGCTGATGGCCCTGTACCGCGAAGGCGGCATCGGCCTGGACTGCCTCATGGTGCTGGCCTCGGTCGACGATCACCAGCGCCAGGAGCAGGCCTGGGCCGGTCTGCCGAGCTGGAACCAGCGCCCGGAGCATCTGCGGCAGTTGCTGACCCGGGGCGAGATCGAATCGGACGCCGACCCGCTGGCCCGGTTCGTCACCGTCAAGGCCTACGAGAAGGCCGACGGACCACTGCGCCGCGACCTGTTCAGCGACGACGACCGCAAGGCCTACCTGCTCGACCCGGCCCTGCTGGAGCGCCTCGCCGCCGAAAAGCTGGGCAAGCGCGCGAAGCAACTGCTGGCCGAGGGCTGGAAGTGGGTCGACATCCGTCCGCGCTTCGCCTACGACGAGTACGTCAAGCACGGCGAACTGCGCAAGCCCCGCCGCGCACCGACGCCCGAGGAAGCCGAGGCGCTGAAGGCGCTGGACACGCGCATCGCTGCCCTGCACGAGCAGATGGACGCGCTGGTGGACCGCGACGGCGATGGCGATGCCGGCGATGGCGTCAGCGGCGCCAGCGAGGCGAACGACGCCGCCGACGAGGACGACGCGTCGCGCGACCGTGCGTTCCTCGCCCTGGAGTCCGAGGCCGATGGGCTGGAGGAAGAGCGCAAGGCCAGGCTCGAGGCATTGACCGAATGGCCCGTGGCCTGGATGGCGCTCGCCGGATGCGTGCTGCATGTGGGCACGGACGGCCGTGCCGCGGTCAAGGCAGGGCTCATCCGTCCCGAGGATCGGGCCGATCTGGCGCAGGCCATCACCAAGGCTGCCGAACAGAAGTCGGCCGGTGGAGGCGGCTCGGAAGGCGACGCAGATCCTGCGCGCGGCTCTGGGCTCCCGGCCCTGCAGTCGCTTCCATCGGCAGCCGGCGCCACGGCACGGCCCATGCACTCCGAGAAGCTCATGCGCCGCCTCACGGCCTACCGCGTCGCCGCGATCCAGGCCGAGCTGCTGGACCGACCCGAGGTTGCGCTGGCGGCACTGACGACCCACCTGACACTGAAGCTGCTGGCCGACCCGCTCCATGGCGCCTACCGACTGCCCAACCTGCTGGCGATCAGCGCGACCGGCAACCAGCACGAACTGCGGGGCGCGGCCGAGGACATCGAGGCATGCCAGGCGGCCCAGCGCATCGAAGCCGACCGCATCGCCTGGATCGAGCACCTGCCCAAGGAACCCGACGCGGTGTTCGACTGGATGCTGCGGCAGCCGCCGCAGACGGTGCAGCGGCTGCTGACCTTCCTGGTCGCGTCCACCGTGAACGGCATCACCGGCACCGACACCGGCCGACCGGTCAATGACGGTCTGGCCCGCGCCCTCGGCCTGGACATGACGCGATGGTGGTCGGCGACGGGGGAGGCCTACCTTCAGCACGTGTCCAAGGCGAGGGTGGTCGAGGTGGTGCATGCGGTGGCCGGCGCCAAGGTTGCTGGTCCGCTCGCGGCGCTGAAGAAGGATGCCGCGGTGGCGCAGGCCGAACAACTGCTCGCCGGGCGTGGCTGGTTGCCAGACTGCCTGCGCGTGCAGCCGCACGCCGATGCCCCGGCGACAGGTGGCGAGGAGGTCGACGCCAACGATCCAGCACGGACCGAAGCGCCCGCCTGCGCCTGAACGCAGGTTCGGCCCGGACCCGGCCGGCTCATTCGAACGGGACAGGCGTGTCACCGTCGTCCCCGATGCTCCGCAGCCCGGGCTTGCCGGTCTCGCCTTGGGCCGGGTCGCGGCTCCCTGCAGGCGAGCGCCGGACCGCACCGATGTACGCAATATGTGCAGCTACACATATCGCCTATTTAGGTTCGTCCGCGGTTATGCGCAGCAAGCGAACCGACAGCAGGCCTACCGTCGATGGCGCCGTACCGGACTCCGCATAAGGCCAGAGGTGCGCTGGCCACCAGGTGCGGGGACTTGCCGCAGCCGCCTGGTTTCCAGGGCCCCTACTACGGACTCGAGTACGGGGCGCGCTGGCTCAGCGTTTCGCACTGCTGGCGCGCGACTTCGGCGGTGGCCTTCAACCTGGCCAACGTTGCGGGATCGTCCTGACCGCCCACTGCGATCCGGTTTGTCTCGCTCAGGAGTGCGGCCAGCGCGGCCTGCCATTCAGCCGAAGCCGCCCGAACTTCCCGGCCGGGAACGCTGCGTGAACTAGTCATATGGAAATGATCCCATCGGGCAGTTGGCGGCTCTGTGCGGTGGACCACATACAGATCGTGGATCGCTCTATCCCTTCGGCCGCTATGGCTTGCAGGCTGCTTCCCGAAGCGCATCGGGCGGCCGAGCAGGTGGCCGCCCAATGCAACTACAGCGAGCGCAACCAGTCGAGCAGAGACTTGCTCTGCTGCCAGGATGGCAACGCTGGCGACGGCGACTCGCCGGCCACCTTCTCCAAAGCGCGCCGCTTCATCTCCAGGTTCGCCCGGGCGTAGATCTGCGTCGTCTTCACATCCACGTGCCCGAGGAAGTCGCGGATCATCTCCAGCGACACGCCGCTCTGCAGCAGGTGCATGCCCTTGGTGTGCCGCATGCTGTGGGGGCTGATCTTCTGCGTGAAGCCGGGCACCGCCGACCGGGCTGCCTGCACGTGGCAGTGCAACAGGTAGTGCAGGCCCGACCTCGACAAGCGCCCGCCCTGGCGGTTCTGGAACAGCGGCAGGTGGCCTCGCTCAGGCCGGTCGAGATCGTTCTCCCGCAAATGATCACGCAGTAGCCGGGCGGTGGCATCCATCAGGGGCACCACACGCACCTTGCGCCCCTTGCCCAGCAGCCTGACCTGGGCTGGTGTCGTCAGGCGCACATCGTGTGCGTTCAGATCGATCAACTCCTGCGCTCGGGCGCCGGTGTCATACAGCACGCTGAGCATCACCGCGTCGCGCCGGCCGGCCGACGTGGTCGGATCAGGATGCGCCAGCACCTGCGTCAACTCGTCCTTGGACATGTAGGCCACGGGCACCTGGACATGGCGCCGCAGCGGCATCGCCATGATCTTCTGGCATTGCAGCATCCGCTCGGGCACCTCCGACTGCACGTAGCGGAAGAACGCGTGCAGCACGGCGAGCCGCTGGTTCAAGGTGCGGATTGAACACTTCCGCTCCTGCGACAGGTGATCGAGGAAGGCCTCGACGAAGGTCACGTCGATGTCGGCCAGGCAGAGGCGCTCAACGGCAATGCCGCGTCCGTCACGGCCAAAGCGCAGGAGCAGCGTGAACACATCGCGGTAGGCCTTGATCGTGTTCGGGCTCAGGTTGCGCTGGCCGGCGAGGTAGCGCGTGAGGTAGTTCGTCACGTGCTGGGAGAGGTCGGTCGGCTTCATGACGACCTCCAGGGCCTGAGTGGAATGACGTCGCTGAAGGCCGCGTCCGATCGCGAGACGATCTCCGGGTGCAGCTCGGCGGTCATCTGCAGGTAGTCCTGGGTGCCGTCGATTGAGGCGTGCCCGAGGTAGGTCGCCAGCACCGGCATCCTGGCCTGCAGATCGGCACCCTCGCGGTACCAGCGCAGCAGGGTATGCACCGCGAAGGTGTGGCGCAGGTCGTGAAGTCGAGGCCCTTCGCCGCGGCCGCCGTGGCCGATGCCGCATCGGTGCAGCAGTTCCCTGAAATTGCGGTACACGCCACCGCCGTCCAGCCGGCCGCCGCGAGGCGATGGGAAGAGGTACTCGTCGTCCGAGCGAGGCCCCAGCGCGGCCGCGTACTTCTGCAGACGAACGACCAGGGGCCGGGCCGGCGGCACCAGGCGGTCCTTGCGGAACTTGGTGTCGTTGATGCGCAGCACCCCCTGTACCAGGTCGACGTCGCGCATGCGCAGGCGCAGAGCCTCTTCGAGACGCAGGCCGCATCCGTACAGCACGCGCAGTAGCTCCGGTAGCACGAGGTGGCGCAGGTGAGTCGACGCCATTGGCTCGATCCGGTCAGCGGCTTCGAGCAAGCGGCGCACTTCCCCGTGCGTCAAAACACGCGCCAGGAACGGCCTCGAATCCTTGGCGCCCACGGCGTGATCAGGCACGTCGGCAGGAAGGTCCAGTCGGCGCATGAACAAGGCGAAGTTGCGAACGAGGTTGACCCGTGCGCGCTGGGTCTTGCCGGTCTCGTGCGGCTGCTTGGCCAGCCAGGATGCGGTCGCGGCCTTGGACAACTCGACTTGCAGCAAGCCTTGGCTGCACAGGTGGGCGTCGAGTCGGCGCAGGCTGGATGCGGCGGGGTTGAAGCGATAGCCACAGGCTCGCTTCTCCTGCACGAATTGGGCCATCAGCGGGGCCAAGGGGCTGCTGCCGGCGAATGCCACGGGCTTACGAGGCGAGACCATGGAACACCTCCTCCGGATCGATGGCCGCGATGCGCAAGGTCTCCACGTCGGCCTTGGCATAGATGAAGGTCGTTGCCGTCGAGGCATGCCCCAGCACGGCCGAGATGACGGGAAACGGCGTCTGCGCCCCGAGCAGCCGGGTGGCCAACGTATGGCGCAGCGAGTGCAGTCCCTGCCGCTGCGGCGTCTTGAACTTGATCCCGGCCAGTTCCCGCCAGTACGCCACGACGCGGTGGAGCCGGTCGTTCTGGCAGATCGGCGCGAACGGTGGCGTCAGGTTGGTGAACAGATGCCGATGCTCGACCGGCGGTCGCCCAGCTCGCAGGTAGTCGATGAGCGCAGCACCGACCTCCTCGATCAGCGGCAGCACCAGCGGCTCCCCCGTCTTGTTCTGCACGATCTCGATGGTGGACGTGGTCCAGTGCAGTTCATCGAGCGTGAGGCGCTTAATGTCGCCCAGGCGAAGACCCAGGCGCGAGGCGAGCATCAAGATGGCGTAGTCACGCCTGCCCTTCGGCGAACTGCGATCTACGGCGGCAAGCAGCCGCTCGACCAGTTCCGGCTCCCACGCCGACGGCACCTTGGCACTGCTGGCTAGTCGAACGGTTGGGATGGCGGCGCTGAGGTCACGCGGCAGGGCGCCGCGCATGAAGAGAAACTGCAGAAACAGCCTCACGCTGGACGAGACGCACGCGACGGTCCTCGGCTTCCAGTCCGTACGGGTCTGAACGAAGGCGCTGAGGTGTTCAGCCTGCAGGGTGTCCAGCGTCTCCAGGCCGCGAGTGCGCAGGAAGTCCAGGAAGACCGCGATGTTGTGCATCCGCTCGGCCAGGCTGGTGGGCCGAAGATGCCGCCGCTCCCTGGCGTACTGCTCGTACTCCCGCAGGGACTTGTGCATGCCCACTGGTACCCGAAGCCCGGTGGTCTCGACCACGAAGCGGCTGATGGTGCCGGTGCGCGCGAAGTCGTCGAGCACCTTGATGCCGAAGACCAGGTGCCGCCGCCACTGTTGGCCGAGCTTGAGCACCTCCCCGTCGCGAACGCCGTACGCCTGCTCGAAACGCAGGGCAAGTTCACGCGTGTACTCGGCAGGCAGGCCCTGGGCGCGGGCGAAGTCGGCCAGCTGCTCCCACACCCGCTTGTAGCGATTGACGGTGCGGATGGTGTAGCTGCGCATCAGCAGTTCCTGCGCAGCGCCTTGGCAAAGCGGCTCCAGCGCCAGCGCGCCGGGCCCATTGGAGTTGAGCGAATCCATGATCGTCTCCTCGTTGACGGCGGCCACAGCGGCCTCCGGGGGGACGATCTTGGAAGCGTTATGCGCAGGCGGGATGGGCCTACGTCATAGGTGGCTCGCTCGGCTTGACGGCCTTGCTGCGCATAACCGCAGACGAACCTAAATAGGCGCCGGCCGAGCGCAGGCGGGCATGGCCCGCGATGAGGGCCACACGCAGCCGCGCCTGGCGGTCGAGGTCCTGATCGACAGGCCCACCGCCACGCACCGGCGCGGGCGTGCCCGTCGTGTCCTGGTA
>VFQN01000364.1_pt1 | contig 89156 bp, 138 predicted proteins | sample 3512371 | NCBI WGS metagenome assembly VFQN01 (sample SAMN10412370, study PRJNA504923) | tailings metagenome | isolation source: Replicate 2 from Balatoc abandoned mine | place: Philippines: Itogon, Benguet | collected 2017-08-28
GATTTTTTAAAGGGTCTAAAAGAAAATATTATTATTGGTAATTTAATTCCAGCTGGAACTGGTTACTTATCAAGCCCTCGTTTAGGGGCAATCTAAAATCTTCCAGGAAGTCCCCTTTGGGGACCCTCTCCCGCTTTGCTCTTGCTGACGGTTTCAGCGGTGGTGCCTCTGTCGGCTTGTGTGCTAGAGTATCAGGGGCTCAGCCCCTGCCGTGTGGTATGTACACCACGTCTGGTGAAGCGGCACTAAGGGCTCGTTAGGCGCAACACGTGGCTTGGCATGGCTGGGTGAGCCGCTTGCCTCGGCACGCAACCTGAAAAGGCTCACTTCGACCAGCACGTCAACACACAGTACTGACTACTGAGCAGTGCTGAGCGCGTTGCATGTGGCCAATAGGATGAGACCTGACTTCTCGTCCAACCTGGTCCAACGCAGCGCCACACATCCACAGAAGGAAAAAACCACCTGAGGTCCGCAACCCACTTACCGGTGCGGTCAGGGTACGGTACTGAAAGCCGGCACCCGGCCGTCTGCACAGGCTCACAGCTGGCATCAGCGCCCCATTATTTGCCCCTTTTCGTGTCTGCGTCAACCCCAAATTTCTTTGATGGAGCCCGGGGGTCGGGGGGTGGCCTGTCGCCTGCAGCCGTCCCTCTTGCGTGGTCACAAGGTGAGTAAGGGGATGCAAGGGGCGGGTAGGGGCGCCGGGGTACGACTGTTGTCATGTCGCTCTTGAGAGATTTGCTTCTGAATACTGTGACTACATTCATGCAGACTCTGTACACCGTGTGATTGCTTTCCCTCCTTTGCGACACTCGAGACTTACCTAGCTGCAACTAAACGGGACCTGTATGTGATCACTGCATAATCTTATATCATGTATTAGTCAAAGGCTACTTGGCTGCGTTCTTGAGAACCTCAGCAACCGCTGCGCACTGCCCCGCCATTATGCTTCGGGCCTTCGGCAGCTGTAGAAAAGGGCAAGGAACGACCCAAGCTGGGCACATAATGTTGCTCAGGCGGCTACTAATAACTGCATACATCTCTGCGGTAAGTTTCCCCAGAGAAGTCCACGGGACGGATGGATGTTGCTAGGCGAGCACCATGTTTCAGGCGTTGGTGGGGAAGGGGATCTGTGGTTGCACTTCTTGTTGCGGTCCCGAGGACATCAGAGGAAAGCACTGGGATACACCTTGAAGCTGGGGCGAGGGTAGGCCTCCAGGCCGTCTTTGTCCAACCACGTGGCCAACCGCCGGACGGTTGCCTGCCCTGTGTTGCTGTGTGTCTTGACGTACCCCGCAGGCCCTTTGGTGTCGGCCAGGAGACGCCAGCAGCAGCTGTAAGACACAGTGCATTTAACCGTCCTGCTGTGCATAACACCCGGTGCACTCTTGTATAAGGAAAGACGTTGGCACGTAAGAGCACACGGGACGCGTCCGACCGCACTGCTGTTCGCTGCCGCTTGCCGCGCTCGGGGGACACAACAAAACCGTAGTCAGCTGCGCTTTGCATCATACACACACTCCACCCTGATACCCTACGTCCACCTACCCTTGCCCTTGCATGGGCGATACACAGATGGGTCACAGCGTCTCTTTCCAGCCGGTCTTCTCCAGGCAGGCCTCTGACCCACGTCGTACGTCCCTTGGCCAAACCCGGCGGTTTCCCATCTAGGGCAACAAGGGACACGGCGGAGCGCTGCTACGGACCTGCATCCAGTCGTCGAAGTGGCCCACACGACACGTGGCGAGTATCGGCGCGGGCGCGCGCTGCTGGCCGACAGCGGGCAAGGGGGGTCGGCCACTGAAGCCAAGAGCTTGTGGACCCCCACGGGTGCGGAGCTGGACCGCCTTAGCAAGCTGCGCGAAGATCCCTTCGTGTCTGTGGTAAGCAACCACACAAAAGTTCACGGTGAAGGTCAGGCAGCAGTAGCAGCAGCAGCAGAATGGGGAGGCTGGTGCTGGTGGAACAGGAGCAACGCAGAAGCAAGGGCACCTCCCGCGGCGCCCGGCAGTCCAGCACCCTGCTGCGGCCCTGTCGCCCCGCCCATGTAGAAAGCCCTGCTCAACACCACACAGCCCTGGCTACAGCACGTGACCCACATCGCCTTGCATGCTGCGCTGGTTTCCCCGCGCCTTACCGGTATGCAGGCCCCCACCCAAACAGACAGCGCGTCTCACCAATAGCATTGGCCGCCTCACCCCCGCCCATGACCGCTGTGTGCTATGCCTCACACCGCATCCTAAACCTCCTTCTTTACCCATTATTGATACTTGCCGGCCCTTGGCCGTGACCCCAGGCCTACTTCTCCGTGTCCAGCACGTCTGGCATGAAGCTGGGGCGCCTGGAGGTGGCTGTGTTCCACGACAAGGCGCCCCTGGCCGCCGAGAACATGGTGCTGTCATCGCAGGGTGGGTGCGGAGGACATGCTGCTCGTGCAGGGTGGGTGCGGAGGACGCCCGCCGGTAGCTGTGCACGGCGTCACACCGTGGCGAGCGCGTTGTGTTGGGGTGTCTCCTGCTGGTCAGGGGCCTGGGAGCAGGTGTCGGTTTGATGGAACCGTTACGGGTGGGACATCACGGTGTGACGTGTACATTAGGCATGGATAGCATGGAATGTCACAAACCAATGTGGGGAGCAGTTAAAGTTCAGTACTGTTGTCGTGATGGCGGGTTGATTTAAGCTGCCGGGCAGCCCGAAGCAGCCTGAGCCCGCATGGCGTATATGCAGTGTTGGTGAGGTTCTGACGCACCGCACGGTGTGACGTCCCAATCCTCGTTTTGCACCCACACAGGCAAGACCCCTGGGGACACGCACCCGTTCAAGGTGGGCCCATGCAAGGCTGCTGGCACAGAGCAGCAAACGCGTCCTCCAGCTGCTGCTAGGCTTGCACACCTTCTTCCATAGACACAGTGCGGACCATAAAGCCCACCACTGCTGCTCAGCACGTGCCAGCTAGCCTGCATCCCCACCTGCGTGTGGAGGCGGACGTACATCACGACCAGCACCCATCCTCGACTTGCCTTCACGCCACAGCCAGCTTTTCATATTGGCTTGTTGGGGAAATCACGGCGCTTTCTCTCGCCTACACATGGACAGACCGGAAACTACCTCGGGCCCGCTCCACCCCGCCCCTCCACCGTAACACTGCGCACTGTCCTACCACGGCCACCCCGCCGCAGACGTTGCACGTGACCCCCGTGGAGGGCCCCGCTGGTCGTGGTCTGCTTTTTCCAGCGCGCGCCCCGTCTGCATTCGGAGGCCCCTTCCGCGATGACCCCGGCGGCCTGGCGCTCAAGCACGACCGCAGGGTGAGGGGCACCCCACCCTTGCCTCCCTGGGCATGGGTTCGCTACTAGGCTACTCCTCCAACACCGTCGATACTTGTGACCGCGGTCTCCCAGCGTCCTTGCTTGCAAGCGTGCCTCGTGCATGCCGGCTACGGCCGCGCATCCGTGCGGTACATGCGGTCACACGTGGGATATGGCACATGCAAGTGGGAGGAAGCCAGGGGCCTACCTGCGTGGAGCCATCCAGCCCAGACCAGACATCGCTGCCTAGTATCCTTGCTATTCTCCCGCTCCCCCGCCCTCGACCCCAGTCCCCTGGTCCCTTCCAATAGCTCCCACCGTGCCTTTGCACCCACCCACCACTTTGCTGACTCCCTGGCACCTTACACAACGCCCCACCTACTCCCCCGCCTACCCACGCTCATACCCCCAGGGCCTGCTGTCCATGGACACGCCCACGGGTGTGCCGCACGCCAACAGCGGCCCCTTCCGCATCATGGCGGGCCCCGACCCCTCGCGCGACGGCAAGCACGTGGTGTTCGGGGAGGTGGTGGGCGGGTGGAACGTGAGTGCGGAGCGCTGTGTAACCACCGGGTGGCGTGCGGTTATTTGTTGTGTTCGGGGTCAGTTAGCGGGCATCGGACACAGCAGACGTTACAATGCGTGCGGGCAAGGGCAGGACCCAATCCCGTCGGCGCACAGTTGTCTCGTGCATTGCCCCCATCTCGTGCATTGCCCCCAAGCCAACTGCCGCTGCTTGCCACGTGCCCTGAGAGTGTGCTCTGGGCCGGCCCTGAGTTCACAGGACACCTGCACACGGGGCGAGACCTGTGCCTGCACATGCCGAACGCCTGCCCTGCCCTCAGAAACAGCGACGGCTGGCTGCCGCTACACACATGCCCCCTCCCAATACACTCACGCAGGTGCTGGACGAGCTGCTGGACCCCGCGCAGCCGTTTGTGGGCGTCATCACCGACTCGGGCATGGTGCGCACCAGCCCCCGCGCAGGGGAGGCCCCCGGCCGCCTGCACGTGGACGCAGAGATAGAGAGGGTGAAGTACCGCAGGTGGGGGCAGGGCAGGGCAACGTAGGCCAGGGCGGTGCAGGGCGGGGCGAAAGGACCTCTTGGGGGTGATGCACAGCTATGAGTGTGGAGGGTTGTGGCGGAAAGGGGCATGGATGGCGGCAGGTCGGGGCGCCTGGGGCAGCTGAGAGCGGCAAATTCCAGCGTTACCGGCGCTTCCTCAGCTTATCCATGTATGTCGCGCGCGTCCACATCTCCTTCTTGCTTTCAATCACTCATTTTCCCTGGCTGCAGCGGCCTACGTATGGACTGGATGAGGTGGTATACCAACCTGGCTACGGACATGTCCCTGCCCAAGGTCTGGTTCGAGGTGAGACGACAAACCGCGAAAAAGGGTGGGAACAACGCTGGCATACGGCATGAAGGCTAGGAAGGAGGTATGTTGGGAGCAGCTGTGGTTGATGGCCCTTACCGCGTCAAGCACGAGTAATCGGCCTGGCCTCACGGCTCGCACGTGCCCTTGTTGCCTGGCACAGATCAGCGCGCTTGTTGCCCGTTCCCACGGACCCCACGGACCCCGGACCCCGGGCGCAGATCAGCATCAAGGGCCAGTACGCTGGCCGCATTGAGTTTGTGCTGTTTGCTCGGGAGTCACCGCTGTGGGCCGAGACCTTCTACCTCATGTGCACGGGTGGGTGCGTGTACGGCGCGGGGAAGCGGGAGAGAGCGTCAGGGGTTCACGGAAACACGAATACCAGCGCACGGTCACTTGTGGGTAGGCAATTACGGGCGCCGTCGCTTTGTGCATTGGAGGACAGGCAGACACGTCCTGAACCAAGGGCGCCGATTACCATGCATGGAGCCACGGCATGAACCTGCGGACCCTCAAACATGTCCCAAGTAGTTGTCTCTGTTGCCTGCCGCTGCCAGTTGGCGACCTGCATTCCTGCTGCAAGCAAGGACACCCCCAGTAACCTGGTCGCCTCGCATGGCTGCAGGCGAGGCCGGCAACGCGCCCAACGGCAAGCCCTACCACTACAAGGTACGGTGCGAGGGGGCGCCCTCCTCTGGTGTCGGGACCCTGTGTTGCATCATGCCTGACCCCCATGTGTACTGCCGAATGCCACAGGACCCACCCCCTGCTCATCGGTTTCGTCCATGCCTTTGGGAGTTTTACACCTCACCCCCCTGCACATGCAGCAGAGCGCCGAAGGTCCCCATCCTTGTGCTTCACTCCATCTCCTCCCCTGCCTTTCCCCCTTTCGTCCTGGTCCTCTATGCAGGGCATGACGTTCTACCGCATCATCCGTGACTTCATCGACCAGGCGGGCGTGGACACGCCCTCGCCCCTGGGCGGCATGTTCCTGTGCGATAAGGGAGGCCTCGCGCTCAACCACACGCGCATGGTGCGTGCTGCGGAGTAGCGTGCGGTACTTGCAGGGATACCGAAGCATTAGCGGAGCCCGCATGGGTGCGCAGTAGGGCGCGGTGCAGGGATACCAAGAATGTACCGTGGGGTAGGGGAAGGCTAAGGGGAAGCACGGCAATACGGTATTTGCGCAGCAGCACAACCAGTGCGCACGTCGGCATGCCGCCACGTCAGCAGCTAATTTCCTGCGGTGCACTGAAAGGCATCGTGGACAAGAACCTCAGCCGACCCAACGTCCACCACCCGGCGCCCTGCATCCCTGACATCGTTACGTGGCACCCTCGCCTGCCCCCAGGGCCTGCTGTCGGCCGCCCACGTGGGCCCCAACACCAACACCAACCACTTCAGGTGGGTGCAGTCCACACGCCACGTCCAGTACTGTATGTGCCGGTGCCTTGGCGCCAGCGAAGCCCCCGTTTCCGCCAGCAGCCCTAACCGCTGGTGTCTACGCTCCCGTTTCCGCCAGCAGCCCTAACCGCTGGTGTCTACGCTCTCAGGAAACACCCACACCCTTGAAGGCGCGGTACCACCCTCGCCTGCCAGCTGACAGCACGCTGCACCAGCAGCTCCCCGCGCACACTCGCAAATCACGCCGTGCCAGTCCACAGCAACGCAACGCCTGCGGACTCCCCCACTCCTCCCACCACGCCGCACAGGCCCCTCACTCCTGACGACGCTTCGCACCGCCTTATCCCTCGCTCCCTCCACTCCGCATGTACTCAACCGTCATTCAGTTTTGCAATGGCTTCACACAACCAAAGTCCAGCTACGCCTTGCCATGTTATCCCGTGTCCGGTGCCACCGCCGTGCTGCCCCGCAGCATCATGATGTCCCCCCAGCAGCACCTGGACGGCCTGCACGCCATCTTCGGGGACATCGTGGACGGCCACGACGTGGCGCTGAGGGTTAACCAGCTGGCCACGCCCGGCAAGGACCTCATGTACAGCCCCGACGCAGTGGTGCGCGCATGCGTGTGTGCCGGGGCATGGGGGATCACTGCCAAAGCCTTAGGGGTTGATCGGGCGGTGTGCATGCGGTCGAGCCTGTGTGGGTAAGCTGTGTACAGCGTACGGTGCGCTGGGTTGGTGCGGGGTTGTGCTTGGGCCTGTCCGGCTAGATCAAGGTGCTCAGTTACGCCGTTTGCCGGCCTGAATGCCTGACCGCCGGTACCTCTGGCACCCTGTCATCAGGTCTCCGACTGTGGCGCCATCCGTCGCGGATCCTACATGGAGAGCGAGGAGTTCAGGCGCATCATTGCAGAGGAGAAGGAGCGCATTGCCAAGGCGGGAGGGAAGTAGGGCCACGGCAAAGCCGGGCGCAGGGCCGGAAGCACGCCTGCACACGTGGCAGCGCCTGTGGCGGTGCAGGTGGCAGCTATGCACTTGAGTGCCTGCACTGCCTGGTCTAACGCGTGCCTCAAGGGAGCCTGTCGTATGCTTCATTAGGTGTAGGCGGGGGCGCTGAAGGGGCGCCGTAAAGCTTAGCTACTGTTCCGTGATGTGCAGTGGCAGTGATGACGGTCAGCTCGGATTGTCCCGGAAAGTGCAGGGATTTTGTTGCGTGACCAGGGGCGGTCGTCGCTGGTCGTCGCCGCGACGGCAGAACGCTTCATCCCACGATGCTGAGAGGTACCGTACGAGATGCCGAAGCAGTCGCAAGGTTGTAAGCCACACCAGGGCCGCCCCAAGCGACAGGCACGCGTTCGTCCCTTCGTCCCTGCATCTGTGCTACTGTGCATGGCAGGCCTGCATGCTACGAGTACGAACTTGAGTGAGGCAAAATTAGCCCGGCTGAGCTGCCGGGCCTGGCCTGAGCTGCCGGGCCTGGCCTGAGCTGCTGGGCCTGACCTGAGCTGCTGGGCCCAAGGTGGACCTGGGCGGACGAATACGGGCTCCCCTGGATACGGGCGATAATGTGCAACTGAAACAACCATTGGCAAGGCTCCGGCAGGCCTGCAACGGTGTGCTTCGCCCCCCACCCGAAGGCAACGGGAGACCTCCAGCTGCGGTGACCATTACACACAGAAGCCATGGCAGAGCCTACAACACGTGACTCCAAATCAGCAGGTGTGCGAAAGCAGTCCAAGCATACCAGCAGGTGCCGTAACCACAACATACAGCAGCACCTCAGCAACAGCATATCTGACGCGCCACGCCCTGGCCTCGCACCGCCTCGACTCCGAAGACATAAAGGACCAGGCTGCGGTGGACCACATAATCCACATTGCAGTGGCCCATCTTTGCCCGAATGAAGTACCCGCAGCCGCCTAGCTACTAAAAGAGGATAAGAATTGAAGAATAAAGATGGCCCCAAACCCGTGCCCCTAAATTAGCAGTCCACGGCACAGCTCCCTGCACAAATAGCGCTCCCCAACCACTCCAAGTCACCCCACATGAATACGCCTCTCATTGCACCCGCGCCTGCACTCACCCAGGTAGGCGCGGAAGCGCACATGCATCACTCACACAGCTCAATCGGCTGTCATGCATTCCCTGGGCAAATGAGTGAAACCACCACCCGCCCTCTTGCCCGAAGCATGAGAGAAAAGAACCAGCCCAAGGTTCAGTGAGCCAGTAGCATAATACACGCCAATCCCTCCCCGTACAGAAGCCCCGCATACGCTATTGGCTATTCCCAGTTATAGATGCAGTGAACCACGGGATCCCTCATGAATGCACGACGTGATAAGTGCAACGCACGCTCACCTAATGGCAACGGTTGTCTCGCCCCGTTTGTGCCTTCTAATGCAACAGGCAAACACGAGAGGGCGATGAACCGCCTTGCCTCAGAGGATGAAATAAACAGAGCGGGCATTTTCAGTACGGCGGCATGCACCGTAGACAGTACCGGAGGCTTCGCTCTTGTCGTACACAGGACCCACAACAAATCAAGATACCGTAAATAATACACAAGCAGAGCGCCAGACGCCCTTCTCTCCAGATGCAACACCGGGCGCCAACACACGAACACACCTAGGGCACGAAAGAGACCTTTGCCGAGACAGCTACTGTCACTGGCACGACACAAATGCCATACCAGCAGTATCCCGGAACAAAGTGTGTAGCCAAGCCAAGACTAGGCGGCTTGGTCACGGCTTGCTGTTGTCGTTGTGCTCCCCTCGTACGTTTTAAGGCACATGACGGGCGGTAAGAATCCTGGCAGTCCCACGTGGAAAGAAAGCACCACACTGCCGTGAGGGGAGAAGAGGGAAAGGTGTGTCTCACTGAATGCCTCCGATAGGCCGTCGTCGTCGATGGAAGGGCCCCAGCACATCGATGCACATGGCGGCTAGTACGGCCGCCCACCATCACGGCTGCTTCAGAACCAGCCTCAGGCCTGACGCGCCCCTGCCTTCTCAACGCCGTCTCCAGCCTGCAGTTCGGAAAGCACGCAGCCGACTCAGCAAGTTGCAAACACGACCAGTTACTGAGAGCAGACACTGTCGTCCACGCAGTTAGATCCGATGCGAGGTCGTGCGACCACGCAAAGATATCACGTGGTTTACCCAAGGCCTGGCAAGAACGTGCTCCTGCCCCTATAAAACCCATACAAGCTCTCCATTTCCCTCCCTCGCGAGCCCCCGTTCCAGTCCTCACCAGCGCGGTCTGCACCCAGGGGTGCGCCAGCAGCTGCCTGGCCGTGGGCCTGTCGCCGGGGTGCAGCGCCAGGCACGTGGTTATGAAGTCCCTGCCCTCCGCGCTGACGGTGCTGGGGAAGGGCAAACCCCGGGCCGGCTCGGGACGGGACGCGGCGGCGGCCCGCGCCGCAGCAGGCGTGGGCGGGCCTCCCGGGAAGGGCGTGAAGCCCACCAGCAGCTCGTACAGCGTTGCGCCCAGGGACCACACGTCCGCGGAGGGCGTGTAGCACATGGCCGCGTTGTTCTTGTTGTCCTCGGGGGAGCGCTTCAGGGGGCACGTGTACACCTCCTGCACGTTCGGCCAGTGCAAGAGGCGAAGGTGAGTTGACGCTGGCTTTCAACCCTTGCACCACGAGGAAAGGTGGGTGCCATGTGGAAACAGTGCACTAGTCCACAAGCCTGAAGAGCAAAATGACATCGCGCTGGGCTCCTTCCATCGCCGCCACCTCTTTCTCCTTCCTACTCCCGGCTCCCGCTCCAGAGGCCCCTAGTGCGGCCCCACTTCCCCCTCCCCTCCCCTCCCCTTCCTCGTTCCCCCCGGCCCCTCACCGGCGCCATGTACTCCCTTGAGCCCGCCCGCGTGACGGCCCGCTCGTCCGCCAGGCAGATTGATACGCCGAAGTCGCACATCTTGAGCTCCCAGTCCTCCGTCAGCAGGCAGTTCTCCTGGGGTGGAGAGGTGGGAAACGAACGGTAAGAGGCGCGTACATCCTAGCACTCAGATAGCGCTGAGCTAAGCCATACTGTTTTACATCCTAAGGCTTCACGCTCTTATGCCCCCAGTCGCCCCCCCTGCCGCTCACCGGCTTGATGTCCCTGTGCACCACGCCCTGGCCGTGCAGGTACACCAGCGTGCCCAGCAGCGGCAGCAGCACCAGGTGCATGGCCTGGAACTCGGTCATGCGGCCGCCCAGCTTGCGGCGCACGCGGTCTAGCGAACCGCCGCGGACGTACTCCAGGACCAGCACAAGCGTGTCTCCCTCCTGAGGGGGACACCACGCAGACGCAACGCGCACATTAACTCGATTGTACTAACCTCCATGCAGTACCGGTACCGGGAGCACGCGCATGCTCTATCACGCATACGTCAGCTGCATACTGCTATACGACATTCTGTAGAGCAGGCTCACCCTGAAGGCAGCCAGCAGGCGCACCACGCCTGGGTGGTCCAGCCGCGAGTGGATGTCCAGCTCGCGCAGCACCTGGTGGCGCAGGAAGGACGACAGGCCGGCCAGCTTGTAGGCCTTGAGCACCACGTCCGTGCCCGAGTGCAGGCAGGCGGCCTTATACACGCGGCTGGGGCAGGAATGGGAGGAAGGAAAGCCGGATCAGTCTCAGCAACAAGAACGGATGCCAGGGGATGTGGCTGGGGGGCAGGAAGGACGGGGAGATGTCAGTGGAACAACGGACTTGGAGGGGTGCAAAGCTATGCAGCGCGTACTCCTTAGCGGTATCCCGGGGTGTTTCGACAAAAGGTGCATGAGTTGAGGGGGGTGGCAGCGGTCTCGCACCCGGCCTCACCTGGCGTAGCCCGCGTGCAGCTTCTTCTGCACCTCGTACTCCTCCGCAGACCACCTGGCCTGGTGGTGCATGGACGTCGGCGCGTGGTGCGACAAGAAGAGAAGGCCGGGGTCCGGAACACAGAGCGGGGCGAAGGTCCCGGCGTTCGGCAGCCATGCGGTGCCCGCCTGCGAGTGGGGCGTGCAGGCGGCTGCGGCCTGGGGTGCTGCGGCGGCCGGGGCAGGCCCAGGCTGGTACTGCTGCTGGCTGGGGCTGGTGCTGGTCCGGAGCTCGCAGCCGGACAGCACTGGAGGTGGCGAAACGGGAATGGGGCCGCTGGCATGCTTGCTGGACTGCGATTGGTTGTCGGGCAAGCTGGGTGTAGGTGCAGCACACGTGTTGTGGTGATGTGCTGGGCACGCCGCGCCCGGCAGCCCAAGCGGCGCTGCTGCAACGTTGCTGAGCCCGTCCTGCTGCACCAGTTTTGATAACCGTACGTTCTCTGCCCGTTCCGCCGTGCTCCGCGTTGCAGAAGCGGCAAACGCCTCAGTTGGCGGGCAGGTGGCGGGTAGCGGAAACGGCGCGAAATCCGATGAGGGCGGAGCAGATGATGTGGGCTGGCCCGATGAGCATGTCGAAGCAAAACGGGGCATGTGTGGCGCCTTTTGCGTGTCGCAAGGGCAGTCGGAGCGTCTGCGGGCTGCCCCTCCATGACCCACATGGACGGGAGCCCCGGATGAAGGGGGAAGGAGTGCTGTCCCCAATAAATGAGCGGTTTTCCTGTCGTAGCACTGCGCGCTGGGGCTGTCCGGGTGGAAACTCGATGATTGCGTGTTAGTATGCGTGCCACCCAATGTAGAAGCAAATTGGGTAGACCAAGTGCTGCGCGCGTAGTCACCGCCAGCACAGTCACTTGCGTTGGCTGAGGATGGGATACCAGGGCTGTAAGGCGCATCGATGTAGACTACGGTCGATTGCGGGGTTGTCGCGCTGTGGCAGTCAGCTCCGTGCTGAGCTCCTTCCTTGCCATGCCCCCTAAGAGCTGCATAAGCCCTAAGGAAAGCTTTCATGGTTTATGTCAGCAGGTGGCTCGGCAGTGACCAGGCCTTGCGGCAGCTGCTGCCCTAGTGTCCAGAAGCTAGTCCACCGTGCTGCGGTCTACAACACCCCACCGAACTGTTAAAAGTATAAGTCCACTTCATATGTCATGTCGCAGTTCTCCTGGGCCCGGCGCAGAACGTTAGGGCGCGCTCGTCTCTTCGGGTTAGCGTCGTGTATATGATGCTGAGATGTCACAGACACGTCTCTGATACTGGCGTTGACGCGTAAAGCTGTTGCTTCTGTGCCCTACTTCTAGTCTGTTGCGGTGAGTAACCACCCGAGGTAGGCTGCTGTACATTGTGGCAACGGGACATTGTGGCAACGGAGGAGCCCGCAAAGTGTCTCGATGGCAATTTGAGATAGTTGACCAATACGTTTATTAAGTGGGAGTTACGTCGTTGCACAGGTACCCAGCAGGTGCCGCTCAGGTGGCAGGTAGGTCTCCCCTGGCAGCAGGCAAGCCTGGGGGACTTCCCCTGAGCAATCGCATCAACCTTTGTACCGCGCCCATTCAGGCTGCGACACCTGTACGCTAATACTATGCTTGTTGGTAGCTGCATGCTTATGTATGTTGCTATTTTCGCTGGCCCTGGGGTGCTGCTGGCCAGGGGCTCTGCTTGCTGCAGCCCTAACAGGGGAGGCCTCCCCTGTTCACTGACACCAGCAACGGGGCGGCCTTTGCGCACGGATGTGACTGCAATCCAATCCCATGTACCATCCTACAGACAATTAAAAGGAAGTCTGGAAGTGTGCTGTCCTTCAGGCTGCAAGGCCTAGAACACGTCGAACCTGGTCGAACATCAAACGAACGTGTTTCACGCGTACACAATTCACAAACCGGCACACCGTCCCCAATGCGTCTCGGTAGACCTTCAGTTTGCCCTTGTAAGTTGTCAGTACCGGGAGCACCAGGGAGCACCAAAACTTGCTGATTTGCATGCGGCATATTGCTGCGTCTCCCGTCGGCAAAGAGCAGCACACGCACAGTTTGCTGCCGTGCCCACTTGACAGCGGCGTGCAGCCATACATCCTACTACGGTACACTGCCTGCCCAGCATATCTACCGACTGTGCCTCGTAGCCTCGAGTTGAGCACCATGAAACTTCACAAGCCTCAGACAGACGCAGTGCAAGCAGGTGCAAGCAGCCACGCGCCACACGCAACAACGGTAACTTCGTCCTACACAAACGTAATTTCCACGTCGAACAGCATCACCAAGTCCCATACGCTGCTTCTACACGTGTCGTCCACCCGTCCTAGTTGTCGTCGTCGTCCACCTCCTCCCTTCCGCGCTTCCCGAGGGACGCCGGCGTGTTGCCCTTCGAGCCGCCCCGCCCCGCCCCGCCCTGCCCTGCCGCCCCCGCTCCTCCAGCTCCCGCTGCCGCCCGCACCACGCCTCCCGGGCCCACCTGCCCGCCCAGCAGGGGGGCCAGGATGTCGGCGCTGTCCGGCACGTGCTCCGGCGGCATGGCGGACCAGGTGCTGAGGAAGGCGTCCGCCCGGGCCAGCGCCTGCAGCACCTCTTGGGAGCGGAACGTGCCCTCTGTGCAGTTGCGGCCTGGGGGTTGCGGAGTAAAGCGAACAACGGGCTGTAATGCAACCATGCCAGCTGGCATACTTACCACATACATACCCAGCAACCTGGACTAGCGATGGCTGATCCGCCTTCGTTAGCAAGGGACGCTCAAAGGCACGATTTCGTCGCGGGAGATGCGCAACCCGGCAACCCGTTTTCGGTGTACGGTAGCCAAGCTGCAGACGTCATGGCAACGACAGGTACGGTACTCACTAGTCAGCGGGTCGATGGTGACGATGCGGTCCCCGTGGTCCGTGTGCCTGAAGCCCAGCATGCCCTTGTTGACCAGCCCGCCGTGCGCCACCGACACCGCCATGGAGCCGCAGTCAAAGTTGCGGCCGTAGCGCCGCACCGCCGTGTGCAGCAGCCAGCCCAGCTCGGTGGGGGGCGTGCCGCGCCGGGCCTCCTCCTGGGGACGCGCGCGGGGTCAGCGTACGGAAAGAGGTGCTTACAGGCGCACAAAATTGTGTGTGGCGCATGAGCCATGACGGCTCCACGGACGGCGCTGCAGCTGTCATGTAGCTGCATGGGAGCTGGTGCAGCGGCGTTGCGGCATGGGGGCAAAAGTAGGGACGCGGTGTGCCACCCCACGCACCATGAGGTGCGCCAGCACCATGTAAGTGAGGCCGTAGCTGCTCAGGCCCCCCGTGGCCACCTCCGCCAGCCCCTGGCTCTTCATGAACGTCTTGAGCACCAGCACCAGCGGCCGCAGCGGCGGGTAGGACGCAACCTGCATGGCAGGAGGAGGAGGAGGAGGGGCGGACAGGTGAATACCCGCACGTGAGCTCAAGTCGCCGCGTACGGTGAAGGACACTCGGTATCGTGCTTGCATGCGAACTTGTGGGCTTTCGCGTGTGTGCGGCCCTAGGTATGCACTGCGGCAAGCCCGGGGGCCAGGTTCGTACCTGCTGGCGTATGAACTCTGCTGCTGCCGGGCCCGACATGGAGGCGATGGATATGTCCACGTTGATGGGCGACCCCGAGCCGCTGGGGGCGGTCACAGTGATCTTGATGATGGGCACCCTGCGGGACGGAAAGCACATGGGAGGACGGTGCGAAAAAAGGGCGTGTCATGTCTGCATACCTAGAATAGGACGAGGACTTGAAGCTCGCGGAGTGCAATAGCTTCGGTAGAGGATGAGTAGATGTTGTTAAGCAAAGGCGGTGTGGTGGCAAGGTGGTCTCACGCACGCACTATGCTGAAGTCCGGCAGTTGGCAACTGCTTGGCACCGTGCCATCCGCCTTGGGCCAAGTCTTTGGGTGCCCGAAAACCAAGAATGGGAGCCTTGCCATGGGGACGGTGTGCCTCACCTGGAGCGGCGGATGGTGATGCACTTCTGCAGGCGTAGGCGCCGCCGCAGCTCTGGCACCAGCCGGTCAAGCAGCCGGGCGACCTGGCAGGTGGCAAGGCAGGGATCTGGGTCATCAAGGCCACGCACAAATCGCAAGTTGCTGAACAGGATGCACGCATTGCGCGGACAAGACCCAGCCCGGTTGCTCTCACGTCCCTCACTCTAGGTTTCTACCCACGCACGACGACGCACCCGGGGCCGCTCGTCTTTGCTGTAAAAGCCCACGTCCTTGGGCGGCTCCATGATGCCCACCAGCACCACGTCGATGTCGGAGGTGCGCGTGCCCAGGCCGCAGCTGCAAGCACACGTACAACATGTCAAAGAACGACAAAACCTGTGCTGCTCAACAATGCAGCCCGGGGACTTTGATGCACTGCGGACCTACGCGTCGTGGGTGCTGTTGCGAAAACGTGCCTTGGTCAGTCGAGACGGTAGCCGCAACACCCGCACTGACGAATTGTTTCTGCACTCACACGTAGCTGCCGAACGGCTCCACCTGCAGCCTGTTGCGCCATTCAGGGAAAGCCGACGCCGCGGCGTTGCGCACCTCCTGCAGCACCTGTGCAGAAGAGGGAGGTCCGCGGTGCAGCGGGTTCAGCCTAGGTTCCGTGGAGCGCTGCGAGTACTCCAACGATGCTGAAACCAGCCACAATGAACGTGTACTTTTCTCCCGGCAACAGGAGTAAAACACATCTCTTGTTATGACGCATCCAAGCGCCTTTGGGGGCTGTTGACAATGGAACGAGGTGGCTCCAGCCGCTCCCACCTGCGCCTTCTCCTGGACCTCCTCGTCGGAGGGCGTTAGGGATGCCACCAGCTGCTGGATGTTCCGTGTCAGCACCGTGTACACCTGCCCCTCGCGAGATGCCCAGTTGGGGTCGGCCGGTGCAGCAGCCGCTGGCACCGCCGCAGGGACTGCCCGGCCAGCTGCATTCCCAGCAGCGCCTGGCCCGCCTGGTCCTCTCCCATGCACCTGCCCGCCTGCGCCGTCCCTTCCTTTGTCCCAGCCGCCTCCCCGCCCACCTCCTTGCCCCCTATGGTAGTCCCTGTCTCCATCCCTGTCGTAAGATCTGTCGCGGTCTCGCTGCTGGTCCCTGTCCCCCCTGTGGTCCCTGTAGTCGTGGTCGCGCTCCTGCTGCCCTTTGTCCCAACGTTCATCCTGCCTCCCATAGCCGCCTCTGTACTGCTGCTGATGAGGCGCAGCGTTGCTGCCGTTCGCACGGTCTGTCCGTGCAACAGGGGCGTACCGCTGAGCGTCCCCATGTGGGTCGGTCCCCTGCTCATCGCCATACCGCTTGCCATAGCCGTCAGCGCTCCTGCCCCCGCCGCCGTAACCACCCCCTGCTTGCTGTTGCTGATGATCATAGGTGCGAGCTCCGTACCCCTGCTGCTGGCCACCCGCAGGCCCGTAAGGTGCACGGGGCTGGCGCGGCGCCTCCGTAAACTGCCGCCGGCCTTGGGTGCTGCTGTAGGCATCACCACGACCCCCATCCCAGCGCCCACCATTTCCGCCCATGCGTCCGTCATGTCCCGTAGCGGCTGAAGCGTTTGGCCCGTAGTGTCCCATACCACCGTGCTGCTGAGCAGAGGCATGTTGGCCGCCTCCGTACGTGTTGTATGGAGCTGCTGGAAGGACACCAGCCGCAAGGGTGGGGACAGACACAGGCATGAACGCCGGGGCCAATGGATGGCCAGGCACGGCAGGGAAGCCCGCCGGGCCCATGAGCATCATGTCCAACGCCGGGAGGGGAGGGAAGAGGGACAGCATTTGCGCATTGGCGCCACCTGGCGCCAGACGGGAGGAGGTTGCAAGGCAAGCGTCGGTGTCGGAACAGCTGCAAGCTGTTACGGTGCGTAAGTATGCTATATCTGCTGGACTTGTCACAGCCGAGGTGCCCACGCTTGGACAAGCGGCCTAGAGTTTGCAAAATCCCATGCGTTTTGGCTCCAGCTCTGACGCGCTCATGGCCCAGAGCGACGCGCTGTCTGACATACGTTTTCATTCCAGCTGATGCGATTTTGTGTAGCTGCACGATAGCACTGGGTGCAGCTACAATGACCCAAAGTCCGCACCTTGCGACGGCTGGTACCCGCCTTGCGACTGCCCATAAACTTGTTGATACATACTTTTTTAGGATATGACACTATGCTCAGAACATTGGATCGTTTCCGTCAAAGCACTCCGGTCCGTATCGATTGATTGACTGAACTACGCACGTCTCCCCGCGTAGCATAGCAGGCTACAAAGCTAACAACATGTTAAGCTATGTTACAAGTACTCACGCACGAACTCGGTTCGCGGTCTACCTCCTTGGACGAGGCAGAGGCAGCCCATGCCCATGCACACGGTCCCCTGGTCCGCACACCCGTCTTGGACGTCCGCGCAGCTCGCAGCCGGGTAACTACGCACCCAACGCCGTGCAACCGGCCTGCTGCCCTACCAGAGCTTCGGACGCCCAACATCCAGGAGTACAACGGAAAGCTCGCACATGCGGCCTAAGGAAACGAGTTTGCGTCGCCCCCGGCCAGCCCCCCGCGCCCCGACGAGGCCCTGAAGCATGCCCACACCAATGTGTCATGGTTTCCGCAATGTGAGTTACTCGGGCCACACGCCAGACATCACACCACTAACAATTCCACCATCAAGGCGCACCCGTACACAGCTACGCGCCGTCGCCTACTGACTTGAGCCATTCCCTGTGCTGCAGCGCCTGCTGCTGCAACCCCGTGGCCTCGCCCTGCAGCTCCGCCTGCCTCTTCTCCGCCAGGACCGCGTACAGGTTGGGCACCTTGTACCGCGCCGCAGCCGCCGCCATATCATCGGCCCCACCGGCCGCCGGCCGCCCCTCCTGTTCCCCCGGCCCAAACCCGCCCTGCGTACCCTGCCCGGGTGCCTCCGCCGCGCGCCCCTGCACACCCCCGCCTTCCTCCCCCGGCCCACCGCCCACCTGCCCGGGCCCCTGCTGTCCCGCCCCTGACGCCTCCGCCCCGGCTCCCGCGCTACCAGCACCACCCACACCGGGTCCCTGGGTCCCCTGGAGCGATGACGCAAGCTCTGGCAGCTGGGCAGCTTCCGGCGCTGCTTTCAAGGCGGCTTCGGTCGGGATGGACGTTTGCGGCGGTGCAGAGGCCGATGCCGGCGTCAGCGTTGGTGAGGAGGTCGTCGGCGGTGCTGGGATGCGGGAAGGGGAGCCTGACAGTGGGGGCGAGGCGGCGCCAGCACCGCCCTGCGAGACACCGGCTGGTGCCCATTGCGGCACCGCGTTGGCAGGAGCGGCGGCTGCTGCGGCTGTCGCAGGGTCGGGTGGCTGGGCGGCAGAGGCACCAAAAGACGGGGCCGGGGGCGGTGATGGCGGCGGGGGCAGCGGGAGGCTGGGGGAAGCGGCGGAGGCGGAGGCAGGAGCGGGCGCAGGGGTGGAGCTTCCACTGCTCACCTGTCCCTGTGGCAGCAGGGGTGTCACGCTGGTGACGCTGGAGGTGGAGTCGGCACGGGAGGCGGAGGGCGCGAGGGCCACGGAGGCTTCTGTTCCATGGCTTGCCCCGGGGCTGCGGGCGTGGGCTGGCTGGTGGTGGGGGGCGACGGGTGTGGCTGGGGAGCCGTGCGGCGCGGAGGGCATATGAGCATCGGGCGGTGGGGCGTGATTGCGGCTGTGGATGAGAGCCGCTGCGGTGGCGGCTGCGTTGCTCGGCCGTGGGGGGCTCGGCAGGGACGGCGGCGCAGCTGCAGCGGTGCCAGTGGAGGTGCTCGCAGCGGGTGGGGCGTGTGTCGCGGCGGTGGTTGAGGCGCCGGCCAGAGGGTTGGACGTCCGTGCGGATGGGCCTGCATGATACTGCGCATTTGCGCTCGTGCTGGGCGCTGCTGCAGCTGTTACTGCAGCACCCGCGTTGGCTGTTGGGCCGGCAGCTGGGAGGGCGGATGGGGGAGTGGAGGTCGAGGGGGAGGAGGAGGTCCCGTGTAGCGCCGCCGCCACGTCCGTCAGGCCGAAGTGCAGAGCCACCTGTGCACAGGGCACAGGGTGTTGCAGAGCCGCGGCGGGATCCTTTGTTAATTAGTTAACGAAACAGTTGGCGGCTCGTTCGCGGTACGCTACAGTGTTTAGTCGTATTGACCTGAGCCTAGTCGCCGTCGTGCAGCTGCGAGATGCAGCGGCTGTGCATGGCATACAAAGGGAAACGCCAGGAGAGAGGTGTTGGAAACGCAGTGCTGTGAGAGACGTGTGCTGGTGCTGGCCGCGTTCGTTGCTGTCAGCGCTGTGCAATGCAGCTGGAAGACGCGCAGTGCGGCTCAGGGAGCCCGCATGCCCCACCTCCCAACCCAACGGCCGCCCGCGGATGAAAGTTTGCAGCATGCTCGACCTTCCCGGCATCGGAAAATGTCGGGCCCGCACCGTTTTCCACGTGCTCCACCGCCGAGGCGTACTTACAACAGCAGTCCTGGGAAGCCGCCATACGTTCGATTCGTGCATTTGCATTTTGCTCATGCGCCCACCGGCTCCCATGCAGGCAGCCCTGACCCCAATGCAAATTGAGGGTGTTCTTATCCTGTATGGCGCGGGCAGTCTGCCCACAGCCCCCAGCCGCACCTGCTGCATGTAGGCGGGCGAGACTCCCATAGCACGTGCCGTGGCGGGCCAGTCCTGTGGGTACGGGGGCGCTGCTCCCCCGAACACCCACCGCTCCTTGAGGTGGGCCAGCAGCGACTGGGGTAGGGGCAGGGACAGAGTTGGCCACAAGCTACTGAGGCGATCGCATACTCAGTGCTGGGGCACTGGGTGTAACATGGGAGGTGTTGGGCTCTGCATGTACCTGGATATGTGAGGGAAGGGCGACCCTGCTGCTTCACAAGGCGACGAGGGCTTCGGCAGTGCCGTTCGTAACACGGCGTGATACAGACAGGTAACGTTGCTGCCCCCTTGAAGTTAAGGCGATCAGACCCCTACCTGGAAGACCTTCGGGTCGTACGACAGGAACGGCCGGCCCAGCTCGTCCCTCGGCAGTACGTGCACCTGCCGTACAAGCATGTCGTACAGCCTGCTGCCGTGCACCTGCTCCAGAACCGCCGGGTCCACGTGCATGGGCGTGCCGTCAACGTTGACGTACAGCACCACGGGAGCGCCCTCGGTGCGCACAGTGCTCGACAAGCCGATGGCGTTGGCGCTGGCTGTGCTGCTGCTCCCTGCAGAGAGGCTGCCCTGTGCGGGCAGATGCTGAAGCGTGATGTGGAGGCCCGGAATGGATGCGGTTGCGGTCGAGGGCGGAGCTGGAGCCGAGGGCACGTATGGTGCCCTGCCTGTGCGCTCCGAAGACTCCTGCGGAGGACCCTGCTGTGGCTGCTGTTGCTGTTGCTGCTGCTGTAGCGCCTCAGCCACCAATGAGGTCACGAGGCCCCGCAGCTTGCCCACCAGTGCCCCGGGGTCGATGTTTGGAGGGTACTGGGTTGCTGATTGAGGCGAGGGCGTGGACGCGGCGGCGGGTCCAGTTGCTGCTGGAGGAGCGTGGGCTGTTGGGCCAGCAGCAGTTGCATGGCTGCCGAGCATGGCTGTAGAGCTTGCTGCGCCATCATGAGTGGCTGCGTTGGGTTGAGCAGGTACAAAGGATGCGGCAGGTCAGCAGGTCAGGTTGATGGACCCGTGGGACACCGCAGCAGCAAAGGTCTCAGCGCCGCAGTAGCTTTGTTACAGCGAGTACGTGTCAATTTATGACAGTCTCGCCTGGCAAGCTCGCGGCCGAATGGCGCCGGTTCGCCTCTGCCCGCAGCCCTTCGTTCTCCTCCCGAAGCCGCGCAGCCTCCCCGCGCAGTCTTTCTAGTTCTTCTTGTAGCTGACTTGTCAAAGTTTCATCGGCCTACAGTAAGCGCAGGAATTGTGCGGTCTCAGCCAATGTCGGGAACCTCCGGGTCAAACTGTGAGTGCGTACGTGCATTGTTCCACCTGTCCCGTCGCATACTGTTGTCTTAGTATATGCAGCTCTCGATCTTTAGCGTCTATGATGCACTGTAGCTGTAAGATGCGTATGTCTTTGCTCGCCGGGTCGTCACCCGACGACGCAACGCCTGGTGCTTCACCGGACATACTGTACAAGGCAACCGTTGCGCTTATGTAGAAGTTATCGAAACACTCACATCCTGGAGGGGTCTAGTGCTGGAGCTAGGAACCAGTACTGGTCGTACGGACACGCATGGGGGGCTCGGCTGCAACGTGGCCTGCAGCCTCAGCTTCAATTACTGCCTCGCCTTTCACCGCCCATGCCATCGCCCTGTACACTCCACGGGCGTGCTGCTTCCTATCAACATACGGTACATGCTCCACCGAAATCTGCGGTATCGCAGCATGCCTGGGGTGCTGGGGACCATCAAGGAGAATGCCCAGGCGCCCAGAGGGGACACCAGGACAGCGGTGCGCAACCCCTCACGGCTTGACCAATTGGCTCTCCCGTGGGCCAGCCCGGCCTGGTGAAGTGTGCCAGAGATTTGTATGCAGAGCGGAACGCAAGGGTGAATACAGGCTAGCAGTCCGTGCCCCATTGTGCCAGTGCTACATTGAGCATGCGAAGACCCGTACACGTGTGCAGACCTTTGCACCACCTTTACGCGCTTTATAGGATAGTCAGCCTCCCAAAACCCAATCCCAGGCAAACTCCGCGCTCCTGAACGCCCGTCCACTAGAGTCGCCCCAGCCTGGACTTGCAGCATGATGTGCCGTTGCAGCAGGTAGCACTACACCCTAACACTCCACCTGACATGCTAGCCACATGCATGAGTCAGGAGAACGCCCCTGAACGCTGAAGCTGGCCCGGATGACAGCCATCCTACGATACTGTTATTGTCCAACGTGTCACATCTCAAACAGCATACAAGGCCATCCACGGCGATTAAAACGCCAGTTGCGCGGACAGATCTTGGGCGAAACCAGCCGGCGTACACCATAGGACCAAACACACACCACAAGCGCAGCACTGTTTCCGGCAGGGCAGCCGGCCGGACTACGACGTGCCCCCTGGCCCTGGCCTTGGCAGGGCTGGCACCTCGTTGGACAGCCAGCCCCTGTCACTTACAGCCTTTGCGACCACGCACAAAGGTAACCGTGCGACTTTTTGTCGACATCCACGCCGTCATGCTTCCTTGTGCCCGCCGCCACGCGCAGCAACTCAAAAGGTGGCACATGCCACTGCAACAAAACCTCACCAACATACTGTCTGAAGTCGAGCTGCAGACTACATACCATGCAAAAGCAGTGCTCAGCGCTCTTGTACAACGTGAAAGCAAACAAACTGGAACAAACTACAATCTTTGTTGCATGCACGTTCGTGCAGCACTGCACTTCACCACCTGCCTGTCCCAAACACCCCTGCCTGTCCCAAACACCCCTGCCTGTCCCTTCTCAACTGCTTGGCAAGGCGTTTGTGCAAGCGGCTGGCTTTTGCACGATTGCCGGCGTGCGTGAGCCGACTCCAGGGCCCACAGTGTACGATCGTCAGTAAACAGCCTGCAGGCCCGAAGTGCTGAACGGCCCTCGTTGGAGACATCCTCGTTCGATGTCCAGCCCCATGGTGTATCTTGCAACATACACTACCGCTTCCTTCCGAGTTGCTCTGTATGATGGAAGCACCGGGTGAAGGGAAAGGGGGTGGATGAGAAAGTGCAGTACAGCAGTGGCGGGCCTGAGGAACAGGAGCGCCATTCGCCGCAGCCGCACTCAAACGGGTCAAGGACGGAGCATGAAGGCAGTCCATTACGCAACCAAACTGAAAGCGAACTGTTGACATCATAGAAACTTGCTACTCGTGCACCTTGTTTCCCTTTGCCAAGCAAGTGCTCCACATAGCCCCGCAGGACCCGCTTTAGCTGCCTTCCACCAACGCGCTCCACCAGCTCAGCCCCCCGGCACTCAGCCCCCGCATCCCAACCGCACCTGCCAGCATGTTGACAAACGACCGGGTGGTAGCGATGGGGGTCGACGAGCCGCTCTCGCCCGCCGAGCCTGCCCCTGCACCACCCCGCTCCTGCGCGGCCCGCTCCGCACTCGCGCCCCCGGCCCCGCCCTCCGCCGCCGCCCCGCCTGCAACCCTGCTGCCGCCGCCGCCGCCTCCCGCCGCAAGCATCCCGGACGACCCAGCGCCATGCATGCTGTCTGCCGTACTGTACTGCCTCCGCACCACCGTGCCGTAAGATACAGACCTGCTGCTGCCAACCTCCAGGTCCCTGTCTTTGTCTCTGTCCCTGTCTCGCTCTCGGTCCCGGTCCGCTCCTAGCTGCTTCCCCCCTCGATCCGCGCCCATCCCGCCTCCAGCAACAGCCGCTCCACCTCCCCCCGCCCCTCCTGCTGCACCAATCACAGTCATGGCCACAGCGCCCCCCGGCGCCCCCACCACACCACCTGGGCTGTGCGCGACCCGGGCGGGGACGCTCAGCCCACGGGCGTTGCCGTCACCTCCTCCTGCTCCTCCTCCTCCACCACCACCGGGACCCTTTTCCCAGTTACCGCCACCCTCAGCATCGTCTGTGCCGCTGCTGCCGCCGCCGCCGCCACCCAGCCTCCCGCTGCTGCCGCCACCGCGGCCGCTGCGGTCCACGTCCCCCGCCCCCGGGGTGCGGCCCAGGCGGCGGAAGGCGCTGCGCAGGCGGCCGGCAGCGGCGACCCATGGGTCGGCCAGCACCTCGCCTAGCACCTGCGCGATAGGGGGCATGATAGTCAAGATGAGACTTTGAGTGTTGGGACGAAGACTGGCAGTCAGCCTTCAACAAGGAGGGCCGCAGTTGCCATTACACCAACAGCTTCAAGGGCGACATGTCGGTACGAAGTTCGCCAGCAGCGGGTACATGGTGGTTGCGAAGGCTTGCGGACGGGCTGCTCACCCGGAGGGGAGACTTGCGCTGGTCCGCTTGCATGATTGCCTGCGGGACAGGTAAGGGCGCAGAGATGTTTCGAGCAGGACCGTGTCCGCATTCGCCTAACGCGGGAGTCCTAACACACACACACCCGCTGAAACGCCGCAGGGCTGAGCGTTGCAGGTTCGGTCTCGTGTCTGGGCAAATGCCATCTGTTACAGAGCCAGGCTCGACCGACTAAATCGAGTGTATCGCCTGCAGAAGGCCTGAAGTGTTAGGCAGCTCGCGCAGCTCGCTGCAACCCCATGTGGCCGATCATCCACCAGCTACCACAGCAACAGCACCCGCAGGTGGCATACGGTAGGCAAATGCAACAGGGTGACGGGACCTGGGCACTGTGCCCCTCACACCACCCATGGTGCACGCACCTGCAGCACCGTCTTTGTGAGTGTGCTGACCACCAGCACGCTGGCCACCACCACCAGCAGCGTGGCCACGATGAGGGTGGCGTGGTGGGCGTCGCGCACGGCCTGGGGGTAACCGCGGAGGGGCAAAGTAATTGAACCGGAAACGGTCATGGCCTGGGGGATGGGGGTGGTGCGGTGGCAGCCCATCCCTCAGCCCAGGGCTCAGAATGCCGTAGCAAGATGCAACGGACTGCCCAGCTCAAAGGACGCGCCTACGACGTGGCTAGGGATGCTCTGGAGGCCGAAAAAACCCGCCCTTTCCCATCTAACCTGATGGGCATAGCCCACCCGCGCCCAAAACACCCACCGCAGCACCGCACCCACCTGCTGCCTCGCCTCCTCCTCCGCTGCCTTCGCCGCCGCCTCAGCCGCCGCCGCCGCTGCCGCCGCCGCGCCCCCTGCTCCCCGCCGCCCCGTTCCGCCGCCCACCCTCGCCCGCGGCCCCAGGTTGGCGCCGCCCGCTCCCCCTGCCCCCGCCCCTCCGCCGCCCCCAACGTCGAAGTTGAGGTACACCATGGCCACCGACACGGCCCCACGCATCAGGCCCGACCACCTGGGGGACAGAGGTCAACGAGGTGTGCGGAGAGCATTTACGATTGCGACACCCAACTGGTAACGCTTTGTTAAACAGTGTGACGAAATGTGAAATGGTGCGCAGGCTTGGAGCGGCTTGCTGCACGGACTCGCTGATTGTCCGGGATCCGACCGGGAGTCAGGCGGAGCAGCACGGTGGTCGGCAGGCTCTGGATGGTTGTAGTAACGGTTCATGCGAATGACACTTCAGGCGAGCACCCAGGGGCACATCACACCGCAACACCCAGTATGACTATGCACAGTGCCGTAAGCCCGCCACCCACCACACCACCATGGCGTCCCAGGCACTACAGGCGAGCCCTCAGGGACATGCCATACCACTATCCGTCGCACGACATGTACGGTACGCGCTGTCTACCACCCACCACACTACCACGACGTCCCGCGCGCTAAGACGCTGCCGCGCCGGGGCGTACAGGTTGTGCAGCGCGCTGAGGGGGACCACGGCAGCGGCACGGGTGGCCTGCGAGGGAGAAAACACAGACACGAGACAGACAGGCCGGGTACCGGTAGGCAGGGGAACACAGTCGGGGATTGAGTAACCATTGTCGGGGCACGCACAAGGCAGTTTTGGGGCTGGGGCAGAAACAGGGGCAAGCGGCGGCAGGGGAGGACAGGGAAGCGCTGCTGGAGGAGGTGCGCAGCCGAGATGCTCGCAGAGCAGGAGATGCAAGCACCGCACGTGAAGCGAGCTGTGGCCTGCAGCGAGCTGGCTCAGCACGTTGGGTGTGGTGGATGGGTGGACACAGGGCCAGCAGCAGGGGCCTGCACGGTCACATGCTCACCACCAGCAGCACCAGCAGCACGCCCACCAGCCACACCACCTCCAAGACGTAAGCCACCTGCATGGAAGTGTAACGCAAGGGTACCAGCCTCGGGGCGTGCGGGTGCTGGCGCGCAAGGTGTATATGTTTCAGGAAGCTACATTGGGACTGATGCCAGTACTAAAGGGCCTGGGGCTGGCTGGCCGTGGTGTAACAGCAGGTCGAGCGTCTATTTCCGGCAACTCGGCTCAAACACTTTGCACCTCGCCACTGCGGGAAACACCTATCGCTGCCGGCTCACCTTCCACCTCACAGGGTCAAGGCAGTTGAGCCCCACGTAGATGAAGATGAGCCCCTCAGCGACGTACGACAGGCTGTGGAACACCGCGTGCGTGGCAACTGCGCCCCCAGGGCTAATGCAGCCGCCGCCGCCGCCGCCGCCACCACCCCGCCCGCCCCGGCCGCGCCCGCCGCCACCCCTCCCTCCCGTCTCCTGCTCCAAACACCGCACACTGCCATCCGGCAGCTGCAGCACCGTGTGTTCCCCTCGGTGCTCGCCCTCCCAGTGATCAGGGCCCGCTAGCAGCCCTTGCCGCTCCTCGTCGTCCTGCTGCTCGTCCTGCCGTACCCTGTCGTGACCCGTAGGGCCGTTGCCGTACACGCCGCGTCCGCTGCTGCCTTCGCCGTCTGCGCCGCCAGCGCTGCCCCTGCCCGAGGCCGCTCCCGTTGCCTCATCGCCAGTCAGCGAGCTGCGGAAGGGCGTTGGTAGCCACCCCTCAGCCCCCCGCTGCACTCCGTCCCGCTGCTCCTGCTCCGCTGCCGACCGGCCAGGTGCGCCTTGACGCACGACCCCAAGCCCGTCACTCTGCACGCCGCCGCCTGCTCCTGCACCTGGTATATCCGATCCTGCTCCTCCTGCACCTCCCGCTGCTGCTGCTGCTGCAACTGCAGCTGCTGCACTTGCTGCCGGCGCTCCCAATGCCGCGTCCTTGTCCCAGTCCCGCAGGGCGAAGTGTGACACGGCTGCCCCGCAGCAGAAGAGCGCCAAAATGCCCGACAGGCCCAGCACCTCGGCGGCCAGGTACGACAGGTACGACAGCAGGCCGATGAGGGCCACCTCCTGCGAACGCGGAGAGGGGACGCACGCGGAGCGGGAGGGCGGCGGGTTACGGCCGTGTGACATATGGGGCGAGGGGTGCGGATGAGCTTCGGAGAAATGAATGGCTTTCGATTCCAATGAGACGGTATGCTGGAACACGCCGTGGGTGCGATAGGCCAGTGGGACGGTTTATTGTCGCAATTGAGGGTTAGCGCTCCGCGCAACTCGGTGGAACAAAGCGCGACTTGGGGTTTACCACCTATCTTGCTGGCAAGCTGCAGTCTTGAGCCATAACGAAGCCCCGATGTGCGAACTACAGTACCCCCGCTGCCGCCGCCCTACCCTCCCCTGCCTCACGTGGTGCGGCCCCTGGCTTGCCATGCGCGACCGCAGTAACGCCGCCACGCCCCAGCCCGCCGCCACGCCCAGGGCGGCACTGGACAGCAGCAGGTAGCTGTGGGGGAGGTGGAGACACGTGAGGGCAGGGCCGCAGGCGGGGCTAAGAGGGTCTGATGGTGTCACCTTGAGGCGTGCCAGGTGGCTGGGCGGGGAATACAGGCGCCAGGGGGGCGCCAGGGGGTATCGCGTGGATCGAGGGAAACCGCGAGAGTGGGGTGAAGCGGTGAACAGGAAGCAGGGTGCGCATAGTTCCTGGTGAGTGATTGAGCGTGTAAGCTTGACTGGAGCTCAGGACGCAGGACTAGAGCTCATGGCAAGGTACCGAAACGCGTCAGGCAGAGTTGCGGGTGCATGTGTGTTGCTTCCGCATGGCGTGTCGTGCTCACATGAAGTTGGCTAGCAGCCGCAGGCCCACCCCAAGCGCCGAAGGGGAGCTGTCTGAGTCCGACCTGGACGGACGGAGGGGGAAAGGTAGGGCACAGGCGGGCACAGGGCACAGCACATGCCACGAAAGATGTAAAGTTACGTCGGTCAGTGTTGAGCGGATGCGAGTGGTCATTGGAGGCAGTAATGTGAGGCCTTTCCAAGTGCACAAACAACTTTGCAGCACAACCTAGCGAGAAGCTACCCCTGGCCCACACCCGGGCCCCACACGCACACTGTCCTTACAGCGCGTCCCAGCGTGCCTTGCCAGTACCTTAAAGCCTTGCCCCCCTCCCTAGCTGGTCGCGCCTACCCTCGCCATGTACCTCATCAATCACCTCATCCTCCACGTCACAACCCGCCTCTGCCCCCGCCCTACCCTTGCCCCGAGGCCCCCTGCTGCGCCATCCTCGCCAAAGCCCACCCCTCTCCCCACCCCACCCCAGGCCGGTCCCCAACCCCCTGCCCCACCCCGAGCCCACACCCCTCTCCCACACACCTCACCCTTGCCACCCCTTGCCGCTGTGCGGCTACCCACCCTTGCCCTGCGCCCCCGTGCTGCGCCATGCGCGCCAGCGCCCCCAGCAGCACCACGCTGGTGGCGTCGTTGACGATGCCCTCCCCGAACACCAGGCTGAACAGCTGCGGGCTGCGGCCGGGGTCCAGCAGCTGCAGCACCGCCACGGAGTCGGTGGCGGCGAACACGGCGCCCAGCGCCAGGCAGTCCTGGGGTGGGGGGAAGGTATGGGGGTTAGTGGTGGATGAGGGAAGTGGCGGATGAGTTGCAGTGTAATAAGGGCACTCTGGGCCAGGCAGTCCTGGGGAGGGGGGAAGGGGAGAGCAGGAGAAGAGGGGGCAAGAGATAGGCGAACACAGCGCCCAAGACCAGGCAGTCCTGGGGAGGGGGGAGGGTATGGGGGTTTGGCAGGTGGTGCGCGGTGTATAAAGGGCACCCAGCGCCAGGCAGTCCGTCCTGGATTGGGCTGGGGCGGGTTAGTAGGGATGGCGAGGGAGTTGCGGTGAATTGGCTACTTACTGACTGCTGTATATGCATTGGGCGCGGGAGGTATTGTGCGCTACGCCACAGTAGGGGCACCCAGCCGCAGGAATTCCTGGGAACGTCGGGAAGCGGCGATGGTAGCAGAGATCTTACTCTGCGGTGCCTTCTCCAGGTGTAGTCATTTGCCGCACCGTTATATCCCAAACCGCCCGCCACCCGCCTGCCGCGCGCCCCACCCCACCTGTGCGTCCAGCCCGAAGGTTGTGCCCACCAGGAAGTACAGCGCTGCCGAGTTGAGCAGGAAGGAGATGAAGGTGCCCAGGATGCCGAAGCTGCGGCAGGCGGTGCGTGCGGCGTGGCGAGCAACGGGGGGTGCACGTTGCGCCGGTAAGACGGTAACGGACAAAGTACTTTCCTTGTGCCCAATGTGCTTGGCATCGAGACCCGAAGCTACTAGGGCGCACTGGCGTAATTGGGATGCCGTCCGCGCAAGCAGTCCTGACACGTGTGCGGTGCACGCGACAGTGCTGTGTTGGATTCCTTTTCATTGGTCAAAAGCATGTTGTCATACACACACGACGTGCACTTTGCCTTCGTGGTGGCATGTTCCACTACCTGAGGATTGTGGGCAGGTTGCGGAAGAAGAGGCGGCGCTGCACCGACAGCCCCGCGTAGAAGATGACGGGCGGAAGCAGGTAGCTGTGCAGCGGGGCAGGGCGGGGCACAGCGGGGCACAGCGGGGCCGGGTAGGGTAGGGTAGGGCAGTGAGGAGCGAATACTGCAGTGCGACAGGGCCCAGCCAGCAAGACTGCACGGTACTGGACCACCCCTGACGCCATTGCATGCCTTTGTGGTCGGGATGGAGGTCGAGTCGCAGGTGGCAGCTGCAGCACGGCGGTGTCTCGCTGGGTGGGGCACTGGCACCCAGCACGGTCACACAGGCCACGCACGACGCGGGGACCAGCCTGCAGCCCCCGTCGTCACAGCTGTGCACAGTTGTGCATTAACCCACGTGAAGAACGCTGCGCTGTTGAAGTGCAGCAGGTCGTTGAGCACAGCCCTGCTCAGCGTGGCGCCGCTGTGAGCAGCAGCGGCGGCGGCGGCAGCGGCAGGGCTACCACCCCCGCCGCCTGCTCCTCCGCCTCCGCCCCCCGCGGGTCCCCACGCCCCCGTTACGTCGGCTAAGCCCAGCAGCAGCAAGCCCGTCGTTAGACCCAGCAGGCAGGCAGTGCCGCTCTCCGTCAGGAAGCGGCTCCTTGGGGTCAAGCGCCACCGGGTATGAGGGAGTTGTAAGTTGACGGCTATTAGAATGCAGGGAACAGCCCATGCAGCGGGTCATGAGGTAACAAGCATGCCTCAGGTCAGCATGGTAGCACTGTCAGGATGCAAGCACCCGGCCGGCGGCGGCAAGCGCTTGAATGCTAGTTACTTGCGTCCACCAAATCTGGGGCGCTCAGCTGGTGGGGTTATACGTGCAAGCAGTCTTCACCCCTCCCATGTACTATCCTAAGCGTGGCAAGTAGCGCCCTTGGTGAGAGGCACAACCCAATGTGCATGATCATCGGCCGTCTCGGCAAGAGTACCGCACCCACCTTGCGCTCAGGGCATGGCCGCTGAGGCTCCACACCGCCGCCAGCAGCACCAGGACGGCTGGGGCCGCGGCGGGTGGTCAGGGGGCAGTGCGGGGTGGCAGCGACATGGTCAGCAAAGTTGGCGCCCGTGGCTGGGCTGTGCAGCGAACCGGCAGCAGGGCATGATACCGGTGCGCGGGTAGCGGGGAAATGCCAGTAAGCGCAGACGCTGTGCTTGGCGTAATACGTCTACGTGCACACGCGTTTCAAGTCAAGCACAGGCCCCACCTGTCGTGACGCCAGCGACTTCCAGCTGCTGCGTGCTGCTGGTGGGCCCGGCAGGCGCTGCCGCTGCACCCCCGCCCCCGCCTCCGCCTCCACCGCCGCCTGTGTCGGGTGCAGGGGAGACCTCCGTCGCCATCAGCTCCCTGCCGCTACCGCCCTCCCACACTGCCCCGGCCAGCTCCGCCGCAGCCCGGTACCACCAGTGCGTGTCGGCCATGGCCACGGCCACGTGTCAACCCTGCCGGTGCGGCACCCCGCGAAGGGCCAGCTCCAGCTTCCCCTACCCCACACAGCTTTCTTCCTAAGTTCAGTCTAAGAAAGGGCTATGTTCACAGGGGCGCTGTCTAGACTGCCGGAGGCGGCTGTAGCCGCTCTGCGCCAGGCCCTTCGTCGACCTCGGCACTTGGAGCAGCTCGCGTTGCCGTCCCGCCGGCGTGCCGTCCAGAGAGTAAGCTAGCTACTCTCACCGCTATCTGTAGCAATAACTTGCCGACAATTTCGCTGGACTCCGGTCTCACACTGTCGGTGCCCGACGCATGCGCCCTGGGGTGACGCTGCTACTGCTGCGCCTGCTGCAGCAATGTAGTCTTATGCTGCAGGCACAATTGCTCTGATTGCTATTGTCGCGGGCTCTGACAGCAAGCCTTCGTCGAACAGCCTTGGCTGCTACTTGCGAGCCCGTCTGGGTCAGCTTCATGACGAGGCAACACTGCACGTTGCAAGTAGTTCTCTTATTTCCGCCTGTAGTGCCGCCATATGCCGCTGTCAAGCGGACCAAAGCGCCTAGAATTGTTTCTTCAATGCGAGCTTCCCGCAAGGATGCTGCTACATAGTTTCAGCTACCATGGAATAGAACTGTCTACGACGGAGATTGTGTCCGTCAGGCGGGTCTTACGTCGATTTCGGGTCTTCCCGAACTTGTCCTAGAACCCTGGGTCCGTCCTCTCGCAATGCATGGCCGCAGTGAGAGCGCACCAATTTGTATTTTCGCATGCGCAATCGGCTGACCTTGCTTACGGATGCCTCTCAAGGATGCCTTACGCGTACCTCGCCAACCGTCGCCATGCATGTGGAAGGTCGCGGCAGGGACCGCTGCTGTGCCCGGGGGCCTGCGCAGGCCCAGCCCTGCCCGGCAGCTGGCCTGAGGGACTCCCTTGCATTCTCGCGCGTAAGAAGTCGCATGCGTGGGGTACCAGGGGGGGAAAGTGTGTACGATTGCTTCGCCACATGGTCACAGTGACCCTGCGCTGCTCTGTTGGCGTGCCCCTGCCACTGTACCAATAAGAACACATCTCCGCATGCGGCTACCCTGCGCCACTCTAACGCCGCCAACACCCACAACTGTTAGGGGCACGCCCTTGCGACGCAGTCGACTTGTGCCAAAGAGTCAGTTGTGATGCCTATCATCCGGGACGCATATGGCGCACACTAGCTGGACCAGGTAGGGGGGCTCCCCTTTTGTTCCCCCTGGCTTCCAAGAGCACCATCAGGCCTAACACCAGGTCGACACTGCGTGGTCGACACAGCCACGCAGTCCGGAAAGGCTTAGGTCAACTCCTTGCGGCTCCCACTTCACCATGCATGTGCATACCGGTATGCGGACTTGCTGCGACAGAAATCATGCAAGGGAAAATGCTTTCCTTACGGTAGCGCCTGACCTGCCATGCGCCGCTCCATCCGTACTTCCTTGCCACCCAAGGGACTGGTAGCGCGCGAAACAACCCAACAGAGCCAAGGGCAGCACAAGGACTGGTGTGCGACGACGCACTGAAGACCGGGCATGCCGTGGAGTACCTGGTAGCAAAGGCTTTCCCCTGATTGCACCTCACCCTCCACCCCTAGGAGAGCAATAATTCCATCAATGCCCCAAAGGCTACTGAGACGGACAAGTCCACGCACAGCACGACAGCAGTGCCATTCAGCGCGCAGTACAGCCCACCGCTCCGTGGCCTAAAAACGGATTGCGCACATGGCTGCCTGCTGCTTGCTCCGCGCGTGCTGCACAGGCCCTCCAGCTGCCGCAGCCAGGAGGTGGTGGCCAGGTAGTTGGCGTGGAAGGCGGGCGGCACGCCGGGGGAAAACACGCCTGGGCGGGCAGGGAGAGCAAGGAGCTTGGTACCTGCCAGCCATCCTCGGTTCCAATGCCAAACGTCTCGGGCCTTTGCAGCAGGACTAACCCAGCAGGACCAGCATCATAGCAACCCATATTACCGGACAGCAGCAAAGGGTCGTGCCGGGTGCGCCCACATGTTGCTCCATGCACCCCAGCTCCATGTTTGCTTAGATTGGCTCCCTGCTCTAGTGGCGCTCGCACAAGGTACGCGCCCCTTGCCCCAAGCCCCGCGCCCCGCGCCCTCACCCGGCAGCGCTGCCGCCAGCGCCGCCTGCACCTCGTCCAGCACGGCGTTGGACAGCAGGTCGATGGAGCGCAGCGCGCTGCCCGGCGCCAGCGTGGCGTCCAGCAGCGGGCCCAGCCGCTGCCGCACGCCGACCAGCAGCGAGGACAGCAGTGCGGGGAGGCCGGAGCCGGACGCGGAGCCCGCAGCGGTGCTGCAGCAAGCACGTAGCGGTGACAGGGTCAGGCGGCGCTTTGCTGCGCGGAATAAGGCGAGTGCTGACGCTGGCGGTCTGGTGGGCGCACCAGTTTTGATCACGTGCGATCATTGCGCTATCTCATTAGCATGGGAATACGGCGAGGTGCTCCGGCTGGAGCCCATGGCCCGCGCATGCCCACCTGTGTGACTTGTGTTCCGCGATCAGCTTCTCCACCAGCGGGCCCACCACCACCGTGCGCACGGCCGCCTCCGCCGGCGCCGTCTCGCCCAGGTCTGCGGCGGCGTGCAGCGCGTGCACCGCGGCGGGCGTGTTGCCGGACGCCAGCGCGGCCGACAGGCAGGACGACAGCCGCCCGGACAGCGCCGTGCGGTGCGCCGAGATGCGGGGCGCCAGGGAGCGCACGAACGCCAGGTCCTGCCAGAGCATGAGGCCGCGCATACTAATAATACAAAGCACTGCAGCTACAAGCGGTCCCTTGTAAACATCCAAACCAACCCAAAAGCTGCACAGGGCCCACAGCTGCGAGGCCCGGTCGGCACATTCACACTGCCAGCCCAGGCACATGCCCCCTGTTGCTGAATGGTTCCGCTCTCGCCGCCTACAGGGCTGGCCTCTGCCACGTATGGTGGAGGGAAGATGGAGCTGTGCCAGCATATCTGCAGGAGCAGCTGTGTTGTTGCTGCCTGCATGGCCCAGTGCCCATATCCCTACCGGCCCACGTGTTGACCCGCACCGAACGCGCCGTACCCTAGGCCCCTACCTGTGGCGGAGACCGTTGTCACCGTACAGTCATTTGTGCAATGTTGGATTTTGTATATATGGCTGGCTGGCTGGCTATCCTTACTGTGCGCCTTAGCTGCACCCTGGCACTCATGCACCATGCCGAGGTGGTGCAGGGCATTCGCCGTCTGCATATGCTACAGCCACAGCAGCTGGTCCGTGCTTATGAGGTCCGTGCTGCTGTTGCTGCTGCTGCTGCTGCAACCTTCGTTGTTGCTGCCCTGCTTCCACCTGAATAGCGGCTGGGCACGCGATGCCAAGTAGTGCATACTCGGCAGGTGTGTACGTAGCAGTGTATAAACGCATGCTGCCAGGTTTTGGGCCGCTGTAGCTAGCTAGGTGTGAAACAGCACAGAGCGCCAGTTTGGCCTAGATCCGTGCTTCCCCCGCCAGCGTCCGCGCGTCCCTGCAACGAATTCGACATTATGCGGTCGACCTGCCTTCGGTACACAGCAGATGTAGACGGAGAGTGGCGGGGGTTGTCGTAAGGGATGATATGCGTCCCCTTTGTCCTCCAGCACACAAAGCGGCCTTGACAATAGGTTGCGGTTCGGTATATGTAGTGTGTGTGGGCGTTTGCCGGTTTGGCCAAGCTGGCGGATTGCCAGGTATCGCATGGGTGTTGCGAAATTTGCGGGTGAACGGCACAGCGCTGCAAAGTCTTGCCTGCGCACCACAACACATGTTTGGATAGCATGGTCAAAACATTGCGCTGACAGATCACCCGAAAGGACTACCGTTACGCACACACCGACACTTGAGCCAGGCTCAGTTTTAGGCAGCTTCTCTCGTCCGTTTAGCGGCCCATGTTTCCTGAAGACTAATGCGCACCTACCGAGAAGCTTAGTTATAGCAGCACGCGGTCGAGAGTGCGTCAATCCGTTTGCCAGGTCTCAGGACGGGGGCTTTCTCAGCACGGTCACATCGGTTCTTTTAAAACCATAAGCACCATATAATGTCCGAATGGGGCATGCGGCCCCAAGCATATGGGGGCGCGCAGCAGCAGACCGGAGGGGCGAACGTTGAGTGGTTCAGCTCTACAACGTCAAGCAACTACTATGGCGGTTCAACTTATGCAGCACCAGCTGGTGGTGGAGGTTATGGTGGTACAGGCGGCAGCAACAGCAACTTCGAGGACGAACCGCCCCTGCTTGAAGGTGGGACAGCCATGCCGCCTAGTTTCGCAACAGCCTAGACTCCTTTCCCCCAGCTAGTCCAATGTGCGTCAGTGGGCCTTACTGTATCCCCTCGCATGTCCCTTGCGCTGTTCTGCCTCTCCTGGTTCCATCAGAGCTGGGCATCGACGTTGGCGCCATCTTCCAAAAGACACGTGCCGTGCTGTTCTGGCGGTTTGGCTCCCGACAACTAGATGACCTTGACATGGGAGGGGCTCTCATCTTCGTCTTCGTGCTCGCAGGGCTGCAGCTCTTGGTGGGTTGGCATGCGGGCAAGGGCCACTTGGTGTGCGGGTTGCTGCGTTGGGTAGCCGCGGGTGGTCCGCCTTGTTTGCCCCTACGGCAGCGCTTGTAAGCCACACTGCAAGTAATGAGGAATCCTTAAGACGTACATAGATGTACACATGTTGATCGGCGCGTAATCACCTTGCCTTCAGCTGAGCATTGCCTGGACCCTGCGCCTGTAATACACAAACTGCACACCCAGATGGCCAAGCTGCACTTCGGCGTGACGTTGGGCTGGAGCGTGGTATTCTCGATCCTGATCTGGTTCATGCTGCGTCAGCTCATCGGGTCAGACGGCCCGGAGGCCAAGAACCTGGACCTGTACGGCGTGTGCTGTGTGGTGGGCTACAGCATGCTGCCCATCGTGGTGTTCGCAGCCACGGCCATCCTCATACCCAAGTAAGGCTTTTTGGGTTAGCAGCAGCCTTATTGGCCACGAGCCACCAATGGGACGCTCGCACGCGTTTTGCTTCAGCTGGTGGCTAAGACACGTGGGAACGCTGCCTGGCAAATGTCGTACTGGCCCAGCACCCCATCCGAAGCTTACAAGTGCCAACGTGCCCGTACCCTACGCCACTCTTTTACAGGAGCCTCCTACTGCTCTTGCTCGGCGGGGCGTGCACCGTGTGGTCGGCGCTCACCGCGTCTCGCATCTTTGCTCGGAGATGCCCTGTGCTGGAGGACATGAAGGTGGGCTGGGGCTGGCCAACGGCGGGCGCGTGCGTCATCACAACTGAGGCAGCTGGGGGTGCTGTGCATAGCTACACGTTTCTTTCACAGCGTCTGGTTCTTGGTCGCTAGCTAACTTCCTATGCAAGTAAGGCCTGTCATCCGTAGGATTATACCTCCTTTTGCTTAACAGTAACCCTAAGACGCCGACCTTTACGGAGGATGCGTGAAGCAACGCTATGCGCTTGCGTCAGTGGCACTCTGGCAGTAGTACACTACCGGCATCCAGCAGTCTTACTTACCCGGACCTCCTCCTCCTGTCCTGATCCCGTGTCCCCAGGGCATCATCATGTACCCCTGCCTCCTCACCTATGGCACGTTTGCGCTGCTCATTCTGTACTGAGCAGTCACGTGGAGCAGCTTCCGCTTTAAGTAGTACAGCGCTTGGGTGTGCGACCCACAGCGTGGGCTGCGCCCTGCTGTTGTACTCCATAGCGTAGTGTGACGTGGATGAGGGGCCACAGCCTGATGGTGGTCCTGCGTGAGGTGACATCGAAGGAGTCATCCCCTGGCAGTACTCCAGTGACCTCGATGTGTCGCTAGCGCCTTAGCGGGCGTTGCTTGCACTGCCCGTCCTGCCTAGGGAAAAGGGCCACCTCGGGGACTGGCAGGCACACCATTGCCGTCCTTCCAGAGTTATTACTGGTGGACATCCAGTCTTGAGGAAGTTGGCGAATTGTTTCCAGCAGCATGTAAGCAGGTGTCCGCACGGCTTAATGGTGGCTGCAGGTTTTGTGTGCCACGGCCGTCTAGGATGGTCTAGGCATGTGCGTGCTACCGCAGAAGAACTTCGAGCAACCAGTGGATTCCCTGTCCACAACGTTGCATTGCTGCACCAGGATGTTGGCAACGCCCTTGCGTGCTAGCATCAGAATGTTATCTGAGCCTTACATCCTCGATACCGGTACGGTAACCTTTGCGGAGTCCATGGTGCCTCAATGACGTAAGCACCAGGCTGCACTGACCCCATGACATAGGAAGGGCCCGGGCCATCAGCAAACATCGACGAATGAAGCCACTCTGACATCATCGGAGCTACACATACGCTAGCTCAACGTGAGGCCCATAATCGATCCAAAAAGGGTTGCACGTGGTGCATCTTACTACCGTCCGCAACTCCTTGCACGGCCCTCATCAGCTGACTTGCACAAATCCGGCCTGATCCAGCAACGCCCATGCTAACGGGCTAGCAGACTCCACAGGCAGTCTGATTCGCAACGATTTGTCGCAAGCAAGAACCAGCAAGTGTCACGACCACCATGCACTGTCCTGGAGTTCCACACGATCACGTCTTTTGGCACGCCGCACGATGCCAAGCATACTAGGGTGGCTCCAGGGCAGTACGTCGACAAGCGTTACCACAACTACAGCAGCACGCGAACCGCCATATGGCAATCGCACGCTGGTACCCATACCCCAAAACAGCACGTGGTAGAGTTGCCACAGCTGGGGTAGTACAGAAACTGGGGTGGTGCAAGATGTCGCACGCCCTTTTGCCAACAGTCGTACCGCACAGTGCAAACAAGATACAAAAACATTCACGATTACCGCAACAGGGTCGACCATATTCCTATGTAGGAGTGCAATACACACCGGCGAAGCCTCCTGCGATGTGCATTTGGCTATCTACCCAAAAGCAGCTCATGCTGACACCGACAGCGCTATACGCACCTGTTTACGTCCACCGCAGGACAGCATGCCAAAGCCACCCTTTTAATCCATGGAGTTTCGTTCATCGCGCACAAGGCAAAGCAGTACTCCTGCCTCCAACCTTGGCCACACCCTTGGGCAAATGCCCAACATGGACTTCAATAAGTTAATGCGGCTGCCAACCAGCCCTCTAGAAGGGCCGAAATTGTCCCCTGCCTGATGGAGCATGAAGAGGCGAACACCAACCGGCGAGTAGTAACCCAACCAACACCTGTTCCCTGGTGAACACGCCCATCCCCGCTGCACTCACGCAGCTTTACACACACTGCTGTCACCGCCCACGCAACGCAGAAAACCCCCTCCCAACCGAGACCCACAACCCACAACCCCCTGCCCCTTCTCTCCGCCCTCCTTACCCACACATTACCACATGTTGACGTACACCCACGTGCGCATCTCCTGCAGCACCCCCGCGAACGGCCTGTTGCACCTCGCCGCCGGGTCCAGCCCCAGCAGGTAGCTCACTGCGTCCGTGTCCTTGGCCAGCACCCGCTTCCACATCGCCTCCACCAGCTCCGCGCGCAGCGCCGCCGCCTCCACCACCCCCACACCCTCGAACCCCGACCCCATCCCTGCCTCCGGCACCTCCGGCAGCCCCAGCGAGTCCTGCCTGCCGGAAGACACGCTGCCCCTACTGCCCTGCCTCGAAGAAAACGCACCGCTACCCCCACTGCACCCCAGCGCGCCACTGTCGTACAGGTCCCGCAGCTGCTGCACCAGCTCCTCCGCGCTCTTGCCCGCGTGCGGCTCCAGGGCTGCATTGCGCGGGCTGCCCAGGCCGCTAGCTGCCGCCAGCTCCCCGGCAAGATCCGCGGTGGCGCTCCGCATGAGCCCGACCTGGATGGCCAGGGCCCTGCGCCCGGATACATTCGCGGCGCCGCCGGTGCTCAGGCCGCACATGCCGCTGATGCTATGGGTACCGGAGGACGGCCGAGAGGCCGATGCGGCGGGGACGTCGTGGAGTTGCATGCCCATGCTTGTCTGGAAAGGTGAGGGGGACGCGCCCTGGAGGCCGGAGCCGGCCCTGCGATCGTCAAGAGGTGGCAAGTGTCGGCGTCTTGTATGGGGTCCAGGGGCCATGGGTCAGCTTGAAGGGCAGCGGAAGGCGCTCACATAGCAAAGCAGCCGCAGCAGCAGTCTCCCTGCGCACCTGCTGACACCCGCCGCCGCCGCCGCCCAGTCCGCAGCTCCGTTAAAGCCTCCGCTAACACCCATCCCCACGTGGAGACCCGACACTGACTTGGCGCTGTAGAAGCTGTCATTCCGGGCGATGCGCACGCCGTCCCGAACGGGCCTAGCTGAGCCGCTGACGCCGCCGCCGCCGCCGCCGGCATCGCTGTCGCCGCTGCTGCCGCCCATGGCGCCCGCCAGGGCACGTGCCGAATGGCTGCTCCCCAGGTGCCGGAGCGCGACGCCGCTCCTGCTGGGCGCGCCGCCGTTGCTGCAGCTTGCGGCGGCTAGCGACGGCTGCATGGAGCAGTAGGCGCCGCTGTACGAGAGCTCAGCCGAGGCGGTGGAGGCCGCATCCGGCAGCAGCAGGTGCTGCAGGTAGCTGCACGTGTCGTTGTCGTGGCTTTGAACCAGCCGCTGGGCGACAGGAAAGGATCGGTGTTAGGGAGGCGGGAGCTACTGGTCGAACGCAAGCAGGCAGCCGCGATGCTTCACAGGCGCTCACGACCACAGGACGTTTGGCAGTCTTTATTTTGGTGCTATAATATAAGCAGAAGCTAGGGGAAATCCGAGGAGTAATCCAGGTCACCTGGGTACCCCGCCTGGACTGGTGCAAGGCCGAAAGCGCGCTCACCTGCAGCCGCTCTTGCACTCCCGACTTCTGCGCCCCCTCCGTGAAGCTCAGGGACGCGCGGCTGTCCAGCACCCGCTCCGAGAGCACAATCTCCCCGAAGGCCTCCACGCCGCTCCGCGGCGCGTCCTCCTCCGCCCGCCGCTGTCTGGGCCTGACCACCGCCGACTGCGCGCGCACGTTCCTCTCCCCCGCCTTACCCGCCTCCCTGCCCCCTATGCAGCTCCTGTACCCGCCCAGGCTGGCAGCGTTTAGCCCTTGGACGTGAAGCCACCCGTCCGCGTCGTCATCTGCGTTGCTCAGTTCCTCGCACGGCGGCACAGGACGGGCTTCAGCGGACCCTCGCACGTCCGCTGGGCAGCTGCCCAGGTTGCCATCCTGCAAGCTGCCAACGGCGGCGGCCGCCGCTGTGTCCACCCGTCGGTGTTCCGCGCTCCCAACCGAACGCTGCTGGCCGGAGATCGGCAGCCGCCGCCGTTCGCCCGACAGCGGGGAGGGCCTACCAGTCGGAGACCTGGCCCCAGACCCGGTCGCCTGCCCAAAGCCCATGCCGCGAGCAACTGCCAGCAACCGGTGCACGGACCGACCGGGGCTGCCGGGGGCTGCTGTGTATGCATCCTCGTCCTTAGCGCCCGGGTGCGAGCTCGGTGCAGCTTGGGGCTGTACCTCGGGCCCGGGGGCGAAGCCTACGGCCGCTTCTTGCTGCGGCGGAGTAAAGGAGGTGCCGCTGCCAGGTGGCTGCGATGGCAGGGAGTGCGGGTTGGCGTACCGCTGCTGCCGGTGGTGGGAGTTGGGGTAAGCGCCGCTGGTCGCGGCGGCTATGGCGGGCGGAAGCCGCACAAGGCGGGCGGCGGCGCGCTCCTGCTGCTGACGCAGCTGCAGCCGCTGCACGGCAGCACTGACGGCCTCTGCCGAGAGTTCCCCCGCAGGCACCACCCTTTCGCAATCCACCTTGTCGGACGGAAGACCCCCGGGACAGGGGAGAGATAGCTGCTTCTCAGCGCAGTTATGACTGTCCGCGGACAGTGCGTCCGCGCCCGTGCCTGGTACTGACACGCCGGCAGCCACGGCGCGTGACGCAGGACCAACGGTGTGGTGGCATGAGCTGTTTGACGAGATGGACGGTGCCTCCAGTTGTCTCACCGGTTGCTGCTTCTCCGCGCTTCTGTTCAGGTTCGAGGGCTGCTGTGTCTTGAGTGGCAACGCTGTCGTGCTGCAGGCGTCCACAAGAACGGTGTGAGCGCCGCTGCTGCTCTTCTGCCCGGGTGTAGGTGTGGCGGGCCCTGCTGGCGTGCCGCTGACGGCGCTGCTCTCTGGTAGGCGTAAGACAGCACCGCCAGCACATCGGGGCGAGTCTGAAGAGGCTGGGGTGTAGGGTGGAGCAGATGAGCTGCTCGGCGGCGCTGCATCAGAGGAAACGGCGAGGACGGGATGGGAGCCGTCGCTGCACTGGGTCCCCACTGCACAGCCGAAGCTGTGCATGCGCAAGGAGTTGCTGAGCCCCGGGACGTCCGACGAGCCTCGTGCAGCAGACAGTATGCCATCGAAGGAGCTTGGCTTCATCGCAGACGAGCCATCCAGGGACGGCACCGTGCGGCGTCTCCCGTCGCACGGCCTGGGTGGAGGGGGCCCAGCGTCCCGGAGTCCCAGTTGCCCTTTCGACCTTTTCCATAGAGAGTCATTGCTGACACTGTATGTGCTAGACTTGTATACAGTCTTTAAGGCTGATAGGATTTGGGAGCCCGAGCTCCGAGAGCTCCGTGGCAATTCCTGCCCTGCATCCTGCACCATACTTGGTGCTCAGGTGCGGGCCGGAAATACCCGAGTGCAGGCTGTCAGGCTGAGCTACTTTCCATACTTGTGTTCGCTGCCTGCACAGGGACAAGGGGCAACAGGGCACCCGTCGGTGCCGTCACGAAAACCAGCACAAATCCCTGAGTTCGTTCGGTAGGCGAAGCAGCATACGATAAATGTCATGTACATTAGTTTGACAGCACATAACGGGGTAACAGTTTGCCGCCTTTGCCCTGGTGGTGTAAGCCCCACTGCCAGCCACACAAGAACCAACGAGATGCAATAAAGCACCCCTATGATTCAATAATACACAACGTGTAAGCTAACTCCCGTATTCGATAGTCGCGTGGCCCACATACACACAAGAAACGCACCTCAGTTTGCGGGATACAGGTAGCACCTCCAGCTAGACGACAGGAATTCATGATTGCCATAGATACATGCATGTGACTAGGTTGACACTCGCAAGTGGTGAGAGGCGACCTGGAGCTCGGAGATACTCGGAAGATATTGTCCTGCGGGTTCAAGGAAGGCTGCGGGTTCAAGTAGTATCGACCTATACTGCTGTCATATATAATGGTGCTCATCGTAACCATTTCATCATGTCCGGAACTCTGGATGGGATGTATGGAAGGGGAACCGCCGGAACCGCCGGATGCAGTGACGGCAGTGGGATCAATGCCTGGGCGCAGCACGGGTTTCATCCAGGGGTTTCATCGCAGTGTGCGTCCGTTGCCCCCTTTCTGGTTCATACGGTTTCTCGCGTTTTACGCGTACCCCCTTTCTGGTTGCCCCTGACGCCTGGGCAGGGGCGTGGGCACGGGAGGGTCTCACATGCCCCTGAGCACGGCACCAACCCTTGCGCTCTTGCTGCCAACAAGCACAGTCGGAATGGTGTGCTTCTGCAATGCATACTGTACTGACTTTGAATGTTGCTATCTAACTCTGCCTCCCGGGTACAAAGTGCATGCGCGGGCCAACCCCACAGCCTCCCCCAGCAAGGGGAGCTCCCCTGCCCGCAGCCCTGCGCAGCACCTTCACTTGAGCTTGCCGTCCTGCCCAGCTCTGCACGACTCTTCTCGGTAACCATGTTACTGACAGAAAGATGCCTGCATCGCTGTGTGTAATGGGGCTCACTGGCCTCCTGCAAGTTGTTGCGTGCAGGGATGCTGGGCAGGTGCAGTCGCTTGGGGAGCCTCCCCTGCATGGCGCGTGTGCGACACTCCACAGAACAGGTGGGAACCCATGCCGGTAGGCTTTTACCTTTACTACAATTTGTTGCCTTGCCAGGTTACCGCATCGCTAGCATCGCACCTGCTTTTACAGAGCGGTTCCAAAGCGGTCGCTGCAAGTTGCCCTGTCGAGTCAGGGCAGGGTTGCCGGCCAAAATGATTGCACAGAAAGGTACATCATGTTCAGCTTGCTTCCTGATTCTTGTTAGTCTACCGGCTTCCTTACTCACACACTAGCGGCCGGGAATTGGCCCAGCAGTGCTTATCCCCACCTACGGTGATCCACGTTACTATTGGAAGCTATGCTACCGCTGTGTTCGGTTTGTAAACTTAGATCAGACTTGCCTGGAACAGATCTAACAGCAAGTTGGCGGCGGTGCGCGTCTCCCCTGACGCGCGATGACCACTGGCCCAGTGCCCAGAGTCCAGATCTTTACCATCCAAGAGCACAACAATGCTACGTGTTAATGCACGTTTTCAGCTTGCCCTCACGTAGCGCTGCCCAACCTGCTGCCCTACACTGAACCACCGCAGCGTCCGCAAGGCTTCCTTGTGCCACAACAGCTGGGCACCCGTTGGCGTCCGCGGTTCTGCCACCGCTGCCACTCCGGAGACGGCAAACTGCTGCCCCTCTGCAGCCCCTCCCAGCTTCAGATGTTGCACCCTTCCGCTCCGCCAGGCAGCTCACATGCCACGCCTCGGCGTCAGGTAAACCCGTACCCACTAGGTCACCCTCCTTCGGCGAACCGTTTTCCGTGCGCCCATGGATCACCTGTTGCGCGATCTGTGGTGCTGTACCTGGTTGCACATACCTGTGCCGCATGGCCTTGGTTGCCGTACCTACAATCGGCTGACCTCCACCTTCGCTGCCGTGCGTGGCACTGGCATCTCCAGGGTCGTCCCGGCAAGCCCAGGTAGCTGCCCGTGCCGTGGAGGAGGAAGAGGAGGAGGAGGAGACGGAGGTGGAGCAGGCGCAGCAGGCGCAGCAGGCGCAGCAGGCGGCCGAGGGGCAGGCGGAGCATCAGGAGGGTGCTGCGCCTGCCCTGCCTGCGGAGACGGAGGCGGTGGCGGTGGCGCAGCAGCAGCCTGAGATGGTGACGGAGGAGGAGGTGGTGGAGGTGGAGCAGGTCATTGAGGTGGGTCAGGGACACGGACTTCGGGCGCTGAACGCCGGATGGCACGTGGCAGGATGTGATAGGGTGCCGACTCAACCGGCGTGCGCGGAGGTCACCGCTTTGTGCGGGCAGAAGGCGCAACCTGGCAGAGGGGCACTGTCCAGATGCTGCAGCGTTAGGGGTTTCGGGTTTTTGAGGTCGGGGCAGGAACCGGTTGTGGGGACGGTGGGCTTTGCGCTGTTCTTAGCCCGGTGCGCATGGATGGCACGGCCTGTTGTGGCACCTGGTGCAGCGAGAAGCAAGGGCTGGTATGCCGGCCCTCGGAGTCTCGGGGCTGAAGGGAAGCACTGATAGGCGAAGTGCTCACGTTCGTTGAACCGTGTGCAGGTTGGCGGTACTGTAGCTGGCTGACGTTCCGCCCCATGTGCTGCATCGTTGCCCCTGCCTTGCACGCAGCCACTGACCATGCAGAACGTGGTGTCGCGCTCCCAAGCGTTCGTATCCAACACGTGGCAAGGTGGGCCCAGGGCGGGCACTTGGAGCGGCGCCTTTGAGGAAGCGTCGTCGGCGTTCCCACCGGCTGATAGACGCTAGACTAGCGCTGCACTACACCGGGCAGGCTGGCACTTGCTGCATGGACTCCTAGGCCCATGTGCGCTATGACAGCCAGTGACGGAGTCATGCATGATACTTACTCTACGGTACGGCCGCTGTCGTACTGGACCGCTGGGCCGTGCGCTGACCCCCACATGCCTACCTACCTGCATCCGTACCCCCCATTCGTGCATTTCTCATAGCCGCATGCCATTGTGCGGTTTAAGCTGTACGCAAATTGCATGCTTGCTCCCGGCCGCCCCCGCCCCCGGCAGGCAAGCTGCTTGTGGGCAGCATCGCTGCCCTGGCGCTGGGCACGCTGGGCGTGGCGGTGTACAGGGCGTGGCAGAAGAGCAACACGGCACGTGCCAAGCGCGTCCGGCAGGTGGGGCGGGGGGCACGGGGGGTAGGGCCGTAGGGGCACATGGGGGCCACGGGGACCTGGGGACCCATGTCAATGTTAGTGCGGGTTTGTCGCCCACGTGGTGTGCGGGCGGTGCTGGGCGCGGCTCTTGCGCGGATGGCCCTGTGTTGGAAGGAAACTGCCGAGTGCTGCGGAATCCGCGGCTTTTGGGGATGCTGCTTACATGGGATATGCCTTTGGCTGCGCGGCACAGGTAGGGAGGATCAGCATGCTCATCGATATCTTGGCGTGTTACTGTACCAGCATGTATGTGCGCCGGCAGCCGCGAGGGACCGAGGACCCACGCCATCTGGTGTAATTTGCTGAAAGCGCCGCCTTTGCTTGTGCACTACCTTTCCCTCTCACGCATTTGCTCTTGTGCCCCCTTTCGCAGATCGACCGCAACCGCGACCTGGTGGACTCGCTCAACAAGTACCTGCCGCAGCAGCGGGCGGCGCTCACCCCCGGGGAGGCGCGGGTGAGCGTTACGGACACGGCAGCAGCGCCCGCGTCCCACAATGCTAGGACATAGCTTGCCGTTGTGACACCGTCTATAGGAAAGTAGCTTGCCCCAATTTGCACTGAGGTGCTCGCAAACGGGCGTCCTTAATGCCCGCCTTCCGTCGCTCCCGAATGCTACCTTCCCGTACAACTGCACCCCACGCCGCTGGTCCTCCCTCCCGATCGTCCAGTGTACTGCCCACCCATAATACACAACGCATACCCTGCCTCACCCTGTGCGATGGCATCATCCGTGCTTCTACGCGACATTGCACACACCGTGGCACGCATTCCTTGTTCCCCTGCCCCTTCTCCTCCTCTAACAGCGCATCCAGCGCTCCTCCGGCTTCTCCGCGGTGGAGGTGTTCCGCAAGTACCTGTGGTACGTGCTGCGGGAGAGGAAGTTCGACCAGGGCGCCGTGGAGGACCTGGTGGCGCTCAAGGTGCGGGTCGGGCAGGGCAGGGCAGGGCAGGGCAGGGCAGGGCTGGGCTGGGCTGGCGCTTCGGGGCCGGGGTGTTCAGGGGCGGCTCAGGGGAGGTAAGGGGCAGCAGGGCGCAGTAGGGGACCTGGTGGTGTTTAAGGTGCGGGGTGGGCGAGTTGTGTAGCGCATTCCGGATCGGGGGTTGCAAAGGGGTGACACAAAAGGGCCCTTACATGGCCTGTGTTGCCCAATGCTTGTAGCCCCTTCCCTGCTACGCTCGAGCGTGAGTTTCCCCGAGCACCAAGTGTAAAACCCCCTCCCGCTTCCCCCAGGTGTCGCTGGGGCTGACGGACGCTGACGTGGGCGAGGCGCTGCGCGAGCGCTCCACCCGCATCTACGACAAGTACGGCACGCTGATGCTCAACACAGAGGGCCTCACGCTCCAGGGCGCGCAGCGCAAGGCCTCCTGCACCGCGCTGTTCCGCAAGGTGGGGGGCCTGCTGGGGCGCGGGTTCCGGGCGGGGCGGTGGATATGCACCGGCTGCTTTGGTGTTGCGGTGCGCAAGTGCGCGATGTGTCAACCTTGCCTGTCCACCATGCAGTTGGTTTGTAATGTTTCGGCTGGTTGGTTTGTAACGTCCCTGTCCGCGCGCACTGCAGGTGCTGTACCTGGCGGAGACGCAGCGGCTGGTGGGTGCTGCAGCCAGCGAGCCGGGCGGCAGCGGGCACGTGGCGGACATTGGCAAGGTGGGAGGGCGTATGGGGTGTATGGGGCGCGCTGGTGGAAATTTGCCAAAGCCAACATCACTCTCTCACTGTCCCTGCCCCTCGGCCACCTGCGCATACGGGCAACAAGCATGTTGCAGCATCCACGACAGGGGCCAGAGGCTCTGCGGCTTCACCAGCACAACCGAACACACCCTTGTGTGTTGGCAACACCCGCGCGCCTGCCAGTCACTGACCTAACCCTGTGCGACTGTGCGGCTGCACGCGTGATGCGCGGCATGGCACGCAGGTCTTCGGGGCCACTGTTGAGGACATGGAGCGGCTGCGCATCCGCAACCTGTACGAGGCGGAGCTGGACCTGGAGGGGCTGGTGGTGGACAGCGCGGACGAGGAGGCCGGGCAGCAGGGGCAGCAGGGGGAAGAGGGGGGCAAGCAGGGGGGCGAGGGGCCGGCCAAGAGCGCGTGAGGATGAGGGGTGGGTAGGTGGAGAAGGCGGGGAGGTGGGCGAGGTTGACGGCAGGTTGCGGTGTGCAGCGGTGTGCGATGGGGCTGGCGCACGGCGGCTGGAGGTTAGGGTTGATTGAGCATTTTTGCGAGTGTGTGGTATTGGTGAGGGGGTGCCAGGGGCGCGTCGAGTGAGATTGTAAAAGTCTTGTTGGCGGGATGGTAACTTGCGGCGGATCAGCATCGCGTATTTCCTCGTGGGAGATGTGCTGTTGATGTAGTTCAAATGGACAATGGGGTGGTACGCATGCTGATTGCCGAGTCTGCTCTGGCTACGACGCTGGGCCAAGGTAATTAGGTGCGCGGGTGGCAGCCCAGCCATCGCTGAGAGGAGGGGTTCGGAACCTATTGGTACCTTGCTACGTTGGAGGGTCAAGGGCGCTGTTGGGTCAAAGGCGCTGATGGGTACACTGCAGGCATCTGCGCTGGAGCTGTGCAGTACAGTAGCGCAGCATCGGGACACACAAGTCACGGTCATGCTGTTACAATGTGTAGTGACTGTCTGTCAGCGTATGCTGGAGAGAACCTCTCCAGTACAGATGTTTGTCGTTTGTTGCACACCTGGTGCTGCTGAAGCGCACCTTGCAAGCGCAACAACATCACATGCGTCATGCCTATTTTGATGCAACTTTCATGGATTAATACCGTACGTGCACAACAATCCACCCTTCTCAACAAGGGTTCCGCCTTTCCGTCCAGCAACTATGGTACACCGTGGGCTGCATGCACACGACGCCAACCTGCCTCAACACCGCACTAGTGCAACTTGCGTCACATGCATGCACCCGCGTCGCTTACACGCGCAACATCAGGATCAAAGCATCAAACCCACACACATGGCATGATCAGGCATGATCCACCTAACACCCGGTCACTGACGCTGCGTATACACCGCCATGCACGCCCGCCATGCCCCATCCATGCCGTATTCGTTCGGGGCATGCCCTACCCCAACATCACCCCATCCTACGCACGCCGCCCTTAAGCCCACAGCTCATCCTTGGTGTCGCTGCCGCTGCTGCTGCCGCTGCCCGCACCGCTGTCGCCGTCGGGCTTGCTGCTGCTGATGGTCACGCGCTTGGTCGGCGGCTTGGGCACCACGCGGCGCGGCAGCGTGAGGGTGAGGACTCCCTTGTCCAGCTGCGCCTTGACGCCGTCCACGTCCACGTCCTCGGGGAGCACGAAGGAGCGGCGGAAGCTGTAGGCGACCCTGGTGCTGCTGCTGCTGCCGGCGGAGGTGGAGGTGCTGCTGGTGGTGGTGGACTGCTGGTCATCGTCCTCGATGCGCTGCCGGCCGTCCTCGGGAGACTCCGCGTCGGCGGCCGGCTGGGGCCAGCTGGAGGTGGTGGTGGCGGCGGGTGGCGTGAACGGGGCGGCAAAGGGGCTGGGGGACTTGCGGGCGGCGGACGTCGCCTTGCGGCTGCCCGAGATGGTGAGGACGTTCTCGGGGGAGATCTCGATGTTGATGTCCTCCTCGCCCATGCCTGGTGGGGTGGGCGGTCGGGGCCAAAGAGGGGAGGGGCAAGGGAGGGGCATGGGTTTAGTACCAGTTGAGCACCTCTGTTGCGTCCAGAGGCTCATTTCCTCAAGAGCGTCCAGAGGCTCATTTCCTCAAGAGCTCAGAGCATCAGGCTGGGAAATACGCAGCGCGATCGAGCATATGACACAAAACAGTGTCAACGGTTTGACGGTGCTGCCTTTACCTGGGCAGTCGGCGGACAGGGTGTACTCCTCCTCCCGAGTGGAGATGTCCATCGATGGCGACTGCTGCTGGACGCTCTTGGCGAGCCACTCAGACGCGAGCATCGGCCCGATAAAGCCAAGACCAGCGATGAGTGGAGACCGGTATGGAGTCATGGATGGACGGCATGCCCTGTAGCGCCGGGTGTCGTAGTGAAATGCCATCGGCTTGACGCTGACGGCCGCGCGGGCTCGGGAGGAGCGGGCCGCGCGAGAGGTAGCGGTGGTGCTGACCGAGCGGGATAGGGTAAGAGCCATCTTACAGAGCTAGGCCTGAATGTCCAGTCAAGGAACTGGGACGGCAGAAGTCGGCGTACAAGTGGTGGACGACGGTTAAGGCTTGTGCGGACGAAACCAGCGTCTGGTTATTGTTACTTCAACTCAACAAAAGTTTGAGCCTGTAAATAATACGTGCCCAGGTTATATACGTTTCTTGCAGCCCTCTCCGGATGCATCGCGTGTGCTCGCGAGAGGCAGGGCTAACGTCAGACCCGCCGATTTCGCACGTCTTCGCGCCGGCCGGCCCTGCCACCCAGGACACACCTTACGCCATTCCGCAAACGTTCCAGAACACAGGACATGCTTCAAATTTACGCTGATCAGATCGCCCTTTTCACTTATGGTAAGCACGCTCAACAAGCAGAACGCTGTAGCCTTCGTGCCAGCCTGCCTGAACCGGCGCGCGTCATGTTCAAGAAGTGGCCAGTGTGGAAACATGGGGACTACGGGACGTTCCTATCCACGCTCTTCGAGAGCTCTGCCCCCTTGCAGTACCCACGCCCCTCTGTCCTGACAGGTGTGGTGGGGACGGACAAGCGCGGATTGTGTGGCCACACCACCTGGACTACTGCAACACAAAATGCCAACGCCCAGTCCCTTTACCCAGTTGCCCTCCCTCTGCAACAGCACCTGCGCACTGGGAGCACTGAATCCAGGCCAACAAGGCTGCCTTGCGTTACATTGGCACGGAGCTTTGCCTGACGCTTGTGTAACCGCCTGCTTATGCAATTATTGGACAAGGGCAGCACGCACGCAGGCCTGCCAAGGCTCCACTGCGTACGTAACTGCATATATATCTTGGATGCTGGTGCCGGCAGGTGCAGGGGCTTTGCAGGGCACCAGATTTACCCCCTGTGCGAGTGCCTCGCGGCCAAGGGATTGCAGCTGCAGCGCGTGCTGCGAGTCCATCTTGGACTGAGGCAGGGAAGACCGACAAGGGAAACGCTTTATTTGCAAGGTTCGTGCACCGTGGGGGACGGCCATGGCAGGTGGCACGCCATGACATGACAGAAAGGGACCGGCCGACAGTAAGGGTGGGTCACCGCAGGGTCACCAGTGTGCGCGCACGCCCACGTTGCCCAGCGTCTTCTGGTGACCCCAACATCGGGTGGAGGTGGGGCTTGGGTGGGGCTTAGTCTACGCCTTTTGGGAGTCCCTGGGAAGTCCGTCATGGGGCTTGGTCCCCTGCACAATCACTCGTACTGGAGTGTGCCCTATGTGTCCTGCATTGGCCGTGGTTACAGCGTGCAGCTCCTGAAGCCGTCGTCCTGAAGCCGTCGTCTCACAGCTACTGCTACTGCGCCGGGCACAGAGTAGTACGGACTCACGATGACAGACTCGTGCATTGTGAGGTTGATATGTGTACCGCAGAGCTATATTGTAATACTGCTTACAGTCCTTGTACGCACTCCCACTTGACGTTTGGCTTAAACCTGGCTGTACCCAACTGTTGCGCTGACCAACATACCCTGTACGCCGTAAAGGCATAACTACTTAATTCATCTCGACCTCTCACATGAATAATCTGCTAAACATGAGGGTCGCTCAAGCGAACAGCTTCCTGCGTCTGCAAACGACAGCGAAACCGCGCTAGAGTTCTGTTGCTCGTTAAGCTACCTCCTTAAAGCACCTTAGTGATCAAAGGATGCGACGACGATCAACACTATGCCCGCCAGGGCGCGGGAACCTGTACGCCATCGCAAGCTGCACGCTCCTCCTTGCCAGCGCAACCCTAGCCATGGATAATCCCGTAAGCAGGTGTCAACCTCTGAATTTTACATAGATCCGACAGCAGCCTGGGCGGCAGGTCACGTACTGCGTGAGCTACTGCACCGGTGACCACCCCGGCCGGGGTGGCGAGAAACACTTGCACAAAATCGATACTAGCACACAGTGGAGCAGCAGTCGTACAAGCTTAAATGGTGCATGTCCCAGATCGTTTCCTCCTTGCTCAAACCCTGGCTCACCGCCCATATTTTGCAGCATGGTGCTTTTGCTGTCGATGCTGAGGGACCTGGTGGGCCTAAGGTACGAGGCATGGCGCGGGCAGGTTGGAACTTACGTGCCTGCTGAGCGTGGCCTATCGCACGGTGAACCGACCCTCAGTGCAGGTTTGCCTCGCCGTACATGTGCGGCTGCACAAGCAAACAGCGCTTGGCTGCTGCATGTCCCACACCTTATCCAGCACCCCCGTCGTTGCACCATTACGCCAGCGCACCTGACTCGCACCTCTCTGCTGCTTTCTGGTCTCCCAGGTGCTAGAGTACTCAAGCGACGAGGCGCACCAGCTGCTGGACACTTCGGGGGGCCCGGGCAACGTGTTTGCCATCTGGGCCACCAACGCCTCTACCTTTGACGAACGTAAGGGAGTGCAAACAGCTACATGTCGGTGCCAAGCCGCCCACTCGGTCCGCACTCTTCCTGTAGAGTGCGCAGACCCGCTGAATCAGTCCGTGAGCATCAGCAGGCAGTGAGCCAACGTCCTGCCAGCGAACAGTTGCATCCTTGCGGTTGCCGCTCCACGGACTGCTTGTTGGCCCCACCCAACGGGTATCTCCCCTCGTCGTCTCATGTGCCCAACTTGCCACTCGGTCTTACCCCTGCAGTGGCCACGCAGTGCGTGGGCTCCATCATCAAGGTGTACGGCAGCCGCGTGCGGCTGTTCGCCAACCACCTCACGCCGGAGGACCTGCGGTCGCGCGGCTGGGGGGCGGCCACGCTGCTCCGCTACAAGCCGGAGCAGGTCATTGTGGTGGGTGGGGCTGGCAGGACGGGGGTGGCAGGGTCGGGGCGCCTGCAGACTGTGGAAAGCTGGGGGGAGGGAACATTGCACCTGGTGCGTGGTGCTTGCTTGCCGGGGCGTGTCCCCTGTGGACCATACACGTTCACCCGTGCCCTGCAACCGTGTTTCCAAGGCTCCCTAGTGGCAGGAAGGCAGGTGAGGCTCCACTGAACCCCCTACACCCTGTGCGCCTTGGCAGGACACCCCGCTCTTCCGCTACTTCACACGCCACCATGACACCATCCGCAACGGCCAGTACTACTTCTCCCACCTCTCTGACTTCATGCGCCTGGCACTGCTGTACAAGCACGGGGGCCTGTACTTCGACGCAGGTGGGTCTTTGCTGTCCACACGGGTCTGTGGGCCGGAGAATTGACGCCGTCTAGGGTGAGGCTCCCTTGGGGCCTCTTGGCCCCGGGTGGGCCTGGCTTCGGCTTTACGGGGACGCTCGGGACCTGTCGGGACCTGGACTTTTGTGGCAGCCAGCCGCAGCGTCACATTGAGCCATGGCTTAGTCCCACTCACAAACCCCTCAACTGGAATTTCGTGGCGCTGTGATATATGCATTGGTTTCTGGTTGCTGCATGCACGCTAGTAGGTCCCGGCCCGCTGTAACAGGCTCTAGCCTACCCTCACGGCTCCTCGGCCACTTTCTTGCAGACGTGCTGGTGCTGCGTCCCGTAAGCGACGCCTACCGCAACCGCCTCATCGTGCACCCGTGGGACATGGGGACCCCCGCCAACCACAGCAGCATTGAGTCGGCCATCATGTACCACGACGCAGGTGCGTATTAACGGCGGGCTGGGGGGTGGGGCATGTGTATTAGTGACAACCCTGGGACAGACCCGGCCCCGCCAACCACAGCAGCATTGAGTCGGCCATCATGTACCACGACGCAGGTGGGGCGCAGAAAGAGGGCTGTGTATTGACGGCGAGGGCATGTGCATGTGTATCAGTGAATGCCCCTGCCCCGACAGCCATAGCAGCATCCAGCCGGCTATCATGCTCCGTGACGAAGGTGGGGATCGGGCGGGTGCAAGGGCATATGGTGGATGTTGGCTAGAACGCAAACGAGGAGCAAAAGGCACCGCTAAGGCGTGCTGCTAGGGGGGCTGCGTGAAAGCGCAAGGCTAGTCGCTTAGCACGTCGAGAGGCAGAAGGACTCGAGCGGCGCTGTGCTCTTAAACACCCCAGGGGACGTCCCCGCCTACCTGTTTGAGGTGATGCGCCTCATAAAGCACCACTACCCGTACAGTATATTTGCATAGGATATTATACATATCTGTTGCAAATTGCTTTCTTATTACCGGCAGGCGACCCCTACCTGTTTGAGGTGATGCGCCTCATCACGCACCACTACGAGCCGGGCTGGTGGGTGGCGGCCGCCGCCTGGCCCCTCACCGAGATCTACAAGCGGGCGCCGCTGGGCAGCCTCAGGCAGAAGCCCGGCCTCATCCCCACAAGCGTGTTCTTCGGGTAGGTGGGGGATACGGTAGCGCGAACCGCCATCATGCGGAAGGCAGTTGTGGAGGTTGTGGTTTGTAACGCACGAAGGCCTGCAAGCTGCGGGTGGGTTGGGAAGACAGGGGGCGCGGGTGCTGGGCAGTTGTATTGGGGTCTGTCGGGCCGGAATATGGGGTTAAGAACGGCGGAACAGCCGTCCAGGGAGTCCATGGAGAACTGCAGTGGTCCGGCCAGTGACATGGTGGCTGATCGCCGGTGTGCAGGCTACAGTACTGGCCGGCGTACGACTTCTGGGACAAGAATGCCCCGATCAAGGAAGAAGACTTTCAGGTGGGCCTAGGGTGTCGGTGTCGAGGTCCGTGAGAGAGCATGCCGCAGGTACCACCCCGACTTGACCGCATCTCCGAAGGCGACGCTGCATCCTCATGGCCTGATAGTACTTATCTCGTAAGCTGCTTGCGTACCTTGTCGCTATTAGGTTACTCGCCTGATGTGTGCGCCTGTCTGGTTATCTAGCCCCCGGCGCCCATCTGGGCCCTTGCTGCCAACCCGCCTCCCCTTCCCTTGTCCCCCGAAGGGCTGTGAGGTGGTGCACCTGTGGGGCTCCGTGGCCCGCGGCTACCACCACAAGCGCAACGAGAGCAGCCCCGAGAACATCAAGCGCGTGCGGGACAGGTGCGCCTGCTTATATTATTTTTTTATTTAATTTTATATTCATGTATTTATAGTGGCAGTATGATAACGACTACATGCGGAGCCCCGAGAACATCAAGCGCGTGCGGGACAGGTGGGGCTAGGGCCGGGGCCCCTGAGTTGTTGGGATGGGTTCGGCCCCCAAAAGATGGGACTGAATGGGATGTGGGTCTGATAGGTCAGGGACCTGAGCAGAGTACGTGACGGTGGAATAGGTGGTGCGCTTGCATGCGTTGGCAGCGTGCTGTGGCGGGCGTGGCACCGGTAGCATAACGCTTGAGCCTTGTACAACCCTTTGCCACGGGGAAACCTCCTTCGTCACTTACCGGTATGCCTCCAGCTCAAGCTGTCGGCAGGTTAATAATGAGGGGGGGAGTTATCTGATGGTCACGGACAAGCTCCAGGGGCTGCGCAGCTGCGCAGGTCCGCCTAGGCATCAAGGTCCGCCTAGGCAGGCGTGCCGGCGTGACATTTCCAAGCAGATTGTCCAAGCCACTCCTCAGGTCCTCAAGAATGCATTGCTCCGCCAGGCTCTTCACACGCCGTTTACACGTACGGTACCGCCCACCTACAGGCTGGACGTGCTCCGTGGCGTCAAGGCCTGCCAGCCCGACGCCCCACGGCTGGTGGACCTGCCGGACAACAAGTGGCTGATGGGGCCAATCACCAACCGGCGGAGGGACCGCTACACACGGCGAATAGTCTAGGGGCGTGAGGGGGCGTGGTGTGTGCTAGCTGCAGAAGACCAACTGACGGTGGTGTACAGCAAGGGGGCTGAACCCGGGGAGGGCCTCGGTCGCAGGAACAAGGGAAGTCATCATGCAGGGAAGGCAGCTCGAGGTTGTTGGACGCTGCCGTGGTCCCCTGTTGGTCCCCTGTGGATCGTTGTGGAAGCCTGGGGTGTCGCGTCGGCGGGGACCGGTTTACGGCAGACACAGACGCCGGGCAGGATACTTGGTGTGTGGAGCTGGGCGTGCTCTTCGTCATTGCGCCAGGAGTGTGTTTGTGAAGGTCTGTGTGAGCAGGTGGTGGCAGATGCCAGCCAACATGTGGCCATGTCCACGGCGCGGTGTATGGCCATGTGGCACGACGGTGATATCTGCAGGTAGTCTGAGAGCATCTTACTTAAGGCTGGTTCTTAGCGCCATGAGCTCGCGATGCAGTATTGCCTTGGCTTATCAGGCAGGCTTTACTAAAAACGGCCAACAGATGTACGGCCGCGCACGGCTTGAGGGGTTTACTTTCTACCCATTCATGAACACGCTTTAAAACTCCATCTTAGTTTTCCATTGCTTTAAGTGTAGCTGTACAAGACTACGTAGTTGCGGGCCGGCCTTGGGCCGTTAGTTCCTTTGCTCGCGCGCCCGCTTGTTCATTTAATTATATTCCATCTAATCGACATCCCACTGCTGGTTGCCTTTCTAGTTCTACACTTTCATTCGGGCGGGCGGGGTTACTCGAGTCTCACTACAGCCTTATCGCACCAGGCGCCTTCGTTGCCGGCAGCAACAAGACTACCCAATTCATTTTCGCTGGAATGTTACAGATAGGGCAACCGAAGTGGGCGATCGGAGGGGGAGTACTATGTGTTCTGCTCGCCATTCTGATAAGCGGCCGAGGCGTGGCTGCACGCGAGCTGTTACAAGAAGGACCAAAGGCAGAGGTTAGACACGGAACGCAAGCGGAGAAGGTGAGTTACATTATAACGATACTCCTGGCGGGAAGGACTCGCGGCATCGGCGAACAACAGGAGATAACACACACGACAACGCGTACAGCCCGAGTGTATACCTCAGCAACCCTGGATACTGCGTGGGTGTGTCCCACGCGCTCCACCCATGGCAGTTCGCTCCTCAGTTCCCCGGTCGCTCGCGCCTTGTACGCTGCTGCTGGTGCAGCACACCCGCCACACCATCGCATCCGTTCATCGCAAGCATGTCCCCCCACCCCTCTCTGGCCCCTTCTCTATCGCTATGCAACGGGCCGGCTGCCTGAGTGCTGAGCCGTAAGGGCATCTGGCTGGGAACAGGCCACACCATGTGCCGTTGCCACCCGCGCGTCATGGCCTCGCGCATATGCTCCCTTCTCCAATCAAACCCACCCCATGACCAGGTGCACGCGCGCATCTCCCCCATCTGTTGTCCCCGCGCAGTTGATCCAAACTGCTGACGTCGTGGAGAAGGGGGACCCCGGCTACTACACGCTAGGCTTCTTCGCGGGGATGCGGCCCGAACAGCTCTGCCCCCTGGTACGCGTACCACACAGCGCGCGGATCAGGGGTTACACAGCAGGGGAACCGGGTGACCAGGCACAACACATGGGAAGCAGGGATGGAAGCGCACGGCAACAATGCCTGAGGCAGCAGTTGAGGCGAGGACAAGGCAACAGCTGGCGCAAGTGCGTTTAGCAGTGCGAACCCGTGTCGGCTGCTTTGTCATGCCATGCAGCTTTGGAGTAGCTAGGGGGTGGCGTGCGATGGGCAAGGAAGGGGCTCCACCCTCACCCGCAAGGGCAATGACAACTAGGCACCAGTCGGGCGTCACGTGACGGTGCTACCCTGTGGCTAGCCAAATTGAACAGGGCCCGGTAATGACCCTGGGGAAGTGGGGATACCGCATTCAAGTGCAGCCGCTGCCAGGGTCCAAAGGCAGTATGAGAAAGCAGCATTTGGACTGACAACACCGCAACGCCGACGCCTCAGGCTCTGTTCCGTCCCGCAACAGCAGTGTACCGCCAGTGTCAGTTCCCCCACCTCTGCATCTGTCGCAACCAGCCCGTTGCACGCGTGTCCACGCGTCGGAGGCACCTGCCGCCCCGCCCACAACGCCCACGTGCGCACGTGTCTGCCAGGTCTCCTCGTGGCGGCGGTACGAGTACGGCCTGTCTAAGCTGGTGGTGTTCGTGCACACGTGGGAGGTGGAGCCCTTCTCAAAGGCCTTCCCCGGGGTGGAGTTCCACGGTGTCACGGACTTCCACACGGAGGCCGTGAAGCACAGGTTCTTTGTGTACAAGGTGAGGTGGGGTAGCAGAGTTGGGGGCAGGGGCGGCGCTGGTCACCAGAGGGGGGGTAGGAGGCTGCATTGTCGGGTTCAGGGTGGGAAGGGTAAACGGAGTATATTGCTGCGCTGGAACTGCCCGCGCCAAGGTGGTCTGAAACAGTGTGTGGCTTAGCTTAGGGGATGGAAAGCGCGCAGGCTACGGCCCAAGTGGATTGTAGCCCTGTCCAGCGGCAGGCCCCGCTTTGACGAGCCCAAATGAGCAAGGCCCTTGGTCCGTAACCAGGCACTCCTTTGGTGCTCCACCTCAACCGCTGCTGCCGCCTGCTGCCGCTGTTGCCGCTGCCGCCGCTGCCGCTGCTGCAGGAGTACATCGACGCGCGCGTGCACTTGATAAAGGGTGTGCTGCTGGCCGACATGCGTGACGGTGTGTTCAACCGCCGGGGCTTCTTCGACTCGCCCTCCGCCGCCGCGTCCGTCAACAAAAACTTTGTGGTGTTCGTGCTGGAGGGCAACCTGGGCAAGGACGGCCAGCCAGAGTGAGTGCGGCATGGATACGGCCGGCCCGTGGCCTTGAATGCACGGGTTGCGCTGTGCTTCATGCAGCTTGGGGAGGATAGGAACGTCCTGTTCCGCACTGCGGTCCAGGTGCCGGGTGCGCACAGCCGTGCACGTCGGCGCCGTCTTGCCATTCCGCCATCATCTTACCTGACTTTGGTCTGGTGCTGATCGCCCCAGGCATTTCACCATGGGCCAGTCCGACCTGAACACGGAGTGGGTGGGCAACTGCTTCGGTATGGACCTGGCCAAGGACATGGGCAAGGCACCCGTGACGTGCGCCGGAACCACGTACGGCAGCGGAGAGGTGAGTCAGAGCGCAAGGCATTGTCCCGGGAGCCCGTGGCCGAGGGCAGGGTCCCTCACCGTCTGGAGACGGCTCAACCCGCTGCATCCAAGCGGGCGACTTGGTGCCCTTGTCACGCGTCAGGGCAGCAGCCGTGCCGCTTGTCGCTCTGGGGAAGCTGCGCAGGAGCGCTGTCGCGCTGCTACACCCTCGCCTTGCGTGGAGTCCTTGTACGCACATGGACAAGCGTAACCGGTTGATGCAGCATCCGTACCGGAACACCAGATGCACCCCAGAATTGCACCCTGACCACCACCTGGCTGGCCCAATTTCCCTTTTGGTGCACGTGTCGCACACGCAGGCAATGCAGCTGTACACCAACGCCATGGTGTCGTTCCTCAAGGCCAACATGAGCTGCAACGACCAGGGCATCCACATCTACATGCTGCACAAGCTGGTGCTCAAAGGCCGCACGCGCTTCAAGTGGGTGCGGGGTGTGGCCATGCCAGGGTGAAGTTCACTTCAGGGCGCATACATGCCAAGCCCTGGACCTGAATTACCTACCCAGCAACCGGCGGCTCGCGTACAGTGCGCTTAGTGAAATAATGACCGGCGGCACACTGTGTTGACATCCTTTCTGATTGCCGTCCGCCCCATCCTCAGGGGCGAGGCCCACGGCCAGGGCCAGTCCGCTGTGTACACAGCTACCTTCGGCTTCCCCATCGAGGTGGACCAGTACGGTGCCGCCCAGGTGCGCCGTACGAACGACCAGACCAAGGAGGAGCTGCTCTTCGTGCCGTGGTTCATACACCAGTACGACAGGAGCAAGGACCTGGAGAAGCGGTTGCACGCGGGGCTCCCCTGCTTCAACCACACCACCTTCTGGTAGGGCTAGCCGGAGCGCTCCTGGAGGCGGCGTTGTGCTGCGCTGCCTGCCTAGCTGCAAGTGCATAAACGTTGAGCGCGCCTCGCATAAGGGGTTCCCGCGTGGTCCCGGCAGAGACTGGTGAATCTGCGAGCGTCGAAGAACGGTGCGTGGACAAGCACCTGGAGCGTGTGACGGCCTTTGGGCGGTTGGGCTATGAGCCCTGCATGGGGACTTCCGTGCTTCAGCACCTGGAGCTCGGGTGGCGGAGCCACGCCACGCGTTACCCCCCGGCAACACGTTTGTACCGCGAGAGGGGCAAATGCTGCCTCGTGAGCACCAGGCGTGGGTGCGATAGTGACTGGGGGCCGGTGTGTGAGGTGCCTGCGGTGCAGTGGGGTAGTGCCTAACGGCTGAGGGGGGATGCTGCCCTTTTATTGCGCTTGCTGGACGCTCGTAGCTGCCCAGTCCCCGACGACTGGGCTGGGGGCTGCTGGTGTTCATGCACCCGCTGTGACGGTATTGACTCCACAGAGGATGGACATGACAAAGCATGTGCGGACGTATAGGCGCCTGGGGCAGCGCATATGCTTGGATGTAGGTGGGTTTCGTTGTTGGGTAGCTTCGGTGCTGGCACGGTTGGGTGCATTTAGCCTTTTTTGTTGACACTGCTGGGCGGGGCGTAGCTTTGGGGCTGCTGAGTGGGGGTGCCCCATCCAGGCATCGGTGTAAGTGACCCTGAGGGTAGGCAGGTATGCTTGACTCCAGGCAGGTTGCCATGCTATTATACTTAGGGTGCGTGACCTCGAAAGCTTTAGGACCCCGGAAACGCCAGCTGGGCGGCTTTGCCTGGCGCATTGCGCAAGCGGGTTGGGACTGCAAGGGGAATGGGGGCTGTGTGGTAACGTGTGATGCAGCGTGAGCAGCAGTGCGCATGTTGATGCGGTGGCGGAGGGCGCTGGATGGTGCAATGCAATAATGCTGCATTCGACACAATTGGCAAACTGGCGCACTTATCAGAGCTCTTTACTGCATTTCTGCGGTCCTTGGTTATGTGACGGATGGGCGGTATGCCGCTGTGCGCCCTCTAGCTCGTCAGCTGTCCGACATTTGCATGCATTGCTGTGAGCTTGAGGGGCCTTGGTGCATGACGTGAGTTGGTGCAAAGCTTCTCGGCATGGCAGAGGTACTCCCTGTCACCAGGGCCTGTAACCAAGGAAACATGCTCGTTCTGACGGAATCCAGCAGTGCCCTGCCACACGCCGCTCCGCTTCGTGCCACGTAGCGCAAGAAGAAAGGCACTCAGGGCTCTGACTATGTCAAGGTTGCGCCGGAGCTTGAAGACCGTTACAAAGCATGTAAACCATACTTAGCCATCACATTTATGCAATACGCCTGCTCTCAGGGCCAGCCTGCTTGCTCGCATGGTAGGGAGGTAACAAGCATGTGGTAACTGGCAGGACAGCTGCGGACAAGTTACACGGGTTTTCCTTGCACGGCCCACGGGTCGGCTATTGTAGCCTCGCACTGCAACCGAGTGCTACGCAACAGCTTGGCGTGCCAGCATCGGCACTTCGGCAGCCTGCAGCACAATTACGCCCGTGCCCTCCGACGCAACCCTGTGTTCCCGCCAGGTGCGGACAAGCTGGGCCAAGCGGCACAGAGTCCTCTCATAGTTTGTACCTCCGGTGTATCGGCTGTCGTGCACTCACATCTCGGAACGGCGCTTCTGCTCTCCTACATAATTGGTTGCGTTTGCCGAGGCTGGCCGAGAGGGGTCACAGTGAAGCACGCTCCCCGCTCTCCCACTGTCTCTCACGCCCCAGGCGGCGTGTGCACGGACAGCCTACGGCGACCGAGTCGTGTTCGACCCTGTTCGACCGCGACAGCGGCAAACCGGCGACGCTTGTCTGGCTGGACGTCAGTACTCGCACACTAACGCACACAACACCCTCCAGCGCACAAACCCGTGGCCTGCGCATGAATGCGGCCTTCACATGGGATTGTGTCGATAACACTATTTACGAAATCGGCGATCAGCACGTACACGCATGTATGCAGCAAAGCAGGCAAGGTGACGCACTACAACAAATGCTTCAAGGTGAAACCCGAAGCAGGGATGCCATGGTGCAGGGTGTGCACAATACCGCACCCTTGATGCACAACGCATCCACAGAAGCAACAACCGGCGGGCCGAAGATGAATCGCGCGCCGGAACCCCACTCCACACCCCCATCATGCAACGCTTACACTGCCACAGCCATCATGCTCGGCTCTCACGCTATGCTACAACCTTACTCATGCACCCCAGCAGTATCTCTCACCTCAAACCGGTCACTGCACAACGCACCAACTGCCCATTAGAACACATACCTGGTCTGCCCGTATCGGCCTCCTGTGTAGCTTACGCCCAAACACAACGCTGCCGTTGCTACGGCCTGAGCTTTGCAGCCTCATTGCTCCAGCTTGAAAGGCCACAGCCTCTTGCTACACACCAGAGCTCGCACCCCTTCCCAGCGCGGGAGTATGCTGCCTGCTCCTTTTCCACCGCCTCCTGCCCTACCTGAGGCATTGCGGCGATGCTGCAACGGCCGCCCTACTGCTCTTTACTCTTCCTCGCCGGTGGGGAATCATCCAGAGAAGCCGAGGCTTGGCCCTCGCCCCCATTGGGCTTGATCTTTGCGTAGTCGTGCGCCTCGCCCTCCTTTTTGAACCCCTCGCTGCTCCCCGCCACAGCCTGGCGCAGGAGCCTGGAGGAGCAGCGCGCGAGGGCGAGGAGGGAGTGTGTGAGCGAGCTACGCAACTTGGCGCTGGGCTTTGAAGGAGACCGCTTTACGTTTCGCTCGTCCAGAGGGCTGCACTGATGGCTCCAGTGGACATTCAAGTCCGCGCTGGCATGTTGTTAACGGTTGCTAACTGCGGTCGGGCAACCGTGCGGCGCACAATGCTTGTGGCGCTGGCCTAGCAGCTGCCCCGGTTATTCGCCGTCCGGGTAGCACGTGTGCATGTGGCTGATAGAGTCGCTTGTGTGGTCCCAGGCCACCAGGGCAAAACCTAGTACCTAGTACGGTATGCCCCTAACGCCCAAGGGCGTACGTGAAGGCAGCAGGCAGTCGCCGCGCCCTGCCTCCCCAGCCGCACGTTGGCCCGTACGCATACCCACGTTCACGCCCGATGAAATCCAGTGCCCCAGCCCTGCCAATCGAAAGTACAGAACTCATGCCCACGCCAGCCCACGCAGTTTGAAAACACGTTTGAGCTCCCTGCCCCACACTGCTCCCCGCCTTACCCCCCTTTTCCCCTCCTCTCCCCTCACCTGATGATGCCCATGAACCACTGCACCTGCATAACCTGCAGCACCAGCAGCAGCGCGTTGGTGACCAGGTACACCGGCAGGTGGGGGCCCAGGAAGGAGGGGCACGACACGTAGCTCTGGAGCAGCGTCCTGCGGAGAGGGGCAGGGTAGGGGAGGGCAGGAGCAGGCAGGAAGTCGACACACGCAGTATATTCGCAATGGCTGTACGGTAGCAGAGGGATCGGGCTTACTCCCGCAGCGCCTCTTTCCGCCTTTCCGCGCCTGCGCGGCACACGCGCCAGGCGGCCTACAACCCGACTAGTACCCGAGCAGCTCGGCGGGCGAATGTCCTTGCGCCCAGCTTGCAAACGCAACGGCGGGCCCATTCTGCAGCATGTAGTACGGTGCCAGCTTTTCGGAACTAACGCAGTCCGCCCTCTCGCCTATTTGCGACGCCTCTGCTGCCATTCCGGACCGACTTTACGCTCTGAGCAACAGGAGGGGGTAGGGAGCTGGCCCCCACTCTGCTGCCATCCCTCCCGAATTGAACTCACGCTCTGAGCAGCAGGAGGGGGTAGCCCACGATTCGCGACAGGAAGAAGCTAATGGCGAAGGCAAGGAACGCGAGCTTGTCCAGGGGGCTGCGTGGGAAGAGGGAAGCATCAGGGCAAGGACGATTGTGGCCAGCCGTAAACGACGGGTCGTTGTCTGGTGCCGAGGACACGGCCTAGCGCAAGCGAGTGAGGTGTTGCGCTAGGGCACGGGAACTTGCGGCCGTCCCATGGAAACCGGTAGGTGAGCAGCGCACGGCCACGGGGGCATTTAGGAAGGGCAATCTGCCCCCACGGCCTCTCATGAGCTGCCTTGATACTGACTGGTGTGCGCACGCGTGTGCTTACCCATAATGGTACTGGTAATGTACGGACCCCGTGCACTGCTCCAACTACCGTACCACTCGGCATTACCTGGCAACAATCTGGACGTCAGGAATGAGCTCTGAGCCTCCCCCACCCACTCACTGGTCCATGTAGTGCAGAACCTTAGCCACGTGCAGGAAGGGGTTGGTCAGGTTGAGCAGCACCAGCACTAGCACGCCTGGGGAAGGGAGCGCAAACCGACAGGCATGCAGCCAGCGAGGAGAAGCCAGGTGAGGGGCAGGGCCCAGCAGCAGCGCACGTACCGCCGCACGTGTACCAGGCCCCAGTCATGCCGTTCGACAATCGTGCCGGTTGCAACGTGTGCCTTGCCTTTTCTGCTCTTGACAAGGAGCCCCTTTCGACTGTATTTGTGGGCACTATTATCGGGCCTTGGGGGGCCTGCAGTCCAGACGCAATGCAGCCCATGCCGCCGTAAGGCCCCGCTGTACCTACCTGCTCTATGCAGGTTGAGTAGGAAGGACACCAGCAGCAGCGATATGGTGGAGGCGTGGTGCAGGTGCATCTGCAGGTTGTCCTGCATGCCCATGCCTGCACGCATCCGGGGCCACCAGTGAACGGCCAAGGGCGGAGGAAGGTTGCGGTAGCAAGGCAGACGCAGTGTAACGGTTGACGTACTGTGGTCGCAAGACAATCGGAATAAGGATGAGCGGAAGCAGGTGAAGTAAGGACATGGTACACGCGTGTGATGTGTTAATGTTAACTGGCAGCGGTATGGCCCGGGGCACCGGCTGGCGGTATGTCAGGGGTGCTTGCATCTGTGCGGTACCGGTCCTTGTCCTGCCCAGCCTCCCACTCAACCACCTACTCAGCCAATCAGGTACGACCCAGATGGTGCATTGTGAAGTCGTGCCCAGTTACTCACTCCACTTGTGCTGATGAGGTACTTCCGGTACAGTTTGACCCACCCAGCTCGTGCTTTATGAGGTAGTGCAGGTACCAGCCGAGCTCCACATTGTAGAAGAGGGCGACCGTGGGGTGGCGAGCCCCCGCGGAGCCCGGCCATCCGCGGAAGCAGTCGGCCGTGCCGGACAGGCCGCAGCTGCCATGGCCCTCGACCACCGCCCTGTGATTATAGGGAGAGTGGGGGGAGGCGGAGGTGGGCAGACACGTACCATGAGGTTGCTTGCGGCGGGGCGCTGAAGGTGCCAGGGCGATGTGACACACGAGCATTGTAGGACCCAGTTCAACTGGCGCGTTGGGTCGCTTTTTCAGCATAGAGTGAAGTCTGAAACACAGTCTGCTAAACTGAGAGGAGGGATCTGGGCGCTAGGTGGAGGGCAGGAAGGTGTCGGAACTGTACTGGCGGACACGTGTGGATGTGGAGTACTTCATCACGGCAACCAGCCCAACATACTTACGTGGTCTGGTACGCGAAAAATCCAACCGTGACGCCCACCTGCAATGACGTCAAGTCATTGAGAGTTCAGGTAGTGAATGTGTGGGCCCAGGTGTTGGCAGGTGCTGGCAGCTGGAGGGGCTGCCCGTGGCAACACAACGACACAGCTGACCTGCCTCGCTGTCGACGAAAGCGGCACCCGGCGACTCACCGTAGCTCCTATGATAGCATATCCCTCTTCTAACACCTTCTCTTGCAACCTGGGCCGACCGCACATGATGTGAAGGGTCAGGGCGAGTGCTGAACCATCAACATGTAGCGAGTCCGAACGCAGACACACCCGTGGTCCTTCACACCGGCTGGATGTGTTCTCCAGTATCTTCGGATTGTACTGTAGAAAATAAAGCGCAGCAGCAACCACCCGATGGCGAACCTGTACAGTCGATTGAAGGAGATATTTATTCGTTAAGCGGCTTGCGCCCTGGTCGTCAAGCGTGCTGTCATCTAAGCTGTACCGTACCCGAGAGCAGGTAAGAGATCAACGTAGTTGTCACGAGCAAGGGCAAGAAGCCCCTCGTCTGCTTGCGACATACTTCGGGCGTGAGGCCAACCGGAACCCCTAGAAACAAGTAAAGCGGTGTATGCGCAACTTATGTACTGTGATGGCAAAGCTGTTGCAGGTTGACGAAACGCAAATGTCGTCACAGATGCGGTTTTGGTGGTTTGCCTGTGACTACAGCCCTCAGGCGCTTCGACACGAGGCCCCCAGGCGCTTCGACACGGATTCGTTCTACCATGGGGTGAGCGGATGCAGTTGCAATATAGCCTCAAAAATTCATATCGCAAATCTCTTCTTGACATGTTGCATGTGCTGTTGACTGCTTGCCCAGCTGTCGGTGTGTCGTCGTGTCCTGGCACGTGCTCAGGCTGCAGCGCCAGCTGTGGCTGCCTGTGCCATGACTGTGCTCATCAGGTGCTAATGCTGAACATGGCTTCATATGACGACTTGTGACAGGTACTGTACCGCAGCGTGCGGCAACCTGGAACTACTCGACGGGCATTGGCATGGTCTTGGCAAGCTCTGTCCTGAGCCGTACGTCTCTCCATCTCTGTCCCGCACTTCCATGGTTGCCCATGCCCCAACATGCCTGGTTTCCGGCCGCATGCATGAAGCCATGCCCGCTCAAGGCTGTCACTTACATAATCTGCACCTCTCTAACATAACACACTCTCAGCACGCACCACATCTACAAGGAACCGCTTTCCACTGCAACATCCCTGAGCACCGTCGCCTACTTCGCCAATCTTAGCCGCTGTGGAGAGCGTGTAAATAACACCATATTACAACATGGCTGGACGCCCGCCAGCCTACGGGCCTGTGCGGCGAGCCCTGGGCAAAGTCATGGACTGGGCCATGGGAAAGGAGGTGGTTGGGAAGGATGCTATGGGCAACGTATATTTCAGGTGAAATAACAATTTGCGCACTGGAAAGTGCTACTGAGCTTTCGCGATGATCAAAAGCCCTGCCTTTCGTATCGTTCTCCGCATCTTGTGTTCATTGCCTTGTATCGTTCGCATCTTGCGTGTTTATCGCGTGTGCATGCCGCAAAGCGAAGCTCCTAACGTGGATGAGCTATCTATGGCCAAGTTGGCGGCCAAGCGACTTGTGAAGTTGTCCACGGCACACCTCCACGCCACCACGCAACACTCCGCCCGGCCGCCTGTGACGCTTGTCCTCGCTCGACGCTTGGGGGGAAGCAGGCAGTGCACCACAAGTAACCCACATTGCATATGATCCCCACATTTGACTCGTCAACGTCCGCACCTGCACCTGCACCCCGCAACCCTTACTGTGCCCTGGAGCTGTGAAGGGCCCTGAGTTAAATGCCCGCGATGACACGCCCCGGCCCCCATCTACTCTTAGATGGCACGAGGGCTACGGCGACTCACGGATGGAGCGGCGGGAGGTGCAGTGGTCAGCAGAGCACATGTTCTATGACCCCAAGGTGCGGCGGAGCGGGGATGGAGGGCTTCCAAGTTCGCACGGCGGCACGGTTGCTGACGGCATGCTCTGGTCCGGGTGCGCGGCTGGGTAGCCCGGTCGTAGCAGTTGAGTTGCTGCACTGGTGTCCGTGCGGCTGGGTACGGCTGGATAGGCTTGCTGGTCGGGAGCTGCACGTAGGTTGGAAGGGGAGGGGGCCATGGGGCTCGCTTTTTTCCAGCAGCCCTAGGGGCTGCTTGACCCTCCCCGGCCAGGCACGAACGCATACCACTGGATGGTTGAGTGGTACATACAGCTATGGGACTTGAAGGCCAGCTGCAAAAGGGGCCGCCAGTAGTCTGAGCTGCTCCTCAGCAGCCTGAGCGTGGCTGTGTGGTGGCACGTGCCCAGGCCCAGGCGGCACCGAAGGCAGCTAGGGCGGGGTGTATGGGCAGCTGTGCAGCTCCTGTCCCGGTTTGCTCTCAGCCACGCGAGTGCGACCCGTTCTTGCTGGCTACACATCCGTTGTTCGGTCACAACCATGGCCTACCTGCAGCTGACTGATGATGCATTTCTCGCCGTTCAGGACATCCCGGCTGAGTGGCGCATGTGGCTTAGAAAGCTCCGTGAGGACCCGCCCAACGACGAGGAGCTGCAGCAGTGAGTGCGCCTGCTGCCGCGTGCGAGGTTCAAGGCGGTAAAGCGTCTCCGAGCCTCGTGCTTAAAGTGTCTGCATGGGAGGAGTTGCATAACGGAATTGCATCACCTGGTCTTTGTGGAAAACCGGGCCTAGCCAGGTCCCGTCTCAGTAAGCCGGATTGTAGCTGGTGAAGAGATGCAAACTCATGCGTGGCAAGCTGTGCCGTGCCTTTGGCCGGTAGTTATCGGCCGCCTAAGGAGCCCCCCATGGCGCGAACGCACACCGTGTCCACGAGTGCGTGCGGGTAACGCAGTGCCTTGCTTAACCCGCTTCCCGCGCCTCATCGTGTGACGTGCACGTCCGTGCCGCAGGAACGCGGCCAAGACCGCCGCCTACAAGGCGCGGGTGGCGGCGGTGGAGGAGGCGGAGCGGCTGCGGCGGCTGCGGCAGCAGACCGTGGGCACGTCGGTGAGTAGCTTGTATCCACAAGTGGGAAAGCCAACCTGGCTCAGTTTCAGGGATGTTGGTGGGTGGGTGGGTGGCACGGGGTGGCGCCTGGCAAGGCCGTAACGTTACCGTACGCCACGGCTGCGGGCCGGATGGGCAGGTGCCACCGCCTAGTCACTGATTCCTGCTTTGTCCTGTTGCTTAGCGGCCACCTTGGGAGCCGCACCGCTGCAGCGCCCCGCGTGAAGGTGCTGCCGTACTGGTGCAGGAGGGCGCCTTGAGATCTTGACTTCGCGGTACAACGGCTGACAGCACAATGCACCCACGGCTGCCGCTCCTGGCCGCCTGCTCCCTGGCTCCCACTGCACCCAACACTGCCGAGGCTGGCGCATCCCCACCTCCAATAAGTGCTCCCGGCAACCTACGGTATTCTTATGCTCTCCGCTTCCGTGTTACCGCGCTTTGTTTCCCCTCCTCAGGACCAGCACGCGGGCGCCCAACCGGACATGTCGCGCTTCCTGCAGCAGATGGGCGCGGGGGCAGCGGCGGGGCCGGCTGCAGGGGCAGGTACGTGTGGGCTGGGAGGGAAGTGACAGGGGCATGTGGTGCCCGGCACGTCAGCTCCGCTTGCTTCGTAATTGTGCATATGAACAGCGGCATGCTGCAAGGAATTGCTGGCGGCGGCAGTGTGCGTGTGAAGTACGGCAGCTGAACCGGACGGAGGACCTGCAGGCTGTGCTTGGGCTTCTACAGCTGTAGGAGACCAAGGAAAGCGCCTTCTGTACGCAGCAACGCTCTGTGCGCGCCGAACACCGCTGTAGGTGGCTCGGGTCCAGCTGGGGCCCAGCGGCAGCAGCAGCAGCCCCCAGGCGGCGAGGCGGAGGGCGGCGCGCGTGGGGAAAACTTCAAGCCGGACACGTGGCGGCCGGGGTCCTGATGAGGGCCTGCGCAAGATACAAAAGGATGACGGCCCAGGGCACGCTGTGCAGGGCGGTAGCGCTTAAGGCAAAGGCCAGCAGGGTTCAAGGCGAGTGTCTGCGTGTGGCGCTTGATCCCAATGGCGCGTGTACACGCAGGGTTTGAGAAAGGGTGCGTGGGCTGACAATGGAGTTGCGTTGCTGGGGGCAGGGGGACGGACACAGCGCAACGCGGCTATGCTTGCTTATGCAACGTGGCTGACACCTACTGCTGCTGCGCCTGTCACAAAAGAAGGAGGGAAGTCTAGTCAGAGCAACGGGGCGGCATTTTTGCGTACTGCGTCCGCATTGATACGCATTTAATGCGCTATCTCCTTCACCGGAGGGGCTCGGAGGAGCTGTAGCTATTTGACAGTTAGCACGGCGCCTCGGTGTTGCAGCGGCGCAGGCCCCAAGAGGCTCGGAGGGACCCGTACGAATGCTCATGACCTTCCACTGTCAAGGTGCTTACGCATGGTGGCAAAGTGTGCTGCCGTGGTGCGTTTTTCAGCCATGGCCTGGGAGGATAGGAGGCCAACACCTGTTCGTGCAGAGCGCACAGCCGTTCGTAGGCTTAGGTATGGGCGTTGAGCTGTTGGTAGGTTGATAGTCAAACGTAATCCAGGGTAGCAGCTAGCCGTCTCCCTACGCCCCGCAGTCTCCCCCACCGTCGCCGCTTCCCTCAACTCCCCCCAATGAGATAGTTCCGCCTAGTGATATGGCGGCGCGGCTCGGAGCAAATGGCGACTGCAGATGGTAGTACGGTGTGTTCTGCTGACGCTGGACTGACTGTGGCCGTGCCCATGGTGACCCTATCTGACAACGGGCACTATCTGCGCAGCTGCGGTAATGGGGCGTGACAGTTGCGTACCTGTGCAGGGTATACCGCTTGTCGGTCGCAACTTTGTTTCATGTACGGTACCCCCTGGCTGCGTTGGCCTTCCTACTCACGCGCTGACTGCAAGTTGCCACAAAAGGAGTGATGGCGCGGTTCCCTGTGTGTCACGCATGTGCAGGGTGTACGGCACATGGACAGCACTTGTGGCAGGTGTCGGGTGCCATGTGTCTGCAGCACAATGGCGACGGGGCGCGCGACAGGCAACGGGTGCGAGGGTACCTGCATGCGTGCAAGTTGGAGGCGTAGCCATGTTACACAACACCTGGGATCTATCGCTTGCAGCTGGTCGCCGATAGGTGCACAACAAAGAAGCAGTGCTCCGCGCGAAAGGTGCTGCCCTGCTTCACTCGGAACGCAAACCAAACCGCTCCCAAAGGCCCACATACTACCACTGCCTGATGGCACGTGCAACTGCTACGGCTTTTGCCACCTCAGCCCATTGTTACCTGCATTCGACATCAAATTATTAGCAACCGAAGTTGCAGCAGTACACCGGCGGCACCCGAATGTACAAGGCCCGAATGTACCAGGCATGTACACACCGCGACTGTCCCGCGCGTAGACCACACGAGGCAGCGATGCAAGCACCGAAGCTGCAGGCCGCAGAGGCCGGCACGCATCCGAAAGTGTACGAAATGACATCTATCATGCAGCCCTGGCAACGCCCATATAAGGCCGCCTTGTGCGGGCGCTGAGCAATAGATCGTTGCGGTGTTTCGTGTGTATCGAAGGGGATGCTGCCACTGCCAAAGCACCTGAGGCGACGCGCCAAGCCGCCAGGACACATTGCGGACCTGCCTGCAGCTCATGCAGCTCTTCACCGGCCGCCTAGTAAACCGCCGACAGCCCAATGTTGAGCCAGCACAGCGGGAGCAGACCGTACACCACACGAGGTGGGAGGAGCACGCAGGCACGGGCTGCACACGCGCCACGTGCAACAAGACACGCCACCGCTACAGCACCAAGAACCAGCGACGTGCACCAGGCAACGCAATAAACAGCTGCACGCAAGGGCCCTCACAGCACAGCACTGCACAGCACCGCATAGCACCGCACTGCACGGCGCCACTGCACAGGGCACGCAACGCAGTCACCAAGATCACACGCACGCCCACAGGTGTACACACCCGGTCCTTTGCAGTCACCGCCCGCACACGTCCGCGCTCCGCTCAGCGAATGCTAACCAAAGCCCCGTCTCAACCCACAGGAACACCGCTAGAGGAATAGCATCACGAAAGCGCCATGTACCCAATCGACTGGTGGCTGCGTGTAGCAGGTGATGCAGGACCCGTGGCTTACACAACCCACTCGCCCACTTTCCATTGAGCTACCCCACACGGGTCAAGAGCTAGCGTCCGAGTGCCGGAACCGCCGCCACCAACGCCGCTACTGACACCGCCCTGCACCAGCCTAGCTCAGGCTGCGCCGCACTCGGGCGCACCCGCACTGCACCCGCACCGCACCCACGCGCAGTAATCCTCCCAACAACCCGCCGCTCCCGCTTAGGCGGCGCCGCCCGCCGCCACCTCCGCCGCCAGCTGCTTGTCGAACTGGTACACGCCCAGGCCCTTGCCCACGCGGCGCAGCTGCGACACGTACTCCGACACCTTCTTCACGGCCTCAACCTGGGGGGAGCGGAGGGCAGCAATGCGTGGCGGATGACAGAACAGGTGTGCCGGTATGGTCGTCGTACATGAGCTCAGTGGCGAACCGCAAGCACTACAGTCGAAGACGGCCCCTAACTAACGTGCGACGCCCGCCGGTGCCCTCCTGCCGCTGCCAGCAGGCCCCAAAAAGCCCATGGCATGCTCCTTAGCCACCTATTGTCCGTGCCTTACGCTCCTGGCGCCCTATTTCTGAGCTATCGGATTCCTTTCCCCCGGATCGCTCCTCACAGGTACTGCAGTCAAGTGTTTTCGGTTACTGTTGCCGCTCTCCAGTTGCTCCCTCCGCCCAGCTGCTCCATAGCAGGTCCCCCTCCCCCTTTCCCAACATGCGCAGTTCATCCCCCTTGCGCTGTCCCGCCCACCTCCTCCGCCAGCAGGCTCCCACTTATGCCCTTCACTCAACCCACACCCAGGCCACCACGTGCCACTCCCCCTACCCCCAGCGAGCAGGTCCCCCTCCCCTTCCGCCCATCTGCCCACCCCCCAACACTCTCTTTGCTCCCAACGATACTGGCACACCGCCCCACTCCTCCCTCCCCTCTGACACCCCCACCTGCTCAGCCAGCAGGGCCCCATGCTCCTCCCCCCCCTGCCCCTCCCCTCCCCCACCTACCCGTCGGTGATCCCCCCCCCCCCCCCCCCCCCCCCCCTCCCCCCCCCTCCCCCCTTTCCCCCCCCCTCTCACCTGCTCGGCCAGCAGGTCCCCCTCCACGAAGTCCGCCATGGAGGCGTCCCCGTGCTCGTCGGCAACGGCGTGCAGCGCGCGCAGCTTCTGGAAGTTGAGCTTCTCCAGGCTCAGGGCCAGCTCCATGGCGTACAGCGCGTCGCCCTGCGGGCAAGCACGGACCACAGGATGTCGGTGGGCAAATAAGCACCTACAACCGGCACGTCGGCCTGAGGGAAGGGGCCAGGGAAGTGCTACCGGGACAACGGCGTGGGGTCGTGGAGTGAAGGGCCAGCGCCATGGCGTACAGTGCGTCGCCCTGTGGGGCCGGTAGGGGGCGGGTCAGGAAATTGGAGGAATCTCTGAATGCCTGTGTGTAGACTGACTCCACGGCGTGCAGCGAGGCCCCATCGAGGGGTTGCCAACGCAGTCCAAGCATGGGTGTCTTTGCTTTGAAGTCAACAATATCCCTCCTGGTCGGGATATACGATGTACGCGCACGCTCGCCTAGCGCCGCTGCTGGCCCCTGCCGTGCCCCAGCTTCCTGCTCGCTTCCCTTCCAACCTCCCCGCAGCTTCCCAAACCACAACCGCTCTTGCCCCCTTGCCTCGGCCCAGCCTCCCCGCAGCTTCCCGCAGCTTCCCGCACCTTCTCGCTGCTGCTGAGGTCCAGCTCCGGCATGGCGATGGCGCCCAGCACCACGCGCCCGCCGCGGCGGTTCTGGTACTCCTGCAGGAGGGAGGAGCAGGCAGCAAGCAGCGCGCAGCGTCAGCCAGAGCACGGTCCACCATGGTCCAGGTGTCGCCAGGCCACCGCCACAGTCAAGCCCACCAGCAATTTCCTTTAACGCCGCATGCGTGGTAGCTACTGTTTGAACGAGTACCTTCGGCCCTGCCCGTCCTCCCACACCAGGGCCCCCGTAGTGCCGGCGCCCCCTCCTTCCCCAGCTCCCACCATGAGCAGCGCTGTGCTCGCGCTCCTCCACGCCCTGAACGGACCCAGCCTTCTGACACCCCACACACAGCTCTTACGTGCCTTGCCCGCGCGGCCCCCCGCCCGGCCCCGTTCCCCGCTACCCCCTCACCATGAGCACCTCTGTGTGCTCGCGCTCCTCCACGCCCTTACCCGGGCTAGCCGTACGACACCCCCGACATGGCTCTCGTTCCTTGCCCGATCCCCTACCCCTACCCCCTGTCACCCACCATGAGCAGCTCCGCGTGCTCGCGCTCCTCCACGCTGCCCGCCTTGAAGAAGGCCGCCAGCCCAGGCAGCGCCACGTTGTCGCGGTCGAAGTAGGCCCACAGCGCGTGGTACACGTACGACACGTTGTACTCGATGCTGGGAGGGGGCAGGGGACGAGGGGGAAGGAGGAGGCGGGGGTTTGGTTGTCGGGCGACACAGGTTGGAAGAGAGAGGAGGCAGCTCTCCACGGCTCAAGTGCGTCCCGCTCCATCCCGCCGCGCCTTGTAACCTGGCGCTCCACACACCGGCTCCACAACCTGCTGGCTGCTGACCCTTGTGGACCGCGATTGCACCTGCCCTCCCCCACGCCCCTCCCCCTGCTCCTCACGAAATGCCGCCCACCGCCCAACCCACTCATTGCCACCCACCCCCACTTCAACCCGCTGCTCAACGGCAGCCTCCCAAGCCATGCCAAAGTGCATCAGGAGTGAAGAGCAACGCGAGAAGCACAGCGAGAGGGAGGCATCACCCAGCTCCGAGACCCTGCAACCCTCCGCCGCGCTCCATGTGCCATCCTGCAGCCCCCTTGCTGCACCCGGTCGATAGTTCCCCCGTGGCCCCCGACCCCGATGCCCTCCGGCTGCCCCACCCACTTGATCTGCTCGTTGATGGCCGCCTCACAGGCTGGGTGGAAGTCCACGCGCGCCAGGGAGGTGACCGCCTGGTTGGTGTGCTCCACGATGGCCAGCTCGGACTTGACCTGCGGGGGAGAGAGAGGGGGGTAGCCAGGGGGAGGGGGAGGGGAGGGAGGAGGGACATGGGGGTTCTACGAACGCGTGGCACGGGGGGATGGCGGACAAGGTGGGAGGCATTCGTGCCTACTTTGCCGCGAGCTGCAGCGGCCGGCGAGCTAACGGCAAGCATGACCGGGAGTGAAGCGTGTGCGACGATGGGCGTGTGCGATGAGCGCGACAGGTGGGGGTTTGGCGGGTGATGTTCGAGTACGAGCGGGACGGCGCTGGGCCTAGCACCTTCCCGCATGCTTGGTGGCGAGCCACGAGAGGGCACTAGGACTCACATGGTTAACACTAGAGGGGCATACAAGGTCGAAGTCAGGGGGCACATGCTGCTTGCAGCCGAGACGTGGCACGACCGCCCGCCAGACCCTCCGGAACGGCCCTATGTCCGACTGTTGACTTCCAGGAGCGGCCTACCTCATCGAAAGGCTGAAACACGACCCCAGTCAGGTTGTCTAGTGTGGTCGCGCGGGCGGCGCTTGGCGCGCGGCGCGCGACCAGCGCGGGCCTGCGTGTGGCATGAGTCGGGCCGGGGGTGCAGGCGGCGGAGCGCTGAACATGGTAGCTGTTGTTCATTTGCATTATATGCATAGCGACTGCTAAGCAGCAGGCAAAAGCCTCGAACTTCTGCGCAAGGGAGAGGATGTCTATTTCCGGTACAACCGGCTATTGTACCTGGGCGCAGGAGCCGAGGCCCGAGCTGCACTAGAGACAGCAGCCTTTGAGGAAGAGCGCATCAGCAGCTGGGCCATATTGCCGATCACCAGGAGGGACCCGAGGCAAGGGTTGGGTCGCAAAATAGCAAAGGAAAGCTCCACCGACCAGTATGTCCGCTGCAACAGTAACGAGCGAAGTAGGATGGCAAATGGCAAGACATGGCAACACAGCGATTCCGCGCAGAATCAAGTCGTCGTACTGACGTTGAGTAGCCACAGCTGGACAGTACTACGGAAATACATTTGCAAATGGTATAGTGAGAAGCTGGCTGGAGTGCCGGTTGCTAAGGTGCTAAGGTGGTCGTCCCTTGGGTCACACAGCCAGCTTTCTCCGAAAGTCGCACTGTGTAAGCACAGGTGTCTGCAAACACCTTTATATTTGATTCAATTGCCAATGGAAAACAGGAGCTGTATCGTTTACGCAGGGATATGGCTGTTTGGGTGTTGCGGAGGTGAAAGGCTCCCGGTACTGATTGGCCCTGCTAAGCGACGTGCCCGCTATCACCGCGCTTTCATCAAGAGCTGCGTGTGCTCTCGTACGAACAAGACTTCGGTAGTAGCCGGCCTTGTCCTGCCGTTCATGTAAAAATAACAGACTTTGTTACGGAAACTGAGCCGCTGTTACGTGGCGGATTGTGCGGCAACTACTCAATAAGCTTAGAGTACTGGGCTGAGCTTGAGAAAGCACATAGGAGCCTCTGCTTCCGTTCGGCGAGTTCCCGGCCATAACGAAGCGCCGCCGGTGCCGTTCGACTGCGGCAGCTCTGCATTATTACTAGGTCTTACTTAGACATATTGCAATTCAAGTTCAAGTCCGGGCCAGCGTCTACCGTTCAGCTTAGCGCCTCTCCTTTACCAGAATTCCGTCAGTCGACGACCTGTGCTCCCATACGCACGCCTCGCGTACACCAAGCCACTTTAGGCGTAGCGTCCATATCTTGTAAGCATCCATGCTGTCCGGAGCGCAGCTTCACGCTCCGCAGCTCGGTCTTATAGAGCGCGCTTGCGCTCGCGGGCCACCTGTGCCATGTGCCAGCCGGTCCTCGGGTCCTCCCTCGTCCTACGGACGTCGGGGACCGCCCACACGAGACGAGCAAGAACCACGTCGTAGGGAATGGGGCGGAGACAGGGACAGGGAGAGGGAGAGGGACTGGGGCAGGGATGATGACCGGGGCGCCAGGCGGCCCTTCTCTGAGCAGCAGCAACAGCAGCTGCTGCAGCGGCAGCGGGAGGGCCCGCCCCACGGCCAACGCGATTGGGGGAGCGAGGAAGCTGCAGGCAGCTGGAGGGACGGGCCTCGTGGCTACAATGAGAGGGGCAGCGCAGGTGGCGGTCGGGGCGGGGCCGGGGGCGGCAAGGGCAAGCGGGAAGAGGCGGCCCGTAAGGCGGCACGGGTGGCTGACAAGGCCGCGGAGGCAGCACGCCGGAGCCAGGTGCGCGCCGCCGTGTGCCATGCACCTGATGCGTACGTGTTGTTACGCGCAGAGTGCTTCATATGCACTGAAGGTTGGGGCGGGGTGAGGTGCAGCGGCATAGCTTGGCGGCGGCACAGACGCCGACATGCAGCTGACAGCTGCTGCTGCTGCTACGCCCATCGCGTAGCGGGCGGGTGAACCTTCTTCTATGCCGGTATGAAGCTGCTGCTGCTACTGCTGCTGTTGCTGCCGCAGGGCTGCTGCTATGGCTGCGGGGCCACACTGCAGACGGAGGTGCCGGGAGGCCCGGGCTACGTGGCTCCAGCCAAGTACCAGGTGGGCTGCAGTGGGGAGGACCTTGTAGGGGGCCGAGGGAAGGTCCAGGGTCACTGGACGTCAGGGACAACACTCGCTTGAATACGGACAGCCAGAGACACAGGACCAATGCGTGCAATTACAATGTGGTGGGCCTGCATGCTGACATTGACGCGCCCACGCGTCGCTGCTTTGCATTCAAAGACGAGAGAATTTTGCGAGTCAGCATTGTCGCCGGTCTCAATGCTCTCATGTAATGTGTTTTTCGGGTTGTTCCTAGGTCAAGAAGCAGCGCAAGCAGCTGGACAAGGTGCTGTGCGGGCGGTGCAGCGAGCTGTGCAACGGGGCAATGATCCCGGCCGTGCAGGTGAGGGCGGGGTTGGTGGTTGGGGTGGGGGTGGGGATGGAGGTTGGGGTGCGGGCGGGGGTGGAGGTTGGGGTGCGGGCGGGGGTTGAGGCTGGGGTGGGGGCGGGGGTTGAGGTTGGGGTCGGGGCGGGCATGAGGGCAGCATCCAGGGAGGGGCGGACGCTGAAGGGAGACTGAGACTAAGCGTGAGCTTGGATGCCGGTCGGTAGTTTGCGTAATGGGGGCGGGGCAGTGCTGCGTGCGTTCGGCGGGCTTGGGCATAGGCGCGCTGTGCCAATTGCCTCCGGCCCGCTGCTCGCCACCCTGTCTTCTTATTCTTGCAGGACTTCACCCAAAAGCTACAGCTGCGCCTGGAGCAGCAGCAGCAGCAGGAACAGGTCACGGCGCCTGGGGCGAAGGAGCAGGCGGTGTCGGGGGTAGCCGTGGCGTCTGCAGCGGTGGCAGCGGCGCCTGACGCCCCGGCGCAGGGCGCGGCGGAGGAGCCTGGCGAAGCGCTGAGCTTGCTGGGCAAGGTCAGTGCACTGGACATGGGAACAGGGAGCACGGGCGCGGCAAGCAGCGCTCAGTAGCTTCTGCACAACGGGTAGGCATGTGCCACAGCATTTGGCGATGGCGCGGAAGGGCTTCTCAGGCTACATGGGGTGTGGAGCGCGCTACCGGCTGCCCTGGACATCGCACTAGTCGGCGGTGGGAACGGGACAGAAGTCTGAGCTGGAGTATTGGCCACATGGGTCTCATCCCAAAAAGGGGTAGCTCCCTGCGGCTTGCACAATGGCACACGCTGTGCTGCTGTCCCAAGCCGCTTGCTTAAGCGGTTACGCACACTGCACGCCACAGGCCCGAACGGCATACCACATGGGTGTCACCCCAGGGAAGCTCTAGTTCCCCGCGGCTTGTACATTGGCACGTGCTGTCCCAAGCCGCTTCCTAAAGCGTTTCCGCATACTGCACGCCACGGGATTGCAAACCGGACGCTCGCCTTTCCACTTCCTTTCCCCACAGGCCCTGGTGACGCCCGAACAGCTGAGGGCCCAGCTGACCCAGGTGGGTGGGTTAGATGTGTTGGCCATTTGGTGCGTACTATTTCGCAGTATGAGGTACCGGTTGACGAGGTGCTGCTCCCGGCGGCCCTCGCGGCGAGCTGGTCTGTCGTGCTTATGCTGCTGGTGGACCGCTGGGACACACTCCCATTGCGGCACCCTGCTAACCCACACCCCTGCTGACCCACTTCCCCGCTAACCCACACTCCACCTCGCAGCTGTCCCTGCGCGCTGCCGTGGTGGTGCTGCTGGTGGACCTGGGGGACATACTCCCCGTTGCTCGCCCAAGCTAACCCACACCCACTGCTAACCCACACCCCCCGCAGCTGTCCCTGCGCGCCGCCGTGGTGGTGCTGCTGGTGGACCTGCTTGACGCCAGCGGCACGCTGATGGGGCGCGTGCGGGACATGGTGGGCCGCAACCCCATCGTGCTGGTGGGCACCAAGATGGATCTGCTGCCGGAGGTGCGTGCGTGTGCAGAGGGGCAGGAGCGCGGGGGGCGGACGCAGGGTAATGGTAGGCTGGCGACACAGGGTTGAGCGGTAGGGCCGAAGTGTGCTCACTGTGCTGAGGCCGCGGACTGGTGCAGCAGACGGGCCTGTGGCCAGAGGGTGGGAGCATCTGGGGCGTGCACGTGGCGGAGCTGACCGCGTGGTGGGGGCGGGCTGAGGGCTGGGTGGTAGGTTACGGCCGGGTGTAGATTGTGGAACACGGGCAGGAGGTCAGCGGGCACGTGATGGGGCCAACTGGGTTTCGATAGCTTGGTCAGCGGCTATGTATTTTCATACCCAGCCGGGGGGGGGGGGGCTGGGGCCTAGGTAGGCCAGGGCTACCCAAGCGTGCGACGAACGCCACACACGACGTGCCTCCGCGTTGGGGAAATCCGGTAGCGTGCCGCCATTGCGGGGAAAGCTGTACCAGAAATCCTGCTGGGAGCCCAGTGCACGCAAGCTGCGTGCCTGTCGTGTCTGTTATGTGTATGTGCACGCAGGGCACACGGCCGCGCGACGTGGCGGAGTGGCTGTCAGGCGCCGCCGCCTCCAAGCGCCTCAACGTGGTGTCCGTGCACCTAGTCAGCGCACACACGGGAGAAGGTGGGCAGAAGAAGCGACTAGATATGGACGATACAGTGTGGGCGCTGCTGGGTAGCCGTTGTGCGGGAAGAAAGCCCCCAGCCCCACGCGCATGCTCGCCCCCGTGCCGCTTCACAGGCCCCCGTTACTCAGTGTACTGCTTGCTCCATAAAGCCTTGCTATGCCCTCCCTTGCTATGCTCTCTATGCTGACGAACCTAGCCTCGCCCCCTACCCCCTGCTTTGGACACACGCACTTCCCTTCCCCAAGCCCTCGCTCACGCCTCTTGCCGTACCACCCGCAGGCATGTCCGCGGCCGTTGCGCGCATCTGCCGCGAGCGCAAGTCCCGCGACGTGTTTGTGGTTGGGGCCGCCAACGTGGGCAAGAGCGCCTTCGTGCGGGCCATGCTCAAGGAGCTGGCGCGCACGGAGCCGGTGGCCATCGGCACGGGCAGGTGGGGAGTTTCCTGGAAAGGAGCGGATACTCAGGCATGCATCCCCGAACATCGGAACAACCTGCCTGCAGCCATGTCGACCGCGCGGCGTGTCCCTGACTCCCAAGCATTATTGGCCCGCCGCGCCCCCTGCCCCCAGGTACCTGCCGGTGGAGAGCGCCATGCCGGGCACCACGCTGGGGCTCATCCCCCTGCAGGCCTTCTCGGCAGGGGGCACGCTCTACGGTAGGCCCCTTGCAACCACAGCAAGCCTCCTTCTTTTAACACCATAACAAAACCAGTCCCTGTGGCGTCCATCGGCACTCCAGACCCCGCGCCATCTCTCCCCAACACTCCGCCCGCCTAAAGCGCTTGACCATGTGAAGGTCATTGAGCTGTTTTCCTAACCTCCTCACCCCGCCCCGCCCCCAGACACCCCCGGCGTGCACCTGCACCACCGCATACCCCACATGCTGGCACCCCACGAGCTCAAGCTGCTGCACCCCCGCCGCCGCCTGGCGGTCATGGTGCCGCCGCCGCCCGCCGACCTGTCGTACGGCAATGACGACGAGTACGACAGCGACGAGGAGGACGCGCCGTACGGCAGCGATGACGACGACGAGCCTGGGGTCGACGAATGGGACGATCTGGAGGTGGACGAACGCGACAGCAAGGGGCCGAAGGGGGCGGTTGGCGGCGGGGAGCAGGCAGGCGAACGGCTCGGTCGCGGCGGGCTGCGCATCGTAACGCACGATCCCGTGGACGACTACGGCATGCCGATGACGGGCCTGGACGCGGGGATACGGAAGGCGCAGCCGGCGGGCAGGGGCGGGAAGGCGGCGCCGGCGGCGGCGGTGGGGGGACCCTCCGGGAGCGGGAAGCAGGGGCAGGGGCAGCAGCAGAGGGCGCTGGCGCGGGAGGCCAAGGCGCAGGCCAGGGGCCAGGGCCGCACTGTACGGGGCACCTACATGTGGAGCGACCTGGTGCGCGTGGATGTGCTGTCGGGGCCGCCCACCACCGCGCTGGTGTTCTACGGCCCACCCGCCACGAGAGTGGTGGGCCTGCCGTACATCCCGGTAAGCATTACGGTACTGAACAAAGGGAGTGCCGCGTTGGGGATGGAAAGGACTCTCGAGGCGAAGCGTGGCACACCGGAAATTCTAGGTGGTGGAAAGAAAGCTTTGCCTCTGTGTGGGCGACATCGTCGGCCCCTGTGTTTCCCCGCACGCTGTGCATGTCTGCGCTGCAGCCCCTGACCTGTTGCCGTCGGCTGACCCCCGTCACCCTTTTCACACCCATCCTGCGCCCTCACAGCCCAACCAGAAGCTGGAGGTGGACTACACAGGAGACAGCGACCGCACATCCTCCGGCAGCAGCAGCAGCAATGTGCTGGTGGTCACGCAGTCGGTGGCAGCGCGCGGCGGGCTGCAGGCGCACGAGCTGGTGGTGCGGGCCAGCGGCGCTGGGGGCGGCGGCGGCGGCGGCGGCGCGGTGGCGGACGTGGCCGTGTCTGGGCTGCCGGGCTGGGTGGCGGTGTGGGCGCCGAGGGCCAAGACGGACGTGCGGTGCGTGATGGGGGCGGAGCACGGAGGACGTGGCAGGGGAAGGTGCAGGGAAGGTTTAAAGCCTGCACCACTGGGTGGAAGGACTATTGGAAAGCGCCTTCCGCTGCGCTGCAGCTCGACACAGAAAGCACAGATTGCTATTGTATGTGTTCGGACGCGTCTGCCTGATTTCCACACGCTGCCGTGCCCCCCCAGGCTACGCGTGTGGGCCCCCCGCGGGGTGGAGGTGATGCTGCGCACACCCCTGCCGCTGCCGCCGCCGCCGGCGCTGCTGCGCGCCTGGCGGGGCGACGCCCCCGCAGCCGGCGCAGGAGCGGCGGCGGACGACGAGACCCCGGCCGCGCTGGACGAGTGGGCAGGAGCGCTGGCACGTAAGTGGGGTGCCGTGCACACCCCGTCGAGCACCCTCGTGTGGAAAGTGTCGATTGTGAATAGTGCTGTGGTTGGCCATGCTATAGGGACCTTGGATTAGTGTTGTTCGTCAAAGGTGTTGATAGGCTGTGGGCACCACAGGTCCGGATTAGGCCCACGAATCCGGCGCTTGCCATATGTACGGCATCTCTCGGTGTTCAATTGCCTTCACAGCGGCTGAGTGGACCCTTCTTGACACCATGTCCCCCCCGTCCCGACGCAGAGAGCGTGAATGACCCCACATCGGACCCGTCGTGGTGGGAGGCCATGGCCGCGCTCAAGGTGTGCGCCGTGGTTGGTACCATCCTATGCCCTTGCGTTCGCAAGGCCCGTCCAGGACGACACGGCTCGCGTCTCAAACTTTCCACCAACTCCTGCGTCTGGCCTGCGTGCATACCTGTGACCTGCTGCTGCCCCAGATAGGAATTGCGTTGCCGTTTCGCCAGCTCCCTGTCCCCTGTATCTACCGAGCCAGCAGACCGTCAACGTTTGGGCCAACGCCCTACACTCGTGCTTGTGCCCCTAACCCACTCGCAGGAGGAGGACCTGCGGCCGGACCTGCTGGCCACCTCGGGCATCCGCACCACCACCACCACCTCCACCTCCGCACGCAAGGGAGCCAAGGCCGCCCCTGCAAGGCCAGGCCTGCGGGGCGCTGGTGCTGCCACCGCCGCTGCCGCTGGCGTCGGTGCCACAGCGGCGGCGGCGGGTGCTGCTATAGGGGCCAAGGGATCCAAGCGGCAGCAGGAGGAGGAGGAGGACGAGGCGTGGGGTGATGGGGAGGAGGACCTTCCTGACTGGGACGACGACGATGAGGAGGAGGATGGCGATGGGGACGACGGGCGGACGGTGGTGGTGTCGGCAACAGTGGAGGACATCCTGCGCCGGCCCAGGTGGGGGGTGGAGGCAGGGGCAGCTGGGAGGTTTGGGCGTTGTGGGTGGGAGCCTGTCGCGCGGACACGTGTCGAGGAGCGCACTTTATGGTTGGGTGCCTGGCCGGGATCTCTTTGGACCGTCCATGCAGGCAGGATGTGCCGACTCCACGACCCGTCCGCTACTCTAGTACTCATATGGTCCTCTGAACCGTTGTGTTCGAGTCCACCAGCCATCAGCCCTGTACTTCCACATGAACGGTGCTTTGTATCCACGAAAGGGTGCCCAGAAGACTGCAAGCACACCTACGACCCCCCGCCTTTCGGCCCGCCTGCCGTATGCAGGCTGGACGTGCTGAGCCAGATGGACCTGGAGGAGGAGTGGGACGCCCTGGAGGACGAGGACGAGGGCATGGACGGATGGGGCGACGGCGGAGAGGAGGGGCCGCGGAGGCGCGGGGAGGGCGGTGCAGGCAAGGGCGCGTCCGGGCCCGCGAGGGACGGCGCCTGGGACCCGTTGGCCCTTGGGGGTGGGGACATGGTGGCGGGGAGCGGGGCAGTTGCGGCGGCGGCGGCTGGGGCGGCTAGGAGGCGTGGGGGAGCTGGGAGCAGCAGCAGCAGCGGCAAGGGGAGGAGGGCGCAGGCGGATGTAGAGCAGGTGGAGGAGGAGCTGGACGTGGAGGACGAGGAGGAGGTGCGGCGGCCTGCGTTGCGGCGGGGTGCTGGGGGCGTGCGGCGGCGGACGCTGGGGCGGCGGCGGGCTGTGGTGGTGCAGCAGGTGGAGGAGGAGGGGGGGCAGGGGGACGAGTAGGGGAGGGACTGGCTGGCAGTGCAAGGAGTTTATAGTGGGTGATGGGGGTGCTTGAAGCTCGAGGCAGGGTTGGAGGCTTTGGCTGCTCGTCGGCGTGTGCTCGTGCCAGGAAGGCTGTGATCGGCGGCAATTGGGCAGGTTTCTCAAGTGCAAGATGGAGCATGTTGGACCTACCGCGCTACCGGCACAGCAAGGCGATGTGGCTTGCGGACGGGTACTACATACAGTACCGTATAGCCTGTGCCGGTGTCTGGCTGTCCGGTCCGCACGACAGAGGTACACAGTAAAACCTATTGCCATTTAACCCTGCTAGGCGCCGATGCTGCACGGTGCGCGAATTAGCTGCTCAGCCTGCTCTGTAGATCGGAAGGCTCTGGAAGGCTTCTGCTGTAGGTACGATAAGGCTCAACAGGCGTGGGCAAGCCTGAAACCACTTGGCGCGTTGGCGTGTTGTTGCTGACCTCGTTCGAACCAGTTCGAACTGCACACGCACTGCAAGGGGCCAAATACTGTACCACAGAGCTATCCTGCACCGATAACTCGTGGGTACCAATTGGTGGCCGCTCGGTACGTACAACGAGGGGAACGGAGGATTGCGGGAGCGGTTTCCTTTGCCCTTGGTATACACTCGAGTGCATCGGGCATGCCATGCCATGCAGGTTGCCGCCTGTACACAGTCATAGCGATAGCAACACGTGTTGGCCCGCCATGTCATGTTGGAACGCGTCAAGCCAGGGGCAGCCAGGGGAGCCCCCTGCGCCACGTGCAGCCCGCCCGCATCGGCTCCTCAAGTAGCAACACGTTCCCAAGATGATGAAAGCTAGTCATGCATGTTTACCGCTATAATACACAAAAGTAAGCACTCAGCACATACGTTCTGCCAGCAGATTGGCAGCTGCAAGCGGACGTCGCTAGCCCATGCCATTGACATTTCGTCACCTGGTATTTGTTTGCGCTATGCTTATATTAGTCTCGTGACTGTATGGTTAAACAAAAGTCAGTGGTGCACTTTCATACACCCTGCCAGTGTCCAGCAGACCCACAAGTGCTGGTGCATCTTGCCCATCCTGCGATACGTAGAAGTCCCATGCTGGCGCTGCCAGCGCACCGACATCGCAACTCGACATACCCACATCCTCACGGCCAAGCATACCTTGCAGTCTGCAGCGCGTGGTACTCCCAATATGCAGGTTATGCCGCGTGCAACTCTCCGAAGCTTTGGTACGGACCGCCACCGCGCTTGCTCAACTAGCTGCCTTCCTTTCTGCTCCCAGGCGCGCCTCAAGCCACTCCAAGCTAGTCTCAAACCTCCCACCGCTCCCGCCCTCCCTTGCTGCACGGACGGCCCTAGCCACAGCCTCCTCATCCCACGGTGCACCCTGCTCCACCAGCCACCGCAGCGCCGGCAAGGGCACAGTGATGTCCACCGCGCGCGCCAACACCTCCGCGCCCAACGGCACCCCTAGGCGGCGCAGGCATGACAGCGAGGCAAGGTCGCCCGTCTGTCCGGCGCTGACGTACGGGCTTCTGAACATCCCGTGTCCCACAGAAAACTTCGCATCCACCATCCATTCCAACACCTCCTCGCACCCGCCCCTCGCTGCCGCTGTCAGCGTCAACCACCCATATGGCGTCCGCAGCTCGTCGTGCAGGTAGCGCAGCAGCATGACATGACCATGCCTGGAGACATTTGCTCCTTCCCCTCCCATCTCGCACCCAGCCTCCACCAGTAGACGAACCGCCTGCTCCAGGCCCCCGGCGTGCTCCAGTCCACTTGGCCAGTGACATGCGATCATGTCCACCGTGATGCCCGTCAGTGGGCACCCCGCCTCCTGCACCAGCCACCGCACCATGCCCACATCCGCGGCCAGAGCTGCACTGAAGTGCGCCTCGGGCGTCACAGGGCAGCCCTGACGCAGTAGCCATGCAGCGGTGGGCAGGCTGCGCGATCCCACTGCAGCTTTCAACACCTCCTCCGTCAGCTGCAGGCCGCACTCCCCGTGCAGGAACTGCACCGACTCCAGCCGCCCTGCCTGCGCCGCAGATCTGATGGCCTCCGCCTGCATCGGCACACCCCGGCGCAGCAACCAGCGCATCGCCACGACGCCGCCGCCGCCGGTGCTGCTTGCAGCTGCGGTCGACCAAAGGCACGCCTGCGCCTGCTGCCCCTCCTCCCCCTGCTCGCCCTCCTGCGGCAGCGGGCACCCCGCCTCGTCCACTAGCCAGTCCGCCACCGCCAGCTGCGGCAGCAACTGCGGAACGGGGCTGTCCATATGCGCGCTGATCACGTCAACAAGAGGAAGTGATGTTTTGTCGCGTGCTCAGCCCGATACGTGGCTAATTGGAACGTTGTGCCTTGCCGTGTGCGCGAGCGCTCAAACCAGCTGGCTGGCTCAAACGGAGGTCTTACGGGCGAAGGATATTGTGGATAGGGCTGTGTCTACGTAGGTACCAGATGATTTTCATTATGGGTCCAGCTCCTTTCTACAGTTGCTGCTTTTCCGGTTCAACTCGACTGTTGAAAGTTGTAAGCGACGCGCAAGACAGAAGGTTTGTGGGGATGCCTTTTGGGGATTATACTTGCAGTGTAGGTATGATACGCACTGGGCTTCCGCATCCGAGCGGCCAGCCCGCCCCTCAGCCACGTGCCCGGGTCCTGTCCTGTGGTAATTCCGCCAACTCAGCCGTGTCTCATGTGCGCAACACGACATGACAGCTGGCAAACATGGGCTTCATCGGACACGCGTACACGTGGCTGCGCTTGGCGTTACTGGTATAGCATGCCGGTACGCCAGCCCTGACTGCGCAGCTCCGCAGCTTAGGGGCTTGTCCGTGACCACCAGATAATTCCTCCCCATTATTACATGCATGCGCTAACAAGCTCTGCAAGTGCTGCCACGGCGAGGGAAGGTTCCCCGCGTGGCTAAGGCCCTGCGGCTGTGCTAGACTTATGCCCTAAGTACAGACAGTTTTCCATGTACATAGAAGCCAGCTCAAGACAAGCCTCCCCTTTTGACACACGCCTGCGCTGACTCCACCTGTCCGGCTCCTCCGCCGCCCACCGTAACACGTGCTCGTTCCACGGCACCCCCAGGCGGCGCAGGCAGGACAGCATGGGTGTGTCGCCACACCGCCCCGCTGCAAGACACGAGTCGCACTCCGTCCCTAGCCACGGCGCACACCCCTTCTCCACCATCCACTTCGCCACCGCACACATGCAAACACACACAAGGAAACCGACAACACCTGCGTGCACCCTAGGCCCCGTATGCGTGTACCCCGGCCGCCAGCGACCAGCGGCAGAGCCACGCTGCAAACCACGCACGTCACCGCTTGAAGTACATACCCATCCTTGGTTGCTTAGGGAACGGCCCCCGCCACAGGCCCCACGGCCTACGGCGCTCCGTGCTCCACCAGCCAACGCAGTACGGGCTTAGGCAAGCAGCTATGGCGAATCCAGCGCAACAGCTGCGCTCCCCACGGCACCCCCAGGCGGTGCAGGCAGGACAGCGTGGCCAAATCCCCCCGGCCGCCGGCCTCCACGTACGGTCCAAGCTGGTTCCCGGCCCCGAGCCCGCACCCCGCCCCCACCAACCACTCCAGCACCGCCTCGCTTGCACCCTCAGCTGCCTTTGCCAGCGTCTCTGGCCCAAACCCGACCCCGCACTCATCGTGCAGGTAGCGCAGCAACGGCAGGTTGCCGATGTGTATCACTGCGTCGATGGTGGCGTCGCCGTACGGAAAGCCAACCTCCGCCAGCGCCCTCACCACCCCATCAAGGCAGCCGCTGCTGTCCTCCGCGCCACCATCGGGCCTGCACTCGTCCAACAGCTGCACGACGGACTCGTCCCCTTGGAGGCATCCCGCCTCCTGCACCAGCCATCGCACCATGGCCGCATCCCCCGCCGCCACTGCCCTGACGTACGTGCCCGGGCTCATGGGGCAGCCCGCCTGCCGCAGCCATGTCGCTGTACAGAGGCTCCCCGAGAAGGCTGCCGCCCTGAACACCCCCTCCGTCAGCTGCAGGCCGCACTCCCTGTGCAGGAACTGAACCGCCTCCAGCCGCCCCGCCCCCGCCGCGCACTCTATCGCGCCCCAGTACACCTGCACCCCACGCCGCAGCAGCCAGCGCATGGCCTCCCACGCTGCCGCCACTCCACGCGCGCGCACAGTAGCCTGCGCTCAAGTGCTTGCTGTTCCTGCTGCGGCAGCGGGCACCCCGCCTCGTCTACCAGCATCAATTCAACGAGCAGTGAACAGGATAGGCGGGAGGTGTGCAGAAGATAGCCTGACCACGGCACAGCCAGCACAGTGCGCAGGCCCAGGCGAGCGCGTGTCGAACGGTACTAAGGAAGAAAAACTAACCCCAGCTACAGAGCCACACGATACCAGTACAACGCCAACGCGCTCCTGCTTCCCATGTCTCAATGCCAAGCGGGCATGCAACACGCCTCAGGTTTCCTGCGTCCGTATGCGCAGCCCGTGTCATCGGCCAGCCGCTGCACCGTGCACGGTGCCATTGCCCGCCGGGGCAGCAATCCCAGTCCTCGTCCAGGCGTGGCGACCCAGGCTGGAACTCTACCGTCTGCCAGTAGTCTCTGTCCGCACCGCACCTTGCACATCCCCATGCACAGTCACCCCGCGACGTAGCAGCTTCCACACAGCTGCCCTACTGCTGTCCACTACTGCAACCACCCACCCAAGTACCCTTGGCCCCTCGTGCTTTCTAATGCACCCTGTCGCCCCTTACCACACACTCTCACACGTGCCCACGCTCACCCCACTGCAGGCGGGCTGGCGGCGAGTCTCGTCTCAAACCACGCCACCGTGTCAATGTACTCCCCTCGCTCCCGGGCTACACGGAGTTCCTCCTGCACAGCCGCTTCGCGCCACGGTACTCCTTGCTCCACCATCCAACGCAGCACAGGCAGGGGCACCTGCCCATGCCCCACCCTGTCCCCACGCCCAAAGCCCCAGTACGCTCCCACACCCCACGGCACCCCCAGGCGCCGCAGGCAGCTCAGGGTGGCCAGGTCACCACACTGCCCCGCTTCCAGGTAAGGGTTGCACTCCCCTTGCCCCTCCCCCGCCCTGCACCCCGCCTCCACCAGCCACTCCACGACTGCCACACACCCAACCCGAGCCGCAGCCGCCAGCACCCCGGGCCCGAACCCCACCCCAAGCTCCTCGTGCAGGTAGCGCAGCAGCGGCAGGTCGCCGTGTCCGGCAGCTGCATCCATGCACGGCGTGGCTGACGGTGGGGGCAGTAAGCAACCAGCGCCCACCATCACACGCAGCGCCTGCTCCAGGTCGGCGCCGCTGCATTGGCCCATCGGCCAATACCGAACGCAGTTGACCAAGGCGTCCTGTCCAACAGGGCAGCCGGCCTCCTGCGCCAGCCACCGCACCATGCCCACATCCCCGGCCATAGCTGCATACAGGTACGCGCCAGGGCTCATGGGACAGCCCGCCTGCAGCAGCCATGCAGCGGTGGGCACGCTGCGTGATCCCGCCGCCTCCGCAAAATCCCCCTCCGTCAGCTCCAGGCTGCACTCGCCGTGCAGGAACTGCACCGCCTCCAGCTGCCCCGCCCGCGCCGCGCACTCCATCGCGCTCCGGTACACCTGCACCCCCCGCCGCAGCAGCCAGCGCATGGCCTCCACGCTGCCGCCACTGGCCGCGCGCTCCCACAGATGCCGACGCTCCTGTGCCTGCTGTTCCTGCTGCGGCAGCGGGCACCCCGCCTCGTCCACCAGCCAGTCCGCCACCGCCACGTGCCCGTGCTGCAGCGCCACAACGAGCACGCCCTGGCCCCGCCCCTGTCCTGCGGCACGCAGGTCCAGCCCCTGCTCCCACAGCCACCGCAGCACAGGCAGGTTACCGGAGGTGGCGGCCCCCTCAGCCGCCGACAGCAGCAGCTGTTGTTGGCGGTCCTGCGGGATCTCCTCAGCCAGTGTCAGTCGCCAAAGCCATGACAGCTTTGCAGCAGCATCCCCAGCTGACTTGGCAGCTGCCTTGGCCAGTGCACGGAGCGTTTTGTAGCCCGTGTAACCGTTCCCTCCCAGCAGCTCCCATGCCTGCTGTAGCCCCGCCGGGTCACAGTGCTCCGCTGCTGCGTTCAGCGCAGCATAAGGATCCAGCGGGCAGCCGTGCAGCACCAGCCAGAGCAGCAGATGGGCGTGACCGGACCGAACGGCAGCGGTGCCGGCGTCTGCACCGTGGAACCACAGAGAGTAGTGGTCAGCAGATTCCGGGGCATGGGGCTTGGGCAGCAGCTCTGGGAACAGGCAGGGTCGCAGCAGGCCCCACGCCAGCTCCAGGTTGGCCTCGCTGCCGCTAGATGCAGCAACAGAGATAATACGCATTCTCCTGGGAAAGGTGAGCTGCTTGAAGGCCTGCTGCAGGTGGGGCTGCCAGGCGAGGCCGTCGAAATGCTGGGGCAGCGGCAGGCTGAAGCGCGCCGTGCGGTGGTGAAGCTGGCTGAGGCGCTTCCACGCGGCCTTGCAGACAAAGCGTCCGTAAATAGCCCTGTCGTTGGGCTCGAGCATTTCCAAGACGCGACCAAGCAGGTCGAAGGGCACCGCTGGGTCTGCGACGCTCGAGCCGGCCTCCACGTTCGCCGTTTCAACGGTTGCCATTTCGTAAAGCAGTGGTGGCTGCTTATATGCAGAGGACCTACAAGGTCAGGCAAGCGACGACCGTATTCTCCGGGAACGGGAGGTCGGGGGTCCCGTCGGGAGGCCCTGCCCTGCGTTCGGCTTGCTGGCTTGCTGTGGACGTCGGTGAGGTAGCAGTTCTAATGGTATTCAGCTGCAGTTTGGCTGTTGGGACAGGAACGGTCCTCACACCTGCCCAACTGATTCAACCCAAGCGGAGAATAAGGGCGTGTTCACATGCGGACGGATTCGGGGTTGGATTGGGCGGTCGAATCCGGATTCGACCCCCAATCCAGGCGAAACCCCAATCCAGCCCCCAGACCCCCGATTGGCGCCGGATTCGCCCCGACT